>ERZ1643247.919-NODE-919-length-31071-cov-8.366134_pt1 | contig 31071 bp, 27 predicted proteins | sample MGYA00579264_ERZ1643247 | MGnify/ENA primary metagenome ERZ1643247 (study PRJEB29033, sample SAMEA4952262) | chicken gut metagenome | biome: Broiler Chicken; feature: Gastrointestinal Tract; material: Caecum | place: Ireland | collected 2018 | study: Broiler... | reverse complement strand
GAGATGAAAACTCACTATGTTCGGACAGCTTCATCTCAGGCATTAACATCAGATTTCCAATCCCCTGTTTTTCTGACAGATTCCTCCGAGTCACCAGAATTCCATATCCGGCATCTCCTGTGTATTCTTTCCGGGAGAAACTCCTGATTATTCCCGTTTTTCCAAAGCAGACGTTCCTTTCGCAAATCCTCATAAAACCAAAGCAAAAGGGAGCTTTTAAATAAAAACAGCAGCTGCTCCCGACTGTACGGATGTTTTTAATAAAGTTCCGGCCTGGTTTCTTTTCTAAGACCCGGGATTGTCAGGAATATTGCTGAGCGGATCCAAAGCACCAGTACTCATCCCCAAATCGCCTGATTTCTTCGCCGTTAAAGCGCCCCTTTGCCTTTGTCCTATGAGGAATTGCGAAGGAAATTTCCGGACTGAGGGACAAAAAACGGAAACCCGGAGAGTTTTTGGATGCGCCTTTCAGAAAATGGGGACAGGGAATTCTGATGACTCTGGAATGAGTTTAGAAAAATAGGAACCTGAGAATCAGCGTTGGGATTTACAGCGGGCTCTGTCTGAGCGCATGCGAGTTAGCACGCTGTAAATCCTGCTTTTAGCTGATTCTCAGGTTCTGTTATTTTTCTTAACTCATGGAATGGAATCAGAATTCCCTGTCCCCATCTTCTGAATCCGTCTTACAAAAACTTCTTTGTTTCTTCCGGTTTGTGTCTGCTATCCGGAAAGTCCCTTCGACAAATCCGAATCTATATTATCAGCATTGCATCCCCGAAGCTGAAAAATCTGTACCGTTCTCTGACAGCTTCCTCATAAGCCGCCAGCACATGTTCCCTTCCTGCCAGCGCAGACACAAGCATGATCAGCGTCGATTCCGGCAGGTGGAAATTTGTAATCAGTCCATCCAGCACCTTGAATGTGTATCCCGGATAGATGAATATTTCCGTCCAGCCGCTGCACGCTTTCAGCTGTCCGTCTTCGTCAGCTGCAGACTCAATGGTCCGGCAGCTGGTCGTACCCACACAGATGACACGGCCGCCTCTGGCTTTCGCAGCGTTAATTTTCTCTGCCGCTTCTTCACTGATCATGTAAAACTCCGAGTGCATGTGGTGATTTTCCACCTCATCCACTTTCACCGGGCGGAATGTGCCCAGCCCTACATGAAGCGTAACTCTGGCAATATCCACACCTTTTCTGCTGATCTCCTCCAGAAGTTCCGGAGTAAAATGCAGTCCGGCTGTAGGAGCCGCCGCCGAGCCTTCATGAGCAGCATATACTGTATTATACCGGTCCTTATCTTTCAGCTGATGAGTAATATACGGCGGAAGCGGCATCTGGCCGAGCCGGTCCAGAATTTCTTCAAAAATCCCGTCATACTCGAAACGGATCAGACGGTTTCCCTCATCCACCACATCAATAACTTCGCCTTTCAGAAGCCCGTCGCCAAAACTGATTCTCGTCCCCGGTTTTGCCTTTCTTCCCGGCTTTACAAGAGTTTCCCATACATCATCCTGTCCCCGTTTCAGAAGCAGTACTTCGATCTTTGCGCCGGTTTCTTCCTTCGCGCCGATCAGGCGGGCCGGAATCACCTTTGTATCATTGATCACAAGGCAGTCTCCCGGATTCAGGTAATTTATAACTTCCCGAAATGTATGATGCTGCGTCTCACCAGTCTTTTTGTCAAGGACAAGGAGTCTGGAAGATGAACGGTCTTCCAGGGGATCCTGTGCAATCAGTTCCTGTGGAAGATCATAATAAAAATCCTGACGTTTCATATCTGTCAACCTCTGTCTTTTATATTCCTGTTGAATCTGTATCCTGGACAGCAGTCCTGCTTTCTCCGTCCTTTTCTGAAGTTCCTTCTGCCCCCGGCGTTTCCTGGGGATTCAAAAGGGGCTGCTGCTCTGTCACCTGCTGCCCTTCGGTAAGATCCGACGCTGCCGGAGTATAGGGCATTCCGGACGCAGGAGGGGTCCAGGGTCCGTTCCAGGATCCGCCCGGACCTCCCGGATTCGGATTCTGAGGCGCCGGACCTCCATACGTTGTATACTGCTGTCTTGTCTGCACCGGAATTACTTTCACACGTTTCGCATAGATAACCCGTGTATCGCACAGAATATCGTGCAGCGCACGTTTTTCACTGTCAATTCCGGCAATTATATAGCCGATATTTATAATTACACCGCTGAGAAACTTTCCGATTGTTTCCCGGTACACGACATCAAACAGCCTCAGCTTTTCTCCATCCCCCGTTTCCGAAGGCACAACCCTGAGATTAAACAGCCATTTTCCGGCGGTTGTTCCTGCACAATACGTACAGATAACATAGTAGGCGGCCCCCAGGAAATACAAAATAATATCTCTCCATGTGTAGGTAAAAAGGACTTCCGCATCCAGCGGATTCACTTCAAACAGTCCGAAAACCGCAAAACCTGCACGCAGTGCGAAACGCGCCGCCAGCGTCAGAAGGCCGACAACCAGACTGTCAATCAGAAAAGCCGCAAAACGCACCCAGAAGCCTGCATACACAACGGTCTTTTCAGCGCAACTGTTCTGCATAGTACATCAGCACCCCGCTTTCTGCCTCTTCTGCGGTTTCCTTCAGTATCTGAGCTTCTGATTTCGGAATCATGCTCTCTGCCTCAGAGAAAAGAGATGCAAGCAGACTCTCCTCCCGGGAAGGCTCATAAAATGTACTTACTCCCAGGGCGGACGCCATCTGCCCGCACATTTCTTCATAGGAGCTGATCTCATCAATAAGTCCCTTTTCCAGTGCCTGCTGTGCGGTATAAGTACGGCCGTCAGCCAGACCGAGCACTTCTGTCTCTGTCATATTTCTGCCTTCCGCAACCTTCTGCACAAACCGCTCATAACACTCATCCACCTGACTCTGATAGATTTCCATCTGGTCCGGAGTCATCTGGCTGCTGTCCTTATTTACACCGCTTGTAATACTGAAGTATTCAATTCCCAGCTTCTCATAAAGTCCTGACAGATCATATCCTGAAACAATTACTCCAATAGAACCTGTCGTCGTATTGCGGTTTGCATAGATCTCATCCGCGGCCACAGAAGCCATATAGCCTCCGGAAGCCGCATAATGTGCCATATAGCACCAGATCGGATTCCCTGTAATCTCTTTATACTCCATCAGCTTATCATAGAGTTCTTCCGATTCGTATACGGTTCCTCCCGGCGAATCCACATAGAGAAGAATTCCTTTATTGCTGCTGTCGTCCATCAGCTGATTGATGTACTCCATTGTCGTCGTATGCTGGTAGCCTTCCGCCGTATCAAATAATCCCGCCGCAGTCTGTTCCTGTATTGTTCCCGTCACGGAAACGATTGCAATATAGTCCTCTGCGGGAGCAGAAAACTCGACTCCACCGGTCAGTATTTCGGAAGATATGCCGCCGAAGATCCGGTCTATAAGGCTGTTTGTCAGCATACTGGCCGCACAGGTTATGATAAACATTATGGCCGCAACCACAATGCCGATAATCTGTTTCTTTTTCATCGTCTCTCCTTTTTGCCGCTGCCTGTTTGTATATCTCTAACTGCTTTCACAAACAGGACCGCTTATTTACGAAGTTCGATTCCCAGCGCTTCAAGTCCTTTCAGAATCCGGTCCATTGCCTCTGTTACCTCTGCATCAGACAGAGTCTTGTCTTTCGCACGGAATACGATTGAATAAGCAACCGACTTAAATCCTGCCTTAATCTGCTCGCCTTCATACAGGTCAAACAGATGATAGCTTTCCAGGTAAGCGCCGCCTTTCTTCTCAATAATCTCTTCGATCTGACCCACAAGGATTTCTTTCGGCACTACCATACTGATATCCCTTGTCACTGCAGGATATTTTGCAATTCCCGTATACTTTCTGTCAAATGTAGCATATTTCAGCACCTCGGGCATATCAATTACAGCGACGTACGCCCGTTCTCCAATGCCATAGGTATCCGCCACTTCCGGATGCACCTCGCCCAGGAAGCCGATTTTACTGCCTTTATATAAAATATCCGCCTGACGTCCCGGATGAAGATAAGGTCTTCCTGAATTCGGATCATAAATCTCCTTTTCCTTCATTCCGATCTTCTCAAAGAACTCCTCTACAACGCCTTTCATAGTAAAGAAGTCTCCGTCGCCGTACATTCCCAGGGTAAACTGCATCCGTTCCTCCGGAAGCTCTGTCAGCGGCAGCGCTTTCGGCAGATAAATATTGCCCAGCTCATAGAGACGTACATCTTTATTCCGTCTGTTATAGTTCGTAGCAAGAGAAGTGAGCATGCCGTTCAGGGAGATCGTACGCATAATGCTGTAATCTTCTCCGAGCGGATTCATAATCTGCACCGTTTTCCGAAGCGGTGAATCCTCAGGAATCAGCAGCTTGTCGAATACTTTCGGACTCTCAAAGGAGTAGGTCATTCCCTGGCTGAATCCGCAGAATTCCGCAATATCTCTTGCGACCTGCTCTATACGGAGCTTAAAAGAAAGCTTTCCTGTCGTTGCTTCGCCGTTCGGAAGCGTAGTCGGAATATTGTCATATCCGTAGAACCGCGCCACTTCCTCGGCCAGATCCGCCAGACAGAGCAGATCCTGACGGAATGTAGGAGCAATAATTTCCTCCGAAGCCTCGTCATATTCCAGATCCAGCATTTTAAAGTACCCCAGCATCTCCTCTTTGGAAATCTGAGTGCCAAGCAGTGCATTGATCTTATCCGCGTCAAAAGGTACTCTGGCCGGTTCTTTTTTCCTGCCGTACACATCTACCATACCGCCTACGACTTCACCTGCGCCCATCTCTTCCACAAGCTGGCACGCCCGGTCAATCGCCGCCTGAGCGTTATTCGGGTCAAGTCCTTTTTCAAATTTTGCCGACGCCTCTGTACGAAGTCCCACACGCTTGCTGGATTTACGGATATTCACTCCGTCAAAGCAAGCCGCCTCAAAAAGCATTGTCTTCACATTATCTGTGATCATGGAATTTTCTCCGCCCATAATGCCGGCGATTCCGATTGCCTTTTCTCCGTCGCAGATCATGAGCACGTTTTCATCCATATCCCTCTCCTGTCCGTCCAGGGTAGTAAATTTCTCGCCGTTTTCAGCAGTCTTTACAATAATATGACGGTCCGCAATTGTATCCAGATCATAAGCGTGCATAGGCTGTCCATATTCTTCCATCACATAATTGGTAATATCTACCAGGTTATTAATCGGACGGATTCCCACAGATGCCAGTCTTCTCTGCATCCACTTCGGAGAAGGACCGATCTTTATATTCTTAACCACTCTTGCACAGTAACGGGGACAGAGATCTGTATTTTCAACTGTTACTTTGATATAGTCGTTTACATCCTCTGCATTTCCTGTCGGTGTCACCACCGGCGGATGAAATTCCTTGCGGAATGTAGCTGCTGCCTCTCTTGCAATCCCTACAACGCTGAAGCAGTCCACTCTGTTTGATGTAATCTCATATTCGAAGATGGCGTCATTTAATCCCAGAGCCTCCACAGCGCTTGCGCCTACCTGCGCGTCTTCCGGGAAAATATAAATTCCGTACTCCGGAGCCTCCGGGTACATCTCTTTTGTAGAGCCAAGTTCTTCGATCGAACACATCATACCGCAGCTTTCAACCCCGCGCAGTTTGCCCTTTTTAATCTTAATTCCGCCTGCTACCTTCTGTCCGGGTTCGTGGCCGCCTGCCACGCGTCCTCCATCCAGAACAACCGGCACTTTATCTCCCTCTTTGACATTCGGAGCCCCGGTTACAATCTGAATTACCTGATCCCCGATATTTACCTGACAGATAATCAGTTTGTCTGCATCCGGATGTTTCTCGATTTTCTCAATCTGTCCGATCACAATCTTGTCCAGATCAGCGTCCATCTCCTCATAGCCTTCCACCTTTGTTCCGGAAAGTGTCATCGCATCTGTATATTCCTGTGCCGTCACATCAAGATCCGGAACATATGCTTTAATCCATGATAACGAAGTATTCATAACAAAAAATCCTTTCTGTAAAATTAAATCTGTTTCATCTGGAATCGCGCCGCAATTCTCTTCCTAGAATTGTTTCAGGAAGCGGATGTCGTTTTCGTAGAGAAGACGCATGTCATCAATTTCGTATTTCAGAAGCGCGATACGCTCAAGTCCCACGCCAAATGCAAATCCGCTGTATTCTTTTGGATCAATGCCGCACATTTCCAGTACATGAGGATGTACCATGCCGCAGCCGAGAATCTCGATCCAGCCGGAACCTTTGCAGAAACGGCAGCCTTTTCCTCCGCACTTGAAGCAGCTTACATCCACCTCAGCGCTGGGCTCTGTAAACGGGAAATGATGTGGTCTGAATTTTGTCTTTGTTTCCGGTCCGAACATCTCTTTTGCAAATACCTCCAGAGTTCCTTTCAGATCAGAAAATGAAATATTTTTATCAATTACAAGGCCTTCGATCTGATGGAAGGAAGGAGAATGAGTAGCATCCACTTCATCAGAACGGAATACACGTCCCGGTGAAATAATCCGGATCGGAAGTTTCCCCTGTTCCATAACACGAGCCTGAACCGGCGAAGTCTGGGTACGAAGCACGATATCTTTATTAATATAAAATGTATCCTGCTCATCTTTTGCCGGATGATCCGCCGGAATATTGAGCTTTTCGAAATTGTACTCGTCATACTCTACTTCCGGTCCTTCGACAACCTCATAGCCCATTCCGACAAAGATCCTCTCCACCTCTTCCTGGGCGATTGTATTCGGATGTCTGTGTCCCATCCGGTTCTTTCTGGAAGGAAGAGTAACATCAATCACTTCTTCCTTCATTTTCTTTTCCCGGATTGCTTTTTCCATTTTTGTTTTACTTTCCTCAAGCATTGCCTCGATAGCTGCTCTTGTCTCATTGACCATCTGCCCTACTTTCGGTCTGTCTTCCGGAGCTACGTCTTTCATCCCTTTAAGGACCGCCGTCAGCTCACCCTTTTTGCCGAGGAACTTTACCCGCACATCATTAAGCTTTTCCGGAATATCCGCTGCCTGAATCTGCGCGGTTGCCTCTGCTTTGATCTGTTCCAGTTTTTCTTTCATCTTTCTGCTGCTCCTTTCTTCTTTCAGGTACACTCTAAGACAGAACTTTTTCTGTAAAACATAAAGAACCTGCCGCCGGCAGCTTCTCTGTATGTCATGGCATCAAAAAAACCCCGTCCCTAAAAAGGGACGAGGCCTGATAACCCGCGGTACCACCCTGATTCCTGCGGTCTGACCGCAGACACTCAAACTTGTGTAACGTACAACCTACGGCGCCTTCTACTTCCACAAAATGTTTCAAAAGCACAGCTCGCGTGGGAAATTCAACTGCCGCCTGAACTGAAGAAGACTTTCAGCCGGTGATCTTCTCTCTCTGGCAGGAAACGGCACTCTACTTTGCACGGTCATAGCCTTTTTATGCTGCTGATATATATTCAAATTCCTTTATACATTCTATCACAGCTTTCCCGTTTGTCAAGATTTTTCCTCCGGCTTTTCTTCCTTGTCTTCCGCCTCCGTTTTCTCCCTGGGGCTTACATAAAACCTTTCAAGAAGCGCATTTACTTCCCCGCCCAGAAGAATAATGTACATGCACACATAAAGCCAGAGCAGAATCAGAATAATTGTTGTCAGACTCCCGTACATATTGGTAAACCCGGTGAAAACATCCAGATAAACTGAAAATATAAAAGAAATAAGTAGCCATCCGCAGGCGGTAAAAACTGCTCCGGGAAGCTGTCTGCGCAAAGTGGTTTTTGCCCTGTTTTTTCTGTTTGGGAGGAATTTATATACAAGATCCCAGAATATTGTCAGCACAACAAGCGTTACAAACGTTCTGATACGGATAATAAAATCCACCACCTTGCTCAGAAACGGCACATGTTCATACAGCATTACACTGATACTGTTTCCGAACACCGACAGAATCAGGGAAAGCATAATAGCCAGAAGAAACAGCACCGTGTAAAAAGAAGCGCGGATTCTAAGGTAAAAATAATTTCGTGTTTCTGTTTTCGCATAAATACAGTTCAGCCCGGACGTTACAGAAAGCACGCCTTTTCCCGCCGACCAGAGGGCCACAAGAATTGTAACCGGGATAACCGTACCTGACTGTGTATATACCTGAATCACAATGGACCGGATCAGCGGAGCTACAGACTGAGGAAACACCTGCAGAACCGCCTCCATCACATCATTCATAGTAACCGGCGTAAACTGTACCATAGTAAGGAGAAGAAGAAAAATCGGAATCAGAGAAAGCACAAAAAAATACGCAGCCTGGGCAGCATACGCTCCGGTATGGTGCGAATTAACAGTAACAATAATTCTCAATATCTGTGTCCGGATCTTTTTCCCTCTTCCCATTCTGAAAACACTCCTGCATACTTATAATGACTGCGCCGCCCAGGACGGCGGAAGCTTTTTCTTCTGAGATAAATTCCTATGGAAAAAGCGGCCGTACAGGACGACCGCCTTTATCATTAGTATTTCCCCCAAAATGCCGGTCCTGTATTTTGACTCCTAGCCACAGCTAGGTGGGCAACCGCATCTGCTTTTTTGTCTTCCACTGCAAGTCGGAGGCCTGACATATTACAGAAATATAAGAATCCCTTTTAAAGTTTTGTAGGTTCAAAATTACAGGGTTGTCGCACATTTCAGGTTAACTCTCTTTACTTTTCTAGAAGTATTATACTCCATTTGTTCCTGTTTTACAACTGATAGTTTTTTCCGTTTTCGCAGAGACCTGTCATCCCTGTGCAATCTCTCTCGCCACACACACTCCGCTTGCTGAAGCATGGGAAAGAGAATGGGTGACTCCGCTTCCGTCTCCGATTACATAAAGCCCTTTATATTTTGTCTCGAGCCGGCTGTTCAGCTCTACTTCCATGTTGTAAAATTTCACCTCCACACCATAAAGAAGAGTGTCGTCATTTGCCGTACCCGGAGCAATTTTATCCAGGGCATATATCATCTCTATGATGCCGTCAAGAATCCGCTTCGGAAGCACAAGGCTCAGATCCCCGGGCTCCGCGGAAAGAGTCGGGACAACAAACCCGTCCTCAATCCTTTTATGCGTACTTCTTCTGCCCCGGATCAGATCACCGAACCGCTGGACAATTACGCCGCCTCCCAGCATATTGGACAGGCGGGCTATGCTTTCTCCATATCCGTTACTGTCTTTAAAGGGCTCGGAAAAATGTTTTGCCACCAGCAGAGCAAAATTCGTATTTTCTGTCTGTTTCTCCTCGTCCTCATAACTGTGTCCGTTTACAGTTACGATCCCGTTTGTATTTTCATTTACCACAATCCCGTTCGGGTTCATGCAGAATGTGCGGACCCGGTCCTCAAATTTTTCTGTCCGGTACACAATTTTACTCTCGTAAAGCTCATCTGTAAGATGAGAAAATATCACTGCAGGGAGTTCCACTCTTACTCCGATATCCACCCGGTTGGAGCGGGTGGGAATATCCATTTCACGGCAGATTTCCTCCATCCACTTACTTCCGCTTCTTCCCACGGAAACAATACATTCCCTGCATGTATCCCAGTTGTCTCCCTGCCATATCCGGTATCCTTCCCCGGTCTTTTCCAGCCGATCCACACGGCAGTGGAACCGGAATTCCACCTTGTCCTTCAGCTTCTGATACAGATTTTTCAGAACAATATAGTTAATATCCGTTCCCAGATGACGCACGGAAGCATCCAGAAGCTTCAGTTTGTTCTGCATACAAAGTTTTTTAAACCGGGTTCCTGCTGTGGAATACATCTTTGTGTCCTGTCCTCCGTTCTCCACATTGATTTTATCCACATACTCCATCAATTCAACTGCTTTTTCCCGTCCGATATACTCGTACAAAGTTCCGCCGAAATCGTTTGTAATATTATACTTTCCGTCAGAAAAGGCTCCTGCGCCGCCGAACCCGCTCATAATTGCACAGGTTTTGCATTTGATGCAGCTTTTTACTTTCTTTCCGTCAATGGGACATTTCCGCTCTTCGAGAGGAGATCCCGCCTCCATTACCGCAACTTTCATTTCAGGCGCAAGCTTCGCCAGCTCATATGCCGCAAAAATTCCGCCCGGACCTGCACCTATTATAATTACATCATATTCCGCCATAATCTTCTTTCCTCTCCAAATAAAATCAATCTGCAGAACCAACACTCAGACTGCAGCACTGTATTTCAAACTACATCCTATATTATAGATAATTTTGCAGATCGAAACAAGGGGCGTTCCCTTGCCTCCAAATTGTAGTAATTTTCTGCACAATATGATATGATTACATGCAAAGGAGGCCTGTACTATGAAAATGAATGAACTTAAACTTGTATACTTCAGTCCTACGGGAACAACCCGGAAGACTGTTATGGAAACCGCCCGGCATATCGGGCTTAAATCTGTTTCTTTTGACTTTTCCGTCTATAAAACCAAGAAACCTGTTTTAAAATTTGCCGAAAATGATTTCGCTCTTTTTGCCGCCCCTGTTTATGGCGGACGTGTGCCTGCGCTTTTTACGGAGTATCTGCAGAATATTACCGGAAAAAACACGCCTGCCGCTCTTATTGTTACATACGGCTGCCGGGAATATGAAGATGCGCTTCTGGAACTGAAGACTGAAGTGGAATCTCATGGTTTCAAAGTAATCGGCGCTGCCGCATTTCCAACGGAGCATTCCATTGTACCGGCTATCGGTTCCCGCCGGCCAAATAAGGATGATCTGAAAACAATCGGAGAATTTGGCGTAGAATTAAACCGAAGAATTAGAAATGAGGAAAATTTTGACCACATCCAGGTAAAAGTCCCGGGCAATTCTCCATACCGCAAATATGCCACGGTACCGCTGACGCCGAAGACAGACTCCAGTCTGTGTTCCGAATGCGGTTCCTGTGCCAAAGTCTGTCCGGCCGGAGCAATCTCACTGAAAGATCCCAAAAAGACGGATTCCAAAAAATGCATTTCCTGTATGAAATGTATCCATATCTGCAGACAGCATGCCCGAAGCGTCAACTCTCTGAAACTGCGCATGATGGAAAATAAACTGAAAAAGATCTGTCACAGTGATAAGAAAGCGGAAATTTTTCTCTGATCCAAGCACAGAGATTTCCGGGTTTTAAAAATGCATATACGTTCAGAGGCCGCCTGCCGGGAAAAGTTTTCCGGCAGGCGGCCTCTTTTCTAAAGCTCTTATTCAGCCTTGTTTCTCTTTATTCGTCTACGCTGTAGTTCGGCGCTTCTTTTGTAATATGAATATCATGCGGATGACTCTCTTTCAGAGATGCAGCGGAAATCTTGATGAAGCGTCCGTTGGCCTTCAGTTCTTCAATTGTATGTGTACCGCAGTAACCCATACCGGAACGGAGACCTCCCATAAGCTGGAACACTGTATCCTCAACGGTTCCCTTATATGCAACACGTCCCTCTACACCTTCCGGAACAAGTTTCTTCGCATTCTCCTGGAAATAACGGTCTTTGCTTCCATTCTCCATAGCTGCAATCGAACCCATGCCGCGGTATACTTTATATTTTCTTCCCTGATACAGCTCAAATGTTCCCGGGCTTTCATCACATCCTGCAAAAATGCTTCCCATCATGCATACATTCGCTCCGGCTGCAATCGCTTTTGTCATATCGCCGGAATACTTGATACCGCCGTCAGCAATAATCGGAATGCCATATTCCTTTGCCGCCTCATAGCAGTCCATAACCGCAGTAATCTGGGGAACACCAATCCCTGCAACTACACGTGTGGTACAGATGGATCCCGGTCCGATTCCGACTTTTACAGCATCTACACCGGCCTCGATCAGAGCCTTTGTGCCTGCACCTGTAGCAACATTTCCTGCAATCACCTGCAGATCCGGATATTTCTCTTTTACCATTCTGACTGTTCTGAGAACATTGGCAGAATGTCCGTGTGCAGAATCCATTACAACCACGTCCACTTTTGCCTTTACAAGCTCTTCCACACGTTCCAGGCAGTTTGCGGTAATACCGATCGCTGCGCCGCAGAGCAGACGGCCCTGGGAATCTTTCGCAGACAGCGGGTATTTGATCTGTTTCTCGATATCCTTGATTGTGATAAGACCTTTCAGATTTCCCTCATCATCCACAATCGGAAGCTTTTCCTTTCTTGCTTTTGCAAGAATCTTCTTTGCTTCCTCAAGAGTAATTCCCTCTTTTGCTGTGATCAGTCCTTCGGACGTCATGGATTCTTTTATTTTCTTGGAGAAGTCTTCCTCAAATTTCAGATCACGGTTTGTAATAATGCCGACCAGCTTACGCCCTTCTGTAATAGGTACTCCCGAAATTCTGAACTTAGCCATCAGATTGTTGGCGTCTTCAAGTGTATTTTCCGGTGAAAGGAAAAACGGATCTGTAATAACTCCATTTTCTGATCTCTTCACCTTGTCAACCTCTTCTGCCTGCTGCTCGATTGTCATATTTTTATGGATGATTCCGATCCCTCCCTGACGGGCCATGGCAATCGCCATCCGATGCTCAGTAACTGTATCCATACCTGCGCTCATCATCGGAATATTAAGCTTAATACTTTTCGTCAGATAAGTTGACAGATCTACCTCATTTGGAATTACCTCTGAATATGCCGGAACAAGCAGAACGTCATCAAATGTAATCCCCTCGCCAATAATCTTTCCCATGTACAATGACCTCTCTTTCTTTTGAATCCAACTATAAGCAAATGTAAATATTTAACTGATATACTACAAAAATTCCGAACATATGTCAACCATTTTCCGGTATCGACGTACCAAATTTAACTTGATTTATTTTAAAGCTCACTTATAAGTACACCTTATGTATAAAAAATCGGATTTGTATATTGGAAAAGGGACGCCGGGAGAGACTGGTGCGGTGCCGGAGGACGCACTTCCGTTCGGACCGCAGACGCAGCGGTGCTAAGAGCGCAAAATACGCGCTCTAAGAACCGGCGCTGCTTTACGGTCCTCCATCACCGCACCAGTCTCTCCCGGCTGACTTCTCCCTCGCACAGTTCCGCCAGACAAAACGAAGATAGAACTTCCTCGGCTATACTCATGTTTTGAATCCAGTCAACAGTGTCACCGATTTTTGTTTTATGAGGAATTGCGAAAGGAACGTCTGTTTTAGGGAAATGTGAATAATCAGGAATTTCACACGGATGGAATACACAGGAGATGCCGGGTATGGAATTCTGGTAACTCGGAGGAATCTGGAAGAAAAACAGGGGATCTGGAATCTGATGTTAATGCCTGAGATGAAGCTGTCCGAACATAGTGAGTTTTCATCTCAGGCATTGCTTTTAATCAGATTTCAAATCCCCTGTTTTTCTAAGATTCCGGAGCGGAGCCAGAATTCCATATCCGGCATCTCCGTCCCGTTCTATCCCGGAAATTCTGAATATTTTCCGCTATTTCTTAATTCAAGTTCATTTCGACAAATCCGGAATTACATCATACCCATTCCAGCGCCGCCTGCCGGTGCAGCCGGCTGTGGCTCTTTGATTGTGGATACTACTGACTCTGTTGTAAGCAGTGTAGATGCAACGCTGGTTGCATTCTGAAGAGCGCTTCTTGTAACCTTTGCAGGATCAAGAATTCCGTTCTCTACCATATCTACATACTCTTCTTTGTAAGCGTCAAATCCGATGCCCGGCTCTGACTCTCTTACTTTATTTACGATAACAGCGCCTTCAAGGCCTGCATTTGCAGCAATCTGATACAGCGGAGCTTCAAGCGCTTTCAGAATAATTCTTGCACCTGTCTTCTCGTCGCCTTCCAGCTCTTCTGTCATCTTGGCAACTTCTTTTGCAGCATGGATGTATGCGGAACCGCCGCCTGCAATAATTCCTTCTTCTACTGCTGCTCTTGTAGCATTCAGAGCGTCTTCCATACGGAGTTTTGCTTCTTTCATCTCTGTCTCTGTAGCTGCACCTACACGGATAACTGCTACGCCGCCGGCCAGTTTCGCAAGTCTCTCCTGAAGTTTCTCTCTGTCAAAGTCTGATGTTGTCTCTTCGATTGCTTTCTTAATCTGGGCAACTCTGTCGCTGATGGCAGCTTTGTCGCCGCATCCGTCAACGATAACTGTATTTTCTTTCTGAACTTTAACAGATTTTGCACGTCCCAGCTGCTCCATTGTTGTCTCTTTCAGATCAAGGCCGAGCTCTTCGGAAATCACCTGTCCGCCTGTCAGGATTGCGATATCCTGCAGCATCTCTTTTCTTCTGTCGCCGTATCCCGGTGCTTTCACAGCAACAACATTGAATGTACCACGCAGTTTATTTACAATCAGAGTTGTAAGGGCCTCTCCCTCAATATCCTCTGCAATGATAAGAAGTCTTGCACCTGACTGTACAATCTGCTCAAGAAGCGGCAGAATATCCTGGATATTGGAGATCTTCTTATCTGTGATCAGGATATACGGATCTTCAAGAACTGCTTCCATTTTCTCCATATCTGTTGCCATGTAAGCTGAAATATATCCGCGGTCAAACTGCATACCTTCTACCAGGTCAAGTTCTGTCTGCATTGTCTTGGACTCTTCAATAGTGATAACGCCGTCGTTTGAAACTTTCTCCATTGCATCAGCTACCATCTCGCCGACTGCCTCGTCGCCTGAAGAAACTGCCGCTACTCTTGCAATCTGCTCTTTTCCTTTGACCTTGCTGCTCATAGCCTGAATTGCCTCAACAGCTTTATCTGTTGCTTTCTTCATACCTTTTCTCAGGACAATCGGATTTGCGCCGGCTTCCAGGTTCTTCATTCCCTCGTGAACCATAGCCTGTGCAAGAACGGTAGCTGTTGTTGTACCGTCTCCGGCAACATCATTTGTCTTGGATGCAACTTCTCTGATCAGCTGAGCGCCCATGTTCTCAAATCCGTCTTCCAGCTCGATTTCTTTTGCGATAGTAACACCATCATTGGTAATCAGCGGAGCGCCGAAAGATTTATCAAGAACAACATTTCTTCCTTTCGGTCCGAGTGTAACTTTTACTGTATCTGCCAGCTGATTCACACCTTTTTCCAGCGCTGCTCTGGCTTCAGCACCATATTTAATTTCCTTTGCCATTTCAATCCATCTCCTTATTTCATGTTATTATTCTTCAACAATTGCCAAAATATCACTCTGCTTTACAATGATATACTCTTCTCCGTCCAGATCAACATCTGTTCCTGCGTATTTGGAGTATATTACCTTGTCGCCGACCTTAACCTGCATTACAACTTCTTTTCCATCTATATTTCCGCCCGGTCCGACAGCAATAACTTCTGCCTCCTGGGGTTTTTCTTTCGCCTGTCCGGTAAGAACGATACCGGATTTTGTTGTCTCTTCTGCTTCTAACTGTTTTAAAACAATTTTGTCACCTAATGGTACTAACTTCATTGTAATTCCTCCTTAATCTTTGCTTATTAGCACTCATTTCGCTTGAGTGCTAACCCCATGAATATAAAATAGCACTCCACTGATGATTTGTCAACACAGTTTACAAGGTTTTTATAAATTCAGAAAACGGCAGGGAATAAGGAGAAGCCTTTTTCCTGCCATCTTCCGGGTTTTCATATAAAAACAGATAAATAAAGCGTGCCCTCTCAGGCACGCTTTATCATTTTTCTTCCTTCATATACATTGTAAAATCCGTTTTCAATCCTGAATTTCAGAAGATTTGTATCCTCACAGCGGTATCTCTCTTTTACAACACCTGTACAGTAAAGCAGTTCCGTTCTGGTGGAGATATAACATCTGTACTTGGCGTCCAGGGAAATGGCCGTCAGGTCATCCTCCTTTAATTCAAGATAAATATAATCCTCCTCCAGATCGTATTTATATACTCTGCACTTCCGTGTATTATCGTCAAAAATACCGTCCGCAGATATAATCTTTTCCATCTGCAGATCAACAGGATTTCCTTCATACATTGCAAATCACTCCCGCTAATTCCGTTCTTTTTTTATTTTCTCAAGTTCTGTGAAAACGTAGTCGTTCAGGACCTTGATATAAGTTCCCTTCATACCGGAGGATCTGGACTCAATTACACCTGCACTTTCAAATTTCCGAAGGGCATTGACAATAACAGAGCGGGTAATTCCCACACGGTCGGCAACCTTGCTGGCAACCAGAATACCTTCCGTTCCGCCCAGCTCATCGAAAATGTGTATAATTGCCTCAAGCTCGGAGAAAGAAAGTGTACTGATCGCCGACTGAACAATATGTTCCTTTCTTGTCTCCTCAGCGCTCTCTTCATTTACAGATCTGAGCATCTCCAGCCCTACCACTGCTGTTCCATACTCGCTGAGAATAATATCATCAATGGAGTAGGCAGAATTCTGTTTATAAATGAACAGAGTTCCCAGCCGCTCTCCGGCGATATCTATGGGAGTAATAATCGCCTGGCATCCTTCCACGGCCTCCGGCGAAAATCCAAGTGTCTCAAGATTGACATTTTCCTTCGTGGAGAGAATACTTAAGAGACGTTCGTTGAGCATCTTGTCAATATGAGAGCCGACCGATTCTGTAATAAGTTCGTGTATCTCTCTCACATCACTGCACTTACTCACCCCGAGTATCTTTCCTTTTTTGCTGACCACCAGAACATTTGAATCAAGGATTTCTGTAAGGACAGCGCAGATATCGTTAAAAACGACTTTGCTGGAATTATTATTATGCAGCAGTTTATTAATTTTTCTGGTTTTATCCAATAGTTGTACGCTCATTATTTCCTCCGCATCTCATTTTTTTACATTGTCAATTGTATACACAAATTCAGATAAATTAATAGATGAATTTATATTATCATACAATTTAGAAAATATCAATGCAATTCAATTATTCTTTTTCACTCTTTTCCCGGTTCAGTTTTGTAACATATCCACATTTTTCATCCGCACACACCAGTTTGTTTCCCTTTTCAAGCATGTATCCCCCGCACTCCGGGCATTTTTCTTTCGACGGTTTCTGCCAGGACATAAAATCACATTCCGGATTATTTTCACAGCCATAATACCGTCTTCCTTTTTTTGTCATGCGGATAACCACATCCCTGCCGCATTTCGGACAGGGTACGCCGATCTTTTCAAGATATGGCTTCGTATTTCTGCATTCAGGGAAGCCGGGGCATGCAAGGAATTTTCCATGAGGGCCGTACTTGATAACCATATTTCTGCCGCACTCCTCACAGATTACATCTGTCACTTCATCTTCAATCGTAACGCTTTCCAGTTCCTTTTCTGCCTTATCCACCGCCTCTTTCAGATCCGGATAGAAATTGCGGATTACTTCCTTCCAGGGGACCTTTCCTTCCTCTACCATATCCAGCAGACCTTCCATATTGGCTGTAAAATTAACATCAACAATACTCGGGAACGACTGTTTCATCATATTATTAACCACTTCGCCGATCTCTGTCATATAGAGATTTCTGCCCTCTTTTGTCACGTATCGGCGGCCCAGAATAATGGCTATGGTAGGCGCATAGGTGCTGGGCCGTCCAATGCCCAGTTCCTCCATTGTCTTTACAAGAGTTGCCTCTGTATAATGAGCCGGCGGCTGTGTAAAATGCTGTTTTGTATCAAAGGACTCTTTCGAAAGGACAGAATCCATACTCAGATGGCCCACGAGCACATTGCTTTCTTCCTTTTCTTCATCCGCTTCTGTATACACACTGCGGAATCCGTCAAAAAGCTGGCGGGATGTGGCAACTGAAAACGAGTACTGATCCGCTCCTATTTTTACAGCCGTAGTCTCATATCGGGCCGGCTGCATACGGCTGGCTGTAAACCTTCTCCAGATCAGCTGATACAGACGGAACTGATCTCTTGTAAGAGAATCCTTCAGCGACGCCGGTGTTCTGGTAATATCGGTAGGCCGGATGGCTTCATGCGCGTCCTGAACATTTTTTCCGTTTTCCTTTGCGGCGCTTTTCGGCGCAGCATACTCTTTTCCATAGACAGAGGCAATATATTCCCTCGCTGACTGGTCTGCCTCATCTGCAACCCTTGTAGAATCAGTACGAAGATAGGTAATGACACCCACAGTTCCATTTCCCTTGATATCAATTCCCTCATAGAGCTGCTGTGCGATGCGCATCGTCTTCTGGGTTCCGAAATTCAGAGCCTTTGAAGCCTCCTGCTGCATAGTACTTGTGGTAAAAGGAAGCGGCGCTTTACGGATCCTCTCTGTTGTCTTAATATCCGTAATTTTAAACTCTGCTTTTTCTACTTTCTGAAGAATCTCATCCATTTCTTCTCTGGAATGTATGGTCATCTTTTTCGTGCCCGCTCCGTAGAACCTGGCTGTAAGAGGTCTTTTCTCTCCTTTTACATTCAGAATCGCATCCAGCGTCCAGTATTCTTCCGGAATGAACGCATTGATCTCTTCTTCTCTGTCTGCCACAAGACGAAGCGCGACAGACTGAACCCTGCCGGCGCTCAGACCTCTCTTCACTTTTTTCCATAAAAGGGGGCTGATCAGATATCCCACCATACGGTCCAGAACACGTCTCGCCTGCTGGGCATCCACAAGCCCCATATCAATATCACGGGGGTTTTTCAGAGATGCCTTTACAGCATTTTTCGTAATCTCGTTAAATGTAATCCTGCGCATTTTCTTCTCTTCCAGCTTCAGCGCTGCCGCAAGATGCCAGGAAATCGCCTCTCCTTCCCGGTCCGGGTCAGTTGCAAGATAAACCTTATCTGCTTTTTTCACTTCTTTTCTCAGACCGGCCAGAATATCTCCTTTCCCGCGAATTGTAATATACTTCGGTTCGTAGTCATTTTCGATATCAATTCCGAATGTACTTTTCGGCAGATCACGCACATGGCCCTGGGACGCGGCAACTGTATAACTGCTTCCCAGAAACTTTTTGATCGTCTTTACTTTTGCAGGCGACTCCACAATAACAAGATAGTGTGCCATAAAACTATACTCCTTCACCCGGCTCTTATACTGCCGTATATTTTTATCAGCCGCGGAATCCTGCTTCCGCCGCCACGTAATTATTTTTCGATATTTCTCTTGCGTACCCCTGCAGCTCCAGTGAGACAAGAAGGCCCACAAGTTCCCTGGGATTCAGATTTGTCTCTTCTGCGATCTGCTCTATATTCTTCGGATACAAGCCGAGACAACTATACACCAATTTTTCCGGAGTTTCAAGAGCTTTTTTGTTTTTCGTCCTGTCGTCAGGAACACCGGAAAGCTCCATTCCCCATTCTTTCAACAGCATTTCCGGGCTTGTCAGAAGGCCGGCTCCCTGCTGTATCAGATAGTTGCATCCTCTGCTCAGACTGCTGTTTACAGGACCCGGAAGTGCATAAATATCCCTGCCCTGCTCCAGAGCCATATCTACTGTAATCAGGGATCCGCTCTTTTCTCCTGCCTCCATCACAAGCACAACATCCGAAAGGCCGCTGATGATCCGGTTGCGCGCCGGAAAGTGCCAGGAAAGCGGCGGCGTGCCGGGAGGATACTCAGACAGGATTCCTCCTCCCTGCTCCAGAATATCCATATAAAGCCCGATATGCTCTCTCGGATAACAGACGTCCGGCCCGGATCCCAGCACGGCAAAGGTTCTTCCATTTCCCATCAGAGCGCCTCTCTGCCCCATGCCGTCAATTCCTCTTGCCAGGCCGCTGATAATCTCGATCCCGTACTGTGCCAGCACTTTGCCAAACTCCACCGCGTATTTTTCTCCATAAGGCGTACATCTTCTGGAGCCTACAATCGCCGCTTTCCTGGACGCCGGATCCGGAAGATTTCCTTTTACATAAAGTGCATATGGAAAATCCGGAAGCTTCAGAAGGCACTGCGGATATGCTCCGGAAAACCAGGGAATAAACCGGATTCCCTTTTCCGCCGCCTCTGCGCGCCTGTTTCCGATCCTCTGTTTCCCTGCAGACTTCAGAGCCTGGCGCTCCTTTTCCGAGAGGAAATCCAGTCCGGCCAGCTGTGTTTCTTCTATATAATAGACCGCCCGTCCTGTCTTCATGCATTCCCGGAGAAGATACTTCTTTTTTGATGAAATCCCCTGAATCCCCGCAAGCCAGTATTCGTATTCCATTTCCTCATCTGAGAGCGGCAGGGATTTCTGTAATGTATCCTGCTGTAAATCTATCCGTTCCATTTCAGTCACCTCCCCCAGTATTTTCCGTTCGCTGTCCGGTATCCCAGTGCTTCTCTCAAATGAGCAGTTCTGATCTGCTCCTCTCCTTCAAGATCCGCGATAGTCCGTGCCGTCCTGATAATCTTATGATATGCTCTGGCTGTAAGTTTCATTGCAGAAAATGCCTGTTCCATCAATTCCTGCTCCTTTGCGCCAAGTATACAGTATTCTTTTATATCATTTACATCCAGCCCTGCGTTTGTCCTTATTCCTGTTCCCCTGTATCTCTCTTTCTGCCGTTCTCTTGCCCGGCATATCCGTTTTCTGATTTCTGCGGAAGACTCCTCCTTCCGGCGTCCGGTCAGATCTTCATAACCGATCCGCGGTGCCTCAGTGCAGAGATCTATTCTGTCCAGGAAAGGCATGCTTACTTTTCCCAGATAAGCACGGATCTGGGCAGGTGTACATTTGCAGCGTTCCATATCCGGGTAACATCCGCAGGGGCAGGGATTCATCGCGGCAACAAGTATAAAATCCGCCGGGAAGCAATATTTCCCGTATGCTCTTGATATTTCTATTGTCCGGTTCTCCAGCGGCTGCCGCAGCAGCTCCAGTATCTCTTTTCTGTATTCTGTCAGTTCATCCAGGAAAAGAACACCCGACAGACTTGTGGAACCATAAAATAGGAAATTAAGGGGTTTACAGCATGTCTTATTTATACATTTTGGCAATTAACCTACCTTTAAATTGCCACACGCCATCTTTAAAATTGCACCCCTCGCAATACCGGAGGGGTGCAATCTGAACCTTACAGCCGAAAAATAGGCATAAAAAATAGGGCGATCTTGATATTTCATACCAGCAAATCTTTGATCCACTGCGGTGTATTCTCAACCCTTTCACCCTTTTTTAGCTTTTCTATTACATATTCCATTTGTTCTTCTCTATAAAAACGATCCTTGATATAACAATCATGCGAACAATATTTCTGCGTTTTTGATGCGCTATTAAAGCTTTTCCCACACCTTATACATTGGTGCGTATAATTTTTCCTTGGATGCATAGCTTCCCACATTTTCTTGCACTGGGGAGAACAGTATTTCTTCCTTCTTCCTTTTGGCGCATTTACCAATGGTACCCCGCAGCATACACAAACGCTAATATCTGGTTTTGGAGCTTCTACAAATTCATCCGCTCTTCCGTCTAATCCTTTTGATTTACAGTAGTTCCTAACCGTATCTCTTTTTAGGCCTAACCTATTTGCAATGCTGCGGTAACCATATCCGAGAAAACGCATTTTTTCAACCAGTTTTTTTGACTTTCCGTCATAAGTGATCACTCCCTTTTTGTAGTAATCACTCTAATTCAGACTATAGTCAAGGTGTTATTGGAAGCAGCCAAGCAATATTTTGACCTGTTCTTTCTATATAAAGTGTACCTACTCATTTATTTTCTCTATAATGAACCAAACCAAACAGCAGATTACATTTTTACAAGCAAGATATCCTGAGTTATGTTTAATGCAGGATATGTACTTCTTCTTATCTTCTGAACGCTTTAATTGGCAGGCAGACTTTATTATTATGATAAGCCACAAAATTTAAACATATGTATTAACATTCACTTTTCTTCCAAATCTATATAGTCGATATATCCTAGAAAAACAAATTCAGAAGAAAAAAGTTCCTGAATAATATGCTCTGTATCATATTCAATTCCTATTCTATTAAAATATCGCTTGTCAAGAACCCTCATACCAGATTTTGGTATTCTATCACTGGTAATAATTCTATTATCTCCGTAATCTCTTCTATGCTTAGAATATAATTCTTTATATTTTTTATTTGTAGGTTCATTTTTATCTCCGTCAAATGCTATAATAGGGGTAAATTGTTTTAGCACTGCCAATTTTTCATACTTATACGCATAAATATATATATTTCCCAAATCTTCAAATACTCTTCTGTATACTTTTTCAAAAACAGAAAGCACTGTAGCAAGCCATGCGATATTTACTGAATCATTTCCCTCATTATTAACCAACAGTACTCTTAGCTTTGCACTTCCATCTCCCATAATCTCAATAAAATTATTGAGATTAGCCATTACATTGCCATTTGGATTTTTGACCTCCCCCACGCTAATGACTATCGAATAACCTATTCTGGAAATACTAAATGCATTGCTTGTTTCTTTTAATTCACTAGCAATTTTTTTTAAATCTGCTTCAGCATATTTATTCCAAATTATATCTGAATCTGTCACTTCTAAACTGAAACCAATATCTAGATATCCAAAAACATTAGTCGTTGAACCCCCGATTTCATCAATTGTAATCTTTTTTTCTATTCTTTTTAACTCATTTTCTCTTTTGTAATACATCTGAGTCAACTTTGTAGAATCGTTTATTGCAAAAGACCCTGATGATACTCTCTCATATATTTTCCCTTTGCTAGTAACATAGGGAGGAGTACTTCCGGGTTCAATCTTGATTACGAAAACATCTTTTATATCCTTTGTGGTAAATTTTTTGACGTCAAAACTAGGTGTCGGTGATAAAGAATCATGGATCATGGCATGAATCCTCTGTTCGTTCCATTTTGTACATCCAGTAATTACTTTTTCATCTGAAACTCCCAAGAATATGTATCCACCATATGTATTAGAAAAAGCCGAAATTTCCTCAGTCAGCTTTTTTGCCTCTACTCTATCTTCCTTAAATTCAAAAAAGAAGGACTCTTCTTCATCAGAGACCGCTTTTTCAACGTCCTCTACCGTTAAATCATTCCATTCTCTACCGTTAATATTTAACATTATCTGGTCTCCTTATTTTCTCATCATTCACAATAGATGATTGCTCTTTTCATAATAATGGGGATCACTCAATCAAAAATTCTTATCAAAATATATTTTCAAAAGTCACTAAATATATGCTGTTATTTTGCCAATTTTATATTTTCAATAGCTATCACCCCATGGATTGGTTTTACAGTCGGTCTAAATACTAAACATATCTCTTTAACTTTTTTCCAATCATCCAAATCATCAAGATATTCTTTTAATGGTATTTCAATACAGTCTTGCTTCTGTCCAGTTAAACGGAACCTCTGCTTATACATCTCTACAGCGGCTCCTTTAATTTCAACCCACATATCAATGTCCTCATCAGCATCCAAATAACAGTTTAAAAACAGATGATAATCATTCAGAACATACCTCGCCCAATCTTTTATATCCGAAGTCATTCTAATGCTGCAACCAGAAAAAGCATCTGAATTTGATTGCGTGTGTTTTTCAGGCATATCAACCTTTAAGCATATTGATTCTGTACTTTCAGTAATTCGGAGAACTGTTTTCTCCAAATTATTATAGTACAATTCCATGTTTTCTTTTATTGGCACTACAAGTTCTTTTTTTAATGGCTTATAATCACCAAGAGGCGTATATGTATCATTCTCATTCACATGCATCCAGCATGTGTTCGCTGGATACATTTCAATTACCGTACTAATACTTATAGGAATATTTTGATATAAATCCACTTTATCATGCCACATTTTTACCATCTTATTGTTCATAACTTTTTGCCGGAATTTTTTTAGCTTTCTTCGCATCTTATCTGTACTCTCGCGGTCACTAAACGAAAGATTGTCCGGATCATCATGTACAAAAGCAATTACTCGCTTTTGGTTTTCTACAGCAAAATCATACTCCATTTCTGTATAACTAAGGCCAGTATCTTCACAGACAGTTCCATATTTTCCAGCTACAATTAATAAATAGTAATCCGATTCGTATATTATGGGCTTTATCATTTCAAATTGGTTTTCGCCTGTCGCAGAAAAAAGTTCCATACCTGCAGGAATATGGCGCAATTTTATAATACTATCAATTGCTACTTGCCTCTCCTGCTTCAGATCTTTGTATGTCGAGCTTACGAATATTTGATATTTCTTATTCATCATTGTCCCTCTTTTTTCTCGTAAAATTAAATTCTATACTAGGGAAATATTCTTTTGCTAATACTAAATAACAATTTATTTTCCCATTTCTTTGGCTCTTTCTATATAATCACGCCATTCGCTCATCTCATCGAGAAGAAGCATTTCGCATTTGCCAACAAATTTATCTACTCTAGTTTTTTCATCAGAGTAAACTCCTTCTTTCATAGCAAATCGCCTTTGCTCTATCCACAGTAGGTTACATGTATCCCGGTACTTTGTCCACTTGTCATATGCTCTTGTAACATTAACATATGCCTCCGAAATTGTAATTAAGCATGCAAGTAGCGAAACACAGACCGTACTCCAATCCACTTTTGAAGCCAAAGAAATAACAGGTATAATGGCAGAGGCAATGATTCTTATAAAACAGCATATATAAAATCGCTTTTTATACTTTTCGCAACTTTCATAATAATATTTGGTAACATTATTTATTCTTTTTAGGTATTCATCAATATTCATATTATCCTTATCTGTACCAAAAAAGAATTCTTCCAACTTATCTTCCATGTGCCTTCACTTCGTTTCTTTATATCATTTCGTTCTAATCATCATACCCAAATAAACTTCGTGTAGATTTTGATGCTGACCTAAACGCCTTTTTGCTTTCTTTAACCTCGCCTTCTCCTTCCCTTAAAATATCTTTTGCAACTCTTTCGTAATTCACAATTTTAGATGGTTTTATTCTTATCTGAATCCCTGTTCCTTTAAGGTGGCAACGATATTGTGTAAGACTTTTCTTCTTAAGGCGTATGGCAGAATCTCCACTAGCAATTATAAAGCTACCGCCAAGTTCTTCACATAAACGGCTAACCATATATAATCCGTAACCAGAATTTTTCCATTCGTCATTGCTCAAATTCTCTCCGCCGGGCACAAAGGTTCTAGAAATACCTGGGCGTATCGACAATTTCAATGCATCAGAATCATCAGCCACTAAATCACTGTATGCATAGTTACTTAATAAACTATTTTTTACCCCAATGCCTTCATCCAGTATTGCTAATTCGACCAGATCGTAGGTCGGCCAATATTGAGCGCAGTACCATATTTCATTTGCTTGGCTATGCTCCGGTATATTTCTCATAATTTCTGTAAGTACATATGTGAGCCATTTTGCAAATGATGCATTTCCTCTTGAGAGTACAGATGCCATTAGCTTGGACTTTCTAACAATTACCTCTTGAATTCTCTCCAAGTTTTTTATACCATCCTCCCTCAGATCTTTTATTGTTAATTTTGTTATCGGTAAATAATTATTATTACCATAATTTTCATCAAGTTCTCTTCCTCGATTTATACCAATAGCTTTGTAAAAGCGCATATGTTGAGCATAGGAATTATCACAATTTTTAGCTGTGCACTTCTTTACTGAAGAAATTTCTCTCAACTGTCTAATTGCTGTAGATGCAATCAACATCGGAAAAGGATCGCAATTATGCACATTTGAAAAGTCAAAAATCTCTCCTTCCTCAAGTTCATAATCTTTTATCGAATATGTAAACTCTAATGCGGAAGAAAAATTCAAATCTGATACCTCTATCATCCATTCTTTCCCCTTTACTCATCTATCTTTTTAGCAGATTTTTTTCACACAGTCTTTCATAAATCGCCTGATTAATCCCCTCTGCCTGTGGGTTATTCATATCTTTGATAATATCTAAGAACTCTCCAATTGTATATGAAATTTCTCGGATTCGGTGCAGTTCCTCACTAAGAAGTCCAGTATTTTCTAAATTCTTAATGCGTGAAATGTCTTTCCTTGCTTCGTCATACTTTTCTTCCCAATATACAATGTAGTCTATTCGCTTTTTTAATTGGTAAATTTCGTTATCGAGAACCACGGGAAAAATTCTATCTCTATAATGTGGCTCTTTCATTAGTTGAGTAATTTCATACATACAGTTCACAGATTTTAAATATGCATCGCTTATAATTAAGATTGCATAGTCTGAATTCTGAATCGAATCCATAAAGGCTCTAATACTCCCCCATTGTTCAATAGATTTCTTATCTCTTTTTATATTAATGCCTAATTCAGTAAAAAAGGAGTCTATCTCATCTGCTTTCTTTTCGTCTTTCCAACTATAAGACAAAAAAATATTTGTTGCACCATACTGTGCCTGTTCTTCTTTTACAATGTCTGCATATCTAATTTCTTTATTACCAGAAGAAATTAATGCTTTTAAATCAGAATATTTTGTATTACTTATATTCTTGCTAAAATATCTCTTCCACTCCTCTACCATTTGATCCGTAGGATCTGTATCAAAAGAACTCTTAATGAGACCTGCTATAATTTCGTCAGAATCATATTTTTCTTTCTGGCTATCAGCAGAAATATTTAATACTTGACTAAACAGTGTTTTTGGATCAACATCATATTTTTCATTACGTTGCTTTGCAAAATCTCGCTGAGTGATCTCAATACAATCCAAGAGTTCATTCAAATTATCTTTTTGTTTATTTAAATTCTTTCTTTTTGTTATTATATTTACCGTCATAGATACAATCATTGGTAAAATAGTCCCGGTTAGACTCACAATATCAAACGCGCTGCTCATTTGCTTCCGCCCCTTTTCTCTGGTATGATATCAATTATACCATTTTTTCCCTCTTAACGCACCTATAACTACTTTTATATATAGCATTTTGCTGTACGAAAACCATGCTATATGTTGATTAAATAAAAACAGCGGCCAAATCAGGCCGCTTTCCATATGTAAATTTCTAAATGCTATTCAAAAATCAATACACCATTATAAGTGTCAGCATTGAATTCTTCTCCATCCCACTCTTGGATTGTACTTTCGCCACGACCGTGCTCATTAATTTCCTCACAGATACGGATAATAGCGTCATCCAATGTTTTCCCGTATGCCACCGCAAACATCGGTTTATTAATGTTATGCAAACTCCATAATCTTTTCATTCTGAATTTCCCCCTTTCCGAGTCTATTTACGCTGTACTTTCTTAAATAATCAAGCCTTTTATGACTCTGTTGGCAGATTCACACGGATACTGCTGGCTCTCTCCAAGCCAGCAGCCTTTTTATCTCAGTCGTTTAGATCAATGGCAAGTTCTGTTCCGTCCAGGAAGAAAAAGTTTAAGATTCCCATCTTTTCTACAGTGACATGTTCCAAAGTCTTCCCTACTAAAGCCAGATCCAACTCGTGAAGTGGAGCGGTATCTTTGGTCAGCTCTATAAACTGTTTTGCGCGGTACCGTTCCAAAATATCTCCGTTCTCTATCTGCTGTTTCCAATAATCCATAAGACTGTCCCGGTTTTCCAGAATGCCATTCCAAGCCATCACAAACGCCCTGTGCAAATCTTTTTCCGTGAGGTTTGCACTGGTGCAACCCACCACACCTTTCTCCCGGTATCTCTGACCACATTGCCATACTTTCATAGACCCGTTGGAACGGTACCAGGTTCTCCTCCAGAAAAGTTTTCCGCAGGTTCCGCAGATCACTTTGCAGGAGAATGGCTGCTCGTCCGTATACCGTCCCATAGTTCGAAGTCCATACCGCTGCATATATTTTTGCCTGCGGTCCAGTTCCAATTGTACTGCTTCCCACAGCTCTGGATCTATAATCGGCTCGTGGTCGCCTTTTACTCTTACCTGCTCCAATTCTCCATTATTTTTAACGGTTTTCTTAGTAAGATAATCTACCGTATAAGTCTTTTGCAATAGTGCATCCCCCATATATTTCTCATTTCTAAGCATACCAAGGATGGTACTTGTCTGCCATTTAACCTCTCCCATGCATCCCGGTACGCCTTCTTCCCTAAGCCTGCGGGCGATTACATCCGGGTTCAGACCGTTCATGAATTCATAAAAAATCCGCCTTACAATGGCGGCCTGTTCCTCATTTATTACAAGACGTCCGTTTTCGTCTTTATCATACCCCATGAAACGGTTTGTGTTCAGATGAAGAATTCCATCTCTGAATTTCTTCCGGATACCCCATTTACAGTTCTCTGAAATAGAACGGCTTTCGTCCTGTGCCAAAGAGGATAAAATCGTAAACAATAACTCTCCCGCAGCGTCCAAGGTATTGATGTTTTCTTTTTCAAAGTAAATTCCAATCCCCATTGACTTCAGATGCCTGCTGTAATATAGGCAATCCTGCGTGTTCCTGGCGAATCTGGAAATAGACTTTGTGATAATCATATCAATTTTCCCAGCTTCACAATCCCGGATCATCTGCTTGAACTGTTCCCTACGCTTGGTGTTTGTTCCGCTAATCCCCTCATCTGCATATATCCCCGCTAAAATATATCGCGGTTGACTTTGGATATAATTTTTATAATAGGAAACCTGGTTTGCAAAGCTGTTTAGCTGCTCCTCCTGATCCGTGGAAACACGGCAATATGCCGCCACACGAATCTGATGCGTTTGTACTGCAGCACGGTTATTTAATTCATCCCTGGCTGGGATGTGCTGTATTGTTCTTGCCATCCGCTCACTCCTTCCGTTTATAAGGGCAAGAGGCTCTCCGCTCATAGTTCCGTTTAGGAACGGTCGTAAAGGTCCTATTGCCGTATTCGTCCTTGCTCTCAATCACTGTGGAAGGTTCCGTAATCTCAAATTCTTCTGCAATCTGAGCCGGAAGCCAGATCCCTTTACAGTCAGCGGCTGACTTTTTGATGTTGGTACTGCAAGCCCAATATTCCTGTCTCTTTTTGTTGCACCATTTGTGATGCAGCACAGCTCCACACTTCGGGCAATATAAAAGCCCCGTGAGAAGATACCTTCCATCGGCTCCTTTTTGGCTGTAAGCCACAGGACCTGTATCTTCACGGGGCTGTCTTGATTTTGGATTTGGTTTTTCATCCAGTAGTTTCTGTACTGCTTCCCACACTTCCGGTTCCACGATTGGTGTATGATTTTCAGCAATATACCATTGATCTACCTGACCACGGTTTTTATGGGTCTTCCGGTTCCCATCTTTATAGGTCTTTTGCAAAATTACATCTCCTTTATACATTACATTTCTCAGGACTCTGTGAACCCCTGTATCATCCCATCTGCCGCCTGAAGGCGATGGAATGTTTCTATGATTGAGGTATTTCTTTATATCGGATGGAATCATCCCCTGATAAGCCAGATCAAACATTTTGCGAACAACTGCTGCCTGATCCCAAAGCACCCGGACGCCGTCATATTCATCTGGCTCAAATCCGTAGGTTTTAGCTGCCGCAACACTTATTTCTCCCTTTGCGTACTTTCTTCTGACTGCCATGCGGGTTGTATCCCGATAGTTCTCACTTTCTGCCTGTGCAAAAGCGGCAAGAATAGTCAGCATCAGTTCTCCCTCACTGGAAAGCGTGTTGATATTCTGCAACTCAAAATAAATACCGACACCATACTGCTTTAATTCCCTGGAATATTTCAGTACGGTCTCAGTATTTCTTGCAAACCGTGATACGGACTTCACATAGATCAGCTCTATTTTTCCGTTTCTGGCATCTTCTATCATTTTCTGGAATCCTGGACGTCTTTCCTCATATCCGGATATCCCCTGATCGGAATAAATCCCCACAAATTCATAGTTAGGATTATTTCCCAGAAAACTCTCATAATAGGTTGACTGATTGACTAATGAGCCTTCCTGCTCCATAGAGTCTGTAGAAACACGGACATAAGCAGCCACCCGCTTTTTCTTTTGCTGAGTCGTTGTTTTCGCTTTAATGATCCTGATCCGCATGCTGCTCTCCCCTCCTTCCTTTTTTGGTGGTGTCCATGTTCGCTCTACGTTGCCTATTAGTCAACGAACACCCTGCAAACAAAGTCTTATTTTTCTGTGAACTTTCAAAGGGCAAAAAAGAAAGCCAGACGGGACTGTTACCGCCTGACCATTACTTTCTAATATAAAGACTATTTTCTTCGTTCTTCTCTTCATCCTGCTTTACTTGTTCTGCGACACGTCTTATCAATTTACTATACAGGCTCGCCTTTGGAAGTCGTCCACCATTTTCTTCTTCACTCAGGCATATGATATCCACCTGTGCGGATTCGCATATTTGCTTAAATTCTGCAAACTGCTCAACATCCCTGGAAAGCATTTCTGCACGGACAGTGACCACCACATCAATCTTTCCCTCCTGAACAGATAGTTTCAACCGGCTAAACTCCTTCCTGTCTGGATCGATCCCGGAGGCTTTATCAAAGAAAACTTCCAGTTTCCATTTCTGTACTCCGTAGATCTTTTTCAAGCGGCGCAATGCTTCATCTAAATATCTGGCATACTCCCATTCTCTTTGATTTGTTCTTCCATAAAATCCAATCCGATTTACCCTTCCTGCTATCACCATACTTATTCAGACTCCTTTCATTTTTGGTAGTCTATCTATCACTCGAAAGCCCTGGAAAGTCAAGCCTATTCCCACTTATTCCACAGACCTTCTTCTGACGAAAATAACCGGACAGGTTTTCTTCCTGCCCGGCATTTTCGCTACCATTTACACTCTTTTTGCATAATCCAGACTGATCCAGCCCGCTCCGGATTTCAGCTTACCCCATCCGGCTTTGGAACCCTGTCCGGATCTGGTCTCCACAATCGTGAAGGTTCCTTTTCCCGTGTACTTTCCAGTAGTTCCGTAGTTGGTTCCCGGACCTTTCCGGATGTTCAGGTCTGTGGCGGATACCTGTACCAGAAAAGAGCCACTGGAAGAACTGCCTCCGGAACCGGAGGACTGCACCGTACAGTAGGATGGATTCTCCAGATAGATCCATCCGGCTCCACTTTTTAAACGGCCCCAGCCATTTTTCACTTCCACAATGGTAAAGATCCCTTTTCCTGTCTGTCCCTTTACGCTTCCGCTCATGGACGGAGCAGACCGATAATTCAGATCCGGAATGATCACCTTTACTGTAAAGGGAACCGCTGGGAAACCGGAAGTTCCAGAGCTGCCGCTGCCAGAAGAAGAACCGCCTCC
>ERZ1643247.918-NODE-918-length-31111-cov-15.885594_pt1 | contig 31111 bp, 38 predicted proteins | sample MGYA00579264_ERZ1643247 | MGnify/ENA primary metagenome ERZ1643247 (study PRJEB29033, sample SAMEA4952262) | chicken gut metagenome | biome: Broiler Chicken; feature: Gastrointestinal Tract; material: Caecum | place: Ireland | collected 2018 | study: Broiler... | reverse complement strand
TTCCGTCAGGACTGGACTTATAAAGATCTCATCTCTTACTTTGAAAAACGTTATAAAAAGAAGATCCGTCCCATCAGCCGGCGGTCCGAATGTGATATCCCCGATGACTGTTCCTGTCCCCGCTGTCAGGCTCCAAAACCTTATCTTTACAAGAACAACGGCTCCAAAGGTCAGCTCTCCTGCAAGGTCTGTGACGCGAAGTTCTCACAGCAGGATAACCGTTTCTCTTCCATGAAGCTGCGCTGTCCTCACTGCGGGAACACTCTCGTTCCCAAAAAGGACCGGAAATGTTTTATCCTGCATAAGTGTGTAAATCCGAAATGTCCTTACTATCTCCACAACCTTAAAAAAGTGGATCCGGAACATCTCAAGGAGGCTTATGGCAAAAATAAATACAAGCTCCATTACATCTACCGTGAATTCACTGTAGATTTCTTCCGCATAGATCTAAACTCCATTCCAAAGAATGCTTCCTCGTTGAAATTCAGCCGCCATAACGCCCATATCATGGGGCTCTGCCTGACTTTCCATGTCAATCTCGGCCTCTCCCTGCGCAAAACCTCTGAGGCTCTCAAAGATCTTTACAACATCCGGATCTCCCACCAGCAGGTTGCCAACTATGCCAGGACTGCCGCCCTTGTCATCAAGCCTTTCGTTGACAACTATGACTATAAAAGCGGAACCACCTTCGTTGCCGATGAAACTTACATCAAAGTCCGCGGGATCAAAGGATACCTCTGGTTCATCATGGATGCGGTATCCCGTTCCATCCTTGGCTATCAGGTCTCCGACAACCGCAGTGTCGGTCCCTGCATCCTTGCCATGCGCATGGCTTTCCGTAAGTTGAAACAGCTTCCGGAAAACTTCCGCTTTATCGCCGATGGCTACAGCGCCTATCCGCTTGCGGCCCAGCAGTTCTTCCATCAATTCGGTGAGAAGTTCCGCTTTGATATCACCCAGGTCATCGGACTTACAAACGAGGACGAAGTCTCCAAAGAGTTCCGCCCTTTCAAACAGATGATCGAGCGTCTCAACCGTACGTTTAAAGCCTCCTACCGCATAACCTGCGGCTATGACAACTATGAGGGTGCCAACTACAATGTCGCCCTCTGGGTCGCTTATTATAACTTCCTCAGACCGCATCAGCACAACAGCTATCGTGTTCTCAATAAAGTAGAGCATCTGGAAAATGCTGACAACATGCCCGGCAAGTGGCAGCTGCTCATCTTCCTGGGCCAGCAGACGATCCTGCAGATGCAGAAGTCCCAATCAGAAGGAAAAGCCTGTTCCTAGATTCAGAGCCGGAGATAACAACTCAGCCATCCCGGAGGGATTTACCCTTGATGGCACACAAAAGCAATGCTACAATGCTGTGACCCAGACGGAGAAACCAGCCTGTTCCTGAGTTCTTCGCCGTCAATAAGGTGTTCAGAGCATTGCTTTTGTGTGCTGTCAAGGGTGGCGTAAGCTGCCATCAAATATCATATCTGCGATTTTCAAGATTCAATTTGAGCCTATTTCTTAGGCTCCATTTTTTCATAACTCATTTGACACTACCTCCTATTTTGTTCCTTCCGCATATACACCTGGGATGTGCAATGCAAAACGACTCTGGAAGTCAAAGCTTCTTACCCCTTTGTTGTCTTCCATTTCTTCCAGGAGTCTTATACATGAATTTTACTATTAAAAAGGGAAATAGTAAATAGGATATGGCAAAATGATTCCAAAAAACAGGATGCCAAATCAGACATCCTGTTTTCTTCCACGGTCAGATATGATCCTTGCAAAATCCGGCCTGCGCCGCCTGCCTTTTGTCAAATTCCGGATTGAAATAATAGAAGTTTTTCTCAGAAATTCTCTCCTTGGTCATCTCCAAAGCCTCCCCAAATCGCTGGAAATGAACGATCTCCCGGGCCCTCAGAAATTTCAGCGGATCCCGTATCTCCGGATCAGGTATCATCCGCAGCAAATTGTCATAAACTGTGCGCGCTTTCTGTTCCGCGGCCAGGTTCTCCGAAAGGTCAGTGATCGCATCTCCTTTCGACTGGAATTCCACTGCGGAAAAAGGCAGACTGCTGGCCGCCTGCGGCCACAATCCTGTAGTGTGATCAATATAATAGGCATCAAAACCTGCTGTCTTCGCCTCCTCTATGGTGAGGTTCTTCGTCAGCTGATAGACCATGGCACAGATCATCTCCATATGCGCCAGTTCCTCTGTTCCGATATCCGTGAGCAGACCGCCTACCTCTTTTACGGGCATGGTATATCTCTGGGCCAGATACCGCATGGAAGCAGACAACTCTCCGTCCGGTCCCCCATACTGACTGATAATCAACTGCGCCGTCTTCGGACAGGTTTTTGTAATTTTCACAGGGTATTGAAGTCTTTTTTCATACAGCCACATTCAGACACACGCTCCTTCCCATGGCATAGGGCCCTTGCTCCAACCGTAACACGTACTCTCTGGGTTCTGTTCCATAATCGATGTCATGCAGTCCATCGTCAGCGGGTAAAATGCAAGAGCGAAATCTCTCAAAAGCTCCTGCCTTTTTTTCAGAGCCCCTTTCAAAGCTCTTAAGCCTTCCTGATCCTGGGGATGTGTATCCATATAAAGGCGCAGATCATCCACCGTAAAGCTGATCTCCTGTATCTTTCTCATCAGTCCTTCTCTCTGCTTTTGCTGACCGCTTTTTTCCAGATTCGCCATGACCGAGTCCCTCAGCTGGTCATCCAGAGGAGAATTTTGTCCCTCGGATTGGTCTGCTGTCACAAAAAAGGGAAGATTCAAATCTTCGAACACCGTTCCCTGTCTCAAAGCCTGAGCAGGTCCGGTGATTGGTTTCCATTTCTGTTTCGGCACAGACATCATTGCCAGATGTTCCTGTCTCATAAAAAAACTCCTTTCTTCATCGATTTGCCCAGTTAGTATGTGCAAAAACAAATCGCTTTAAGAAGGGAGTTTTTTCAAATTATTTGGTAATTATGATAATAAAATCGTAGTCACCTTCTTCATATCCATTTGCTTCAGGATATGATCTGCCACAGGCATCTCGCTGCCGGTGGACAATTATTCTCCTCCATTGTCTGACTTTTTGTGACTCAGATCATCCACCAACTGATTCCATGCTTTTCCTTTCAAAAGCATGAAAGCAACCACTGCTCCGATACAGGCAAAGATGCCAAGAAATCCCCAGAAATTTTCCATAAACACCTACTCCTTTCCATTCTCAAACTGCCTCGATTTTAATCTTCGAACATTTCCAGATTTTTCCACCACAGTTTTTCAGAATTTGTCGCCACCCCATGAAAGTCATCCTGAAAATACTGATAGTGTTCCGCTCCCAGTTTCCGGTACAGACTTCCGGCTCTCTGATTCTCCACCAGAATACAAATACTTAAATGGCCATAGTTTTCTCTTCGTGACAGGCTGCCAACTTTGCGAATAAGCTTCGTCCCGATTCCCTGACCCCGTGCCTCGGAAATCACATGAAGAGAGGCAAGGTACCTGCAGTCCTCAATCTCCTTATCCTCCTCATAGGACGCAAATCCCAAGATTTTTGTCCCCTCACAACAGACCAGAAGCCCTTTCTTCTCTTCCAAAAGGTAGTTCTTCAAATCCTGTTCCATCTTCTCCACTGTCAATTCAGCCAGAAATGCTTCCGGCAGAATATCCTGATAAGTCTTCATCCAGTTTTCATAATTTATCTTTGCAGCAGTATAGACATCTTCGGCATCAGCTTTTCGTATCACCAGATCCTTCCCCTGATTCAAATCCTGACAAGATTCCATATCAATCATCACCTCCTCTCCGGTTATTCCGGTAAGCTTTCAGACAGAACCCGACAATGGTAAGCGCCATCAGAGCAATATAAATTCCTGTAACCGGAAGTATCCCCTCTCCGTTTTGCCCAAAAGACTTAATTTCCAGATAAAGCGTGAAAAGGGCAATTTCCAGATTCATACAAAACAGCATCGTGCACATATCCCGATAAACCAGAATTTTATTACTCTCATTTACTCGAAAAGGCATATTAAACTGCTCCTCCGGATTGAGAATATGAGCAGTCAAGCTTATACCGCCCACGCACAGCGTCATGATAATCGGCATCAAGAGAAGAGACCCTGGAGAACCATAGCCGTCTGCTGCTCCATCCAACGTGAAATGTATCGCGATAGTGTCTGGAAGAACATTCATGCCATAAATTGCAATTCCGAAGGAGACTAGCAGACACAGCCACGCTGCAATTTCCAGAAACACATGAAGCCTGGTTCTGTAAGCTTTCTTTCTCATATATGATACGTCCTTTCTTTGCGTAACTCTCACATGGTACCGGCATGGATCAGAATCTCGGCCGGTCTTCCAAGGGAAGCAAAGGCAAAAGGACTTAAAGTTGCCGCATAGCTTCCGGCGTGATTGACCACCACCAAATCTCCTGGCTGCAGTCTCGGAAGAAGGATATCCTCGGCAATCACATCCGCCGCCGTACACAGATTTCCAACCAGATCAACGCGCTCCTCTTCTTCCTGCTCCTCCTGCGTATAAACGGTAAATTGAAAGGCATCCGTCTTCGTGAAAAGCGGCTCTGTTCCGGCAGGATATTCCTCCTTCGCATATTTTTCCACCAGTCTGGCAAGGGAAGGTCTCATAAACCCGTTCAAGGTGGAGGATAAGATCACATAAGTCTTTGTGCGGCTCACCTTTTTATCCAGAACCTTCATTCCGTAGAAACCGCTATTTCCCACCAGATAACGTCCGGTCTCGATCAGCATCCGAGCGTTTTTGACAGAAACATTCTTCTTAAAGAGTTCAAACTGTTCCGCCAGCTTTCGAATATCCACTTCTCTGTCCTCAATTCCATAGGGGATTCCAATTCCGGCTCCCAGATTGATGAAATCCAATTCATATCCCAGCTCTTTTTGTACCTTCTCTGCTAATTTTAACACATTTTGATGATACCTGGCAATTCGGTCTGTATCCAGATCCTGGCTTCTCAGATGGACATGAATGCCGCAGATCCGGATTTTATCCTCCTTCCATTTTGGCAAATGGGAGAAAAATTGCTCTTCGTCGATGCCGAATTTGGAGGGAGCCGCATTTTCCTGGTCAAAGGAAAAATTCGGATGAATCCGCACTCCAATCCCCACGGTTTCTTTCTTCTTCCTGGTTTCTTCCAGAATTCTCTCCACCTCGCCCACGCTGTCCGCCACCAGAATGCATTTTCCAAGGGTCTGTTCGATGTCCCTGGAACTCTTTCCCGGAGCAGAATAATAAATATCTTCACTTTTTATCCCGGCTTTCAGGCTGGCAAGTACTTCCTGTGCGCTGGCTGCGTCCGCCCCCAGCCCCTGGCCTGCGATGGTCTGAAGAATCTCCGGATTCGGATTACATTTGACAGAATACAAAAAAGACACATCGCGAAAATGCTCTCTCAATGTCTGAATCTGCTTTAAAATCATGCTCTCGTCATATAGATAGAAACTGTCATGTTCCTGTGCTGTCTTCAAAATCTGTTCTCTGGTAATCATAATAGTTCTGCCTGCCCCCCTATCTTCCATCCTTTTTTCTGATTTCTTTCAATGCGATTTCCTCCAGCTCACGGACAAATTCCTCCTTGCCATCACAATACCCTTCTATGTCATAGGGATATTTCAAGGCCAGTTCTCTCTTCAGTTTTGCGTAAGCTCTGCGCGATTCCTCATGGTCTCTCAGGTAATCGCGAACGGCCAGATGTCTGCGGATATTTTTTTGATCCGTTTCCTGGAAAATATGTATCTGGTGTGTGCGCTCATCTCCGCCTTTGCGGAGATACCTTCTGCCCGGAATACCGAATTCTCCCAGGTATTCATACCCGATTTTCTCAAATTCTTCTGCCGCTGCATCCACACGTTCCAGAGAATGGACCACCGGCATAATGTCAATCACAGGTTTTGCGGCCAGTCCCGGCACTGAGGTGCTGCCTATATGATGGATTTCCTTGCAGTTTTCTCCCAAAATCTGCCGGATGCAAACTGCCTCTTTTTGAAATTTCGCTTCCCATTGCGGGTCATAGTCGACAACGATTACATGCTGTGCCATCATCTTCCTCCTGACAACTGTATTTTTCCAAACCATTCAATCTTCGCTGCGGAATTCCTTGCGCAAAACCTCCTTTGGCGGCTCGATCTCATTTGCCAGAGAATGCTCTGTCAGTTCCGACATCAGTTTTAACTTCCGATTAATCAACGGTCTCATACAATTGGGGACATGTTCCTGATGGGCTCTGTGAATTGCCACACATTCCTTACAATTGCCATGATAACGGCAGGCTTTTTTGCAGGGACAGTGATCTTTCTCCTTATATTCCTCCCGGAAAGCCGCGGCGAACTCTTCCTGCAGGCGCAGTCCTTCTTCCCGGTTTCCTTTGTGAAATTCTTTCATAGCATCCAATTCTTTTTGATTTCCTTCAATCTTCATCTTTCTTACCTTCCTTTATTCCATATATCCCATTTACGAACTTTGACAGCCCCGGTTTTCCCAGGAATTTCTCAGGAAACCTCATAGAGAAACTCGGTCCATTTTCCCTGATAAGAACAGCAATTCATGAAAGGATGTCTGGTTCCGGACAGTTCTCCATTTTTTAGAGCTACGGCGTCTTTCAGATTCTTCTCAATCCAGTCCGGACTCACCGGATACTCGTGGTGGCAGGGGAGAATCGTATCGATCTTGTCCGCCAGCCCGCACAGTTTTTTCTGACTCTCAATGTAGAGATCCAGATTCCGATGATCGCCGAACATATAGATCGGCCCCTTCTTCTGCACGGAATCTCCCGGAAGCATCAATCTCTTTTCCCAATCCACAAAAGCCACACTGCCGTAGGTATGCCCGGGAATCTCCACAACCTCCAGCCGATATCCTCCACAGGTGAAGACATCTCCCTCCCGCAGAGGATGAAGTTCGATTCCGTCGCCAATCAGATGCCAGTCCCCCTCATGGAGATAACAGCTGCCGAATTCTCTCAAACCACCTGTGTGATCCATATCTCCGTGGGTCATAATCACTTTCACCGGAAGATCTGTGACACTTCTCACCGCAGAGGCAACTTCACTGTCCTCAAATCCTGTATCGATGAGCAATGCCTCATCCTGACCGATGATGAGAAATTCCCGGACTCTTTCGTCATCTAAAATATAAAACTGATCCATAAACAATTTTGCCTTTGTCATAAAATATCCCTCCTATACAACCAGGTTCTTCCTTATTGCAGAATCAGATTCTGAGCCAGAATTACCACCAGAATTCCCAGCCCTGCACTCAACAAAACATACAATACTGCCGCTGTATACGCCCCGGAACGGATCAGCTCGCTGGTCTCCAGGGAAAACGTAGAAAAAGTAGTAAAACCGCCGCAGATTCCCACTTTCAAAAACAGCATCAGCCTGGGATGAATGGGAGCATTCCGGGCGGCAAGGGCAGCGAGGCATCCGATCACAAAGGATCCTGCAATATTAATCAACAGTGTATTGATGGGAAAGGCCGCAGGATTAGGCACGGGAATTTTTCCTGCCAGATATCTCGCCACAGATCCCACAAATCCTCCAACACCGACTGCCAGACAATCAATCATCTTTCTCCTCCTTAACCGCAGCCTGCGTTGCTTTTTTCTCCATCGTGTAATTGGTCATCCAGACGTCCCGCCGGCATACCCGGTTTTCCTTGATCACATGGTATCCCCGGCTCTCAAAGAATGGTCTGGCAGTGATCGAGGCATGCGTGCAGTAAATTGCGCTTGGGACCATTTTTTCCAGCTTCTCGCAGATCGCCGTCGCGATTCCTCTGTGCTGATAATCTTTGTGGATGTACAGCCGATCCAGATAGCCATCGGCGTCCATGTCTCCAAAACCGACCAATTCCCCATCCAGTACAGCCACAGCCGATTCGTGACACAGAAGCGATTCATCCCACCCCTCAAAGCTCATGTCTGCCGGAGCCCAGGCATCCAATTGTTCCTGGGAATAGTCTTTGGCATTCACTTCATGAACGGTATCATAGAACAAACGTTTGATATCCTCCAAATCGTCGGATTGATAAGCTCGAATGATCATCGATTCTTTTCCTTTCTTTTTCTATTCTGCAAAAATGCCGCAGACATTTCATCTGCGGCATGAATGTCAGTCTCTCTGACATCAACATATCAATTTTTTCGAAAACTTTCAAGAACTATTTGGAAGATAGTCCCAATGTCTGGTCAATAATACTTCTCATAATATCTTCTGTCATCTGCCCAGGCACATAGCCATACACATTTTGCTCTTTGTCAATCATAAACGTTGTCGGAAACGCTGAGATTCCATACTGGGTGAACATTTCTCCCTTTGTGTCCATGAGAACCGGGTAGGTATATCCGTTCTCTTCCATGAATTTTGTGATCTCTTCCACCGAGCCTTCCTGCCCGATTCCCGGACCGGCCACTCCCAGAATCACAACTTCTGCCTCTTCTCCCTGTGCGGAATACTCTTCATAGAGCTTCTGGATATCCGGCATCTCATTGCGGCACGGTCCGCACCATGTAGCCCAGAAATTAAGAAAAATGACTTTTCCTTTATACTCTGAGAGGGTGTGCGTATTTCCGAATTGATCTGTCAATTCCAAGTTTGTCAGCGGAGCCAAAGCCAGCTGCTGTTCTCCTGTGTCATCCTGTCCGGTTTCCTCTTGAGATTCATCCGTTTTCCCGCTCTTTTCTCCATCTGTCTGTTCATCTTCTTCCTGATCGGAATCACTCTCACTGGTCTTTTCCACTGTACCTGGCTGTATCTTTGACAGATATCCCGTGATATCATTCATTTTTCCGGTGAACATCAGCGCACCCATGAGAATCATCAGGATACCGCCAAGCTTGACGGTATACTGCACCATTTTCATATGTCTGCGGAAAAATCCCAACAACTGCGCTGTGAAGATTCCGGCAGCCAAAAACGGCAGAATAAATCCCAGCGTATATACCCCGATCAAGAGAAAGCCAAGAGCTTCTGTCTGCGCGCTTCCTGCCATCAGCAGCACACTCGTAAGTGCAGGTCCGACACAAGGTGTCCAGGCAAAGCTGAATGTAAATCCCATAATCAAGGCGGTCACCGGCGACATGGTCATCTTCCCGATCCGAAACGGAATGCGATGCTCTTTGCTGAGGATAAGCGAACTTCCAAATACACCAAGCTGATACAATCCAAACAAAATAATCAGCACGCCTCCGATCCTTGCAAAAAGCATCCGGTGTTCCCCAAAAAAGGTTCCGGCCGCCGACGCACCCAGTCCAAGAATGAAAAAGGCGCCGCTGATTCCCAGTGTAAAAAACAGAACCCGTATAAAGAGTTTGATCTTAAAAGAAGCGAAAGCACCGTCTGGCTTTTTGTCCGTTCCGCTCAGCCCCAAATTCAATCCCCCGGAGAGATATCCCAGGTATAACGGTACCAGCGGAAGCACACAGGGAGAGAAAAAGCTCAGCAGCCCCTGCACAAATACCGCAATTGCGGATACTCCTGTCTCTATCGTAAATCCCATATTTTCTGATTCTCCCTTCTTTTCATTCCCGCCACAGGATGCCGCCCTATTTCCCAGCATCCATGCAAGTATAGAGAGGATATCATATTTTCCGGACAATTGACAGTGATTTTATCACATTCCAGCTGACAAAACCAAAAGAACTCCTGCTGCGTCTATTTTATATTTGCATTTCGGACACGACTGTGCTACATTTATCTCAAAAAATCCAAAGGAGAGCATCGAGCATGGATGAGAAGATCAAAATGGTAGCTGTCGATGTCGACGGTACCTTTGTCCGTTCCGATTATACTTACGATATTCCCCGCTTTCAGCGTATCTTATCCCATATGAACCACATTGGATGTCATTTTGTAGTTGCAAGCGGCAATCAATATTATCAGCTTCGGGATTTATTTCCTGGATATGAGGAAGAACTATCTTTTGTGGCTGAGAATGGCGCCTTTGTAAAAGACCGAAAAGAACTGGTTTTTACCGCAAACATGCCGAAAGACACCGTCGATGCCGTCATCGATGTCTGCCGGGAGTATCCTGAAATCCGCAATGTCTTATGCGGACTGGAAAGTGCCTATTGTCAGCGCGAAACCGTAAATCAGGATTTTTTCGACCGAACAGCTAGCTATTACCATCGCCTGAAATGGGTGGATGATTTCAAAAAAGTAGACGACCAAATCCTAAAATTCGCTCCGACAGTCCCGGAGGAGAAAACAGACTTTTACTATCATCTTTTTTGTGAAAAACTGAAAGGAAAAATTGAACCCACCACCAGCGGCCATGGCTCCATCGACCTGATTCTTCCTGGCTGCCACAAAGCATCCGGTCTCAAACGCCTCCTGAAGCGCTGGGAAATCTCACCAGAGCAGTGCGCCGCATTTGGAGACGGGGGCAATGATATTGAAATGCTAAAATACTGTGGGTACAGTTATGCAATGGAAAATGCGCCTGCCAACGTAAAAGCAGCCGCAAAATTCGTCTGTCCCTCTAACGAGGAGGACGGTGTCCTTGTCACCCTGGAAAAGCTTTTCAGCCTAACATAATCTGGCGGCACTCAGAATCTTAAACTGGGAAAAGTCTGCATATCTGATCCGCCAGTTTTGAAGAATCAATCGAATTTTGCCCGCAATATTTAAACAAGATACCAGTCATTCCAAAGGAGAGAAAATCCAGGGCTGCTTCCGTCTCCAGATCATTCGCCGGCAGTTCTTCTTTTCTCTCCTGAAGCAATCGCTGACAATAACTTCGGGCTGCCTGGACAAACAGCATCTCAATCTGATCTCTTTTCTGTGAATCCAGAAGTTTCCGGATGAATACACTGTTCGCCTTGCTGGTATCAATGAGCACAATCAAAGCTTCCCTGGCAGACTGGGATTTCAGGCTGCGCTCAAGCATCTCCTGTGTTGCCTGCTCCAGGGTCCACTCGATCACTTCCATGATATCCTGAAAATGATAATAAAAGGTCTGCCTGGAGACACCACATGCCTCAATCAATGCTTTCACCGTTATTTTGTCAACCGGTTTTTGTTTTGCCATCGACACAAATGTATCGGCAATCACATTTTTCATATTAACCGGCACAAACACCACCTCACTTCACCCAAAATCAAAAATCCAGAGCCTCAGCCAATCTGTGAATCACCCGGCACTGCGTACATGTGCTCGTTCCCTTCCGGTCAATCAGTACCGGAGTGATTTCCGCACCCAAAGCCCCTTTCACATCTGAGACTATGGAATCTCCAATATGAATCACTTCCTCCGCACGGCATCCGCTGACTTCCAGTGCCTTGTCAAACAACTCTCTGTGCGGTTTGTACGCACGCACCATCTCACCGGAGACTATGGCCTTTGCTCTCAGTCCGTGAAATCTCAGACATTCCTGGACATACGCAACCCCGTTATTCGTGATGACATAAATGGGCAGAGAACATTTCTCAAAAAATTCTTTTACATCCTCAAAAATCGGTGCGTACATCCAGAATCTCTGACAGAGCTGATGAAGTTCTTCCAGATTGTCCTGAAGATTCGCCTCCTGGCAGAGCATATCCAGCAGACAGTCCACAATCTCGTCCTCTGTCCGGAAGTTTTCCTGATAACTTTTTTCTTCTAATTCCTTGAGCCGGCTCCACCAAAACTCAATCACCTGCTGAGGCGTCTCCATCTTACTGTTCTTCCAGATTCTAGCGATAACTTTCTCAATATCTTCTCCTTTTTCCTGTATAATTGTCCCCGTATAATCTATAAATACTGCTTTTATCATCCTCTGTCACCTCAATTTTCTCTTTCATGCGATCTTTCTGTTCTTTTCAATCTTTCTCAAAATCTTCTTAAACTGTACTGTGAACAGAACTGCCGTGAATGTCACGGCCAGAAAATCCGCAATCGGTTCTGCCAGATACACTGCCATCGTCTGATTTCCCTGGATCAGACAAGGCATGATATAGATCAGAGGAATCAAAAGAACAAACTTTCTCATCACAGCAACTACAATGGATTCTGCCGCTTTTCCCAGTGCATTGAAAGTCATCTGACATGCCATCTGTATACCAAACAGGAACATAGATCCCATATAGATACGCAGAGCGGTCTTGGTATATTCCACCAACTGTGCATCAGAGGTGAACATAGCCGCAAATCCACCTGGGAACAGCATCACCATACCCCAGAGCAGAACCGAATAACCCAAGCTGACTTTCAGCAGCAGTTTAAACGCCGACTGTACCCGTCCAGAATCACCGGCGCCGTAGCAGTAGCTGATGATCGGCTGTGCCCCCTGTCCAAGTCCCTGAAGCGGCAGCATGGCAAACTGCATCACGCTTGTGAGAATCGTCATCGCCCCGACTGCGATATCACCGCCATACTTCTGAAGAGAACTGTTGAAACATACAGAGATGACACTCTCACTGGCCTGCATAATAAAGGTTGCGATTCCCAGAGCCAGGCAGGGAAGAATGATCTCCGGCGCAAGTCCTAAATTTTTTCTTTTAATCCTCAAAAAGGTCTTCTTCCCACACAGGAAAGTAACTACCCAGATACAGGAGAGCGCCTGAGAGATAATTGTCGCCAGTGCTGCTCCCCGCACATCCATATGAAAGCCAAAGATGAAGATCGGATCCAGAATAATGTTTGCCACCGCGCCGATCAGAACAGAAAACATTCCCGTCTTCGCGAACCCCTGCGCAGTGATAAACGCATTCATACCCAGTGTAACTTCCACAAAAATGGTTCCCAGCGCATAAATGTTCATATAATTGACGCCATACTCAATCGTATTCGCGCTGGCGCCGAAAGCCATCAAAAACTCCCGGTTCCAGATCAGAAGCACAGCCGTGAGGACAAGGGAAATAAAAATCTGGAGCGCAAAACAATTCCCCAAAGTTTTTTCTGCCGATTCTTTGTCCTGTTTTCCCATAAATATAGATGCTCTGGGCGCGCCGCCGTAGCCCACAAGTGCCGCAAAAGCAGATACAATCATAATCAGCGGCATACAGACACCCACTCCCGTCAGAGCAGTCGCGCCGATGTCCGGAATATGTCCAATATAAATCCGGTCGACAATGTTGTAAAGCATATTGATGAGCTGAGCCGTGACCGTCGGCAGCGCCAGCCTCAACAACAGCTTTCCCAGAGGTTCTGTGCGTAAGAATTCTTTGTCTTCATTTGTCTGCATTATGTCCATTCCTTTCCTTCTATTGCTTTCTTGGTATTGGCAAACAGCTTTCTGAAAAATTTCGTCTGCGTCTCCAGCTCTTCCTGGCTGAACCCTTCCAAAACCATGTTCAGAAATTCATCTCTCACCTCATCAATGGTGTCTGTCACCGGTCCTGCCTGCGGTTTCAGTTTCAGATGAATTTTTCTCCGATCCTGTGTGTCCGGTATCCGCTCCAGAAGAGATTTCTGAATCAAAGAGTCTACCCCCTTAGACACAGCTCCTTTGGAGAGCATTCGAAGTTCCACAATATCAGCGGCCGTATCCTTACCCGGATTATTCTGCAGAAAACTGATAATATCTGCCTCGATCAATGTGAGATCATGCTCCGTGCACACCTTCTTCAAAAGTTTATCGTACAGACGGAACAGATTTCTCATACCCATAAACAATTCCGTACTTCTCTTCATCTTCATTCCCCTTTTAGTTTCTCAAAAAACAGTTTCTTAATGAACTATTCACCAAGAAACATTATAACTCCGTAAAAAATTTTGTCAATAGGCTAAAAACAGAAACAAAAAAGCTTCCTCCCCAAGAGCTTTTGATCCAATTCTGCTCTCATAAGAAGAAGCTTATTTTCTTGTTTCCACTCAGTCTATTATTTTTCCGACTTTGGAAAGAATTTCTCATATACGTCATTTTGCTCCGGCAGATGTGTTACATATCCCACTGGAATCTGATTTTTTGTTGCGTCAATGATTTCCTTCGCGCCGTCAGCTCCAAAAGCACCGCACAACTCAATACATTCCACTCCTGCCTCATACAGTTCTTTTGCCCGTTTCACAGCCTCCGGAAGGTTTCCAACGCCGATAATCTGCGCCTGCCCGTCATGAATGGACGCCCGGTCTGTCCTGCTGTCAAAATCTCCCATAATTAAAAATGCAAATTTCATATACTCTGCCACCTTTCTCTCAATCTAGGAACACGAAGGTTCTCATTCGCTTTTGATACTTTTTTGAATATGGCTCTATGTGGCCGGATTTAATACTCTCAGGCATCTCTTTCTCACAAACCAGAAGCAGACCGCCTGAAGCGCAATTGTCGCAATCCAGGAACCCGGATAAGAGATAAACAAAAAATGCAAGGATCTGTGATAAGGGAAAAATCCGTAGATCCACACAATTCTGGTTCCCACCGTTCCAATCACGGACAGCACCATGGGAACCGCTGAGTATCCCATTCCCCGCATAGCTCCTGGAAACAGATCCATGATTCCACATAGGAAATAAGGAACCGTCGTGATGGACAAAATTTCCAGACCACACTGTATCACGTCCGCGTCCGCTGTATAAATTTTCAGGACCTGTGATCCGAACACATATGCTCCAACGCCAAGCACAGCAGATATTCCTGCCGATAAAATGGCACAATCCAGCAGAACCCGATCCATACGCTTTGGTTTTCTCACACTGTAGTTCTGACTGGTAAAACTCATACATGCCTGCGTCACAGCATTCACTGATACATACAGAAATCCCAAAATATTATTCGCTGCCGTGTAGCCTGCCATAGCAATGGAACCGAATGAATTTACCGATGACTGCAGCAGAGCGTTTGAGAAATTGATTACCATACTCTGAATGCCTGCCGGAATTCCCACCTGGAAAATCCGCTTCAGATAAATGCCCTTGATGGACAATTTGGAAAAACGGATCTGATAACTTGTCTCAGACTGATGCAGACAGCGAAGTACCAGAATACTGGAAATCATCTGGGAAGTCACTGTCCCAATCGCCACGCCTGCCACTCCCAGGGGAACGACAATGACCAGAAGAAGATCCAGAACCGCATTGGCCATGCCTGCAAAAATCAGATAAATCAACGGTCTTTTCGTGTCTCCCACTGCCCGCAGAATAGCCGCTCCATAGTTGTATAGCATGAAAAACGGCATACCCAGGAAATAAATCCTCATATACAGTGTCGACTGATCGATGACATCCGCCGGTGTCGCCATCAAGCTCAACGCCCCTCTGGACGCTCCGAATCCCACAAACGCCATGAGCACCCCACTGATCAATGCCAGAGTGATCGCTGTATGTACTGCTTCCGACATTTCCCTGTCCTGCCCTGCGGCATAATACCTCGCTGCCAGTACATTGGCACCCATGGAAATTCCAATAAACAGATTGGTGAAAATGTTGATCAGCGCAGTAGTCGCTCCCACCGCAGCCAGCGCCTGACTCCCGCTGAATCTGCCCACTACAATAATATCCACTGCGTTGAACATCAGCTGCAGAATGCTGGAGAGCATCAACGGCAATGAAAAAGAGACCAGCTTGTCCATAATAGATCCATTGCACATATCGATCTCATATTTACTTTTTTTCAATTTTGTCCCATCTCCTCAAAGCGAATTATTTACTGCCGGAATTATCTTACTGCAATCTTTTCCTTCGGTCAATGGGCCTTGCGTAAAAAATATTTCAAACAACTGCCCCCTTCTTTTCGATAACCTGTTATAATAAGAAGGACGACCAAGATTCTTTTCTCATCGTCAAAAACTCTATAGAAAAAGTATAGGAGGTATTCCCCATGAAAGTAGGTATTATCAGATGTATGCAGACAGAAGATTACTGCCCAGGAACTGCAGATTTTAGAGCCATCCGTGAAAAAACCGGTGCCTTCGAGCAGGCAGAGGAAATTGAAATTGTCGGTTTCATCAACTGCGGAGGATGCCCTGGCAAAAAAGTTCCCCTGCGTGTCCGAGAATTTTTGAAAAGAGGGGCGGATACCATCGCTTTCGCTTCCTGTATCCAAAAAGGCACTCCCATCGGATATGCCTGCCCCTTTGCAAAACGTATGAAAGACCTGGTAATCAAAGAAACCGGTGACAACATCCAGATTCTGGATTTCACTCATTAAACTGCCGATCAATCTTTCCACTGAAAGTTGTAGGTAAAATGCTCCCTGTCTTCCGGAAGAATCAAGGACTGTTTGCTGTCCGCTTCTGTGATCGGACGTATGGGTCTGCAGGGATTTCCATAGGCCAGATAATTATCCGGAATATCCTTGGTCACCACACTGCCAGCTCCGATAACCGCATTGTTTCCAATGTGAACTCCGCCGATGACTACCGTATTGCAGGCAATCCAGACATGATCCCCAATATGAATTTCCTGGGCATATTCTGCCATCGTCGTCTTCCCATCCTGATCAAGCCCCATTCTCTCCTGGGCAATCAATGGATGGGAAGTCGCCATCAAAGACACATTGGGTCCAAAACATACATGATCACCAATATAAATTCTGGCATCGTCCATCACTGTCAGATTAAAATTAGCAAAAAAATCTTCACCAATAAAAGTGTGTGTGCCATAGTTAAACTGAACCGGTCCCTGAAAATAATATACATTTCCAATTTTCCCGAGAATCTCACGGATTAATTCGTTTCGCCTCGGATCAAATTCATCCATGGCATTGTATTTCTGGCAAGTGACATGAGCTTTATGTTTGATCTGTTTTAATTCCGGTTTTCTTGGATCAAACATTTTTCCGGCAAAAATTTTCTCCTCTTCCGTCATAGCGATATGTTCTCCTTTCCTTACTGCTTCAATCATATCACAGACTGTCCTGAAGGTATACCAGAATCTATGTATTTCTAAGCCATCCTCAGGAATCAGCGCGTCATTTTCCTGCCATACAGCATCGGTTCACTGACATGTGTACGGAAGAACTGAATCAGTGGTCCATTGAAAAACGCATTGCACAAAGTTCCAATTCCCACAATCATCCACAGATCATCTTTTGCTGCCAGACAAAAAACCACGCCAATCACTACACAGGTGACATCACTGACCACCCGCGCATATTGAAAAGGAATCTTCTCTTTTGTCGCTTTTCCAATGATCAGAGCCACACTGTCATAGGGAGCAATTCCCATTTCCGCTGCCATATAAAATGCCACCCCCAGGCCGGCAAACAGACACCCGATCAAAAGAGCAAGAATCCGAAGGGGTAAGGTCATAGGAATCTGAAAAACATCCTGCACCAGCCAACAAATGAAATCTGCCCCGTAGCCCACGCACACCATATTCACAATCGTACCTGCGCCGATACATTGTCTGACTGTGAAAAACACAATCACCAGAATCACCGCGTTCATAATCAGCTGCCAGGTTCCGAAACTCATCTGCAGAAATCCGCTGATTCCCAAATTCATACAGGTAAATGCATCGACTCCAAATCCACTCAGACGATAGCAGCCTACACAAATACTGATAAACAGTATTCCTACCACCATCATCACACATCTTTTTAAAAACAGTGCCCGGGATGCCTCCATCATTGTCTGCCCCCTTTCACTGCTTTCAGAATATATAATCTGGATTCAAAATCCTGGCTAAGTTCCTCCGGCTTATCCGCCTGCCCGGAGGAGACATCCGTTGTGACAAGTCCTGCGTACATCAATTCATCCCCGTAATGTGCCGGCCCGTCTCCGTTAATTTCATAAGCCATCGAAGCATCCAGTCCCTGCAATCGAAGTCTTTCACAGGGCAGATTGATTCCATTCAGGACACGATACCATCCCACTACGGCTTCTTTTTTGTCTTCACTGACCACCATCCAGGCCGAGACATTGTTCTTAAAAGGACTTTTCAGACGATAGAAAGTCCCAAACTGAAAAAGATGCCGGTACTGTTTCATAAATGTGATCTGTTTTTTCACTTCCTCCTGCTCTTCTTTGGTCAACGCATTCAAATCCAATTCATAGCCGAACGTTCCAAAATACGCCACATTTGCCCTGGTATGAAGAGGTGTCCGGCGGTTGACCTGATGATTGGGAGTCATCGACACATGGGTTCCCATACTGCTGATCGGATATCCGTAAGAAGTCCCATATTGAATTTTGATACGCTCCACAGCATCTGAGTCATCACTCGTCCAACACTGAGGCGCATAGTAGAGCATTCCCGGGTCAAAACGTCCTCCGCCGCTGGCACAAGATTCGAAAAGAATTTTAGGAAAACGGCTGGTCAGTCTCTCATACAGATCATATACCCCTAAAATATATCTGTGATACACTTCCCTCTGGCGCTGCGCCGGGAGTACAGAACTATAACATTCCGTAATACTGCGGTTCATGTCCCACTTGATATAGGAGACTTTGGACTCTGATAAAATCTTCTCCATCATGTTATAGATTTCATCCACCACTTCTTTTCTGGAAAAATCCAGCACATACTGGAACCTTCCATGGGAAGCTTTCCGGTCTGGTGTCCGGATGATCCAGTCCGGATGCTTCCGGTACAAATCGGAATCCTGTTTTACCATCTCCAGCTCAAACCAAAGGCCAAATTTCATTCCCAAATCCTCAATACGCTCGGAGAGACCTTTGATTCCATTTTCCAAACGCTCAGGATTCGCAACCCAATCACCCAGTCCCGCATGTTCACTGCTGCGAGCTCCGAACCATCCATCGTCCAGGACAAAAAGCTCCACACCGCTCTCTTTTGCCTTTCGCGCGATTTCCACAAGCTTTTCTTCCGTAAAATCAAAATAGGTTGCCTCCCAGTTATTGATCAGGATCGGACGCTCCCGGTCCCTCCAGTATCCTCTCGCGAGGCGTTTCTGATACAGCCGATGATACGTCTGACTCAAATGATTTAATCCCTGGTCCGTATAAACCATCACTGCTTCCGGCGTCTGGAATTCTTCTCCTGGGGCGAGCTTCCAGTCAAATCCAAAGGGATGAATTCCCAGGAGCACCCGCGTCGTGTCAAAAGTATCCACTTCTGCCTGGGCCAGGAAATTCCCACTATAAATCAAGCTGAAACCAATTGCTTCACCCTGAAATTCATCCGTGAAAGGTCTTTTTAAAATCACGTAAGGATTGTGATTGTGAGAAGAATTTCCTCTCATACTCCCCACGGACTGTATTCCCTGCTCCAGACGGCGTTCCTTCGGATAACGTTCCCTTGCCCAAGCCCCGGAAAATTGAATCCAGTCATACTCCCGGTCCGGGAGGTCCAGGCTAAGGCTCATTGCCGAAGTCAGATGCAGATCCTGTTCTCCTTTGTTTGCGAACCTCACACTTCGAGCGATGATTCCACCCTTGGAAAAAATAGTGTAGAGCAATTCCAGAGACATTCCGCTCACATTGTCTGCCAATTCCATGATCAGCGTCTGCGCTTCGTTCTCTTCCTCCACATAAGTAGCCGGCAGCCCCGGAAGTTTCGGTTTGCCTTCCTCGATCCGGTACCCACAGAAGCAAAAATCTGAGATTCTGCTCCCATTTTCCTGAAAAACTTCCACTGCTGGCATCCGATAATCCGTCGTTCCAAATACCGGATACTCCTGACGGATATATTCCATGGAAAACTTCTTATCCGTATCAAAAACACAAGAAGACATGGGACGCACCGGCATTTCCAGAAAATAAGAATAGTCCTCCTGTATGTGAATGTGCTTTCCGAAATACAACTGTCCAAGTTGACGGTTAGGAAGAATTCCTATAATATAACTGATCTCTTCGTTATAAAGATGGAACGTATCTTTCGCCTGATTTACCACAATTCCCATAATTTTTTTCTCCTTCCGCAGACATCTGACTTTTCTTGAAATCCACACAGCTATTTTGTATTTTCATTATAACAAGGAGAAATGAGTATTACAGGTAATTGTGTCATTAAAATCAGTCAAAATGTACACTGTTTTTGTTCTCTCGGTAAGACTCTCCACTCTTCTTCCGATAGAAAGTCGGGGTTGTTCCCATTTTCTTTTTGAAAAGCTTGGAAAACACCAGTGGATCCAAATATCCACATGACATGGCGATACTCTCGATCGAAAGGTCCGTTTCGGAGAGCAGCTCCGCACTTCGAGTGATCCGGCAGTTGATGAGATATTCCTGAGGGGACTGGGATAACGTCCGGACAAACAGTGTATGCAGATATCCACGGCTTATTCCCACGTATCTGGCAATATCTGTCACATGTATGGGCTCTGTATAGTTATTCTGTATATATTCAATTGCTTTCCGGACATAGATATTCTCTGTGTCGCTGCGGGAGATCTCACCCACCATCAGGCTTCGGGATAAAACTGCGAAAAAACCGTAGAGAAAGCTTTCTCTTAGAAATTCATTTTCGATGGTGTACGTATCTCTCTCCATAACCTCCAGAAGCATTGCCTGAAGTTCCGATACCTCCCTGCAATAAAAGGTTCTCGTCCCTTCTCCCAGCCCAAGATCAGCAAGATACTCCCTGGCTCTGGTACCGTCAAAACCAATCCATAAATAAGACCAGGGATTCCTCTCGTCCGCCTGATAAAAAGTCTGCTGATCCGGCTCAATCAAAAAACCCTGCCCCGCTCTCAGATCATATTCTTCTCCGTCAACAACATACCTTCCCTGGCCTTCCAAAATAATGTGAATCAGATAATTGGGACGGACTGCCGGACCGTAACTGTGCAGCGGCTCACATCTGGCGCGGCCGCAAAAACAGAGATAGAATTCTGAAAACTTTCGATTTTTCAATTTCAGGACAAAAGAATCTTCCATAACGCATTTCCCCCGTTTCTCTTCACATCCATAATTCAGGAAAATATAAGAAAAGACCATCTCCACACTCCGGACTTTTCTAAATCCCCGGTTTGTCGTGGTATGGTCTTTTCTCCTTACCGTTCTCTTTTTTCCAAAACATACTGTTCAGTTACTTGATAAAATACTGTTCTTCAATTTTGTGGTAACGCCAGACAACCAGACCAATCCCAACGGTGCAGGCCAACGCCAAAATCAGAATCGAGGCAGCAGGCAGAAGAAATTCCACAATTCCGCCGACCCACAAGGGAATGGAAAACACACACCACATTTTTCCCATTGCCCGGTTATATTTTATTAAGCTTATAATTATTATAACTTAGGCAATATAGTGTGTACAGACAATTTTTTTCAATATGTTAAAAATCGATATGCCTAAATCTCCAAGAGTGCCGGCTAATACCCAGTTATAACAAAATAATGTCACAGGAGGATTGGGCTGCGAAATACCTTTCTGAGTATTATTTATTTACCTGATGCCTGCGAAAGAACAGATATGCCAGTGCGGAAAATACGAAAGCGCACATACCGTTTACGATCATAGCCGCCGTGGGCAAAGCCATCTTTATATTTCCTATGCTGTACGCTATGTAGGAGGCAAAATGGAACTCCGATATTTTCTCCGGAAGCAGGGCCAATAAATGTACCCACAGGTAGTTTCCTGAATTTGTAGACAAAAACAGCGGTACACATAGATACAAAAATGCGGTTACGATCACCACGTAAGGATTTTTAAACAATGTCGACAGAAACAAGACCATTCCTCCCAGGCCAAGGGTCATCACATATCCCATCATCAGGGCGAGAAGATATGCCTGACTTGTGGTGAGGGCATAACTGGAAGGCTTCCCTGAATAAATAAGCTGTACCGGAAGATTCCATCCATCCGGCCCTACGAAAATGAGAAGCACTGCCGAATACAGTGACACGATCCCCCAATATAAGACACTGGCATATACAAAGGATGCCGTCAACTTTGCAAGAATAAGCCTGTGTTTTCCGTGTTTCATACACAACAGGAGAGAGTCGCATTTTGACTGGTATTCTCCCGCAAATACCGGCGCTATGCCCACGCATACAATCATCATGATAAAAAGGATCCATGGGAGATTATTGATCAGTAGATCCCACACTTTATAATTTCCATATGTGTACTCACCAACCTTATTATCCTGCTCATCCCACCAGTCGGCTTCTGAAGGAGTCATGCTTCCTTGCTCTACATAGTAAGTGAGATCTTCCTGAACCCGATCTTTTCTTGCCGCATAGAAATCCTTGCCGAGATTTTCTTTCAGCAATTGACGGTCGTCTGTGTATTTCTGTCCTTTCTGAAAATATACAGAACTGATCTGTTTCATAAGATCCATTTGCGGCAGATACCATGTTTGATATATTTCATCCGACAGATATGCTCGATTCGGATCATCTGAAGATGTGTCGGGATTCTCTGTGTAATCGAGGTATTCCTGCATAATACCGGTTACTGTCTCCTGATCCAGAACGATACGTTCTGTCTCTTTCAGAGCCTTCACGGCAGCCATGCCGGTTACCTGATTTCCTTCCTTATCAGTTGTCTGGATCAGTCTGATATTCGACCATGTACAGAATAACAGAAACAGAATGCATCCGATCACCGAAAACTGTGTGAGCCTGCTCTGCCATATCCGTTTCCATTCATACCAGATCATTCTTTTCATGACCGTTTCCCCTTTCTTTGGTTTTTTCCCCTCTTATCCGATAAATCTCGGCCATTCAAATCCTGTTCATCCGCAAAACATTTCAGATACAGGTCTTCCAGCGTAGGGATCGTCTGCTCACAATCCGCACACGGAGCGAACGGACTGATCACTCTTGCTTCCACCACATTTCCAAGATTACGGGAATTTGCGATCGTATGTCTGTTTTCAAAAGAAGGCCAATCTCCTGACGGTACACGGCAGGACCATACCATTCCGTTTACTTCCGTGATCAGTTCTTCCGCAGTTCCCTGCAAAAGGAATCTCCCCTTCTTCATGATGAGCACCTGATCTGAAATATACTCGATATCAGATACGATGTGCGTGGAGACAATAATAATTTTATCCTGCGCCATCTCCGCAATTACATTTCTGAAATAGGCTCTTTCTTTCGGATCAAGTCCGGCAGTAGGTTCGTCCATGATCAAAATCTTCGGATCATTTAAGAGTGCCTGCGCAATGCCCAGTCTACGCTTCATACCACCGGAAAAAGTGCGGATCTTCCGGTTCATGTCCTCCTTTAAGTTTACAAGTTCCAGCAGTTCCTCGCTCTTCCTTTTTGCCCTGCGCGGTGGGATGCCTTTGATCGATGCGATGTAGAGCATAAAATCCTTTGCTGTAAATCCAGGCGTATAGCCGAATTCCTGCGGAAGATACCCGAGCATATCACGAAACTCCATTCCCATCTCCACATTGTTTTTTCCGTCTACTTTCACTTCCCCTCTTGTCGGAGCAACGATCCCGCAAATCATCTGCATGAGCGTCGTTTTTCCCGCGCCGTTCGCCCCCAGAAATCCATAGACCCCCTCGGCAAGTTCCGCATTTACATTGTCTACGGCAATCCGGTTCTTAAACTGTTTAGACAGCCTTTCCAGCGTTAATTTCATTTCTGTTCCCTCCTGACTGTTTTAGCAGATCCGCTATCTGCTTTACCATACCTGCAGCAGCGATAACTTCCGCAAACATCCATACCCAAACATACTGCGTACAATAGATCTCCCCGCCAGTATTTTCCACACAGAGAAGAAGCACACTGAGCAATATAGCCCATGCGCTGCAAAAAAGCATTCCATTTTCCTTATCCCATCGCTTCAGGATCGCCGTGCATCCGGCACACATAGCAAAATACGGTACCGTTCCATATAAAAGGATCTGCCAGATTTCTCCGCTGTCTAATGCAGAAAATAGGATCGCCGCAGTGAAAAGCAGTAGCAGATCCGCCGCGCCGAATGCGGTCAGTCGGACAAGCAGGACATGCCGGAGGGGATTTCTTACCGTCATCTGCAATTCCAGCAGTCCCGGCTGACAGAGAGCCCACAGTTCACGGGCGTTGACCAGGCAAAGGAGCGGCATGCCTACAGCGCCAAGAAGCAAAAGAGAATTGTCAGGTTGCGTGTTGCTCCGTTCAATATAAAAAAGAAACAGGATCGTTGCTGCCGCCTTGATTATCCATGTCCTCTTCCTGATAAACCTGATCTGGTCAAAAAAGAATTTCCATCCGGACATCCTTCCTCCTCTACTTCTGGCCTTTTGCTGTTCTGCCAGCAGAAAAGTCCTTTTCTGTTTCATTTCATCATATGGAGGAACTGTATATTCTTCCAGATATTTCTTCAATTTTCTGTCCATAAAACGATCTTCTCCTTTCTTCGTTTCTATTACGATTCTTCGTCAGCGTGAACCTGTAAGCCGCACAATTTATCCCATCAATTTCTCTCTTAAAATTTTCTCTGCCTGCTTCAGCTTGTACCGTGCAGTGGATACGGGCATCTCCATAACAGCGGCAATATCTTTCAGCCGCATCTCCTGATAATACCGCAGGATGATCAGTTCCCGTTCCTCAGGCTCAAGAGCATCCAGTGCTTCCATGACTACGATCCGGTCGAGCAGCCTGTCGATCTCTTTGACGCCATGGGAAGCAGTTCCATATGAAACGGCTGGATTCCCTTGGTTTCCACGCAGAGAGCTGGCGTTTTTTCTAAATGCCTCTTCTTGTATATCTGTCGCAGTTTCATAGACCGTACTTGCTTTTTTTAGATAATCCCGAACAGCATTCCCGGCGATCACATAGAGATAATTCTTCATCTTCCCGTATTCATGGTATCGTTCCATACTGTTCATAAATTTTAAAAAGACATCCTGAGTTATATCCTCGGCCAGCATCTTATCTTTAAGGAGCCGGTAACAGTATTTATAAATATCCCCGTAATTCTCAGCAATCAGATTCTCTGTGAATGTCGCGCTGTCAGGATCTTTGCGCTGAAATATGTGAAACAATTGTCATATCCTCTCAATGTCCTTAACGTTTCTTTTCCCGTGCCATCTATAAAGTATAACGAGTCAAGCCGCCAGAAAAACAACTTTATGAAAAATTTCAGCCACAGTTTCATCTCCCATAGCGGGTAGATAGACTGTGGCTGCTTTGATTTACATGTTATACGCTCCTATTTCTTCTTTAAACGCTCTGTGTCGTGGGAATTGTTTCAAATATCCCTGTATTCTTAGATACTTTCCATTCATTTTTCCCTGCGACTCTTCCACTTCTCCCAGCGCGGCTCCCAATTTTGCCGCTTTCCAATAACTTTTTCTGTGGCTGCCGCCCACGATTGATTCCACTCTTTGATCGATCGTTTCTGTCACGTACTTAAAGATCCTCTTTTTTTCCTCCTCCGGTATTTTTACAAGCTCTCTCCATCTCAAAAAACGTTCTTCAAAGTCCGGTTCTCCAAACTCACCCTGATATCCGATGAATCCCTGAATATCAGAGACAATCGACCGCATCGCTTTTCCGAACTTTTCTATATCATTCTCTTCATACAGAAAAAGAAGCAACATAGGAACACCCACATTGATAAATCTTCCCGACCATCCAAGATGATCCTTTGTTTTCCGGCATTCTTTCAAAATTTCTCTGTAATCGCCTGAAAGAAAACAGATTCCCATTCTGTCCGTATCTGTCTGGCGGTATGAGTCAGTTTCTTTTCTCTTGTACCGATTCCATAACCCATATTCCCGGGGCTTTTCCCCATCCTGCAAAGCTGCCTGAAGTTCTTCCGCCGTCTGCAGCATTCTGGCTGTTTTTTCATTTTCTGTTTTCTTACCGGCTCCCGGACTGGTGATCACACGGAAATAATTCGCAGCCGTCGGTTTAGAACAGAAAGCTTCGCACAGAGCGTCCATCTCTTCCGCAGCATCTCTGCATCTTGCCGCCCCGGCTGCCGCAAGCCGCGCCGCCCTGTCCCGCATCTCTATTTTCCGTTCCATCCGACTCAGGGCTTCCATCCCTTCTTTCTGGAGCCGGTCCCACTCCTCTTTTTCAAAAAACCGTTCCAGCATCCGTATGTAAAGCTCCGGATAATGATTTGGCTCCCGTTTTGCCTCTTCCAGCAGACCTTCGTCTCCACCCCGGTATGTTACGGCTTCGATCAGCAGTCTGGATGTATAACTGTCGTCCTGTTCCCTCAGGTACGAGATCCATGCATCAAGAAAATCCTCAACGCCCTGCAAAGTTTCTCTTCCTGCTGACATCATGTCTTCTATACCAACGTTCTGAAACATCTGCCATGAGAAAAATCCGTATAACTTTGGCACCCGCTCCGGCAGTTTATATGCCTGATAGGTCGAGTAAAGCGTCAGAGACGCGATTCTCTTAAGGTCAATCGACACCAGACCTTCTGAAACCATTTCCTCTATGCCAAGTTCAACCGGATCCATACCCGTTTCGTCCTCGGCCGTAACCGTCAATGTTCCAAGATTCCAGTACATCAGACTGGCTGACTCGTAATCTCTGTCATAGACCGTCTGCTCCGCTTCCTCATAATACTTCTTCAACTGCGGTCCGATCCCCGCCGGATCCTCATACTCTGTCACCCAGTCCGGATCCCATGTCCAGTACTCCGGATCGTACTCTTCATGGCTGTAGCAAGAAAGTACGATCTCTTCATTTTCTAGTTTTTCACACCACGCAATGATCTCATCAAGCTTTTCTTTGTGGCTGCGCTGTTCTGTCTCCTGCAGTTGTTCCAGGAAATCTTCTCTTGCCTCCTCCGGCAGGCTGCGGGCGTAATTCTGTATCCATTCTTTCAGTTCCGATACATCCTTAAAGCGAGAAAGTCTCTGTTCAACTGAGGTCATAAAAAATTTAAAGTCCATATCCTTTCATCCTGTCCGTTATCCCGATCCTATGTTTGCCTATCGACCGCAGCATTTCTTATACTTTTTCCCACTTCCGCAGGGGCATGGATCATTCGGATAGATTTTCTTCGGTTTTACCACGGTTTCCTGATACTCTCTTTCTGCCCCCATGTTCCACATCGTGCTGCGGGGATCCTTCAGATCTGCTTCACTGAGGAAAGGAAGCTCCCAGTCTTCGAAATCATCTTCCATTTCTTTCAGACGTTCTGCGTATTCCTCCTCAATCCGATCAAATTCTTTCGCTTTCTTTTCTTCTCCCATCATCCGGTAGAACTCTGCTGCGCTTCTGTAGAATCCGTCATACTCTGTAGTTCCCTCGCATTCTTTCAGGATACGATCCAGAATCTGCTCCGCTTTTCCATAATTTTTTCTTCCCATCCAGTAGAAAGTTCCGGCGATCGCCGCGTCAGGTTCCCACTCAGATTCAAGCCACTCCTCATACCATTGATCGCTTTCATCCGCCTTCCCGAGAGTAAACAGGCACTCGCCGATACATCTTTTGAACATCGCCGGACTCGCGTTCTTCCACGAGAATGTCTCCAACACTTCTTTGCAGAAATGGATACATTTTTCATACGCTTCCATCCGCCGATACGAAAACATCATACTCTCGATCCATTCGGCAAGATCATACTCGTAATCCGTCGCCTCATCGACCTCAAAAATCTCCATCGGCATATCGGCATTCTTTACTTTTTCTTTGACGATCTCCCATGCTTTCTCCCATGGGGTGATCGCCGACGGATCCCGGAAATCCTGATCCAGCGCGTCGCTGCCCTGCTCAAGCAGTTCGCTCATTCCGGCCCATGGTTCCTGCGCTTCCACGATTTCATAATCCTCCAGCATTTCTTCCAGCCCTTTTCTATATTGGTTCTCGTCAAATGGCTTCTGTTCTCCCATGATCGTATACATCTCACTGAGCAGAACTCCGGCAATGGCCTCTTTCGCCTCCTTTGCCGTATATCCCGCCCCGTGCATTTTCTCATATGTCTCTTTCACGTACTTTGTTTCTGGATCCCTCATCTGGTTTTCAACAGCCTCGATCATCAGCTTTTTTAATCTTTTGTTTACCATTTTATTTCCCTTTCCACCAATCCAACCGCTTTTTTCTCTGCTTTCGCTTTTCTTCGGAATGCAGAACACTTCTGTTGACACTCCCCACAGCTAAAGCAGGGGGATTCTTGCTTCAACCACTACTGCATTGGATATATTTTAATTCCCATACCAGGGCTTTATATGCAATATTCATATGCGTATCATATACCGTTTTAATATCTAATACAAGAGTATTTTGTTCCATCTTCAATTACTTGCGTAAAGTGTCTGATATCCCCATTTGAACATTTCATAAAATACAGACATTTTGCGCAGGTCATTTTTCTGAAAATGGTCGCCGCTTTGGTATTTCCCGCTTAAGAAACCATTTCCCATAGGTGCAAAGGCCACATAGCCGATCCCAAGCTCACGGCAGAGCGGAAGCACATCCTTTTCCCACTTCCGCTCCATCATGGAATACTCGCTCTGGATGGCAGTAATGGGCGTGACGGCATTGGCCTTGCGGATCTGCTCCGCCGTGGAGGAGGACTGCCCCCAGGCACGAATTTTGCCCTCTTTGATCAGCTCGCCCATGATATAGGCAACCTGTTCTTCCGTTCCGTCCTCCATCTGGTGTTCCGTATAGATGTCAATGTAATCGGTCTGCAAACGGCGCAGAGAGTCCTCCAGTGCCTTGCCGACAAATTCCTCGTTTTTAAAATAGGAGTACTTTTCCGCCGTATCAAAGAAGTTGCAACCCAGTTCAAACGCCTTATGTACCAGGCGGATTCCCTCGGCTTCCTCCGGCCCGTCTCCATAGGCATGGGTAAAATCCATGCAGCCCATACCGATGGCGGATACTTCTATGTCACGCAGTTTTCTCTTTTTCATCGTTGCATCATCCTCCGACGAGGGCGACGATAAAATCACAGTGATTGCTCCAGGCAAACTCTGCACCTTCCATGACCGTACTTTTCAAAAGGTTGGCTTGGGCGCGGTCATAGACAACCGGGTCTAATCCTGCGTGGGCCAGTTCATTCATTACGGTATAGAATGTGCCGTTCTCCTTTACGGACTTTCCGCTGGAAATAACCAGAAGCGGCCGTGTTCCCGGCATAGGCTGGTTATGCAGTTCTTTGATTTTTCCCGCCCCGAATATGGTTCGGGTAGGGATATACATGGTATAGCTCATATCTTTTATCTCCTTATCTTTCCTTTATGAAGTGCTCAATTTCCTTGCAGGCCGTCCTGAAAGCTGTCCCGCTATAGATGCCATGACCCGCTCCCGGAAGGAGCACTAGTTTTGCCCTGCTATATGCTTCCTGCGCTTTTTGTGAGTAGCGCAGCGGCACCATGCCGTCCCGATCCCCATGCAGAATCAGAACCCTGCCCGTATAGTTCCTGATTTGTTTGTAAACATCCGTTTCATAGACGTCATCCGCATACTGGCGGCCAAGCCGGGCGCCAAGCTGCGTAAAATGTTCTGGTATGCGGGTACGATCCGGGAATTGCTCCATCGCTACGGCTGTAATTCGATCCGCCGCAGAAATCAAAAATGCAGCAGGCGATCTGACGGCTGGACAAATATTTGGCATATCCCTTTAAGAAATAGTAGCTGCCGGTAAAGCCGTGCCCCAAGATAGCCAAGGGACTGGGAGCCGTCGTGTTTCCTTTTCATACTTCCTTGATGGATTCCGCCCACCGAATGATCTCGCTTTCCGGCGTTTTCATTTTGTCCAAATCGGACGCATCGAAACGAACATCCAGTCCAGGCTTTACTTCAGCTCCCCTGCAGGACAAAGCAATTTCTTTCAATGCTTCTCCCGGCCATCCGGCATTTGTAATAAACGGATAGATTGTCTTGCCCGACCAGTCATAGGACTCCAGCATCGTGCGCATCGCGGGGGGCATAATGATATCACATCGGAGCTTATTTGATCCTGCTCGGCGTAGACAGTATCGTGCTTGCTTTCAGCAATGTGGGCTATAAATGGTAAAACTTTTTCAAGGAGGATTTCGTTATGTGTACAGCGATCAATTTTTTGAATCAGAAGCATGAAAATGCCTTTGGCCGGACGATGGACTTCCAGTATGTCCTTGATCCGTGCCTTGTAGCATTCCCCGCCGGTGCAGCATGGGAGAATGTATTGGGACAGATATGTACCGACCGGTATGGCGTTGCCGGCATCGCACGTCACGTCAAAAACCTTTACGTTATGTTTGACGGCGTCAATGAAAAGGGGCTTGCAGGCGGTACGCTGTATTTTCACGAATATGCCGATTTTTTGCAGCCTTCTCAGGAGAGTGACAAGGCACAGATTCCGGCCCTGGATTTTCTCCATTATGCTCTGGGTTCCTGTTTCGTCTCTGGATGATCTCCGACTGCTTTTGACGGAAAGTATCAAGGAAAAAACAGAATATTAGTGATTTTATTAAGTCATGGAGACATGACGCAACGAGATTTGTTAGGTCACACGGATATTCGTTCAGCGTCTTTGGACGAAGAAGAAAAGAATCAGTTTGAGAATATTCTGTTGAAATTATTATTGGCGTGGAAAAGTGATTCTAAAAAATCATAAGAAAGGGGTTACAATTATGCAGGCTCATAGTACCATGCCTAACCGTGATGTAATTGGTCACAGGATTAGATGGATTAGTCTGGTTGGAAATTTATTTTTAGTGCTTGTCAAACTTTTACCAGTTATTTAAGCAACAGTATCGCAATAACAGCAGATGCCTTAAATAATCTGACTGACTGTGCTTCATCAGTTATTACAATCGTGGGATTTTTTTTCGCTTCGAGAAGGAAAGATAACCGCCATCCGTACGGACATGGTAGGATGGAGTATATTTGCGGATTTGCAATTTTAAAAGTTCATCTGTATTAGCGTAATCATCCCCATTCGTAGTATCATCATGATTGTCAAAATCAAATACAAGGAAATTGCAAGTCTCATCAGGCAGCATCGGGTAGACGCCTATCACGTCCGAACAGTCTTCTCTTGCACCTGTCAAATGCTGCATGATCACTTTGCCTGTAAGCTCTTTGTAATTGCTGTTCCGGGCAGTCCGCACATTTTACTTTCTTTTTTTCATATTTCGGACAAATACCCGGCTTCCAGTAATTCCAGCACTACGTATAATATCCTGTTTCCCCGGTCTTAGGATTCGGCTTTCCTGTTCTTTTGCTGTATACATCTTTCCATCTTTTGAAAAAAGAATAGAAATACTGGACGTGCTTTTGAGTGATTGTTTCCAGGATGATAAATTGCTCCCTGACTGTTTCCGTTTCACTCATGACAGAATCCTTCTGCAGAGCAGCCGGTCTTTCCTTTTCCTGAATACCTTTTCCATAGGGAATACCTGCTTGGGACAAA
>ERZ1643247.916-NODE-916-length-31188-cov-91.688433_pt1 | contig 31188 bp, 25 predicted proteins | sample MGYA00579264_ERZ1643247 | MGnify/ENA primary metagenome ERZ1643247 (study PRJEB29033, sample SAMEA4952262) | chicken gut metagenome | biome: Broiler Chicken; feature: Gastrointestinal Tract; material: Caecum | place: Ireland | collected 2018 | study: Broiler... | reverse complement strand
GTCCCCTGTGGACTTTCACCACAGACTGACGGCATGCCCGTCATACAAAAATAGGGACAGTGAAAACAATTTTCACTGTCCCTGAAGGAAATTTCTGTCAGCCTTTCTGAATCTCCCGGATCAGGTTTACCATCTCGATAGCTCCCTGGGCGCACTCAGAACCTTTATTTCCTGCCTTGGAGCCGGCCCTCTCAATAGCCTGCTCAATGTTTTCAGTGGTAAGTACCCCGAACATCACAGGAATGCCGCTTTTTAAGGATACAGAGGCGATCCCTTTGGAAACTTCGCTGCACACATAATCATAGTGGCTGGTGCTTCCTCTGATCACAGCACCCAGGCAGATCACCGCGTCATATTTGCCGCTTTCTGCCATTTTTGAGGCAATAAGAGGGATCTCAAAAGCTCCCGGCACCCAGGCCACCTGGATATTTTCCTCTTTTACCTCATGGCGGGTAAGCGTATCCAAAGCCCCGCTTAATAATTTGGAAGTGATAAATTCATTAAATCTGGCTACAATGATCCCTACTTTAATATCCTCAGATACTAATTTTCCTTCAAATGTTTTCATACTGTAATCCTCCTTAAAACTTCAATTATATTCGTACAGCGTTTGGTAAATAACTACGCAAAATCTCTTTCCTGTATTGCTTTAATATTTCAGCAGATGTCCCATTCTGTTCTGCTTAGTCCTCAGATACCGGATATCATGAGGATTTGCCGGGGCCTGGATAGGCACTCTTTCCAGGATCTCCATACCGAAATCCTGAAGCTGGTATACCTTATCCGGATTATTCGTGAGAAGCCGGAGAGTTTTCGCCCCCAGATCCCTGAGGATCTGGGCTCCGATATAATACTCCCTTTCATCCCCTTTAAATCCCAGAGCGAGATTGGCTTCCAGGGTATCCATTCCCTGTTCCTGCAGTTCATAGGCACGAAGCTTGTTGATCAGTCCGATGCCCCTGCCTTCCTGGCGCATGTAAAGGAGGATGCCTCTTCCTTCTTCTTCGATCTGCCTCATAGCCGCGTGAAGCTGCTGGCCGCAGTCGCAGCGGAGAGAACCAAAGGTATCCCCTGTAAGACACTCGGAATGGACCCGGCAGAGAAGGTTTTCTCCATCTCCCACTGCTCCTTTTACAAGAGCCACATGGTGTTCTCCATTCAGCTTGTTAATATAGCCGTAGGCAGTAAAATGCCCGTATCTGGTAGGCATATCTGTCTTCGTCACCTGCTCCACCAGTTTTTCGTGACGTTTCCGGTAATTCTGAAGATCCTTTATGGTAAGAAACGGGATTTTCCACTTCCTGGCCATATGAGCCAGCTCTGAAGTCCGCATCATGGTCCCGTCTTCTCTCATGATCTCACAGCACAGACCGCAGGTCTTAAGTCCCGCCAGCCGGAGAAGGTCTACGGTAGCTTCCGTGTGGCCGTTTCTCTCCAGGACGCCGTTTTTCTTAGCCAGCAGTGGAAACATATGGCCGGGGCGACGGAAATCTTCCGGCTTTGCATCTTCTTCCACACACTTCATGGCAGTTACAGACCGCTCTGCCGCAGAAATCCCTGTGGTGGTGCTTACATGATCAATGGATACGGTAAACGCCGTCTCATGGTTATCTGTATTCTGAGACACCATCTGAGGGATCTGAAGCTTTTTCACATATTCCTCCGTCATCGGCATACAGATCAGTCCTTTCCCATAAGTAGCCATAAAGTTTACATTCTCTGTAGTGGCAAACTGGGCGGCACAGATCAGATCTCCCTCATTCTCCCTGTCCGGATCATCTGTGACCAGTACCAGTCCGCCGCTCTTCAGGGCTTCCAGCCCTTCTTCTATTGTCTGAAATTTCGGCATTATTCTCACTCTCCTTAAAATCCATATTTTCTCAGCATTTCCATGGTAATCCCTTCTCCGGCTGTATTTTCTTTCTTATCTGTCTGAGCCGGAAATGTCAGGAATCTTTCCACATATTTTCCGATCACATCGGTTTCCAGATTCACCTGATCTCCCGGCTTTCGTTCCTGCAGGACTGTTTCCCGGGCGGTGTGAGGGATCACAGAAACCTGAAAACTATCTTCAGAAACTTTTGCCACCGTCAGGCTGATCCCGTCTATAGCAATAGAGCCTTTCTCCACTACATAACGGAGGATTTCCCTATCCGCTGCAATGGTATACCAGAGGGCATTGTCATCTCTCTTGATCTTTCGGACAGTGCCTCGTCCGTCCACATGTCCCGCTACAATATGTCCGCCAAAGCGTCCGCCGGCAGCCATAGCCCGCTCCAGGTTTACCCGGCTTCCAGGTTTCAGACTGCCCAAAGTAGACCGGTCCAGAGTCTCATGCATCACATCCGCTCCAAATCCGCCGGGGAAAAATTCTACCACAGTAAGACAGACCCCGTTCACCGCCACGCTGTCCCCGATCTTCAGATCTTCCAGGACTTTTTCCGCCTTCACAGACACCACCGCGGATTCCCGGTTTTTTCGGATTCCCCGGATAATTCCCATTTCTTCAACAATTCCTGTGAACATCCTCATCCACCTCGCTTTCGATCAGATAGTCATCTCCCAGGCGGCTTATTTTTCCAGGCTTCAGGAACAGGCATTCCTGGGGATCCGGATATCCCTGACCCCCTACAGGCCCTTTTGCGCCTCTCCCGCCTATGATCTTTGGGGCAATATAGGCCATGACCTTCTGAACGATCCCTGCCTGAACAGCAGACCAGTTCAGCTCTCCGCCGCCTTCCAGGAGAAGGCTGTCGATCTGCCTTTTTCCCAGCTCTTTCATGAGAACAGACAGGTCGATCTTCCCCTCTTTCTCCGGGATTTCCAGCAGGGTGCAGCCCTTTTCCTCATAAGGGATCTGTCTTTCTCTTTCCACCTTCTCTCCTATGGCCAGGATCGTGTCCGCCTCTTTGGCAGTCTCCAAGATCCGGGAATCCAGAGGCGTGGAAAGATGGGTATCACAGATGATCCGTACAGGATTTCTTCCCCCTTCCATCCGGCAGGTGAGAAGGGGATCGTCCGCCAGCACAGTTCCAACTCCTGCCATGATCCCCCTGTACTTATGCCGCAGGCTCTGGACATGGGCTCTGGCTGCCTCTCCTGTGATCCATTTGGAAGCTCCGGTATAAGCGGCGATCTTTCCGTCCATGGTCATGGCATACTTCATCACTACATAGGGAGTTCCTGTACGGATATAATGGAAAAATACCTGATTGATCTCCCGGCATTCTTCTTCCAGCACATGTTCCTGTACCTCTATACCATGCTGCCTGAGAATTTCCAGCCCCCTGCCTGCCACCAGGGGATTGGGATCTCCTGCTCCCACTACTACTTTCCGGATACCGGCCTCCAGGATAGCCTCTGTGCAGGGAGGCTGTTTTCCATAATGGCAGCAGGGCTCCAGAGTCACATACATGACTGCGTCTCTGGGGGATTGACTGCAGTGGGCCAGAGCATTCCGCTCTGCATGAAGTCCGCCGTATTTCTCATGCCATCCTTCCCCGATGATCCGGCCGTCTTTTACGATGACAGCGCCCACCATAGGATTGGGAGAAACCCAGCCTTCTCCTTTCTTTGCCAGTTCCAGGGCTCTTCTCATAAATTTTTCATCTTCCTGTGCTGCACACATGTTTCTTATCACCTCATTTCTCTGTATCGGGCTTTTTGCAGCAAGCAAGGCAGTCGCTTGCCGGGCTTATCTGCAGGAAATTTATACATAGAAAAAAGCCCTGATAAAATTTTTCAGGACTTTTCAACACTTGACGAATGGCATAGGAAAAAGAATTTGCTTCTTCTCGATGTATTGTGAAATACAAAAGGCTCTGAAATGGAAATCCATTTCAGAGCCTGACCTTTCATGGTATATACAGATATAGATATACAATATCAAACGCCAAATCTTCTTTCATCCAGACTATACTGTCGGCTTCGGAGTTTCACCGAATCATGCCTTGCGGCTCGTGGGCTTTACCACCGGTAGGGACTTGCACCCTGCCCTGAAGAATTTTTTCTATTATATACCTGTTAAATAGCAGCTGTCAATTTTTTTCTTCTTTATTATCAATCTTCGCAATGGTCCATCCTGTCTGAGCACAGATCAGAGATACTATAGGATTGATATAGTTCAGAAAACAAAACGGAGCGTATACAGCCGTTGTGACTCTTTTCTCTAGTTTTTTCCATATCTTTCCCTCATATTCATTTTCTCTATAAGATCAAATAGAAGCCCTTTTACCGCCCTCTCTTTATACTTTTGCTCCGCTTGTGTTATCTTCAGTTTAGACGGCTTCTTTCTTTTTTTTCTTATCTCGGTTATCTGTCTGCTCAGGGTTTCTGCTAACTTTTCCCCCTGGATCTCCGAAATCTTTTCGCCTTCTAAATTTTCCATTTCCCGGCAGGGCACCGGTATCCTGTCTACTGCCCCCAGATACCCGGTAATATTCTTTTTCCCTTCTTTCGTATTTTCCCAACAGGCACATATGGAAATCTGAGAAATGGCGACTTCCTCTCTTTCTCCCAGTTTAACAAACCAGCTTTCTATATTCTTGTCTTTTTCTAAGGGCAGATAAATGGCTGTCAGTATCTCCTGATGCTTTTCCCGATCCCTTCTGTCTTCTTTCAGAAACTGAAAAATACTTTTTCTGTAGAAACCTTCTTTTCCCATAAATTCCAATTCCCCATGAAAGAGACATATGCAGGGGACAGTGTCTGCAGCAGGGGAAGCGTTCATAATATTTCCTCCCAGAGTGCCTTTATTTCTGACCTGGCAGGATCCCACCTTTCCACAGGCCACAGATAACGCGGTAAAATATTTTCTGATCAAAAGATCTTCCGCCGCCTGGTTATGAGTCACCATTGCTCCGATTTTTAGTTCATCTTGATCTACTTTTATTTTTTTCAGTTCTGAAAGCCGGCATAGGCTGAGATACCGATCAATATCTGGTTTTTTATCGCGGATATAGATCATAAGATCTGTCCCTCCTGCCAGGATCACAGATTTTTCTGTCATATCCGCCAGTATGTCTCTGACCTCTTCCAGTGTATCCGGCTGAAAAAAAACGTTTTCTTTTTTATCCATGATCATCCTCCCTGGTCCGCTGCTGATTTTACTGCCTCACGGATTTCCCGGTATCCCGAACAGCGGCAAATATTTCCCGCTAACGCTCTTCTGATCTCCTCATCTGAAGGATGCGGATTTTTCATCAGCAAAGCTTTCGCAGACATGATCATGCCGCTGGTGCAAAAGCCGCATTGTACGGCGCTTTTCTCCATAAAAGCTTTCTGAAGCGCAGATAGTTCCCCGTCTTTTTCCACTCCTTCTATAGTCCACAATTCTCCTTCCTGGAGCTGCCCGGCAACAGCCAGACAGGCATGAATTGCTTCCTGATTCAGGAGCACCGTACATGCGCCGCACTCTCCGATCCCGCAGCCTTCTTTTGTCCCTGTCAGATGAAGATCCTCTCTGATAAAATCTAAAAGTCTCCGTTCTCCAGGGACGTCCATTTCTACCATTCTTCCATTTAACTTAAAATGAAGTCTCATTTTTCTTCACCTCCAGTGCATCCAAAATTTTTGCCGGGGTCAAGGGCAGATCTGTAAGATTCGTTTCCAGCGCATGATTTACTGCTCCCACCACCGCCGGCGCCACGGGGACCAATACTACTTCCCCAATAGATTTTGCTCCAAAAGGACCGGTTTCTTCCGGCTCTTCAATAAAAAGTACCTGGTAGTCCGGCATATCCCAGGAATTCACATTCCCATAATCTTTCAGATTCGGGATCAGTGTCTTCCCGGTCTTTGGATCGATTTTTACCTCTTCCCGAAGAGCCATGCCGATCCCCTGCTGGATCCCGCTTCCCACCTGGCCTCTGCAAAGATCCGGGTTAATGGCTTTCCCTATGTCATGAGCTGAAAGACAGCTTAAGATCTTAACTTTCCCGGTAAAAGTATCTACTTCTACCTCAGTAAAATGCGCGGCTGCCACCCCGGGATTTGCTCCTGCATTTGTGGTAGCGGCATAATAGATGTCCTTGCCCAGAGTCTGTATTGAATATCTGATGACTTCTTTCAGAGAAATCCGCTGTTCCGGCTGGATCTCTTTATAAAATTCTTCTTGTTTATACCGGAGAAATTCACTGCAGCAACCCAGAGCGGATGCTGCCCGATCTTTTGCCAAAGCCAGCAGACCCTCGCAGCATTCTTTTACGGCCATGCCCATAGAGTAGACCGTTCTGCTGGCATAGCATCCATAATCATACAAACTGTTCTGTGTGTCCGCCTCACTGAGCTGGATCCTTGAAATATCCATTTCCATAACTTCCGCGGCTATTTTCTTCATTGCTGTCACAGTGCCGCATCCATGATCATGGATTCCCGCATGGAGGATCAGGCTTCCATCTTCTTGCAGCCGGGCGGCTCCGGAAGCAATATCAACCCTGTAAGGATAAAAGGAACTGGTATGAGAAGCCAAAGCAACCCCCACTCCATACCGGTATCTTGTCTGGGAATGATTTCTCTCTTCACAGAGTTTCTTTTTTTCTTTCCACCGGAATTTTTCACTTCCTTTTAAAAGGCATTCCTGAAAATGAACATTCCCCACAGGAATTTTATGTACTACTTCCATTTCATATGGATATAAGATATTCTTAAGGCGGAATTCTACCGGATCTATCCCTAAATCCCTGCACACCATATTCCAGTGGTTTTCCAGAAGCAGCACCTCTTCGCAAGATCCCCAGCTTCTGAAACTGCCGTTTATAGGGGTATTGGTACAGATGACCTTTCCTTCAAAATGGATGTTCGGCATATTATATACTTTTGCTATTTTTTCACCAATAGTAGAAGCATAGCCCTGGGAAATCGTCAGATATGCTCCTGCATCCAGACAGCAGGAAAGAGATAATCCTTTGATCTTCCCGTCTTTGGAGATCTTACTCTCTACAACTCCATCCAGATTATGTTTCATCATAGTGTTTATCATCTGCTCTTCTCTGGTATATACCAGGAGTACGTCTGCCTGAAGATCTCTTGCCACATATGCGGTTAAAGGTTCGAGAAGAGTTTCTTGACGGACACCGAAAGATCCTCCCATGGGAGCTTTGATCACTCTTAATTTTGAATAATCCATCTGAAGAAACTGGGCCACTGTACTCCGAACGCCGAATACGGTCTGGCACCCTGACCAAATGGTAAGCTTCTCCTCAGAAGGATCATAGAGGGCTCTACAGCATTGCGTTTCCATGTTCAGGTGAGTCATCCTTCCGATATGGGATCTGCTTTTGTGGAGATAATCTCCCTCGGCTTTCTGATAGTCTCCATAATCAAAAACGGGAACCTGATAAACATTACCGGTTTTATGAAGTTTCACTGCGTCTTCTTTTGCCGCTGCTTCCATTGATATGACGGCCGGCAGTTCCTCATATTCCACTTCTATCAGGTCACATGCCTTTCTGGCCGTCTCCTCCGAATCCGCGGCCACAGCGGCCACCCGTTCCCCCCAGAAACGGATATGTCTTTGAAAGAGCCGTTCCTGATTGGGTACAGATTCCCAGGCTTCTACTCTCCCTCTGTCATATAAATCTTCCGGCGTGTTCTCCCAGGTGTATATTTTCCTCACTCCCGGAAGCTCTTTTGCCTTATCAATATTTATACTGCGGATTTTTCCATGCGCGATCTGTGAATGTTTTATCCCGATATGGACCATCCCAATGCTTTGGAAATCGCCGCAATACTTTAATTTTCCTGTCACCTTCCCATATGCCCGGTCATTTGCTGTTGCCTTCCCAATTATTGCATAATCCTTCATAAGCATCCTGCTCCGATCTTTTATATTAATACTTTTATTTTATTCTACTTTATCAAATTACCGTCAAAAAATCCTTTCTCTTTATTCCTCTTTCTGCAGGGCCTCTTTTACTGATCATTCCAAAATTTCCATCTTATCTCCGACCCGGATCACACCGCCCTTCAACACCCGGGCAAAAACCCCTTCTCTTGGCATGATACAGTCTCCTGTGATCTTCTGGATCTCACAGCCTTTATGGCACTGTTTTCCGATCTGGGTCATCTCCAGGACCACATCGCCGCAGATGAACCGAGTCCCTACAGGCAGATTTTTAAAATCAAAACCGGACACGATCAGATTCTCTCCAAAAGCCCCGTCTTCCACCGGATATCCATGTTCTAAAAACTTCTGGATTGCCTCGTAGGACAGCAGGCTTACCTGTCTGTGCCAGTTTCCCCCATGCGCGTCCTTTTCCAGACCGAAATTTTCAATAAACCTGGCCTCGCCCACATTATGCTTTGGCACACCTCTGATATCACTGATACATACTGCTTTTACAACTCCCAATTTTATCCTCCGATCTGAGACATGATTCCTTTTTCTTCTCTGTCATCTTGTTTTTGGAAGAAGGTATGTCCCTCAGGCTTTTTTAGTATCGCCTGTTCTATGATATTTTTTAATTCATCATCTGAAGCTCCCTGCCGCATGGGCCCGCGAAGATCAGCGCCTGTATGATATTGCAGGCAGGTCTTTAAATATCCCTGAGAAGTCAGCCTTACCCGGTTGCAGTTTTGACAAAATTTATGGCTTACTGCACTGATAAAGCCGATCTTCCCCTGAAACCCTTCGAACTGGATATAATGTCCGGGGCCGTTTCCCAATATTTCTGAAACCGGTCTGGCCTCTCCGTATCGGTTCTTCAGCATCTTGCGCAGTTCGCCCTCCGGTACACATTTCCATTCCTTTCCCAGACCAATGGGCATCATTTCTATAAAACGAACATGGACCGGATATTTCCGGGCAAGTTCGGCAATGCCGCAAAGGCTGTCCTCAGACTGTCCCAGGGGAACACAATTAATCTTCAAAATGATTTCCGGATATTTCAACGCCTCCTGAAATCCTTCCAGGGCCTGCGTCAGTTCTTTTCTTCTGGTGATCTTCTCGTATTCCTTCTGATCCAGGGTGTCCAGACTGATGTTGACTCCATTGATCCCTGCCTTCGCCAGGGCAGCCATCTGCTCTTTCAGCAAAGTGCCATTGGTGGTCAGTGTCACCTGCCGGATACCGGAATTTTTTTTGATATCCCTTACAAGACCGTCCAGCCCTTTCCGAACCAGGGGTTCCCCCCCGGTAAGCTTGATCTTGGAGATCCCAAGAGAAGAAAAGATACCGGCCAGCCGGATAATTTCCCCATATCTTAAAATATCTCCGTGATCTACCAGAGGAATCCCGTTTTCCGGCATACAATACCGGCAGCGGAGATTGCATCGGTCGGTCACAGAAATCCGTATATAATCAATACTCCTTCCATAACCATCGGTCATTTGAAACTCACCTTCCTACTCTCCTTTCTGCAAAGCATCCTTTACAGAAAGAAGTTTTTTCTTATAATTGTCTCTGTTGGCATAAGTCTTCTGGACAAACTCGTTAAACTTTGTGAGATACCGCAAGATCGGCTCTGTGGCAATGGAAAATACTACGAAAAGCATAACGCATTTCGTTGACATGGACGAAATTCCAAACAATCCAGGAAACAAGATACAGCTTGCCAGAAAACCGATGATACAGCCAATGCAGATCACAGCTCTTAAAAGATTTAACGGCTTACAGATCTTAAACAGGATCATAAATCCCACGATCGCCAGCAGCATGGTAGAAGCCGTGGACAGATCTGCCCCGCTGACTCCGAAAGTCTGGGAAAAAATTGCCAGGGCCGCTACTACCAGTACGTCAGTCAGGCCTGCCGGAAGGGCTTTCAGCAGCACATTCTGGAGAAAATGGCCTTTGATCACATTTTTATTTGGCTGCAGGGACAGGAAGAATCCCGGTATGCCGATGGTAAACATACTGATCAGCGAAATCTGAGAAGGTCCCAGAGGATAGGTAAATACAAAGATAATGGATACCAAAGACAGCAGGAAAGAAAAAATGTTCTTCACCAGGAACAGGCTGGCTGACTGCTGGATATTATTTACTACCCGTCTTCCCTCTGCCACTACCTCCGGCATCTTAGAAAAATCAGATTCCAAAAGGACTACCTGGGCCGCCTGCATGGCAGCCTCGCTTCCTGAAGCCATGGCTACGCTGCAGTCCGCATCCTTTAAGGCCAGCACATCATTGACGCCGTCTCCTGTCATGGCAACAGTCTTACCCTTTCTCTGAAGGGCCCGCACCAGCTGCCTCTTCTGTTCCGGCAGCACCCGGCCGAACACCGTATAATTCACGGCGGCTTCTTCCAGTTCCTCTTTGGTCTTCAAAGTCCTGGCATCCACATACCGCTGGGCTCCTGCGATCCCTGCCTGTCTGGCAGTCTCTGATACGGTAAGGGGATTATCCCCGGAGATCACCTTCACCTCCACGCCCTGACGGTTAAAATATGCGAAAGTCGCCGGAGCTTCCTCCCTGATCCGGTTCATAAGCAGGATCAGAGCCCAGGGATCCACCTGGCCCTGAAGCTTCTTTCCATTGAGTTCTTCCTCATATTTTCCGAAGATCAGCGCCCGGTATCCTTTGGCGGAGTATTCTTCGATAGTATCCTGATAAGCCTCATAAGCGCTTCCCAGAACAAATTCCGGAGCGCCAAGGACGAAATTTCCCGATTCAAACACAGCGCCGCTGTATTTATTGGCGGAAGAAAAAGAAATGATCTTTAAAGGTTTTTCCCCTTTATATTCTGTAAAATACTGCTTCATTGCCGCCATGGTACTGTTATCTTCTCCCATAGCCTGAACAAAGTCTGACAGGATCCCCTTTACATTGTCCATATCCTGTTCCTCATCCAGAAGAACGATATCCTGTACTGTCATGGCGTTTTCTGTAATAGTACCGGTCTTGTCCACACAAAGAACGTTGACCCTGGCCAGGGTCTCAATACTCTTCATATCGTGGAGCAGCACTTTGTTCATAGCCAGCCGGACGCTGCTAAGAGCCAGAGCCACAGTAGTCAGCAGGTAAAGCCCTTCCGGGATCATGCCGATCACCGCCGCTACCATAGAAGTGATACTTCCCTGGAAACCCTCATGACTGATAAAGAAACTCTGTATAAAAAGAATGATACCAATCGGGATCAGGGCAATGCCCACTGTTTTGACCAGCTTATCCAGAGAACGGATCATCTCAGACTGCTCCTCATCCTTCATGGCTTTCGCCTTCAGGGTCAGTCTTGAGATATAAGATTCATCTCCTACCTTTTCCAGACGGGCATAGCATTTTCCGGAAACGATAAAGCTTCCGGACATAAGAGGATCCCCTTCTTTCTTTACGATCTCCTCAGACTCTCCTGTGAGAAGAGACTCGTTTACCCGCACTTCGCCGGAACATACCACTGCGTCTGCGCAGATCTGATTTCCGGTATTGAATATAACGATATCATCCCGGACCAGACGGGTAGAGTCTATAGAACGGATCTTTCCTTCCCGGACCACATCGGTCTTGGGCGCGTTCAGCATATTCATTTTTTCCAGAACATTTTTGGCCCGGATCTCCTGAACAATCCCCACCACGGTATTCAGCAGGATCACCGGCAGAAAAGTCAGATCCCGAAAAGATCCTGAAAGGCATATCAGCACCGCCAGAACCGCAAATATCAGGTTAAAATAGGTAAATACATTTTTCTTAACAATATCTTTGGTACTTAAACTGACGCTGCCGACTTCCTCATTGCTCCAGCCCGCTGCTTCCCGTTCCTGGACCTGTTTTTTTGTCAGTCCATAGAGATAATCAGCCTTTACAGGTTCTACCGGGAATTTTATGTTCTTTTCATAGTTTTTTGTCTCCGGCTTCTGTCTTCTAATCATGTCTGCTGTATTTCACCTTTCTTTCTCTGCGTTTCTGCCTTTTCAGACAAAAAGATATTATTATCTTAGCACAAAAAAATTAGGCTCTCAATTATGGACATCATGTTTTTATTTCTTTTTATATTTTTTTAATTAAAGTTTTAAAATCTTTATCTGATCTTTGACCATCTTCTTTCTCATCTTCCAGCTCATTTTGGGGAGGGGCCACTGGATCTTATCTTGATTTTGATATTTTTCTGAGATTTTAGGTACAGGATAAATCTCGTCTGCATGGCGGCTGGGGCAGTCGATCCAAATCCCCCGAAGAGACAGGGCAGTTCTCTTTAGAACCATTCTCACTGCGTCCAGTCCAAAAACCGCAAAATAATGATTTTTCGGGGAAAGCAGCGGGAAAGGCACCTTCATAGCGGCCGTAGCGGCCAGCATACAGGCAGAAGGACTGCAGCAGCCGGGACTTCTGTAGGAGGCTGCCTCTTTAAGTACCTCTCCGCAGTTTCCTACTGTAAGGATCGGCATCTCCAGCTTTCTTACTTCCTCTTCTGCATAAGGTTTTCCCTCCCGGTCAAACCACCATCTCTTTCCGTCTATGGGAACGCCGGATCCAATGATCACGGCAATGGCCCGGTCTCTGTTCTTCCTGGTGGAATAAACAATATATTCAAATCCTGAACGCACTGCCGCCAGACAGCCTCCCCGGCATGCCCCCTCCAAGGCTCTGGCCGTCTCAGGAGTCACGCCATAAGGATCACGGACCTTTGGCGCATGAGGCAGATCATGTCCTGCCAAAACCAGCACATTGGGAAAATGTTTATGAAATGTATCGCCCAGCAGACTTGCATCTGCAGGACGAAAGTGAAAGACCGGCACTTCTCCGTTTACCTGTGGTTCCCCATGAAAAAATCCCCGTTTTTCCACTTCCTGAAACAACGGGATTTCATCTGGGTCAAATCCCATGATCCGGCATCCTACCCTATCTGTGGCTACCGGGTCTTTACCGGCGATCAAAAGGCGGCTGTCTACCGGGTCCACCGGCGCCGGAGTATTCCCTTCTCCGCCTACCAATCCATCGATCAGGGTCAGATCCGGTTTCAGTATATACAGCATATCCGCAAGCTTCTCATCAATCCGATAACTGTGATTTCGCTCTCTGAGGGCATAAGGGATCACGCCCATAGCATTTTTAAATCCCAGAGTCACTCTTGTATAAAGATTTGTTTTCAGCTTTGGCACAGAGATATAGAAGTCCTTGCCCTCTACAACTCCCACAAAAGGCGTGGGGATCATAACTTCTTTCATTACCTTTGCCTTTGGAAGGAGATATCTTCGTACCGGGCAAGTCTCGAGAGCGACCAGTCCTGTTTTCCGGAATCTGGAAATACGGTCTATTCCGCTTATCCGAAAGCTGGTAGCAGTTGGCATAGGCTTTCCGGAAGATTCTGCGATCAGGATCTTTTTATGGAACCTCTGTACCCATTCCACCACAGCATCCAGCACTCTGGGGTCTGTGGATTCTGGATAATCTTCTTCATACATGCCGCTTTTATGATAGACGGACACCAGATTTGGTTTAATCACGACCTGTCTGCACTTTATCATTTTCTCGGAAAAACCTGTTTCTTCCTCCAGGGTATCCAGGGTACGAAATACCAGGTTCCGTATTTTCTGTATATCCGGACGCTGGAAATAGGAATCCTTTCCATAGTCCCTGGGCAGAGAAACATAATCCCTTCTCATAGAAATTTCACTCTCTATGCGGCGGACCACAACTGTAAGCTCACTCATCTCCCTTTTTCTCCTTTTCTATGGCTTCTTTTATCTTATAATAAACAGCGGAAATCTCCTTCAGCATGTCTGCGCCTTTCTGAAAGTTGCCTTCCCGGAAAAACTCTGTCTGTCTGGAGATAAGACCGTACAATTCGTCCATGGAAAGATTTCCGCAGACGCCTTTCAGTGTATGGGCGTACTGAAAAGCCTGCCGGGCATCTTCGTTTTTTACAGCCTCCAGCAGCCCCTCAAAACTTCTATCCTGCAGAAACTTTTCCAAAAATTTCAGAAAAAGGCCTTCGTTTCCCATAAATCTGGCCAATGCGCTGTCCACATTGATCCCAGCCTTTTCAAGCCGTTGTTTTACCTGTTTCTCCATATTCCCTCCTCCTAAACACCTGTGTTTATCCGGGGCAGAATCTTTTTCAAAGCTCCCAAAAGCTCTGGATTAAATGCTCCGCATTGTCCTGTTTCTATCATTTCAAGAGCCTCCGGCACCGGGATCGCCGGCTTATAGACTCTTTTGTTGGTCAGAGCGTCAAATACATCCGCTACAGATACCACCTGGGACCAGATAGTGATCTCTTTTCCCTTCAGTCCGTCCGGATATCCTCTGCCATCCCATCTTTCATGGTGGTGCCTGCAGATGTCATAAGCATACTGATACAACTTATTATTTTTATACTGGGGGATCTGTTCCAGCACCTGGCAGCCCATGACGGTATGACTCTTCATGATCTCAAATTCCTGCGCTGTCAGCCTGCCCGGTTTATTCAGGATCAGATCGCTGATGGCAATTTTCCCCACATCATGAAGGATAGAGGCCTGGGCGATCTCCTGGATCTCCTTGTCTGAAAAGCAATATTCTCCCCTTTTGTTTCGGCACAGTTCTTCAAGGAGCAGCTGGGTCAGGCGGCGTATCCTTTTTACATGTTCCCCGGATTCTCCGCTTCGGAACTCGATGGCAGTAGAAAGACTCTCAATAATAGAATAATTCAGGTTCATGATTTCCTGTTCCTGCCTGCGAAGTTTCTGTCCCTGCAGTTCTACCACATGGCCGAGCCTCTCTCTGGCCGCAAAGAGTTCCATCACACTTTCCACCCTCCGCCTTACAAAGTAAGGCACAATAGGCTTCTCAATGATATCCATCGCTCCCAGCTCATATCCCCGGCGCATACTCTCTTCAGAGGAATCTGCGGTAATAAGAAAGACCGGTATCTTCTCTGTCAGTCTCAAGTCTCTCATTTTTTCCATAACCTGAAAGCCGTCCATTACAGGCATAATGATATCCAGCAGGACCGCAGCAATATGTTCTCCCTGTTTTTCCAGAATATGTACAGCTTCAAGGCCGTTCTCTGCCTCCAGAATATGATTTCTGTCAGCGAAAATCTGGCTGAGAATCACCCGGTTGATTTCCATGTCGTCTACAATTAAAATGTCTTTTTTCTCCATTAGTCCTCCTCAATCAGATATCCCTGTCCTCCTCTGCGCTTTACCTGATACATGATCCTATCTGCTTTCTGATAAAGTTCTGTAAAAGTCCTTTTTTTCCCGCTGAAGATCCCTCCCCAGGACAGTGCGGAGAAAATACGCGGAAATTCCTCACCGACATTCCTGCTGTAATCTTCGATGATCTTCTCCAGCTTTTTCTCAATGGCCTGCCTGTTTTTGCAGGGATAAATGAAAGTAACGAATTCGTCTCCTCCCAATCTGAAAATCACATCTGTATCTCTGAAAGATTTACGGATTTTATCTGCCACATATTTCAGCATGATATCCCCTTTCAGATGTCCGTATACATCGTTTACCGCCTTAAAATTATCAATATCCATTAAAAGGAATATATACTCTCCTCCTGTTTCCAAAGCCTGGCTGATCAGAGCTTCCCCGGCTTTCCGGTTATACAGTCCGGTCAAAGGATCCCTGGAGGACTCCTCCAGATGGCGGTACAAAGATTCGATAAACGGATTCTCTCCGTCTGGATAAAGCTTTCTGAGAGCCTCTCCTCTCTGCGCCCAGTTTTTCATCTCTGACAGATGGATCAGGCTGATCTTATATTCATCTTGCACCTGCTGTATTCCCAGAGTGATCCCCCCACCAGGACAGATTCAGTTTATCCCCGTCCATATCCATATAGGTCTCGATCTCACAGTAACAGATCCAGTTTCCCGGACCTATCATTTTTTCTCTGTAAGCGTTGACCTCATAGGCAGCGGAAGAAGAGTTCTCTGTTACATGACGCTGAAGAAGCTTGCCAAAATCCTCCTTGTTAAATGCAGGAGCTTCCCCTTGTGCTCCGATGCAGTAAATATTCTCTGCTGCCATACAGAGTACAGCCTCTTTATCTCCTTGTACAAAGTATCCCTCCAGAAAACGGAGTAAAGTCTGGTATATAAAATTTTTCTCTGCCAAACTATACTTCCCCCTTATTCATATATTTTTCGTTAAATTCTTCGGCTGACACAGGCCGGCAGTAATAATATCCCTGACCGTAATCGCAGCCAAAGTCCCGAACCATCCGCCGGTTCTCATCCGTCTCGATCCCCTCTGCCACAGTAGAAATCTTCAAGTTTTTACTCAGTTCAATGATATGCTCCATGATGATCTTCTGCTTCTGATGATCCGCTCCTTCAAGCTCTTTCAGAAACCCTTTATCCAGTTTCAGTTCATCAATATTAAGGTTGCCCAAAGTATTTAAAGAAGAATACCCGCTTCCAAAATCATCCATGGAAATCTTAAATCCAATTTCTTTCAGACTGGCGATCACTTGATTCAGCTCATCTATGTTTTCCATGGCCAGCCCTTCCAAAATCTCCAGAGTGATCCAGTTGGCTGACACCTGATATTTCTCTATCAGCATCTTCATCCGGCTCACATAATCAGCCTCATAAAAAAGAATCTTGGATTGATTCACAGATATGGGGATTGGCGGGACATCTGCGTCTATCCACTGTCTGATCTGCCGGCATACCTGCTCTGTCATATACATGTCCAGGGCGGTGCAGAAGCCGTTGTTTTCAAATATGGGGATAAACTGACCGGGATAGATCACCTTCCCATCCTCCGGTATCCATCTGACCAAGGCCTCTGCTCCTGCCAGATTTCCAGTTCTCAGATTAAATTTAGGCTGAAGATACATCTTGAATTCTCCTGCCTCCAGCGCCTGATTCATATGGGACTCTATATAATTTTGAAGGATTTCCTCTTGATGCAGTTCCAGGTCATAAAACCAGATACTGTTCCGAGACAGACTTCTGGCCTTCTCCAGCGCAAACATTGTATGGGTAGTCTGCATGGTAGCCGTATCTGTCTTTTCTCCCTGAGATATCAGGGAAACGCCGCAGTACATCTGGATCTCGTAATTCCGTCCCCAATTTGCAGAAAAGTCGGAAATCTCTCCCATAATTTCCCGGATCCTTTTCTTGATTTCATCCTTGTCACTGCCCTTAAAAAGGATCAGAAACATGTCTGCTGAGTTTCTGCTGAAAAATTCTCCCTCATCCACACTCTTTTCCAAGACATCTTTTACGTGGCAGAGAAGACCGTCCGCCTGATTTCTTCCAAAAATCTCATTGATAAATTTGAATTGACGGATGTTCAGCCCCGCCAGCGCCCAGGACTCCTGCCCTTTCATAACTTCTGTCAGTTCCTGCTGGAACTTCTCCGAATTAAAAGCTCCTGTAAGAGAATCATAATACGCATACCGGAGCAGTTCCTGATTATTTTTTCTCAAAAGCCGGTATCCGTAAGAAATAAGCGCGATCACCACCGTCAGGACCAGAGAAAAAGCAATTCTGGTGATCATAATCATCTGGTTGGTGAACTTGTTGGACTCATTCAATGCTTCTATTCCAAAAAGACTCCAATCCTGAATCCCTGTCGGCTCAATATAAAGCCGATATACATTTCCGTTATATCTTACAGAGCTGAAACAGCTTTCTTCTGCATCCAGCGCTTTTTCTATCCGCGTCCTTTCTTCTCCGGAAAAATAATCCCCAGAAAAAATACTCTCTGTCTCATCTGACAGTACGTAACTTCCCTCGCTGTCAATCATCTGAATAAGCCCGTTTCCGCCGAAAAGTACATCATCCGTCAGGATCTCTTTAAGAGAAGCGGCCTCTTCGGTTGCCGCCAAAGCTCCTATGATCTCTCCGCTGCGGTATACCGGAACCGCATATCCTATCACATCTTTCGCCAGCTCTTCGTCATAAGAAATTCCGTAAAAAGCCTCTTCCCCTTTCCAGGCTCTCTTTATGATCTCCTGTATCTGAGGACTGGTGTCTTCCAGCCTTATATCTGTCTCCATATCTTTTCCGCTGGTCACACGGACTCCCCGGCCGCTTTGGCCGAAATATCCCATCCGTACAAAATTATTGTGATTACTGGATTCCAGCAGACCTCTGGAAAGGTTCTCTTTGCCTATCCCTTCATTGAATTCCAGAAAAGCAGACAGTGTATAGAGCGTCTGGAAATCTACCTGAAGCTTTTGCTGCAGATCATCCTTATAAGATTCTACTTCCCCGCGTATCCTGGTATCGATCCCTTCCTGCTGAACACGATTTAAAGAAAGGGTGACGATCCCCCCTGCTATGAAAATAACAAGACTGATCACCACCACTAAAATCGTAATTTTTTTCAGATGTTTTTCGACCATTGATCCGCTCATTTTTTATCCCTCGTATATTTCTAATATACACTAACACTTCCAGTATATATCAGTATATAATAGAAAAGACAGGGGTGTCAAGCTGACAAGATTTTCAGCAGAGGGTAGAAAAAGCTGTCTGTCTGGTATATAATGGAAACAGTATATTATGTCGAATTTTGTCGGAGAAAAGCCTATGAAGAACGATTTTTTTCATATAAAAGATTTAAATGAACAACTCCAGATCAGAAATGTTCCTGATGAATTATTTTCAGAAACCTTCCTTTTAAACTACGAGGAAAACCGTATCCTGCTGAGCAGGGACATGGCTGAAGTTTTCAGAAATCCCGGTCAGCCTTTAAAGGGAAACATCTCTTTAGATGAGCTTCTGAACAGTTTTACTACAGCCAGCCGCAGTGTCTTCCTTCACGATCTGGCACTTCTGAAAGAAAAACAAAAAGCAAAAACAGACAGTCATTTAGACATCGTTAAAGACGGTGGGATCGCAAATATCCTGATCGTCATGATGCCCCTGGAAGACCCGGGTTACATCCTTGGCATAGGACACTTAAATTTTGACCTCACCTATGAGCACAACCTGCAGCTGGAGGAAACGATCCGTCAGCTCCGCCAGGCAGAATCTGTCAATCAACTGATCTTGGAGGGAAGTACAGACTATATCTACCAGCTGGATCTGGTAAATAATGTATGTACTTTTTCTCCAAAGGCCATGGATGTGCTGCCCCTTGAAAACAACACCTTTTCCAACGCCATGGACCGTCTCCTGGGCTTTATCCTCCCTGAAGACCGAAGTGTATTTCTGGATTCTTTTGCCCCGTTTTTAAGCGGAAAAAGTCAGTATCACAAGGCGGAGTACAGGGTAATGACCAAATTTGGCACCGTGATCTGGATCCGCTGTCAGGGGAAAGGCATGCACGATGAAAATGGAAATCCTCTGATGATCGCCGGCTCCCTTGTGGACATTACAGAGCAGAAAGCCAATGAGGAAAAACTGAAAGATATCCTGTACTACGATATCCTCACCGGGCTGAAAAACCGAAACTGCTTTGAAAAAGACATGAAAAAGTACTTGGAAGATCCTTCCGCCACAGGCAGTATCCTGTGTATTGATATACATAATTTCAAGATTTTTAATGAGATTTTCGGCCGGGATTTTGCAAACAAGATCCTGATAGAATTTACCAGGATCATCAGCCTGTACATCAGTGACAACTTAGGAGTATACCGTCTGGAAGGCGATGAGTTTCTTGTCCATATCAGGGAAAACACCCAGGAACAGATATTGGAAAAACTGATTCCTTTTCAGATGTATCTGAGCCGGGAACGAACCCTGGAAGGACATGTGATCTTTATCAGAGCCAACATCGGAGTGGCCATATATCCCCAGAATGGGACTACCAGTGAAGAATTGATACAGAATGCCAATATGGCTCTGCTGATGCGTTCCAAAACCAATCGCCATCAAACCGTATTCTTCCGCAGCGAAAGTATGGACAGTCTGAACAAAAAATATATCCTGGAACGGGTGATCCGCCAGGATGTTACCGATGGTATGAAAAACTTCCGTCTCGTATTTCAGCCTGTTATGGAAATCAGCGAAGGGAAAGCTCTATGGCATGGAGCAGAGGCTCTTCTTAGATACCATACGCCGGATCTGGAGGGCGTCTCTCAGGAAGAGCTTATCGAAACTCTGGAATATTCCGATCTCATTCTCACAGCAGGCAGATGGGTGGTAAAGCAGGCGGTCAAAGAGTGCAAAAACTGGCATAAGATGGGTTTTCCTCTCTATATGAATATCAACATCTCCGCCCAGCAGGTGTCTGACAAAGACCTGGTTTCCTATATTCGCAAATGCTGCCGGGAATCAGAACTTGATCCCAAATGGCTGGTCTTTGAACTGACAGAAACCTCTCTGATCAACAATTTTGAGATTGCAGACCAGTTCTGCCGGGAACTGAGGGATATGGGAGCAGGAGCTGCTCTGGACGATTTCGGAACAGGCTATTCCAGTTTCACTTATTTAAAGAGACTGACTATTTCTCAGATAAAAGTTGACCGGGAATATATCCAGCACATCAGCAAAGATACTTACAATCAGATTTTTCTTAAATGTCTCTATGATCTTGGCAGCAGCCTGGGCGTCAAGATCTGTGCAGAAGGCGTGGAAACTGAAGAGACTTATCAAAAAATGCTGGAAATGGGAGTTCCTCTTATGCAGGGTTTCTATTTTGACCGGCCCCTGGAGGCAGAAGAATTCCTGCAGCATATCAGCGCACTCTGACAAAAAGGAGCTTTCCGTGGAACATAAAATGCTTCATGGAAAGCTCTCTCTTTATCAGTTCTTTTCTGATTTTAAATCTGCCATTGTTTTTTTCAATATATTAAAGTCTATAGGTTTTGAAATATGAGCGTTCATTCCTGCCTTTTTGGTCAAGGCAATATCCTCGGCAAAAGCGTTGGCCGTCACTGCGATAATGGGGATCTGGCCTGCATCCGCCCTGCCGGATTTCCGGATACGTTCTGCCGCCTGGCAGCCATCCATCACCGGCATCTGCATATCCATAAGGATAAAGTCAAAATAATAAGGGGCATGTTCCAGATAAATATCCAAAGCTTCCTTTCCATTCCAGGCCTTGGTGATCTTCAGGCCGCAGGCCTCCAGGATCTCCGCTGCGATCTCCATATTGATCTCATTGTCCTCTGTAAGGAGTACCTGCATACCGGCCAGATCCATTTCTTTCCTGTCGTTACCCTTGTTTGTTTTATCTGATGGGACAATTCTTTCTTCTTCATGGATTTCTTCCTCTTCGCGGATCTGCAGAGGAAGTATCACCTGAAATACAGATCCTTTTCCCAGCTCGCTGGTAACCTGGATCGTTCCCTCCATCTTCTGGATCAGCTCGTAAACAATGGGCATCCCCAGTCCGGTTCCCGACACATTTGCAGCGCCGAATCTGGTCTCTCTTTCAAAAGGCACAAAAATCTTCTTTAAAAATTCCTGGCTCATGCCAAACCCATTATCCCGGACTGTAAAATGATACTTTCGATAATTACTCCTGCTGTCCCGGATTTCTTCCACCTGGAGCCGGATCCTCCCGTCTTCTTTCGTAAATTTAAATGCATTGGAAAGAAGATTGTTGAGGATCTGCTGAATCCTGGCCCAATCTCCCTCTACTTCTCCATGGTCGATCTGTATGGAACAGAGGAATTCCTTTCCCGAGGTCTCTGCCTGCATCTGAAAAATTGACGCCAGTTCTTCCAGATTCTTCTTTAGCGGAAAGCTGCTGGTTTTTATTTCCAGCTTGCCCTGTTCCATCTTAGACATTTCCAGGATATCATTGATCAGTCCCAGAAGCTGGTTTCCCAAAGATTCGATCTTCTTTAAGGACTCTTTTACCTTTCCGGTGTCTTCTATATTTCTGGATATGATCTCTGTCAGTCCGATAATACCATTCAGCGGAGTCCGCATATCATGAGACATGAGGGAGAAAAACATGTTCTTAGACTTCGCCATCTTGTCCACGCTCTCCAGGGATTGTTTTAAAAATTTCAGACGGGAAAGTTCTTCTTCTTTTCTGTCATTAACATCTTTAAAACAAAGAACCACCGAACCCTGCTTTAAGGATTCATCATAAAGCATCTGCACATGGACCCAACGGTATTCATTGTTGAACAGCCGCTTAAAGTCCCCGCCGAAATCCCGCACACGCCTCCGGGTCAGTTCTGTCATATTTTCAATAGAAAAAGTCTGGATATATTCTTCATATACATCTTCATGGATCACTTCAGACATAACTTTCAGAAGATCCCTGTATTCGCCTTTTGGGGGCAGTTCCGAACGGACATAGTCCGATCCTTTCAGCATAGAATAGGTGGACTCTTTTAAATTAACTAAATACAATGCATAATAGGAATTTCCCAGAACCCCCACTACATCATTATAAAGCTGGGCTTTTTTATTGCTGCGGTAGTCCAGGATCAGGTACACTATGGACAAAATAACAAAGCCTGCCGCCACCGGTCCAAGCACCAGCCATATATTCTCTGTTGCCTGAAGCAGTTCCTCATAAGGCATGGTGATCACCGTATACCATCCGGAATCCAGCACATAGTAATAAACGCCTCTTTTCTCCCCATCCATTCCTATAATATAGGAATCATAGCTCTCATGTTTTTTCTCCTGGATTTCCTGGAAAATGCGGCGGAAACTTTCCTGAAGGTTCTCATATCTGCCTGCACTGAGATAGTTGTCGATCAAGGTTCCACCCTGATCACAGAGAAAATAATTGCAGCCCTCCGGAAGGTCTGACATACTGTCCGGCATCGAAATCCCGTCCAGATATACATCTAATGCGATCACATCCCGGGATCCCTCCAGCTCCTTGGCAATGGTGACTACCTGCCTCTGAAAACGGATATCTGTATATACATCTGTGTAAATAATGTCTCCGCCAGCGGCCTGAGCTTCCTGATACCACTGGGCCGAACTGAGATCAAACTCCGCATCTCCTTCCCAGTAAGTAGCCGCTGCGATCCTGCTGTCGATATAACCATAAAGCTCTATATTATCCAGGTCCATAGTCTTCTCTACATATCCCTGGTATTTCTCCAGCATATCGGCCATATCTGAATTCTCAGTACTGTTCTGTACCTGATATTCTACAGTGCGCAGAACCGTTTCATACTGATTCAGATATGTTTCTTCATTAATTGCAAATCTTCTGGCGATTTCCTCTCCCATACGCTGAGCATTGTTCAGAAGCGCATCATCCATGAGCTTAATGCTCAGGGGAAAAAGAAGCAGTATGATCAGTGTGATCAACAGCAGAAATCCATATTTTTTCCGGTCTTTGGTTTTTTTATTCATTCCATTTCTCCCTGTTTCTGATGACTTCAGTATAAAATATTTTCAGACAAAAAGCAATGTATTGAATCAATTCACCAGCCTAGCTGTTCTGTTTCTTCCCTTTGTTTCTTCTGCTTTCCAACACACTTCCCAGAATCTGCAAAAAAAGAGCGGCCCCGATCACCCCCGCTGCTGCCGCCTTTCCTTCTGTACTGGTAAAGAGCTGTGCCGCCCGTCCCAGAACAGGTATCGCCAGGACCTCTCTCCCGATAAACTCCTCATACTCTACCGGATTCACATCTGCCTTTTCATTGGCGTCTCCCTTGGTGGTAAACTGTCCCATCAGGGTATTGTTCTCCACTACCCGGTGGGTGATCACCGCTGCAGAATCTCTGGCTCCGTAAAAGGCGATCACTTCCCCTTCTTTGATCTCCTCTGGCTGGGCATTCTCTATATATACCAGACTCCCGGTGGGGATCGCCGGCTCCATGCTTCCGCTGACCACTGTATATATGTCATAGCCCATGACCCTGGGCAGTGTAAGCGGCAGGCACAGAACCACCAGTAAAATTAATAAAACAGTGCCCAGTGCACTGCATAACACAGCCACTGGGCTTTTTCTCTTCTTTTTTCTGTCCATGACGGAATGTCCTTTCGTCATTTTTCTGTCTGTTCTTATGATGCCGGGTTTCTATCTTTTCATTCTTTATTTTCTTCTCATCCTCAGCAGGATAATGCCGCCCGCTACAATAGCTGCCGCAGCTACTCCGGCCACCCCTGCAGCTATAGGGAAGGCGCTTCCCCGGCTGCTGTCCCCGCCGTCCGGTTCTGCCTGGGCTTCTCCTACCTCTTCTTCTCCTTCATCCAGATCGATCTGGCCTAACGGGGTCTCCTCATCCTGGATCTCCTCGGTTCCATCTCCTGTCTGGCCTTCTTCTCCAGCCTGGCCTGCCTGGGTATCTTCTCCGGCATTGGCTGTTCCGGTCTGGTTATCACCGCCGATCACCGCTGCATTTCCGTCATCTGTAGTTCCTGCGGTTCCAGTTCCGGCTGTTCCTGTATCACCGGTAGTTCCTGCAGTTCCGGTACCTGTGCCAGTGCCAGTGGTTCCGGCCGTTCCTGTACCAGTGGTTCCCGTTGTTCCTGTAACTCCTGTTCCTCTCACCGGCACCTGCTGGGTGATCACATTTGTGGTTCCCGGTTCCGTAGTAGTTATGGTCACGGTCTCTCCCGGGATCACCTCTACCGGATTGGGGCTGTATTCAAAGGTGAAAACATTCTCTGCCTGGTTCGCGCTGAGGGTCTGGGTAAGGGTCAGTGCCTGGGGCATGTACCCGTCCATGTACAGGTAGGCTACCACCGGCTTGTCCCCTACATTTCCGTAGTAGGTCCGGCTGGGCGCCAGTTCATTTCCGTCTTCATCTACATAGCTGACCGTATAGCTGGTCATATCTCCCCGGATCCCGTAGGCAACCACATAATCCTCATCTCCGGTCACCCAGAAAGCCGGGGCTTCCATCTGTTCATCATTGTCCCGGCCGCTTAACCGGAGCCCCTGGACATAATACTTGCTGTCCTCCTCCAGGCTCACGGCTCCCTGGTTCACATCAAAGGAGATCACATCACCCTGGGTAAGACCGCTGACAGTGATCTTATCTCCTTCCATGGAAATCTGGGGGGTTCCCTTTCCGCTGACGCTGAGATCATCCATGTTGGCAAAGATTCCCTGGTTTCCTGCATAGAATGTAACCGTGTAAGTATAGTCTTCTGCCCATGCAGAAACTGTGGAAAAGCTGAGGGCCATGGAGGCACTGAGCAATGCTGTCAGAAGTTTTTTGAACTTTCTCATGATCTCAACTCTCCTTCCTCACTGTCCTTCTTCTTTTTCAGGACCATCACCCCTGATCCCAGCAGGACCAGCCCGCTCACCAGGGCAATGGTACTGAAAAGGAGCATCTGGCTCTCATCTCCTGTCTTTACCCTCCGGGTCCGGTAGATGGTCCGGTCCTCTTCCTTCACTGTCCGTTTGACCACCTTGTCCTCTTCCTGCACCGTCTCCGGCTGGACGATCTCAGTGGCAAAGTTCATCTGCAGCTGGGCCAGTGTATTCTGATAATCGTTTCCCTGGGTTTCTCCGTCCAGGGCTACGGTAAGATACACGGTTCCGCCCTGATCGCTTCCCAGCCGGTCCAGGTAGAAGTAGTCTTCCAAAGATCCGGTGACTTCCTGGAGCGCTTCCTCCCCTTCGTCTCCTCCGATAGTGTCGCTGTCAAAGAGCACAGTCTCCTCTCCGGATCCGTTCACATACCGCAGGTGGTAGCCGTAAGCGCCGCCCTGGGCGGTGCTCCCTTCTTCCAGGCTCTTTAATACTTCGTTGGACATGTACCAGTCCGTATCTTCCTGGCTGTCATTTCTGACATCTACTTTTATCTCGATGCTGTCCCCGGGAAGGATCCCGTAGATCTCATCGGCCATCTCCTGGGAACTGAAGCTGCTCTCCATCCCTTCCCCGTTAAAAGTCACGGACCAGTCTCCCTGACTGGTAAAATCTTCTGCATAAACTGTGGTCCCTGTGCCTACGGTCATGGTCCCGGCCATGACTGCCCCGGCCATGACAAGGCACAAAATTTTCTTTCTCATCCTTTTGTACCTCCTATCGTAAGCTGATGTTGTTCCCGTCTTCGGAAACATTCACGTCTACGCCCCAGGCGCTCTTGATGGCGTCTGCTGCGTTATGGGTCTGGACTGCGTCTGCCTCCACTTCTACCTGGAAGCTGTATCCGTCATAGGCATACTCGGTGGTGATCACCGTGCCCTCTTCTGTCTTGGTCTCGGTCTGGGTCACCTTAGCTCCCACAGCGCTGTCAATGGAAAGGGCGTCCTCCCCTAAAAGCTCTGCCGTGCTCTCTCCCGGCGCCAGAAGGCTGGTATAATAGAGAATGGTACGCTCCGGCGTGGAGGCGCTCTCATCGATCTGCCAGCCGTTTTCCGTAAGGAAGTTTAACTGGATAAAGTCAGGATCTAAAGAGGTATCCTTGTTCCCTTCCCTGTCCTGCCAGTTCTTAGTAACGATCACCCGCACAAAAGTATCAATGGAGCCGCTGTTTTTCACTGTAATGGAATCATCATATTTCTTGCCTAAGGCCAGCTTTTCGCCATTCTCCGTATCCAGAAGATTGGAAAACAGGCTGGTGCTGGTCTCACTCCACTGGTCGTTTCCTGCGTAATCCCGGCTGCTGACAGTCTCTCCGTTCTCCTCGATGCTGACGCCGATCTGGGAGATATTTACAGAAGCGGAATAGTTTTCACTGAAGTAGGTGAGGGCTGCCCGGGTGCTCCCTATGGTGCTGCCTGCCAGGAGCAGGGCCGCCGCTGACAGAAGGACTGTGGGCAGAACCGGTATTTTCTTCTTCATTATGCACCCACCTCCTCGTTTCCGTCATAAACACTTTCCCCGGAGTCCAGGATATGGTCCCAGTCTCCTGTTGGATTTCCGTTTTCATCATAGATCACAGGTGCGCTTTCCTGTACTACGATCACGTTGAAATCCTGGTCGATATTTTCATGAGCGATCCGGATATCCAGAACATCCTCTGTACTGGTGCCTGCTTCTACGATCTGGCTGTAATAATAATAGCCGTCATCGGCAAGAGACCAGTTGTTTCCACTGTAGGTCAAGCCATCCTGATACTGGGCTCCTGCAAAAGCTCTCACCCGGACAAAACAATCATAGTCTCCTGTATTCTGAATGGTCACATGTTTTGTCCAGTTATCCACGGTCTCATCGGGAATGGTCGTAGTCATTCCCAGACTCAGAGTTACTCCGCCGTTGACCTGGGTATATGTGGTAAAATAGGCCATTGCGCTTCCCACAGATAATCCTGCCGTCAGGAGGAGAGCTGTGCCTGCAAGGCAAAGGGTCTTTTTATTGAAACTCTTTTTCATTGCTTTCTTCCTCCTTTATTCCTGTACATCCGTACTGTCCGTCTGCTGTGTCCAAGTCCAGGTTCCTCCAGTCTGATTTTCTGCTGCCTGGCTTCCGTCTTCTGAATCGTTTTCTTCAGGGGCTGTATAGTCAAAATGGTTCACAATGCTGGAACCTCCGTTGTTCTCATCATCGTAAGTATTGACAAAAGATACTTCAGCCGGATCCTCTGCTGATATAACTGTTGTGGCTACATTATCTCCTACCACCTGATAGCTGGAGCCGCTGTAGACCTCTGTAACCGTTACCTGGGCTCCTGCAGGAATATTTCCCACTTCTATGCTCTTAGTCCCCGGTCCGTCAAAAACAAGAGAAACCACGTCACTGTAAACCGTCTCTCCATCTTTTACTGCCTCTATGGAAAAGATAAAAGAGGCCCCTCCTAATGTGGCGTTATAGGCATCCAAAGTTTTGTTGATCCGAACACTTCCATATCTGATCTCCTGTTCTGGCTTCAGTCCCACAGTCACATCGTAAATCCAGGAGTCGTCCGGATTCGTATCAGAATAATAATTATCCGGAAGAGACAGGAGATAAGGTGTAAAGCTATAGGTATACTCCGGTGACTGAACCTGCTGGGCATCTACCAGATACATTCCTGGAGAAAGATTCTCTGCCCCTTCCTCTGCTGTAGTCCTCTGTGTTGGAGCAATATTTCCTTCCTCAATAACCTGAGCTGCCTGTGCGGCTTTCTCTTCCCATTCCCGGGCAGTTGTTTCATTATCTACATTTTCCAGATCCAGGATCTCAAATCCGGCAAGGCTTTCGTAATCTCCCTCTTCATCCACCTGAGCCACCTGATAAAGATTAACCGGAATCTCCAGCGTGTCCAGTTCCTGAAAAGTTCCGTCTAACTGAAAACTTACAGAGCAGTCTCTGTCTGTGTCAATCCCTACGGCCGCCTGAGCCGTATACATCACGGCGGGAACTGCCAGCATCAGGGCCAGCTGTTCTTTCCCCTGACGCCTGGCAGCCTCTACCAGACGCCGGAATTCCCCTTTTGTCAGCTCTCTTTCTTCCTGACGGAACAGGTTCCGCTGGGTTTTGATCCTTTTCACAGTTAAGAAATCATACCCTTTAAATTTTAGAAATTGATTCAGGGCGGCCAGCATAGAATTTGCGCTGCTGATCGCATAATGCTCCAAAAGCCATTCTTTATATAATAGCATCCTGCGTTTATCCACCTCATTATCCTGTCCTAAATATCTGCAGAAAGTCCTGATATCCGTCATGTATTTCCTGATCGTGGCTCTTGCATTTTCCCGTTCATACAAATATCTTTCAAATTCTTCCAGATCATTCCTGTCTATAGTAATAGTGTTTTTCAGCATATTATAGTTCCTCCTTTTCAGTTAATATTCCATGCCTCTGATATTCTATAAAATATTTCCTCAATTTTCTCGCTTTTTTACTGATTTTAGATTATTTACACACTATTTCCATTTTATTTTTTCAGTCTTTTGCTTCTCGCGCTTGAGAATATACTGTGTTATTCTTATTTTAACAAAATTTTCATCTAAATTCTGAGTCTTTCAGAAATCTTCGGGGGTGCCTGTGTCTTTTTCCTTTACAGCAAGATCTGGGCCGTTTTATAATGAAATATCATTGAAAATGAAGAAGTGGGGGGTTCGTTTTATGCAGGCTTGGGAAGAATTGCTGTTAGAAAGACAGCTCATTGAAGAAATGTCCTAATTATCCTAGTTGAATTATCCTTTATATTCTGTATGCAAAGTGAAGCAGGGGCCTCAACAGATTTACTGTTGAGGCCCCTGCCTTTTTAACATGTTATTTTTCTTTTAGAATCTTTTCAGCAGACTTTTGATTCTGTCTATCTGTGATTCTTTTTCCGTTTCCTGCTCATGATACCTGCTCCGGTCAATACAGAGGCAGTCATAAGAGCAAGCCATGGAATTGCATTTGCCGTGTCACCGGTCTTGACTTTTCTTGCAGTCGTAGTAGGTTTCTTCGTTGTGGTCGTAGTACCGGTGGTCTTGTCGGTCGTGTACTTATTCTGGAATGCGGCAGCTTCTGCATTGGAAGTAAGCGTTCCTATCTTTGTATAAGCGGCTTTCTCCACAGTGAGAATGCTGTCTCTATCTGTAACCTTAACGGTCAGCATCCAGCGGCTGGTATCGTAGGTATATCCCTTTTCGCCGCCGTCTTTTTCCTCCAGATAGAACTTATAAGTTCCTGCCTTGGTGAAGGTGATCTCTCCGAAGCTGGCGGTTCCCTCACCTTTCACACTTGTCTCTGAGGTTTGAAGCGCTGCTCCCTCTGGATTGTCCTCATCGGCTTCCAGGGTGAACTGGAAGACTTTTTCTTCCGGAGCTTTGTCGCCTGTAATGGTCTTCTTCACAGTCGGTGTGAAAACTGCTGCCTTAGTCTCATAGATATTTTCAAAGACTGCGTACTCTGCGTCCTCCACCATCTGTCCGGCCTTTGCATACGTCACTTCTGATACTGTGAGAGCACTGTCTTCATCGGTGACTTTTACTGTCACAGTCCAGATGCTGCCGTCATAGATATAACCGGCTTTGCCTGTGTTTTCCTCAGTGATCTGGAACTGATAGGTTCCTGCCTTGGTAAAGGTAACTTCATCAAAGGAAACCCTGTCGGAAGTTCCTGTGTCTTTATCCACTTCTGCCTCTGCAGTCAGGCTTTCCGGAAGCTGTGCGCCCTCAGGATTCTCCCGGCTGGCAGCAAGGGTGAAGCGGAAAGTTTCATCCTCCGGCATATCTCCGGTGACCTTCTTCTCAGCCTGAGGATTCCAGGCAGTTTCTGTCACCTGATAGTCGTTGGTGAAGACTGCTCCTTCCTGACCAACAGTTTCTCCGGTTTCAGGAAGAGTTCCTTTGGCCTCATCTCCAGCATCTTTCTCCTCTTCCAGTTCATATACTGCATTTGTTACCGTAAGAATGCTGTCCTGATCCTCTACCGTTACAGTCAGTCTCCATACACTTCTGTCGTAGGTGTAGCCCTTATCCTTTCCTTCCTCTTCCCGAATGATAAACTGGTAGGTGCCCGCCTTCGTGAAGTGGATCGGCTGGAAGCTGGTATGTCCGGCTCCCTGTACTTCTGTCTCTGTACCGGAAAGTTCTGCTCCTTCTGGATTATCCTCTGCAGCTTCAAGAACGAAGCGGAAGGTTTTTTCCTTGTCTGCAGGTCTCTCGTCTCCGGTCAGTATTTTTGTGACGATCGGTGTATAATAGCTTTCCTTCGTATCTGTACGATAGACATTCTCAAAGGCTGCTGCCTGAGCGTCTTTTACAGTTTCTCCATCCTTTGCGTAGGTCACATTTGTAACTTCCAATACGCTGTCGTGGTCTGCAACTTCCACAGTCACGGCCCAGACACTGTTATCATAACGATAGCCTGGTCTTCCGGTATTCTCTTCCCGGATCTCAAACTTATAAGTGCCTGCCTTTGTAAAGTGGATGGCTTCATAAGCGGCTTCTCCGTTTCCTGTGATCTCTATGGACGTATTCTGGGGCAGCTGTGCTCCTTCATCCTCATCCTGGATCTCTGTCAGGTTAAATCGGAAGGTTTCCTCAGAAGGTCTGTTGTCACCTGTGACTGTCTTAGTCACCTGAAGCTGATGATCTGCAGGGGTCACCTGGTAATCATTGGTGAACTCTGCCATATCACTGGATACCTCTTCTCCTGTTTCCTCATCGGTCCGCAGATACATGGTCTCCTCTTCATTTACAGTAAGCTGTCCGTTGATGTCCTCCACGGTTACAACCAGAGTCCAGACGGTATCGTCAAAGGTATATCCTCTGTACTCTTCCTGGCTTCCCTGGGTCTCCGTTATGAAGAACCGGTAGGTGCCTGCCTGAGTAAAGGTGATAGGTGCAAAGTTGGTCTGTCCTGATCCGGTAACCTGTGCTTCCTGTCCGCCCATCTGAGCACCGTCCTTCAGGTTGGCTTTGTCAGCTTCCATGGTGAAGTAGAAGGTCTTGTCCTCTGGAGTGTCTGCTCCAGTGAGAAGTTTCTCTGCTTTTGGAGTAAAGGCAGTGGGTTTCACAGCCGTGTACTTATTCTGGAATTCGGCAGCTTCTGCGTTGGAAGTAAGTGTTCCTATCTTTGTATAAGCGGCTTTCTCCACAGTGAGAATGCTGTCTCTATCTG
>ERZ1643247.915-NODE-915-length-31208-cov-33.970276_pt1 | contig 31208 bp, 33 predicted proteins | sample MGYA00579264_ERZ1643247 | MGnify/ENA primary metagenome ERZ1643247 (study PRJEB29033, sample SAMEA4952262) | chicken gut metagenome | biome: Broiler Chicken; feature: Gastrointestinal Tract; material: Caecum | place: Ireland | collected 2018 | study: Broiler... | reverse complement strand
TTTTATTATGAAATCCTTGAGAATAAGCTGTCAACTTTTTTTATACCACACCAGACTTGTTTCTGCCGGTGCGGTGGTCGTTTTTCTGGTGATCATCTTAGGAGTAATCGGCGGGATTGCCGGCGCTTCCGGAAGCTCAAGCTCCGAAGCACTCAGCCAGGAAGTGCTTGCTTATACCGCCACGATCCAGCGGTATGCTTCGGAATTCGGGATCCCGGAATATGTAGCTTCCATTCAGGCAATCATGATGCAGGAGAGCGGAGGCAGAGGAACCGATCCCATGCAGGCCAGCGAGTGTCCTTACAATACGGAATATCCTAATACACCGGGCGGGATCACAGACCCGGAGTACTCCATCAGGGTGGGAATCCAGTAGTACGCAGACTGCGTCACCCAGGCCGGGGGCGAAAGCCCTGCTGATATCAGCAGGCTTCAGTTGAGCTGGCAGGGATATAATTACGGGAACGGATACATAAGATGGGCGCTTACGAACTATGGCGGTTACAGCCTGGAAAACGCTTTGGAATTCAGCTAACAACAGGCGGCAGCCCACGGATGGTCAGGATATGGAGATCCGGAGTATGTACCCCATGTGGAGAGATACTATTCCGGAGGGAATCTGTTCGCAGGCCTGTTCGGAAATCAGCAGATCGTGACAATCGCCAAAGGTGAGATCGGAGCCAGCGACGGCCAGAAGTACTGGAGCTGGTATGGGTTCAGTTCCTATCAGGAGTGGTGCGCCTGCTTTGTCAGCTGGTGCGGGGAACAGGCAGGGCTCATTGAAAGTGGGGCAATGCCCAGATTTTCTTTGTGTTCCGATGGAATGTCCTGGTTCCAGAGCCAGGGAAAATGGCAGGCGGCAGGAAGCACGCCCACAGCAGGCTCGCTGGTGTTCTTTGACTGGGGCGGCGACGGCGTACCGGATCATGTGGCGATCGTGGAAAAATGCGAGAACGGGATTGTTTATACGGTGGAAGGGAATACAAGTACAAGAGTGAATGGAGAGAGTGTCCGGGGAGTGTGGCAGCATCAATATGCGATTAGTAATCAATCTATTCTTGGTTATGGCACAATGTGATGTTGATTTAAAATTGGAACGATAAAACAATTAGAATGATTTACAAGAAGATAATTATATACCTTCAAAGTTCTTTTTCAGTTCTTCCAGCAGTAACTCCACCACAAGACTGAATCGTCGCCCTGCTACGGGAGACTTACGGTAGCAAGATCAAGGTGTTCGGCACCGAGATACTCCACTCGGTTCGAGTCAAGGAAATCAGCGTCGAGGGCAAGAGAGCATTTTTGCCCATGATCCCGGCAGTAAGGTGGCGAAAGCCTACAAAAATTTGACGAAGGAGATGCTGAAACTTGAAAAGTAGCGCGAAAAAAATAGAGTTGGCATTCCTTGATGACCTATTTTCCACCGAGGAAAGCCGGGCCGACGCCCAGCGGGAGAAGGTTTTGGAAATTCCGTTGTCCGAGTTGCACCCGTTCAAATGAAAAACACGATTGGTATTAAAGAAGAAGGAAGATCAACACCTGTCTGGCGGCTCCGGTGTCCCCATCCCGGGAGTTTTTCCCGGTAAAGAGGACCGGAGCGCACCATTTTTAGACAGGCCGGCAGTTCCCAGGAACTGTTATCTCAGCTTCCACCCGGCGCTCTGTTTCTGCAGTTCCACCATATGGTGGAAGAGACCGTTCCGGCTCATCAGATCTGACGGGGATCCTTCCTCCGCCACCTGACCGCCGGAGAGGACAATGATCTTGTCTGCCGCTTCCACGGTGCGCATCCGGTGGGCGATGACCAGTACGGTCTTACCCCGGAGAAGGCGGGAGAGGGCTTCCTGAACCTTTGTCTCATTTTCCACATCCAGGCTTGCCGTAGCTTCGTCAAGGAGCAGGATGGGCGCGTCTTTTAAGAGAGCACGGGCAATGGAGATGCGCTGGCGCTCGCCTCCGGAGAGCCTTGCGCCGTTCTCGCCGATGGGCGTGTCATACCCCTGCGGAAGCCTTGAGACAAATTCTTCACAGTTGGCTGCCCGCGCTGCGGCGATTACTTCCGCATCCGTGGCGCCCCGCTTCCCAAGGCGGATATTTTCCATGACCGTATCGTCAAAGAGCACCACATCCTGAAAGACCATAGAGTAGTCGGTGAGGAGTACTTCCGGGTCTACTGTTGAGATATCCGCGCCGCCCACGAGGATCCGGCCTTTCGTGACGTCCCACAATCTGGCGGCGAGCCTTGCGCAGGTGCTCTTGCCGGAACCGGAAGGTCCCACCAGAGCGGTGACTTCCCCTTCTTTGGCGGTAAAGCTCACATCGTGAAGCACTTCTTTCTCGTCATAGGCAAAATCCACATGCTCGAATACAATATCGTGTCCCTCCGGAGCAAACCGGCTGCTCCCTACGGCTGTGGGAGTTTCATAGAGTTCCGTGATCCGGTCGGCGGACACCTGGGATATGATCATCTCCGCGATCAGGGCAAGACTCTGGTCAAAGGGGGCATAGATCCGGGTGATGACAAGCAGGAATAAAAACAACAGCATGAAATCGATCTGGCCGGTGAGGATCAGGCCGGCTCCGGTGAGGATGGTAGTTGCCACGCCCAGACGCATAATGACGCTGGCAGCGTTGACAAAGACGCCGGTGCCCAGCTCGCCCCGGGTCATGATCCGTTCGTGTTCGTCGATCTTCCGGTACAGCCGTTCCAGATAGAGGTCTTCCTGGTTGGTCGCCCGGATCTCCCGCACGTTTTCCAACGCTTCCTGGATCCCGTCGGATACCCGGAGAGCGGCCTTCTTCGTCCGCTCAGAGGCGCGGGCTGCGATTTTCCGGCTGCCGAACAGGAGACCGAAAGCCACCGGTACACCCCACAGGCAGGCGATGGCAAGCCGCCAGTCATAGACGAGAAGGCATACGGCGATGATCGCCGTGGAGATATAGGCACCGTACAGATATCCGAGGACATGGGACCACACATGCTCCATCCGGTTGACGTCGCCCATCAGGGTCTCGGTCAGGTCCGCCACATCCCGTTTCCCGAAGTATCCGAGAGGAAGCCTGCGGAGCCGCTCCGCCATGCCAAGGCGGGTCGCCTTTACTTCATTGTATACCAGCCCGTAAGTGGCCCGGTACTGCTGCAGATGGGTGAGAAATGATAAGACCAGGAACAGGACAGTCAGGGCGATGGGGAGCATTGCAGAGGGCAGCGGACTTCCTGTTATCAGGGTGTTCATGAAGCCGCCTGTGAGAAGATACAGGATGCCCATCCCTCCCATGACGACCAGATTGACGATGACCGTCCAGAACGCGCCTTTTTTTGTGTTTCGCAGTCCCTGATCGGTGAGTGCGTATTTTCTCTGAAATTTCTTGCTGAACATTTACTTTGCCTCCTTTTCACTGGAAATCTTCCACCGGACTGCCTTGTTATAGTCCGCCCACATCCGGGCGTACAGACCGCCCGCCGCCACAAGCTCCCCGTGAGTTCCCTGCCCGGCGATGCGGCCTTTATCCAGAACAATGATCCGGTCGGCGCCTACGACAGTGGACAGGCGGTGGGCGATCATGATCACGGTGCGGCCTTTCGTCAGTGCGGCGAAGGCCTTCTGGATCAGGACTTCGTTCTCCGGGTCGGCAAAGGCGGTGGCCTCATCAAGGACGACAATAGGCGCGTCTTTTAAGATTGCCCGGGCAAGGGCGATGCGCTGCTGCTCGCCTCCTGAGAGATAGGTGCCCTCTGTGCCGATCACTGTGTCCATCCCGTCCGGCAGCTTCTCAATGATATCCTGGCACTGTGCGGCTGTAAGAGCGCGTCTTACCTCATCCCTTGAGGCATCCGGCCTTGCCGCCCGGACGTTTTCCAGGATCGACGCCTTAAAAAGCCGGCTGCTCTGGAAGACGAAGGCCACCTGATCCATCAGCACATGGGGATCGATCTCTTTTACATCCGTCCCGCCTACTCTGACTGAACCGGAGGAAGCGTCCCAGAAGCGTGGGATCAGGCTGGCAGCCGTGGTCTTGCCGCCGCCGGAGGGACCTACCAGGGCGATGGTCTGTCCCGGTTCAGCTGTGAAGGAGACATGGGAGAGGGCAGGCGTTTCCGATCCGTCATAGGTAAAGCTGACGTCCTGAAATTCCACCTTATTGCCGTGGGGGACTTTGGGGTTGTCAGGGCTTTTGAGCACAGGGGCTTCCATCACCTTGTTGATCCTGCCGAGGGCCGTTCCGGCCAGCATGATGCCGGAGGAGGCGAACATGATCCTTGCCAGCGCTGTGGAGATGATGGCGGAGAATACTGCGTAGAAGACGAAATCTGTGATAAATCCGGCGAGATTTCCATCTGCCAGCGCCTCTGGAGCGAGGAACAGCGCTGCCGGGACAAGGAAGACGAAGGCGCCTTCCGTAAAGGTTAAGTTTACGGACTGCGGGACCCGGCATACGTCCGCCTGATAATGCTCCGCCTTCTCACTGTAATCGTTGATCGCCTCCTGAAAGGCCTTAAAAGAATAAACAGTCTGCTGGAAGATCTTCACCACGGGGATCCCGCGGACATATTCAGTGCCCGCCTTGGTCATCCGGTCCTGTGCGGCCTGGTATTCCGCCATAAGCTGCGCGTTTTTGCCGCCCATCATGGTGAACATGGAGATAACGGAGATCACGGCTGCCAGCAGGCAGGAAAGCCCCATCCGCCAGTCGAACAGGAACATCAGGATCACCATGGCAAGAAACAGGACGATAGTGCCCACGATGTCCGCCAGGTTATGGGCGAGCAGAGTCTCCGTGTCGGCCGCCGCCGCGTCAAGGCGTCCCCGGATCAGCCCGGAGGCATTGGCGTCAAAATAGCCGAGGGGCGCTTTCATCACATGGGCAACGCCCTGTTTTCTGATGTTGGAGGCTGTGCGGAATGCCGCCAGATGGGTGCACATCAGGCCTGCAAAATATAAGGCGATCCCTGCAAAGGCAAAGGCAAAAGCCATCCAGCCGTACCGGGTTACGCCGCGGGCAAGGGTCCAGTCCGGGGCGGCGGCGATCAGATCCCGCGCGGCAAGCCAGATACAGATGTAAGGCGCCATGGAGAGCAGCATGGATACTGCCGAAAAAAACAGGCCGAGAAAGGTCAGGCCTTTGCGGTTTCCTGCGTAATCCAACAGGACAGCCACATCGCTTTTCTTTTTTTCTTTCATGGGTTTCCCTCCTTAAAGATAAAAATTATTAGTTAGAATAAACTAACCCACAGGTAAAGGTAAAAAAACAGGGGGATTATTCCCCGGTGTCGATAGAAATATATCATCTGTTCATGCGGCAGACCGGGAGAAGGGAGCAGCGGGAATGTACCCTAACGCTGCTCTTCCATCAGTTTCAGCCATCCCGCCGTATAAAAATCCCGGAATTGCCTGATATCCCGGCGCGCCTGTTCCCGCGGCATGTCGTGTACCGCGATCTCAAAAAGGCCGCTGAACATCCCGCTGGCAATGATGTGGCAGAGAGATTTTTTTAATTCGGGAACCTTCTGACCTGTCCGGCGGAGCACATCCATATATTTCAGAGTGTATTCCACTTCAATCTCCACCATGTTGTGGATGAAGTGTTCGTAGGAAGTTCCCTCCGCCCTGCATAAAAGCAGTTTCACCGGTTCCCGGTGGTCACAGATATAGTCCACCATCCAGTCTACATAGCCGCCGGAAGCCTCGCCCATGTGTACGGGCTGCTCTTCCTCCGGCAGATCGGCAAACCCGGTCTGGGCCTCCATGAACCTGCCCATGAGAGCAGCGGCATGGGGCTCCACGATGGATGCGAACAGGGCTTCCTTGCTGGAAAAGTAGCCGTAAAAGGCTCCGGTGGTCACGCCTGCATTTTTTACGATCTGGCGCAGGGAAGCTCCCAGAAAGCCTTTCTCGGAAAATTCGTCCAGTGCAGCCTGCTGGATATTTTCCAGCGTAGGTGATGTTCTTTCGTCCATAAAAACCTCCATGTAACAGTGATATATAACAATGCTATATTATGAAAATAATAAGCTGTTGTCAAGAGGGGAACAGCGATTATCTATAGTAGTGAGAAGATTTATCGACAAGCAGGGTTAGGTTTGACTAGCCTGCCCCGGTGTTGCTATGCTGATACGGTATTCTTATGGAAGACCAGCAAAAAGAAAGAAGGGATGGCACATGAAACAGCACAGATTCTGGGCATGGGCTGCAGTGTTCTGTTTCATAATGGTATTTTATACCGGATACAGACATAAGTGATCAGTTCAGCATTATTGATCAGTTTAACAGTAATGATCAATTCAACAGCAGCAATTTTTTATAGTTTAACAGGAGGTAAGTTATTATGTTCAGTGAATCATTGATGAAGAAGATCGGATTATTTGCAGGGGGCGTCCTCTTCGGGACAGCAGGGGTAAAGATTTTATCCAGCAGGGACGCAAAGAAAGTATATACAGAGTGTACGGCGGCTGCGCTGCGGGCAAAGGACTGTGTGATGAAAACGGTCACGGCCGTACAGGAGAATGCGGAGGATATCCTTGCGGAAGCGCAGCAGATCAATGAGGAGAGGGCTGCTCAGGAAGCTGAGGCAGTACGGGAAACAGAGAAAGACGGTGCGGATCCTTCAGACGAAGGAACTATGTAACCGCCCATGAAATTTATCATAAAGCATGAGATCAGGGGCCGTCTCCGCATCCATGTCGTTCAGGGGAAAATGACATGTGCGGAGGCGGATACTCTTTTCTGGTATCTGGACAGGCAGAAAAATATAACAGATGTGAAAGTGTATGAACGCACCGCAGACGCTGTCATCTGTTATACAGGGGATCGGAGCGGGCTGATCCGTCTGCTGAAGAGCTTCCGGTATGAAGATGTAACCGTGCCGGAAACCGTTGTCCGCAATTCCGGAAGGGCGCTGAACGCATCCTATAAGGAAAAACTGATCGCGAAAGTGCTGTTGCATTACGGCGGAAAGCTTCTGATGCCCGCTCCCCTGCGCGCGGGGCTTGTGACGATCCGGTCGCTTCGATATCTGGCGGCGGGGCTTCGCTGCATCCGGAAGAGGAAGATTGAAGTCCCGCTCCTGGACGCGGCGGCGATCGGGGTCTCTGTCCTGCGTCGGGATTTTAATACTGCCGGGTCGGTCATGTTCCTGCTGGGGGTGGGAGAGCTTCTGGAAGAGTGGACCCATAAAAAATCCGTGGGGGACCTGGCGCGGAGCATGTCCCTGAATATCAAAAAAGTCTGGCTGAAGCGGGACGGGCAGGAGATCCTGGTAAAGGCGGATCAGATCAGGAAAGGCGACGTGGTGACCGTACATATGGGAAATGTGATCCCCTTTGACGGGGAGGTGTCCGGCGGGGAAGGCATGGTAAACCAGGTCTCCCTCACCGGCGAGGCCATGCCTGTGCGCAGGGTGCAGGGGCAGTCCGTCTATGCGGGGACCGTGGTCGAGGAGGGAGAGCTAGACGTCCTGGTCAAGGCGGTTTCCGGCTCCACCAGATTTGAAAAGATCGTGGCCATGATCGAAGACTCGGAGAAACTGAAGTCTTCCATGGAGAGCAGGGCGGAACATCTGGCCGACAGGCTGGTGCCGTACAGCCTGCTTGGAACGGCAGGGGTATGGCTCCTGACCAGAAATGTGACAAAGGCATTGTCCGTGCTCATGGTGGATTTTTCCTGCGCCCTGAAGCTTGCTATGCCGCTGACCGTGTTGTCGGCGATCCGGGAGGCAGGCGGGTACGGGATCACTGTGAAGGGCGGAAAATTCCTTGAAGCAGTGGCAGAAGCGGACACCGTGGTCTTCGATAAGACCGGGACGCTCACCAAGGCAAAACCCACGGTGAGAGAAGTAATCCCGTTCGGAGAGGAACCGGAGGAAGAATGTCTTCGGATCGCAGCGTGCCTGGAGGAACATTTCCCTCATTCTATGGCAAAGGCTGTAGTGGATGCGGCGAAGAAGCGTCGGCTTGCTCATGAGGAAATGCATTCCAAGGTGGAGTATATTGTAGCCCACGGGATCTCTTCATACATTGACGGGAAAAAAGTGGTGATCGGAAGCAGCCATTTCGTCTTTGAAGATGAAGGATGCAAGGTCCGCCCGGAATACCGGGAAAGGTTTGAGGCGCTGCCGGAAGAATACTCCCACCTGTATCTTGCCATCGAGAAGGAGCTGACAGCGGTGATCTGTATCGAAGATCCCCTGCGGGAAGAAGCGGCAGACATGATCCGTGCGCTGAGAGCGGAAGGAATACAGAAAACGGTCATGATGACCGGGGACAGTGAGAAGACCGCCGCTTCCGTCGCAAGGCGGGTGGGCGTGGACGAATACTATGCGGAGGTGCTGCCGGAAGAAAAGGCTGGATTTGTGGAGCGGGAGAAAGCACTGGGGCACAAGGTTATCATGATCGGAGACGGGATCAATGATTCCCCCGCCCTGTCCGCCGCCGATGCTGGCATCGCTATCAGTGATGGTGCGGAGCTTGCAAGGGAGATCGCCGATATTACCATCGCGGCGGCAGACCTGGGAGAACTGGTCGTGCTGAAACGTCTGGCCAACGGGATGCTGAAGCGGATTGGGAAAAATTATCAGCAGATCATCGGGATCAACGCAGGGTTGATCGTGTTTGGCATTGCCGGTGTGCTCCAACCGACGACTTCGGCGCTGCTACACAACACATCCACACTGCTAATCAGCTTAAGGAGCATGAGGAATCTCTTGACAGACAGAACCGAATAAGAGAATGATGAAAAGACGGAGACTTGCGGTATGTGCGGTCTCCCTTTACTGTTCATAAAGTATTTATAAAGAATTTCATCGCATAGAAACTTTCTTCACTGACCGCGTGTTCCATTTCACGGGCGTCTTTCTCCGCTGTTTCCGGATCGACGCCGAGCTGCTTTAGCCAATTGGCGAAAAAAGTATGCTTTTCATAAAGGGACTGGGCAGCGGTCAGTCCGGCTTCAGTCAGTTTGATATATCCCTGAGGGGAGACATTGATCTGCCCGGCATCTTTCAATTTCTTTACTGCAGCGCTGACGCTGGATCTTTTGAACTTGAGCTCAGATGAAATGTCCGCATTTCGGACGACCGGGAGACGCCTGCTTAAAATAAAGATGGTTTCCAGATAGTTTTCAGAAGATTCGCTTTTCTTTTTTGTTCCTGCCATTATGTCTCACCTCATATTCAGTATAGCATTTTCCGAAAGCAAGGTATGTCTTTTATGAAATTTCGTTATATTTAAAGAAATTAAAAGAAAATAATTCTAAAAAATGTGCAAAATAGTTATTGATTTCTAACTATGGTTAGCATATACTAATTGCTGAAGGAAAAATGAAATATATTATCAATATCAGTAATAAAACATAGATGGAAAAGAGGTCTTTTAAATGCCGCTTACAATGGCAGGTATAGGAGAAACAAATATAATCCGCAGGGTTGGGGGAAATGAGGAGACGAGGCGTTTCCTTGAAAACCTGGGTTTTGTCGCAGGCGCGGAAGTGACCGTACTGTCTGCGATCGGGGGCAATGTGATCGTAAACATCAAGGATTCACGGATTGCCGTTAACGCTGATATGGCGCGGCACATCATGGTATAACTCCATGCAGTGCCCGCTGTATATAAATTGAATTCTGGCAGAGGAAAGGAGATGACAGTTATGACATTAGGTGATGCAGAAGTCGGCAGCACAGTTGTTGTAACAAAAATAGAGGGTGACAGTGCCTACAAACGCCGGATCATGGATATGGGGATCACAAAAGGAAGCGAGCTCTATATCAGAAAGGTCGCGCCCCTTGGCGACCCGGTAGAGATCACAGTCCGCGGATACGAATTATCCGTCAGGAAGAATGACGCACAGTGCGTCCAGGTAAAATAGGAAGACTCAGATATTCTGAGCCGGATCTGAGCGAGTAAGAGATATGAAGAGGAGGCAGAAAAAATGGCAATCAGAATTGCACTCGCCGGAAACCCGAACTGCGGTAAGACGACGATGTTCAACGCCCTGACCGGTGCCAACCAGTACGTTGGAAACTGGCCGGGGGTAACCGTTGAGAAAAAAGAAGGAAAGGTAAAGAGCAAAAGGGCGAAGGGGGAGGAAGTCATCGTGACAGACCTTCCGGGAATCTACTCCCTTTCCCCGTATACGCTGGAGGAAGTAGTCAGCCGGGATTACATACTGAAAGAAAATCCGGATGTGATTATCGACCTGGTGGACGCTACCAATATCGAGCGTAACCTGTATCTGACAACGCAGCTTGTGGAGACCGGCGTTCCGGTCGTGATCGCACTTAATATGGCAGACCTGATCGCAAAGAGAGGGATGAAGATCGACACGAAGCGGCTGTCCATGCTGCTGGGCTGCCCGATCGTCGAGACGTCCGCACTGAAGCAGACCGGGCTTTCCGAGCTGATCGACGAGGCAGTCAAAACGGCAAAGAAAAAAGAGATCAGCCTGCCAGGCGAGATCTTTTCCAAAGAGATGGAGAGCGCGGTGGAAGAAGTAAAAGGACTCCTGCCGGACTCTATCACAGACGATAAGAGGAGATGGTATGCGGTCAAGTTCCTGGAACGCGACAATAAGGTCGTGGAGAGCGTGAAACTTCCGGCTTCCGATGCGTCTGCCATAGAGGCACTCAGAGATAAGATCGAGAAGCGGCATGATGACGACATGGAGAGTATTGTTACTGACGAGCGGTATAAATATATCCAGCAGATCGTGAAAGCGACAGTCCAGAAGGGAAAAGAAAAGCTGACGACCTCTGATAAGATCGACCGGATCGTTACCAACCGTATCCTCGGCATCCCGATCTTTATCGTGATCATGTGGGCGGTATATTATGTGTCGGTCACGACAGTCGGCACCTGGGTAACGGACTGGACCAATGATGTATTTGTCGTTGCGATCCAGGACGCGGTCGGCGGATTCCTCGGGAATATCGGCGCTGGTACGATCGTTACCGACCTTGTGGTGAACGGTATCATCGGCGGTCTGGGAGCCGTGCTCGGCTTCGTCCCGCAGATGGCGATCCTGTTCCTATTCCTGTCCATTCTTGAAGACTGCGGCTACATGGTTCGTATCGCATTCGTCATGGACCGTGTATTCCGTCACTTCGGACTTTCCGGAAAGAGCTTTATCCCGCTTCTGATCTCATCCGGATGCGGAATCCCGGGGATCATGGCTTCCAAGACCATCGAGCAGGACAATGACCGCCGCCTTACAATCATGACGGCGACTTTCATCCCCTGCGGCGCAAAACTTCCGGTCATCGCCCTGATGGGAGGCGTGATCGCAGGAGCGGCAGGCGGATACGCAGAGACTTCTTATATCGCTCCGCTGATGTACTTTATCGGGATTGCGGCAGTGCTTGTGTCTGCGATCATTCTGAAGAAAACGAAACCGTTCTCCGGGAAACCGGCTCCGTTCGTCATGGAGCTGCCGCAGTACCATATCCCGCAGGTGAAGACAGTCCTGCTCCATGTATGGGAGAGGCTGAAAGGCTTCATCATCAAGGCAGGTACGATCCTGTTCCTTGCGTGCGTAGTGATGTGGTTCCTCGGAAGCTACGGCTTTGGACCGGACGGCTTCGGCTTGGTAGAGTCCTCCGACAGCCTGATCGCGGTCATCGGCGGCGTGATCGCACCGCTCTTTGCACCGCTCGGCTTCGGCGAGTGGCAGCCGGTCGCCGCATCGATCTCCGGATTTACGGCGAAAGAGGCGATCGTATCCACCATGGGTACGCTGGCGGCGATCGCAGGAGATGTGGAAGACCCGGTGACAGTGGCTCAGGGTGTAGCGGCATGGTTCCCGACTTCCATGGCAGCCTTCTCCTTCCTGCTGTTCAACCTGCTTGACTCTCCATGCCTGGCGGCAATCTCCACGATGGCACAGCAGATGCAGTCCAGGAAATGGTTCTGGTTCGCGATTCTGTTCCAGAATGTATTCGCTTACGTGGTATGCCTTACGGTATACCAGATCGGTACTTTCGTACTTGGCGGAGGATTTACGTTTGGAACTGCAGTCGGGTTCGTGTTCCTGATCGTGCTGCTGGTACTCCTGTTCCGGCCTGATCCGTATAAGAACCAGAAAGTATATGCAAAGCGTTCCGTACAGAATGCATAAGAGGAACAGCCGGATGTTTTGAAAGGCATCCGGCTGTTTTCAGAAAGAAGGGATAGATAGTGGCAGATATTGTAATCCTGACCCTGATCATCGGGTACTGTGTTTTCCTGATCTACAGAGGATATAAGAATAAAAAGGCAGGGAAACCGGTGGGCTGCGCAGGGTGCAGCGGAAACTGCAGATCCTGCGGCGGCTGTGCGTCCTGCGCAGGGAGAAAAACGGATGTGAAAGGAAGGTAGCGTATGGGCGATTCTACAGGCTCCATGTTTTATGGCTTCGGAGCATTTATTCTTATATATATTATAGGAGCGACGATCTATCAGATCTGGCTCTGGATCAAGAAAGCGAGAGACCGGAAGAAATTCAAAGAAAACGAAGATGAACAGAAACGGACGGAGGGATAGTTATGGTTGATGCGATCATTATACTCGTAGTCGTGGTGCTGCTGATCTTTGCGCTGAAAGGATCGATCAAACATTTCAGAGGAGAGGGCGCCTGCTGTGGCGGCGGATCCGGCAGCGTGAAAACGAAAAAAGCGAAAAAGAAGACGCTCGACGGTCCGGTGGTCGGACGGCGCATGATCCGCATCTCAGGCATGCACTGCCAGAACTGTGTCAACAGCGTGACCAACGCGCTTAATGCGATAGACGGGGTGTCTGCCGAGGTAAGTCTGAAAGATAACTGCGCAGAAGTTTCCTGTGACCGCAAGGTGGATGATATTGATCTGAAACAGGCGGTGGAAAGGGCAGGTTTCGAAGTGCTTGGTATTTCACAGGTATAAGGTGGGAAACGCCGTGAGCAGGAAAGATGAGATTATTGAAAGGCTGAAAGAAAACGGATGCCGGATCACAAAACAGAGAAAGATCCTGATCGATATCATCCTGGAGAATGACTGTGCAAGCTGCAAAGAGATTTTTTATAAGGCGTCACAGGAGGATAAAAAGATCGGGGTGGCGACGGTTTACCGGATGATTAATGCACTGGAAGAGATTGGCGCGATCAGCCGGAAGAATATGTACCGGATTGAATCCGGAGAAAACTGCGAAGGCGGATGTGATATCGTCCTGGAGGATGATACCGTTTTCAGGATGCCAAAGGAAAAACTGGATCAGATCGTCCGGGATGGCGCCAGACGGTGCGGTTATCTGAGTGACCGGAAGAAAGTATCGAGGATCATTTACCATGACAGGCAGAGATAGCTGACGGAGCGGTAAAGAGGATGAAAAAATGTATGGAGACAGGAGACATCAGGTGAAAATGCCGGGAGGTCTCCTGTTTTTTGATGATAAAAAAGTAATAATAAAGATATTGATATCTGTTCTCAAATACTGTATCATATAACTCATAGGTTAGGCACAGCTAACTAAGAGAAAATATTCGATGAGAGGAGGACGGACATGAGTGTTGTAATCATAGGCGGACATGACAGGATGGTATGTCAGTATAAGAAAATATGCAGACAGTTCAATTGCAAGGCAAAGGTATTTACACAGATGTCAGCTTCCCTGGGAAAACAGATCGGAAGTCCGGATCTGGTCGTGCTTTTTACAAATACGGTCTCCCACAAGATGGTAAAGTGTGCCCTTGAGGAAGCAGAAAAATGCCACGCATCGATCGTGAGATGCCATACAAGCAGCAAAAATGCGCTGGAAGAGATCCTTGGAAATGCATGTGCATAAAGCAGGATGCTTTGAAAGCCATTTTATAAATATCAAACAAAAGGAGGATTTTCAGATGTCTCTTATCAACAAAGAAATCAGTGACTTTACAGTGCAGGCTTATCATGAGGACGCCTTCAAAGAAGTGTCAAAGGCGGATGTGCTGGGAAAATGGGGTGTGTTTTTCTTCTATCCGGCGGATTTCACTTTTGTGTGCCCTACAGAGCTGGAAGACCTGGCAGAGAAGTATCCGGAATTTCAGGCGGCGGGATGCGAGGTATACTCGGTTTCCTGCGACACCCATTACGTGCATAAGGCGTGGCACGATGCGTCAGACCGGATCAAAAAGATCGCATATCCCATGCTTGCAGATCCTACACATGTACTCTCCCGGGATTTCGAAGTGTACATCGAGGCGGACGGCGTAGCGGAGCGGGGCACCTTTATCGTGAACCCGGAAGGAAAGATCGTCTCCTATGAAGTGAACGCCGGAAATGTGGGACGCAATGCGGATGAGCTTCTGCGCAAGCTGCAGGCGTGCCAGTTCGTCCATGAGCATGGAGATGAGGTGTGCCCGGCCAAATGGCAGCCCGGAGCGGAAACCCTGAAACCGAGCCTTGATCTGGTGGGACAGTTATGAGAGAGCAGGATGTAAGAAATTTATATGATGCTGTAGTGATCGGCGGCGGCCCGGCAGGGCTGACCGCCGCCCTGTATCTTGCCCGTGCCAGATACAGGGTGCTGGTGGTGGAAAAAGAGCGTTTCGGCGGACAGATCACGATTACCCATGAGGTGGTGAACTTCCCGGGCGTGGAACGCACCAGCGGGGAAGCGCTGACGAAGACCATGCGCAGGCAGGCGAAACACTTCGGGGCGGAGTTCCTGCTGGCGGAAGTGACTGGCCTTGACATGGGCGGCGATATTAAGACCGTCCGGACCAGCCGGGGAGACCTGAACTGCTTCGGCGTGCTGCTGGCTGCGGGTGCACATCCGCGGAAAGTCGGATTTAAAGGGGAAGAACAGTGGCGCGGGCGGGGCGTTGCCTACTGTGCGACCTGCGACGGAGAATTCTTTACCGGAAAGGATGTGTTCGTGGTGGGCGGAGGATTTGCCGCGGCGGAAGAGAGCGTCTTTCTGACCAAATACGCCAGCCATGTGACCGTTCTGATCCGGGGTGACGGATTTTCCTGTGCGCCTTCTGCGGCAGGACCCGCATTGAACCATGAGAAGATCACAGTCCTTCCCCATACCCGGATCGAGGAGGTTTCCGGGGAGACTTATCTTGACCGGCTGCAGTACCGGAACACACAGACCGGGGAGGTTACAGAGTACCGCCCGGCGGAAGGGGATACTTTCGGCGTCTTTGTATTCGCAGGTTACGAACCGGCTACAGAGCTGGTGAAAGGACTGGCAGAACTTGACGACCGGGGCTATATCGTCACAGACCGGAGCCAGAAGACAAGCTGCGAAGGACTGTATGCCGCCGGGGATGTGTGCATCAAACCGCTTCGGCAGGTAGTCACCGCTGTAGGGGACGGAGCGCTGGCTGCCACAGAACTGGAGCGTTATGCCGCTGCCATGCAGAAAAAGACCGGGCTGCGTCCGGTACAGCCGGCAATAGGATATCCGAAGCTATTGACGGCAAGTGAACCCGGACAAGAGCGTGATCGGGAAGCAAACGGAAGAGAAGACAGCCCCTCCGGACTGTTTACCCGGGATATGCTCACCCAGCTGGATACGGTCTTTCAGAGGATGGCTGCGCCTCTGATGCTGAAACTGTATCTGGATGACACGGCCTTGTCAGCCGAGTTGGAAACCTATATGACGCAGCTTTGCGCTCTGACGGAAAAACTCACTCTGGTAAAAGAAGAAAGCATGGATACGGAAGCGGCGGATATTCAGGAGCGCCCCTGCGTGCGGATATGTAGAGAGGACGGCTCCTGGACAGGGCTTGCCTTTCACGGTGTCCCGGGCGGACATGAGTTCACGTCCTTTGTGCTGGGACTCTATAATGCGGCGGGGCCGGGGCAGACCTTGGATGAAGAGACTCTCCGGCGGGTACGGTCGCTTCCGGCGGTGAAGATGCAGATCCTGGTCTCCCTGTCCTGTACTATGTGTCCGGAGCTGGTGACGGCAGCCCAGCGGATCGCAGCAGAGAATCCGCTTGTTACGGCGGAGGTCTATGATCTGAACCATTTTCCGCAGCTTCGGGAAAGATATCATGTCATGAGCGTTCCCTGCCTTGCGGTCAATGATGGAGAGAAAGTCGCTTTCGGGAAAAAGGATATCCGGCAGCTTGCGGAACTGCTGGAACAGCAGGGAAAATAGTAATAAATCCGGTCAGCCGTCAGAGAGGAGGGGTCCTATGTTTACGATACGGCCATACAGAGAGGGAGATGCGGAAGGCTGCGGCCAATGTTTTTACGAAGGCTTTTTCACCTGTCCCATCAATGAAAATGACAGGATCCTTTTGCGGGATTATGCCCAGGTCCTGATAGAAAAATGCAGTTTTGCTTATGTGGCGGAAACTCCGGACCGTCAGATCGTGGGCTTTATCAGCGGCAATTACGGAAAAAGATTCCGTCCGATGAAGAAAGATTCTGACCGGTACAAAAGGCATTATGTGACCTGGTGCCGGATGTTTCTGAAGTTCTATCTGAAAGGGTACTGCTTGTCCGAGATATTTCAGAAACAGCTGGACGGTTTTATTTTACAGGCACGTGAGCGGGAGGAGAAGTTTTTTGACGGATGTGATCTGGAGCTGGTGGCCCTCACTTCCAGAAAGGATTACCGGAAAGGGCTGGGGACGGCGCTGGTATCCAGGTTTATGGACAGAGCGGCGGCTGACGGAGCCCGGAACGTGCGGCTTCTGACAAATACCCTGGCTTCCTGGGAATTCTATGAAAAGAGAGGCTTTACGAAGATCCTGGAAAAGCCATTTTCGGACGGTTCCGGACAGAAAACCATTATTTATGGATATAGCCCGGGCAGAGAGAAAAATGAAATGGAACAGACAGCAAATCTGACAAGGGAGGAGGCAGGATATGGAGATAAATGGTAGGAAACGGGAGCCGGTCAGGCTCGGTACACATGGAGAGAATTATGGAAACTGGATGTCTGCACCGGTCTTTTATATGGTGGGGGCGCTGGTTGTCCTTATGGCAGTCTTATGCGTCATATCGCATTTTATCCCCGGTATGAGACTGATTGGAGTTCTGGCGCTGGCTGCAGCTGTGGCAGTGCTGTTCCTTCTTGCCTGGATCACCTGGATCCGGAGACAGTATGCCTTTGGCGGAGGTGGCATGATGGAGAAGGTACATGTGGTTCTTCTGTCTCATCTGGATTTTGACGGGAAGGGGACGCTTCTGGAGGTGGGATGCGGGTCAGGCGCACTCTCCATCCGGGCGGCGCTTTCCTGGCCGGAGGCGGAAGTGACCGGTATGGATTACTGGGGTGCAGTCTACAATTACAGCCAGGCCATGTGCGAGAGCAATGCCCAGCGCGAGGGCGTATCCGAACGGTGCAGGTTCCTTCCCGGCGACGCCCGGAAACTGGACTTCCCGGACGAGACCTTTGACGCTGTGGTCAGTAACTACGTCTACCATAATATCAACGGTTCCGACAAGCAGGCCCTGCTTCTGGAAAGCCTGCGTGTACTGAAAAAGGGCGGCGTATTTGCCCTCAACGATGACATGAAGCCCCACATGTATGGGGATATGGAAGCGTTTGCAGAAAACCTGCGCAAAATGGGATATCAGGAAGTGCGGATCATTGATACGGCGCAGGAGGCTTTCGGTTCCCATCGCCGGGCCGCCCTGATGATGCTGGGAGATTCCCGGATGCTGGCAGGCCGGAAATGAGACGGCGGCGCCAATGGCCGGACAGACCGGAACAGCCGGTCATAATTATATGGAAAGAAAAGAAAAAAACGTGCTGCATTTCGTGGAAATCCACTTTGACTGCAGCACGTTTTTTAACGGAAACTCAGAAAAGTTATCGTTTTATGTTAAATGCCTGAAAACCGGGATATACGGCGCTTTCCCCCAATTCTTCCTCGATGCGCAGAAGCTGGTTGTACTTGGCGACACGTTCGCTCCGGCTGGGTGCGCCTGTCTTGATCTGGCAGGTATTGAGCGCCACGGCAAGATCGGCGATAGCGGTATCCTCTGTCTCGCCGGAGCGGTGGGAGGTCACGGCGGTGTATCCGGCCTTATGAGCCATCTTGATGGCTTCCAGCGTTTCGGATACGGAGCCGATCTGATTCAGCTTGATCAGGATAGAGTTTCCGCATCCCAGAGAGAGCCCCTTTTTCAGACGCTCTGTATTGGTGACAAACAGGTCGTCCCCTACAAGCTGGATGCGGCCGCCCAGTTCTTTTGTGAGGATCTGCCAGCCTTCCCAGTCTTCTTCATCCAGGCCGTCTTCGATGGAATAGATGGGATACTTGTCCACAAGGGATTCCCAGTGTTCGACCAGCTCAGCCGAAGTGAAAGTCTTTTTGCATTTCGGTAGGATGTATTCGCCCTTTTTATTCCCTTTCCATTCGCTGGACGCTGCATCCATAGCGAGGACAAAATCCTTGCCGGGCTCATAGCCTGCCATTTTTACTGCTTCAAGGATGCATTCGATGGCTTCCTCATCGTTGGAAAGATCCGGAGCAAAACCGCCTTCATCTCCCACAGAGGTTGCCAGCCCTTTTGATTTCAGAAGGGACTGAAGGGAGTGGAAGACCTCTGTACACCATCTCAGGCCCTCGGAGAAACTGGAAGCGCCCGCCGGCATGATCATAAATTCCTGTACATCCACGGTGTTTGCCGCATGGGCGCCGCCGTTTAAGATGTTCATCATAGGGACGGGAAGCCGGTTGGCATTCACCCCGCCGAGGAAACGGTACAGTGGGAGATCAAGGGAAGCTGCAGCCGCCCTGGCGCATGCGATGGAAACGGCGAGGATCGCATTTGCCCCGAGGTTGGATTTGTCTTTTGTGCCGTCCGCACGGATCATGGCATTGTCAACAGCGTAGATATCGCTGGCGTCCATGCCTGTCAGCACCTCGTTGATCGTGGTGTTGATATTGTGTACGGCCTTGGACACGCCTTTCCCTCCGAAACGGGAAGTATCCCCGTCCCTTAATTCCAGCGCTTCAAATTCCCCGGTTGACGCCCCGCTTGGGGCAGCGCCTCTTCCGGCCGTCCCGTCTGCCAGAAAAACCTCCGCTTCCACAGTGGGGTTTCCTCTGGAATCAATGATCTCCCGTCCGATCACCTTTTCAATCTTTAAATAATCCATAGACATTCATCCTTTCTGGCGAAAACATCCCCGCCCCACTCAGCAGGCATGGGGCAAAGGAGTTTTCATGATTTATTCACACTGGTTAGAAATAACTAACCACACATATTCTATCAAAGAAAAAAGAAAAATTCAATTATATTTTTGACAATCATTCTCAACTGGTATATAATGCGGTTAGAAGAGACTAATCAAAAGGAAAGAAGGCCTGTAAAGTGGGAAGGTATTACAGATTGTCAAAATCAATCACGGAGGAGATGGCTGCAGAGATCTTAAGAGAAGCAAGAGAGGTTGAAAATGTCCGTGAGGCAGAGTTCCTGGAAGATCATTCCAAAATCATGGTATTGACGGAGAAGGAGAACTATCCGGAAGTGATGACAAAGCTTGTCAATATTTTCAGCCGGGTTGGCCGCGGGTGCGAAATCTCTTTTGCAGGCTTTGCATGTCAAAATGAGTAGCAGAAGAAAATTCCTGATCCCGGCAGCTTTTGTACTGATCGGCGTTTCTCTCTGGAATATCCTTCCGGACTATCTGGATAAGCGCACCTCATCCCAGACCTATGAAGAACTGAGAGCAGATTATACAGAGGTTCCGGAAGGGGACGATACAGAAAAGAAGAAGGACTGGTGGCTCACAGATGTGCTGATCCGGTTCGATGAGTTAAAAGAGCAGAATTCGGATATCGTGGCGTGGATCCGCTCGGATGATCCGGAAAGTACCGGAATCGATTACCCGGTCCTCTACTCAGGGGATAATGAAAAATATCTGAGAAGAGATCTGTACGGGGAAGAGCATATCGCTGGGAGCATCTTTCTGGAGGGGCTGAACCGGCCGGATTTCACGGACTATTATACGATCATCTACGGACATAACATGAATGACGGGAGTATGTTCGGTGGCTTGAAGAAATATAAAGAAAAAGAGTTCTGGGAAGAGAACCAGTATTTTACCCTGTATACGGAAGATATGGCATACCGGTATCAGATCTTTGCCTGCCAGGAGGCGGTAAATGGCGGCGATGTCTATAAGATCGGATACGAACCGGGAAAAGAGTATCAGGCGCTGATCGACAGCATGGTCACTGATTCCCTGATCGACACAGGCATCCATCCGGACAGCAGCCATAAAGTGATGACTCTCTCCACCTGCACCGGAAGCGGGTACAGCAGACGTTTCGCCGTCCATGCCGTGTGCGTGGATGCGCAGGAAACAGAAGGAAACCTTGGTGAATGAAAAAGTGTCTTCTGCTGGCTGCTTTATAAAATTTGTGGTAAACTATAGAAAAAGTTTATTGCATATCGAATGGAGGGATGATTTTATGTGCCAGATAGCATTAAGCATACCGGATGAAGTCCTTTATGATACAAAAATGAGCCGTGAGCAGGCAAATCAGTTTGCAAGACAGGCGGTGGCGCTTGCTTATTATACACAGAGCGGCGTGTCCATAGGATATTGTTCCCGGATAGCAGGAATGACAGAAGAAGAATTTATCAAATATTTAGGACAAAATCACATATCAATCTTCCGGTTTGATGATGAAGAAGAATTTTTGGAGGAGTTGGATAATGCGTAAAGTAGTTGTCAATTCAACACCTTTGATTATTTTGTGTGGAATTGGAAGATTAGATATATTGAAAATACTATATCAGGAAATAACCATACCGCCGGCAGTATTCAGGGAAGTGACTGCAAAGGACGATTCAGCCTGCGCCCAGCTGAAAACATCAGGAGAATGGATCCATGTGGAAGAAATAAAAGATCACAGTGAAAAGAAGATGTATAAAGCAAAGCTTCATGATGGCGAGGTGGAAGTAATGATCCTTGCGCAGGAACAGAAAGCTGATCTGGTAATATTAGATGATAATGCAGCCAAGAAAACTGCAAAATATTTAGGGCTGACAGTGACGGGAACTTTAGGCGTACTGATAAAAGCAAAACGAATGGGAATCATTGAATCTGTACGGCCGTTGCTTGCAGAATTGAGAAAGAATGGATTTTATGTGAGCGATTCTGTGGAACAAATGGTACTTCAACAGACAGGCGAATAAACATTAAGTTTCGGAAACCGAGATTAAATAAGACAGAAAGAATATGGAATAAGGCTATGATAAGCATGTGAAAAGTAACCGCGAAAGCGGTTACTTTTATAGAGGAAAGTTAGTTAAAACTTACCGCAGAAAGTTTTATCAAACCAACAGGAGAAAGATATGGAAAAACAAGGATATCCGCCCAAGATAGGAGCGATCGGCACAAACGTGCCTAAAAACACAGAGGAAAAGGAAGAGGATTTTCTGGAGACGATATTCAGCTGCTGGCGTAACGGGAAGACGATGCGCCTGACAGACTTTGCCATGGAGACAGGAGAGAACAAGACCCATCTGAGAAGCCTGGCAAAACGCCTGGTAAACCACGGGTATATCCAGATGTCGGAGGACGTGATCACACTGACTGATATCGGGAAGATCCGGGGAAAAGAGTGCATGGACCGGCATCAGCTTTTGACCCAGTTTTTCCAGATGGTCAGCGGTATGACAGAAGAGGAGGCAGAGAAGGACGCCTGTCGGGTTGAGCATACGATCAGCAGGACAGCGATGGATGGAATTACGAATTTTCTGATTCAGGGCGATGTATATGACAGGAGTTATTCAAATATGGATTTGTCCCTTTTCTTTGATCCGGGCGATTACCGCATGGCAATGGATATCTATGAGATCGAACGGCGCAGCCCCCGCATCCTTGCGAAAGAATGGGATCTTTTCGAACCTTACGCCTGTCTGGAAGTAAAGGACGGCAGATCTGTTTTCCGGCTGAGACAAAAGAAAGCCGGGAACAGGATCAGTCTCTGGTATAGAAGGAATAACAGGTGGAAACAGGCTGCCAGAGAAAATGGAGAATTCCTGTTGGAAAGCACGCTTTTTGATTATACGGTGAACGCCCGGTTCCCGGTTACGGAAGGTACTGCTACAGCTGCTGTCACAGAGGAGGGCAGAGAACCGCTGACCCTGGACTGCAGAGAAATCAATATCCATGTGATCTGAGAAAGGAAGTTTGAAATGCCGACAGGAGATAATTTAAAACGGGAGGGGAGACCCTCCATGCTGCAAATCCGCTGCCTGCAGGAATTGAAGAGGCTGCAGCCGGTGGGAAGAGGGTTCCAGGTGGTAATCGCCGAGAAATGCCATATCTCTGCCCCGGGGATCAATAAAAGCCTGAAAAAAGCGATAGAATATCCATACGGCAGGGGTGACCACGGAAGCGGCGGATTTGGAAATCTTTGCATCAGTTGATCCTGTTGCAGTGGATCAGGCATGTTACGATGCAGTGGTAAATTCTCCGGATTCGGGTAAGAAAGCATTGATCGAACGGATGGACTCCCGTCATGGGAGCCATACCGTGGAGACGGACGCGAAGCATGGACTTGGAAGCCGGGAGTATGAGATTATCTCATTGGACTTATTTTAGAGTTAAAAATTCTAATAATCCACTGATCTCATAATCAGGGATAATAGCAGAGGAATTTGCCTGTTTTTTTGGATTGAACCAGCAGGTTTTTAACCCGCCGGCAGCCGCACCGGCAATATCTGCCCAGAGGCTGTCGCCGATCATCAGTACTTCTTCCGGTTTGCGGCGGATCCGGCTTAAACAAACCTTAAAAAAACGAATATCGGGTTTTTCAAAGCCAATGTCATCAGAGACAAAAATTCCTGCAAAGAAGGGAAACAGTCCCGCGTTTTTCAAACGGGAAATCTGCACGTCTTTTATCCCGTTTGACGCCGCATAAAGAGGAAAACAAGGTGACCGGGAGCGGATCAGTTTCTCTGCATCTGGAACCAATGCAGTTTGTGAAGATAATGCCTGACGAAATGTCAGCTGAAATTCTCCTGCCAGTTCCGGGGTCCCTGTCTGTTCGGCAAAACGGCCGGCACGGAGGCTCATTACATCTTCTACTGTTAATTCTCCTTTTTTCTGCTCCTGCCAGAGCGCGGCATCCAGGAATCGAAAAAGCCGGTATGTTTCTTCCGAAAATGTTATATTGAGCAGGGCACAGGTTTCAAAAAGTGCATCATAGGAACATTGGTTAAAATCAAATATAGTATCATCGATATCCATAAAAATCGTGTTGATCATTTTTTTCAGACCTGCCTTCATATTGTTCGGAGAAATCATGTCAGAGTTCCAGTATATATTTTGCCGCTTTTATAAACTGTTTTGCCGCCGGAGTGGGATCTTTTGCATACATCAGACCATAAGGCATGGTGTAGTCCGTTTCCAGGGGAATGGTAACCAGGTTGGTGTGGATATCCGCGTAAACTTTCTGGGAGATCAGGATATACGGGTTCATCTCACATAAAGTAAAAGTATCCACGCCATAGTAGGGAGAGTCAATGATCTCTGCCGTGGGTACTTTCATGGTCAGTTCTTTCCGGAAAGCATCCATCTCATCCGATACCCCCCGGATGGGCATGACAATGGTCTCTCCGTTCAGATCATCAAAAGTAATCTTCCCGGCTGCAGCGAAATGGTGGGTCCCTGCCACGGCACAGCAGAACGGGGTGCGCATCAGTTCAAGAAAATTACAGATGTCTTTCAAAACGGTAGAACAGTAGATCCCTTCCCGGATATCATAGTTTTCTCCAATATCATGAATACTGTCGATCTGACTCTGTTTTTCAGGGATCGGCAGTATTTCTATTTTCAGATCCGGGCACTGCCCGCTGATCTTGGACCAGATGTCGGGGAGCAGCCGGCATTTAAAAAGAAGAGAAGTAGCCACCCGGACCGTGTTGGCGGAAAGATCAGCCAGACGTCTCGCCTTTTCCAGCGCATTTTCTGATAAACGGATCAGTGTCCCGGCATCATGATAGAGAGAACGGCCTGCCGCCGTGAGTTTTACGCCATGATGGGAACGGATAAAAAGGGGAAAGCCGCATCGCTTCTCCAGAAGATTGATCTGCTGGATCAGGGCAGGTGAGGAAATATACATAGATTCCGCAGCCTTGGAAAAACTGCCCAGATCTGCAGTACGGATAAATGCGTCCAGTTGATGGTTATACATAGGCATCTCCTCTGTTTGAAAGAAAATAGTGTAAGGTTTTAACTTTATACTATAATAACATATCCGAACTTCCGATGCAAGGAAGTTACTGTTACACTTATTATAAAGAAATCGCAAGGCGCAGTTCTAGGAAGAGGGAATGTGGATGAAAAAACTTGGATTTGAACTGTCTCATCTCCCGATAGAGATCCGGGACAGTGAAATTGATGGGGATCAATTTCTAAAGATGGCAGATGCTTTTCTGGAACGTGGTTTTACCTATTTTGATACAGCCGGATCCTGGAAAAATGAAACCGTTTTCCAGGAAGCAGTAGTAAAACGCTATCACAGGTTTGCCTATACGGTCACGGACCAGATTCCTGATCTGCCGATACAGCGGACAGAGGAACTGCAGGATTTCTTTGATATGCAGCTTGAGCATTTGGGAGTAGAATATATGGATTATTATCTGATCCGGGCAGAAAATGAGATGACTTTTCAGAAAATGGAAAAACTCTGTGCCTTTGATTTTGTGAAAAAGTTAAAAAAAGAAGGTTCTATAAAGCATATCGGACTTCTGTACAGGGGAGATGCAGCTCGTCTTAAGGAAATCTTTCTTTTACACCCGGAAATCGAATACATCCAGATGCCTTTACAGAATTCATGCTGGTATCAGGAAAAAGGGCAGACAAGGCTGTGTTACGAAACAGCGGTACGCTATCGGAAACCGGTGATCAGTATGGCGGTACGGCAGGACAGTGACCTTGGACGTACAGCAGATCCATCCGGAGTAATGGTCGTGCTGGCAGGAATGAAAAATCAGAATGAACTGGAGAAAAATATGCAGTATTTTGAAAAATAAAAACAGGGTGAATCTTTGGAAAGAAAGGAAGCAAAAGGAACGATGAAGAAGAGAAAATTAAGAGAGATCGAAGTCTCAGAAGTGGGAATGGGCTGTATGGCCTTCTCCCACGGTTACGGGAAGATCCCGCCGGAGAGCTACAGTATCGAAGCCATCCGGAACGCATATGAGCACGGATGTACTTTCTTTGACACAGCAGAGGTCTACAGCCCGGGGCTGTCCGGGATCGGCCACAATGAGCGGATCGTGGGAAAAGCTCTCCGGGACGTGAGAGACCAGGTGGTGATCGGGACAAAACTCTTTCTGGACGGAGCGGAAGTGAGACGGGAAGGGTCCGTATACGGGGCGGTCCGCAGGCATCTGGAGGATTCCCTGGACAGACTGGGAACAGACCGGGTGGATATTTATTATCTCCACCGGACTTCCTCAAGTGTCCGGATCGAAAAAGTGGCGGAGGCCATGGGCCGGCTGGCGGAGGAAGGACTGATCCGGGGATGGGGCCTGTCTCAGGTAGATGTGGATGTGATCGACCGGGCCCAGAACGTAACGCCGCTTACCGCCATCCAGAATATTTATTCCATGGTGGAGCGGGATATGGAGAAAGCCGTGATCCCCTACTGCCTGGAGCACAATATCGGCGTGGTGCCTTTTTCCCCCATTGCCAGCGGCCTTCTGTCCGGGAAGATCACCCCGGACACAAAATTCGAGAAGTATGATGACGTCCGCAACTGGGTGCCCCAGTTAAGCAGAAGAAACATTGAAGGAAACCAGCCGATCATCGATCTGCTGGGAGAGTATGCGGACATGAAACATGCCACCAGGGCCCAGATCTCTCTGGAGTGGATGCTCCACAAATATCCCAATGTGGTACCCATCCCCGGTTCCAAGAATAAAGAGCGGATCATAGAAAATCTGGAGGCCTCTGAGGTGGAACTGACCCGGGAAGAGTTTGATTCCCTGGAGACAGCCCTGGGGCAGTGCAAGGTGTACGGACACAGAGGATTTACCAGATAGATGTGATCCGGTTTTAACAGGAGGCGAGTGGATCTGTTATGGAAGAGGAAAATGTTTTTTCAGAAGCTCCCATAGGAAAAGCGGTGCGGACTATGATCTTTCCCACCATTATCAGCCAGATCATCATGGTCATCTATAATATGGCGGACACCTGGTATGTGGGGCTGACCGGCAATGCCTATGCGGTGGCGGCAGTGTCCCTGTGCCTCCCGGTGTACTCCATCCTTTCGGCAGTAAGCAATCTGTTCGGAATTGGCGGAGCCGGGGCCATGGCAAGAGCACTTGGAGTGCATGACCGGAAAAGAGCGGGAAAAGTGGTGGGAATGACTCTGCTGGGAGCCATGGCGGGAGCTGTCCTCTATGCCTGGTTTATGGCCGCGGCGGCCCGCCCCCTTCTGCTACTTATAGGGGGAGACGATCATACCATTGCATATGCGGTAAGCTATACATTCTGGACCATTGTGGTCGGCGGTATCCCGACGATCCTCTCCCCGGTATGCGGACATCTGATCCGGGCCATGGGCAGGCCGAAGGCGGCCAGCTTCGGTATGATGCTGGGAGCTGTGCTTAACATCCTTCTGGATCCCTTGTTTATGTTTGTTCTGCTATCGTCTGGCCATGAGGTTCAGGGAGCGGCTATGGCTACAGCTCTTTCCAATGGATTTGCCCTGGTCTATTTCGCAGTTTATCTTGCTGTTTTCCGGAAAAATCCGGACAGTATACGGGCGGATCAGGAGAACAAGACAGGGAAGCAGGAAAAAGGACGCATGTCTTTTGGAGGATACCGGCGGCTGATGGGAGAAATTCTGGTGGGAGGGATCCCGGGATTCTGTATGGTAGCCCTGGCTATGGCTTCCAACTGTGTCCTTAATTCTATGATTTCCGATCTGGGAAGCGAGGCTGTGGGCGGTCTGGGAATCGTCCGCAAGATCGACCAGCTGGCTTATGCGGTCAATCAGGGAATCACCCAGGGAATGCTACCGCTGGCAGCTTACTGCTATTCAGCAGGACTGACCGCGAGATTGTGGAAAGCAGTGAGGATCTCCGCCATTTATTCCGAAGGCTTTTCCCTGATCTGTACGGCAGTGTCCCTTTTGTTCTCCCGCCAGCTGGTTACTTTCTTTATCCGGGATTCTATGACCGTGCATTTCGGAGCAGAGTTTCTCCGGGTGCTCTGTCTGGCAATCCCTGTATATACACTTACTTTTATTATCATCGCTGTATTCCAGGCCATGGGCCGGGGACTCTGGCCTTTTATCCTGTCGGTACTTCATAAGGGATCGCTGGATATTCTTCTCCTTTTTGTGATCCGGGAGACTCTGGGAACAGAGCGGCTTGTGTGGGCGGCGCCCATATCGGAACTGACAGCTCTGATGGTCGGGATCGGGATGTTAAGCAGAATAAGAAATAAAAAAACAAACAGTAAAACCCCTGAGTGACATAGGGGAGAAATGGAGGAAAACATGAAAAAATTAGGATTTGGCGCCATGCGCCTGCCGGTGATCGACAAAGACGACGCAAAAGTGGATATTGAGAAATTTAAAGAGATGGCAGATCTGTTCCTGAAGAGAGGATTTACCTATTTTGATACTTCCTATGTGTACCATGGCGGCAAAAGCGAGAGTGCGATCAAAGAGGCTGTGGTGGACCGTTACCCCAGAGACAGTTTTACCATTACTACAAAACTTCCTACCTTTCTGCTTCAGGAGCAAAGCGATGTGAGACGGCTCTTCCAGGAACAGCTGGACCGTCTGGGAACAGACTATGTAGACTATTACTGGCTCCATGCCCTGAATGGGGAAATGTATGAAAGAGCGGAAAAGTGCCATGCCTTTGAAGAGATGCAGAAATTGAAAGAGGAAGGGAAGATCCGTCATCTTGGCTTCTCCTTCCATGATAGTCCTCAGGTGCTGGACCGGATCCTGACAGCCCACCCGGAGATGGAGTATGTCCAGCTCCAGCTTAACTATTTTGACTGGACCAGCAGCACGGTCCAGTCCCGGGCCTGCTATGAAACGGCTGTAAAGCATGGGAAACAGGTCATCGTGATGGAGCCGGTAAAGGGCGGGTCTCTGGTGAATGTGCCGGAGGAAGCCCAGAAGCTCTTCCGGGACAAACAGCCGGATCTTTCCAATGCATCCTGGGGGATCCGTTTTGCGGCCAGCCTGGATCATGTTCTTGTGGTGCTGTCCGGTATGTCCACACTGGAGCAGGTGGAGGACAATACCTCATATATGGAAAATTTTGTGCCGCTGGACGAGGAAGAGCAGAAGATCGTGGAAAAGGTCAACGAGATCATCCGCAGTCAGAAAGAAGTCGACTGTTCCGCCTGCGGCCTGTGTACAGAAAAGTGTCCAAAGAATATTCCTGTGGCGGATTACTTCGATATGTACAATGAATTCTGCCAGATGCAGCATTATACAAACGGCATGGTCTATTATTCCGCATTCCCGGAAGGAACAGGAAAGGCGTCCCAGTGCGACGGCTGCGGCGCATGCGAGGAAGTATGTCCAAAGGGGCTGCCGATCCGTGAACTGCTGAAAAAAGTAGCGGAAGCATTTGAGATGCCTGTGTAAATCGAAACAGACAGGAGGGATATCCGGTGAGAATCATTTTCCGGTATATGAAAAATTTCAGATGGGAGTGCATCCTTACTTTCCTGATGGTAATCATAGAAACGGTATGCACCATGCTGATGACAGTCACTATCGGACGGTTGATCGATATGCTGGCAAACGAGAACGGAGTCATGGATCAGATTGGAAGATATGGACTCAGGCTGCTGGTAATTGCAGTAATCCTGCTGGCTGCAGGCGCAGTCAGCGGCTGGGTTTCCATGAGGGCGGCAGCCGGACTTGCAAGAAACTTAAGGAACGGGATGTTTGAACATATCCAGGAGTATTCTTTTTCCAATATTGAACATTTTTCCACGGAAAGTCTGGTTACCAGGATGACCACAGATGTGATGAATGTCCAGAACTCAGCGCTTATGCTTCTGCGGATCGTGACCATGAGCCCGATCACCCTGATCTGCGGACTGGCAATGGCCTTTTCTATTAACTGGCATCTGGGACTTGTATATGCCATTGCCATTCCGATTCTTGCGCTGGGGCTGTATCTGATCGCTTCCAGAGCCCTGCCTCTGTTTCCAAAGATTTTTCGCCTTTATGACCGGCTCAACAGTGTAGTCAGAGAAAATCTTATGGGGATCCGGGTGGTGAAAAGCTTTGTCCGGGAAGATCATGAGAGTGAAAAATTTTTGAAAGTATCCGGCGAACTGAGGCAGAACTTTACAAGAGCAGAGTGTATTTTTGCGCTGAACGGTCCGCTGATGCAGTTTACGATTTATTTCTGTGTTTCTCTGATCACCTGGCTGGCGTCCCGGCAGATCGTTCTATCACAGAACGGGACGCTTCCGGGGGTGGCAGGCATGACTACAGGAGAGCTCCAGAATCTGTTTACCTATGGATTTATGATTCTGTCTTCACTGATGATGTTTTCGACAGTGTATGTCATGCTCATGATGTCACAGGAATCTTTTCACAGGATTTCTGCAGTGCTGGATGAGAAAATCGAGCTGAAAAGTCCGGCGGCTGCGGTAAAAAAAGTAGAAAACGGAGAGATTCTTTTTGACCATGTGGATTTCAGCTATCAAGGGAAAGGGACTAATCTCTGCCTGCAGGATATTAATCTCCATATTGCTTCCGGAGAGACCATCGGCATTGTGGGAGGCACCGGTGCAGGAAAGTCCAGCCTGGTGCAGCTGATTCCCAGACTTTATGATGTGACTTCAGGAAGTGTCCGGGTGGCAGGTCATGATGTCCGGGAGTATGATCTGGAAAGCCTGAGAAATGCGGTGGCTATGGTACTGCAGAAAAATGTGTTCTTTTCCGGAACCATAAAGGACAATCTGCGCTGGGGAAAACCGGATGCAACGGAGGAAGAGATGGCAGAGGCATGCAAAGCTGCCCAGGCGGATGATTTTGTCCGGAGATTCCCGGATGGGTATGATACCTATATCGAACAGGGCGGGACAAATGGTAGATGAGATCAGTTTAGTGATAGGACCAGCTGTGGCTGGTCAACGATATGCTTTGACATTTGCAGGGGCAGAAGATACAACTGGATTTCCTAAATACTTTAAATTGTTGGAAACACGTCCGCTAAATGGTAATGGGCTTCTTATCCGCTATAGCAAATAAGATATATAAGGACTTATATTGGAAAATTTAAGATTTCAGAAATATGAAATAATCTGAATAGAATTAAGGTGAATAATGGAATGTTAGAATATGGGAATTTGAAGATTAATGTATTGAATTATAAAGTTACAATTAATAAAAAACCCATTTATCTTACATTGAAAGAATATAAAATTTTATTATACCTTGCTAGTCAGCCTGAAGGATAACATGGATGAGGAAGCCATTGAGGACATGCTGTACCGGGACGTGGAAATGCGGGATGACAGCCAGCAGTTTTTCGGAGGGATTTCCTTTTACAGGCAGTCTGTCTATGATCTGGCCGGAGGCTTTGATACAGCTGTTCTTATGGCAGGGCTGATCCTATTTGGAGCGGCCATGCTCCTTTATAATGTCATGTACATTTCTCTTAGCCGGGATATCCGGCAGTACGGGCTGCTGAAAACGATGGGAACTACGAAAAAACAGTTGAGATCTATTGTTCTCCGTCAGACCGGCAGGATTCTGGCAGGAGGCTGTGTCCTTGGAGGAGCAGCAGGAATCCTGATCACAGTAACCGTGATCCCCCGGCTCCTTTCCGGAATGTATCTGCAAGGCAGGGGAGAAGCTTCTGCAATGATCGCCTTTCGTCCCTGGATCCTGGCTCTGGCTGTTGTCTTTGGGGGACTTGTGACTCTGCTAAGTTCTCTTTGGGCCATGAACCGGGTAGTAAAGATGTCGCCGGTGGAGGCGGTAAAATACACGGGACAAAATGTAAAAAATGGAGGAAAAAAGAGAAGCCGAGGAAAGAGAAGCCATAGAGGAAAAAAGGGAGGAGCCAGACAGGACCGGAAGGGATTTCAGCCCGGACAAAGAGAAAAGTCATGGGGAGATTCTGGCGGAATCCCGTCTATGGCCTGGCGGAATCTTTTCCGGCTAAAAAAGCGTTTTGTGATCACTCTTCTTTCTCTCAGCCTGGGAATACTGATCTCACTGGGGACTGTGGTTCTCTTAACCTATAATGCAAAGTCCGATGAGCTGGCGGCAGAGAGAGACTATATCACC
>ERZ1643247.911-NODE-911-length-31290-cov-8.506003_pt1 | contig 31290 bp, 21 predicted proteins | sample MGYA00579264_ERZ1643247 | MGnify/ENA primary metagenome ERZ1643247 (study PRJEB29033, sample SAMEA4952262) | chicken gut metagenome | biome: Broiler Chicken; feature: Gastrointestinal Tract; material: Caecum | place: Ireland | collected 2018 | study: Broiler... | reverse complement strand
TTTTTTTGTTTAGAAGATTATTTCTTTGAATTCTTATCTTTTTCTTGCTTTTTAGCTATTTTCAGTTGTTTTTTACGCTCTTTTTTATATTCGCGTTTATCTTGATAATATCTATCTTCTTGTTGAGCAACGATATTTCTTTCAATAACAAGTAAGTGTTCAGCGCTCATAGTAAAGTCAAGTTTTTCATTTATAATATCAATCTTTTGATTAATCTTATTAATATCATAGTTGTACTGTTTGAATGCAGTATCCATTTCACGAGTAATCTTGCTTCCTGCTTGCACGCGAGTTTTACTTACATAATCTTCATGTTCTTTTTCGATTTTTTCTTTTTCTTGTTGTAAGATCTCTTTTGCCTGTTGAAGTTGTTTATATTCTTCGTCACGAACTTTTTGAGCTTCTACCAAGATTGCGTCATGATTTATTGCAATCTTCTTGTCGTAAGATTCTTTCTTAATTCTATCAATCTTCTTAATCTTTACATGTTTTAGTAAATATCCAACTATTGCAACGATAAGAGCAAGCCCCATAAGGATTGAAGATATCATAAGAAGTACATTGTTTTCGCTAGGGGTTGTATCATCGGTTGTAGTATCATCATCTGTGTCATCATCAGTTGTATCATCTTCAGTAGATGATGTTTGATTGATAATGTAAGTTGTCTTATTGTATCCACTTGAAATTCTTGCGTCGTTATAGTCTGTTTCACTTATAGTTTGAAGGTCAAGTCTTGTTACAAGCATTGTCCCCATAGTTTGATTACAGTCGGATACAAGTGAGAAGGTTATTGTAGGATTTGTAGCCGATGTGCAGTGCATAAACAGTGAAAAGCTTTCAAGTTCACTATATGTCAAAAGTCTTTCAACGCTATCAAAACCTTCAATTGTTACAGTTACGCCATATTTGCAATCATGGTCACCATTATCAGCATCATCTGCATTTACGCCAAAGATGGTTGCAAGGTCAAATGAGAATTTGTAGTAACTGCCTTCTTCAAGTGACAAAGTGAATGCCGAACTTAATGTTGTTGTTGATGGCCTATGAGATGAAATAACAAGATAATTTGAGTCATCAATTGAAAGATCTGGTAAATCGTAGACGAATGCATTTTCTTTTCCACTTACAATTCCGCCAATTGCAAAATCTGCAACATTGTCGGTTGATGTGAGATTGTCATCATAACTCTCGCTGACAGCCAAACTGTATGCAGGGGAGTCTTTAATCTCGCTAGTAACTTCGCCATCACTTGCCATACTCAAATAATAATCTGTTAGGTCTGCTTTATTAGATGCATTTTCAAATTCTTCTATAACCGCAGAATTATCAGCGCCGTCTTCTGTTGAATTTAACTGTGTGATGATAAAGTTGTCAAGATAAGCAACTCCGCTTGCAAGGTTATCTTCAGTTCCAAGCGATATTCTCACTTGCAATGAACTGGATACAGTTTCTGCTGTTCTTATATATATTGCCATATTGCTCCAACTAGCAGACGATAAACCAGTTTGAGTATAGATTGTTATACCATTTCCGTCAATGATATCAATGGTAAGAGCACAATCGTTTAGCGATGAAATTCTTTTTTCGGTCAAATAATCGAATGTGAGTTTATATATACTTCCGCCTGATAGGGTGTAACTAGAACTAGTGACAGATTGAGCGCCGTTTCTTTGGTTATATATCATATAGACATTGTTAGGTAAAGTTACATCAGTGGTATTTGTAGGATGTCCAGGATATGCTCTTGCCCATGAATATTTGCCAGTATACATATTTCTATAGGTTTCACTATCGTATAGATAGATAACTCCTTGTTCTCCAGTACTAGCATTGTCTATGGCTGTCGTCCAAGAAGTTGCAGGAAGTGGATATGAAATACTAGAAGGATCTTGCTCTGTTTTTACATTAATTTGGTCGTCACTTATCTCAGTAGAATTGAAATAAGGATTGCTTATTCCTGATGGAGTGCCAGAAATTGAAGTGAGTTCAAGTTTGTCAGTAGCACTAGAAAAATCTTCATAACTTGCATATTCAATTTGAATATCGTCAACGACAACACAGCCAACAGCATTCGTTTCGCTATCTCCTAGGCAGAGATTTAGATTTACTGCAGAATTGTAGAAAGGGTGTCCCTTGATATAGAATTCAATAGTTTGATAGTCGTTTGTGAAGTTGTTATCTACATTTGATGTATAACCATTTGTTTGAGCAGAGTTTAATTCATAATATAAATCGTCATCTTCACTGCTGCTTACAAGGTTTGGATAGATAGTATAGATGGTATCAGTCTCATCTACTCTTAAGTAGAAAGAGCCTGATGATATACCTGTTCCTGCCACTTTCATTTTAAGCGATACTTTATAAACCGCGTGCGCCTGTATTTCAATATCTTGTGATTGAACTTGCACATAACCGCCTTGAGATGAAGTATACAAGATCAAAGCATTGTTATTCCCATAAGATAGGTCATCACCAACATAGGTGTAGTTAGTAAGATATGAAAACTCAGTAGGACTCATTGTAGAAACATTTCGAATTAGTGCGTGTGCATAAGTAGAACGAGTAGTTGTCCATTTATCGCCAGTGCTTAAAGATGGAAGATCATCTTCAAAGTCTAAGTTGTAATCAGGAAGATCAATAAGTGCTCGACTTGCTTGCAATCCTTCAACCAAAAAGCATGATTGATTAAGACTGTTATTATTGAAAGATTGATATGTGTCTTGACCTTGATAGCCATAGTCAAGGCAGGTTTCAAAGAAGGCATTTTCCGAGTATCTAGTAAGATAAATTTCATCGAAGAATACAGCACCGCTGCTAACAGCGCCATTTGCCGAGCCGAGATAAAGATCTATAGTAACTGTTTGAGATTCATCTCCTGTTGCAATGAAGATGAAGTATTCTGTCCAGTTTGATGGCCTTAAGTTTTCATAGCCAATGCTAAAAGTTTCGCCGTCTTTGTCTAATAGTCCAGAAAGATATATAGAAGCACTTACATTGTTGTCACCATTGAGTGCGGTCTTTGCTGACACTACAAGCCTATAATATGAATTTGCCTCTAAAGTAATCGAGTTTGATCTATAACCTTTTCTTGCATTTACATTTTTATCACTGCTTGCTGATTTTGAATTTATCATCATTACTCTGCTGTCTTCGCCACTAGAGCCAGGGTTTGCCTCAAGCATATATGTGCTTTGATATCTAGAGAATGTAGAATTGTTTCCATCTTCGTCTGTACCATTTCCGACATCAATAAACATACCGCTAGCAGAAGACGATGTCTCAATAGCAGTCCAGCCAGTTAGAGAGTTACCTTGAGCGATAGGTGAGCCACCTTCAGTGAAAGATGAATTTGTCACGCTTACATTTTCTTGATAGGTTGTCACATAGTCTACTGCAGTTTGTTCTGCGTTCGACTGAGCACTATTAATATCCTTTAAAGCAAGCCCTCCAAAAAGTGAAAAAGGGAACAAGAAAAGTGCGCATAATTTTATTATATTAGATTTATATTTACTTCGTGTTTTAAGCATATTCCACCTTTTAAATAATTTACCTTTGTAGTATACAACATTTCTCAAATTTGACCAAATAATTTTAACATATTTATTCATAATACTTATATGTTAAAACGATCGCCAAAAAGAAATCTTAACTTAACTTGTGCAAAAGAAATGTCATCTATAAGCGCAAAGGAAGAAATTTGCGTAAAAAGAATGACAAATTTTGTCGAAAAAATAAAAAAAAGTCAAAAAATCTTCAAATGGCGAAGTTTTTTTAGGCTAAAACTTGCAAATTATCATAAATCTAAGGTTGTTCTCAAAATAAACAAGCGAAATGGTGCTATTTACTTAAAAAATACCTTATCTTTTGTCAAAACTAAAAAAAGAAAGCAATCAATGGATAAAGGAAAGATGAAAAAATTTTTTTTGATGTCACTAGGTGGCAGTTTTATAGGCTTTTTAAATGGATTTTTTGGTGGTGGCGGTGGCATGGTTTGCGTGCCAGTTTTAAACAAGATTGCAGGACTTAGTGAAAAACACTCACATGCGACGGCTATTGCTATAATTTTTCCGCTTTCTTTAATCTCTGCATTTATCTATGTGATAAATGGCTATATTAAATCATTACCTTTGATTACAGTGACTATCGGCTCACTTGCAGGCGGAATAATCGGAGCTTTTGCACTGAAAATCTTGCCACCAAAATGGGTAAGAATAATCTTTGCTGTAATAATGCTTGTTGGGGGAATAAAATTAATTTTATGAGTCTAATATTAACTATTTTTTTATATATCCTTTTTGGATTTTTATCTGGTATACTTGGCGGTCTTGGTATGGGTGGTGGTACACTTCTCATTCCACTTTTGTCGATCTTTTTGAATGTCGATCAAAAACTATGTCAGGGATTAAATCTCTTATCCTTTCTCGTTATGGCTCTTTTTTCACTTATCATCCATTATAAAAATGGATATATCGCTCTTGATGGTCTTTGGCCTATAGTACTTTCTGGTCTTATTTTTACAGTTATAGGGGCTCTCTTGGCAGGAAAATTGCCTAGCGAGATTTTGCGTATGGCGTTTGGTATTTTTCTATGCCTACTTGCAATTTTAGAATTTTATAGGGTAGGTAAAGAGTATTTTAAATCGAAAAAGAAAAATAAAGGCAAAGAAAAACACTCTAAAAATAAAACAAAATAAAATGACTTTTAAAAATAACTTCCATAAATATCTTTTTTGCCTTAGTTGGTATTTAATTTAGGTCATGTAGCAATCATAATTATCATTTTTTAATGGTTTATGCAAATTCTAGTAAGATTGACAACTAGAATTTTATTTAATTTGCCTAAAAAAAGTTTACAATAAAAGAAAAATGTGCTAAAATACCATAGGTTATTTAAGGAGCTAAATATGGTAGACAAAAGTAAATGTATAGGATGTGGTACTTGTGTTGCGATATGTCCAGTAGGCGCAATCAGTTTTGATAAAGACGGCAAAGCCGTAATTGATAAAAACAAATGCATTCATTGTGGGGCATGTCAGGCAAGTTGTCCAGTAGGTGCAATAAAATTAGATTAAAAAGAGGAAGAAATGGAAAAAGTCGCTATAATTGAACTTAATGAAAGGGCGCTCAATCTATCTATATATAAAATATCCAATGGAAAAAGTTTGCTTTGCTTAAGTAAAACGCAAGCTTTTAGACTTGGCGAAGAGATAGATAATGACGAACTTATCAATCCAAAAACCAAAAACGATATTCTAGAGATACTTCGAATCTATAGGAAACTCATTGAAGATTACGATGTGGAAAAGATTATACCTGTTTGCACAAGCGTGATTTTAAAGGCTAGAAACTATAGAGGCTTTTTTGATGAGATTTACAACAATACAGGCTTAAATTTCGCTATTTTAAATGACGAAGAATATATCAAATCACTTTTCAACTCTGTTGTGAACAACATAGACAGTGCAAAAGGCGTGTTTGTATATGTCGGAGCATATTCGTCATACATTGTCAAGTACAATAGACGAGCAATTCTTTCAAGCGTTACAATTCCACTCGGTACATTTAACACAAAACTTGTTGATAATGATATGGATAAGACGATTGACTATTTAAAGAGTCAAATATCAATAGGCAACATTTTACAAGATGTTGATGTGGACGGTAAATTTGTAGGAATTGGTGTATCATTCCTTGCTCTTGGCAAGATTGCAAAGAAAATTATGAGATATCCTCTTGATGTTGATAATAATTTTATTATCTCAAGAGAAAATATCGATAAGACAATCGCTTTCTTTAAGACACTTGATCTTGATAAAGTAAAGAAGATAAAGGGTATAGATGGCGATAATGCAGATAAGCTTGCAACAGGTTTTGCACTTATTCAAGCAATATTATCGCATATCAACCTTACTGAAATTACAATTTCGACATCAAATATGGTAAGTGGACAGTTGCAAATGAATGTCTTAAATCTCTCAAGTGAAAGATTTAATGACTTATTGTCAAACTCTCTTGACAACTATTATGAGTTTACAAAAGATGAATTTTCAATCAATCCTAGTGTATACAACATGGCGACAATTCTCTTTAAGCAATTAAAAGTAATGCATAAACTTCCTAGATTCTATGTAAAACCACTTCGCATTGCATCATTTATGTATGACAGCGGGAAGTGTATCAACGCAAGAGAATATACAAAATATGGATTTGAAAAGATTGTTTACTCAGATATTGCTGGTGCAACTCATAGAGAGTTATTGCTTGCTGGATTTATATGTGTTTGTCAAAATCTTGACGACTTTTCACTCAATGAATGGATTAAATATAAAGATATCTTACTTGAAGAAGACTTGGACGCAGTTCGAAAACTTGGTATAATCGTTAAACTCGCTGTTGCTCTAAATGCTTCAAGAAAGCCTGTTGTTCAAGATATCGTATGCGATATTCTAGGTGACTCAATCATCATGAAGACAGTAGTTGAAGGCGACGCAACTTATGAAATACTTGAAGGAATGAAAGTTGCTTCTGACTATAGAAAAGTGTATAAGAAAAGTTTGCAAATAATTTAATAATTTGTTAATGATTAAGTTTAATTTACAATATAAAATTTTTGGCTTCGTTTAAAGAAGCCATTTTTTAAATCAAATTTTGCAAAACTTAATGTCTTTTAATATTGAAATTCAAAAACTTTGAAAAATATCGCAAGATCATTTGATAAATAAATAAAAATTTATCATAATATATATAGATATAACAAATTTGGAATATTTGACAAAATAATCGTAAATAAATTCAAAAAAAGTTAAAAAGGTTAAAGGTGAGAAATGAATAAGAAGTCTATCATTAATGTAATAGTTACTCTTGCTGTAATTTTGCTAATTTCTTTTATGGTATATTATTTTGTAATTCCACTTATAGAAAATGATAAGAAGTCATATTCACAGTCAAACTGTTTGAATGATCAAATCACTCAAGAAATGGACATCTACGATATTGCAAAGTTATATAGAGATAACGCATGTGTCGCAGTTACAGTTACAGGGCAAAGCGGACTATACAATTACACTTCACTTGGTAGTGGTGTCTGCATAGCAGGTCATGACTATGAAACAGATCTTGGCTATACGTCAACTGGTGGCTATTATATTGCGACAAACTATCATGTAGTTGACATGGCTCTCAGTGGAGATTATTCTAATATTGAAATCGAGATCATTACAGAAGATGAATTATCTTATGGTGGCTGTGAAATACTTTGGTACAGTAAAGATTTTGACCTTGCCATTATTTATTGTGGTAATGACCAGTTGCAACTTGACTATGTCAAAATGAAAGATAGGGTTGTAAACTGTGATGAATCTGATAAGATTGATATCGAGCAAATTTTTACGATCGGTTCTCCTCTCGATCTACAAAATCTAAACGACTTTACAACAGGATATGTAAGAAACAACTCTCTTAAAACAGAATATACAGGGTTCTATAAATATTATTATCAGCAGTCAATATTTGGTGGCTTTGGAAATCAAAGTTCTTGGCAGTCTACCGAAGATGAGGACGAAGTTCCAGATGGTGTAACATATTATCCACTTGCATATATTGACAATGTATACGAAGATGTTGTCAGCATGAGCGTTGAGATAAGCCCGGGCAATTCTGGCGGTGGAGTATTTGACGCAAAGGGCAATTTGATTGGTCTTGCGACCTTGTCTACATCTGTATCAAGCTCAAATGGCAATCAGATCAACGGCTTTGTCAGCATTTATCCGCTTATTCAAGTGCTTGATAGAGTTATATACAACAATGAAAATTCTGGTAATGACTATTCAATCTACGATCTTGAAAACCTTGATCTTGTAGGAATAGACAGTCAAGAAGCAGGAATTATCTATTCAATCAAATTTCAGCAGGAAAATGATGTAGATTATGGCTCAGTCATTCGAACGATTTCAGAATTTGCCGACTATTATTATCTTGATGGCGTATACTACAGCGAAAGCGAACATCAATCTGCCTTTACATTTGAAGACGATGGCTATTATATAATAACCAATGACTCTACAATTTCAAATATGCAATATCTTTCAGCAGGCGTTGTTATCACACAAGGCAAGATTGGCAGTGAAACATATACAATTGAAAATAGAAATGATTTTCTCTATATGCTGTTAGATATTGATGATGGAGAAAGTGTAACATTCACATATCTGAAAGATGGCATTTCGTCAAGTGTTACAGTACAGTTCTAATTTAAAAAAAGATTTTTTCGCGACAACTCGAGAAAATCTTTTTTATATTGCATTTTTTTGATTTTATAAAAAGGAAAAAGTTTGTTATTTTGAAAATATAAAAATACAATTATTATCTTCTTTTATTGACAAAAGCCAGCAAATTTGTTAAACTTTATATTGTTAGTGGAGTTATAATGAATAAGTATAAATACGCAATCGAAATTGGCGGTTCAAATACAAAGATTTTTGTTAAGGATAGCGGGTTTGCTCTATGCGAACCTACTTTGGTCACTGCTGAACCAACTCCGACAGGATATAAGATTGTTGGCTACGGAAAAAAGGCAAAGCAAATGCTTGGCAAAACAAATGATAGTGTAGAAGTTTTTAGTCCAGTCTCTGATGGTAAGATTATAAATTATGAATATTTGAAGGCACTTTTAACCTATTTTTTCTCACTTTTAAATTTTAAAAAGAAAAGAGATTCAATCATTGTGCTTACAAATTGTGGTACGAGCAAGTCTGAAAAAGATAAAATGCTGTCACTTTTCTATGAACTTGGCTTTAAGGAAGTTGTGCTCTTGCCAAAGGTCATCTGCTCTTTGCTTGGCGCAGGGAAGAATATAAGTTCAATGAAAACAAACATGATTGTCAATATTGGAGGTGCTAATACCGATATTGCTGTAGTAAATAACAATTCTATCGTGAAAGGTGCAACTCTTGGTATTGGCGGACGAGCAGTCGATGTTGCAATTGCAAATACCATTGCATACAATCATGGACTTGTGGTTGGTGTTGGTGCTTGTGAAAATTTAAAGATGGAAGTTGGAAGTCTTTATCCAAACGACACTCTAAATATGGAAGTTACAGGGGTGGATGTCGAAAGTAAAGTGCCACGCTCATACATAATTTCTTCAAGAGATTTACTTTTGGTCTTAGAGCCATTTTTTGATGAAATTATTAGGAGTATAGATGTAACAATGTCCACATTGCCACCAGAACTTACAAGTGATATAATCAATACAGGCATACTTTTTGCTGGCGGAATGAGTAATGTTTCAGGTCTTGAAGATTTCTTGCGAAGATATTTTAAATATCCTTTCAAGATTGTGGATGATGCCGAAAATGTCACTATACTTGGTGCAGGAAAACTGCTTGATGATGAAGAATTACTCAACAAAATTCTTGAAAATGTATAAAAAATAAGCGATTTTCACTAATATATCAAATCTATAAAACTAAACGACTTTTTTTGACAATAAAGGGTAGAATATGACAATTCTATCCTTTTTTAATTTGTATTATTTTGTTACAATTAAAATGCAAAAAACTAAAAAGGGGATAAAAATGGCTAGAAAAATAGTTATGACAAGTGGTAAGGGTGGAGTCGGTAAAACGACAGTTTGTGCAAACCTTGGTATATATCTTGCAAAACTAGGGTTTAGGGTGCTTCTTCTCGATGTTGATATAGGACTTAATAATCTTGATGTTGTCATGGGTGTTGAAAATCAAGTGGTATTTGATATAACCGATGTCATAATGGGCAAATGTCGAGCAAAACAGGCGCTTGTACAAGATAAAGCCATATCTTCGCTTTATATATTGCCATCATCACATTCCTACAGCAAAGCCAAAGTACAAGGCGAGCATATCAAGAATGTTATTGATACTCTAGATTCCAGCTTTGATTATATATTAATCGACTGCCCAGCGGGAGTAGAAGCAGGTTTTCACAGAGCGGTATTTCCAGCAAACGAGGCAATTATTGTGGTCACTCCACATCTTTCTGCCATTCGAGATGCCGACAAGGTCATTGCACTGCTTGATGACTACAACATTGAATACAAAGGACTTGTAATCAATCGTATGCGTGGTGATCTGCTATTAAATGGTGATTTGATGACTGTAGAAAATATAGTGACTGCTTTAAATTTGCCATTACTTGGCGTAATACCAGAAGATGATGCAATAGGCTCATCATGTTCAGTAGGAGCCAGAGTGCAATCTATCGAGAGTGCTAGGGCATTTACTCTATTAAGTGAAAATATACACAACGGATCTAGAAAAATATTCGATTGCACATATAAGTATCGCGGTTTTATGGGATATCTGAAACGCAACATAAAAAAACATGTGTAGGTGATAAATGAAAGATAATAACAGAATAGAATTTATGCTTGAGAAAGACAAGATTGTCAATCCGCAATTTGTATGTCGGGTTTTAAAGGACGAGCTTAAACCTATTATTTCAAACTACCTATCACTTAATAGTGATATACAAGTAAGATACAAAAAAGAGAACAATAAAAATATATTCTTCATTGAGATAGATGCAGATAGAGTAAAACCGTTTGGCTATATACCATCATAATGAATAAATGGATATAAAAATATGTCAAAATAATAAGTTGAAATTTAAATCAAATAAAAAATGCTCTTTTTAAGAGCATTTTTTTAAGTTCTATATTCCCATGACTGACCAAATTCATATGTGTAACTATTAATATATTGTTGTACTGCACTAGTATCAACATCTTTGCCATAATCTACCATTTGGATATCATTTGAAGAAATATACAATTGGAAGATGCTGGCAAGTGGCATGTTCATGGCAAGCGATGCACCCGAAAGATAGTTTTGTCCTTTGCTATCCTTGCCAACTTGCATTGTAAGTGAAAGGGTATCAAGTACTTCAGAATCTGCAAGTTCACGCATATTAAGCACTAGTTCATAGGTTGAGGTATCAAAACTCTTGATAATATTTCCATAATTAAGAGGATTTTCTCTTTCTGCATTGATTGCATCTTCGATTGCTTGAATTATAGTATCAGAGAAACCTGTTCCTAATTGAATATAGTAATACGGATCCTTCATAAACTGATCAAGAGTCATGGATGTGCCTTTTCTATGTTCTCGCCAACCTAGGTAAAAGACTTCTTCAGTTCTATACATATAGATCTTATCGCCTTTAACATAGATATAAAGCATTCTATTTCTTTGATTAGCATCGCCAGGCTTATACTGATCAGCATTTACACCGACAATTACAGGTATTACACCGATAACTGCATAAGCTTCAACAGAACGATCTTCTAAGATCTTAAATTGTAAGTCAAATGAAACATTCCATGTTAAATCAATTCCTGCGAGTGTTCCAACAAGATCAAGTGTTCCTTTGATATGGAATTGAGTATCGTTGCTCATATTGACTATTGCTTTAATAATCTCATTTGACCCAGAAATATCGATATAATTTATTGACTGATCAACAGGTTCGATAGGAGAGAAGGTGTTAAAATCAATATTTAAGTCAACTTTTTGTTTGAGTGTTTCGTCAGTATAGATATTGTTTACCTGAATAGATGAAATAGTATCATTTTCAGTAATTATTTTTATCTCAAGGTTATTAGCGTTAGAATTGCCAAATAGACTTTCTCCACTTAGAGATATGATAATGTCGCCATCTTTAAATCCAAAACCCTTGATCATATTTATCATTTCAACAACTTTATCTATTGTGATTTCGCCTAAAATTCCGCTGAAGTCATCTTGCAATTGACCAAAATCAAGGTCAAGACTCACATCATCAAGGAATGGAAGAAGTGCTGGATCAATTCCGAGTACTTCAAGGACAATATAAAGTATTTCATTGAAGTTGTCACTATCAATCTTGATTGCAAGGCCATTGTAGTTAAAGTAGAACATTCCATTTTCAATATTGGCAGATATGTCCATATTTTCCATAGTCTGCGATGAAAGGACTGCACTTAATACAAGGTCGTCTACAAAGTCGAATTGAACTTTGCCATCTATGATGTCATCGCCTATAAAGATTTGAGCATCAAGGTCAAATTGACGAGTGGATACAAAGTCGAAAATGGTATCTATTGAATCTATCACATCTATAGCATTGACATATTGTCCTTGTACATTGACAGGGGTAGGTTGTGATGCAATAGTGATATAGGCTTGCAAATCTTGATAGGTTATAATTGCATCCTTTATCATATTGTTTTCAAGAGTGACAGAGAGATTTGCTATATTGTCATCAATATTGATAGACGCATTTATTTGATTTTCTTGAAGTGTTATAGAAATCTTTGAAAGAAGTTCTTCAATGTCGACATTCTTCAATTTCTCAAGGACTTCTGCAAGTTTAGCATCAATGTCGTAGTCAAATCTATTGAGTACGAATTGAGATATTTGATCTAGATCACTTAAAGCGAGATTTATCTTGATATCATTTATATCTATATATACTACATCATCTAGAAGTGCAATGTTTACACTCATGTCATTGTACAACATGCTTGCATTCAGTGAAAGAACACCATTTACGAAGTTTATTCCACCTTTAATATCAAATTGTTGATAAGTTAGATTGAAGTTAAGATAGATTTCTTGAGTTTGAATATAGTTATATATTTTCTCTATGCTAGGTAAGAAATTTGCAAGATCGACATAATCATTCTCGCCGACAATCTCTATTATAAATGGCTGGTTTGCAATCTCAATTGATGCTAAGATATTTTTATAATCAACCTGAATTAAATTGATCATATCATCAGTAAAGTTTACTTTTATAAGTCCAGCATTGACACTTGCAATAAGTGCGCTACTATTTAGAGATAATTTAAGTTCGGTTAGAATATTTTCAATATTAAAGTCAAGTTCGATATTTTCATCTTCAAAGATAGAGATTATATCATTTAAGTTGAAATTATTAAGGTCAAGATTGGATATCTTCTCAAGTATATTTACAAGATCAATACCAAAGTTATCGTTTAATAGGTAAGCAACTTCGTCTAAATCTTTTATAGCAAACTTGCCTTTTATATCGTTTACATCAAGGTATACAATATTGTCAATAAGTGCAATATCTATTTTTTGACCGTAGAGATTAGTAGTAAGAGCAAGTGAGATAGCGCCATCAGCGATATTCAAAGCACCATCTATTCTATAGTTATTATAAGTTACAGTGAAATCTAAATAGAAATTTCCTTCATTAATGTAGTTGTATACATTTTCTACAAGTGGAAGTAGGGTAATAGCGTCAATATAATCACTTTCATTTACAGAAACAATTGTTTGCTCATTTGCAAGCGATAGTGAAGCACTGAGATCTTTATAGTTTACTTGCATGAAGTTTAAGTTGGAATTTGCAAAGTCAATAATAATTTTTAGTTCATCATAAGAAGCAATTAGATTTTCGCTAGTCATTGATAGTTTGATTTTGGCAAGGATCTCTTGCACACTTTCACTCTTGATGATTTCGATAATTTTATCTAAATTAAATTCTGCAGATTGCAACTCGTCTAGTTTTGAGCCTAAATCTATACCAAAGTTTTCATTTAAGAATGAGAGTAATTGATCTATATCGCTTAATGCAAATTTAAGTTTAAGGTTGTCATAACTTAAATACACAATTTCATTAAGCATAGCAATATCAATATTAAGTCCATAAGCAGAAATTACTGCTGACAGCGATATATTTCCGTCGATAATATTGATACCACCATTTAAGGCAATATCTCCATAATTTGTGCTTATATCAAAGAAGATTTCTTGACTATCGATCAATGATTTGATATTTTCAATAAGTGGAAGTAGGGTAACGATGTCAACATATTTGCTTTCATCTTCTAGAGTAACTTCGCGTCCAGCAGTTAAAACTGTAAGCTTTGCAAGAATTTCATCTATATTGATTGTGATTCCTTGTAAGTTATTTTCGGATAGATCAATAACTGCAAATATATTATCATAAGTAATCTCTATATTATTTTGATTAAGTTTGATATTTAATTTTTTAAGGATTTCGCCTATATCTAAATCGCCTAGACCGCTTGTCAAATCATTTAAATTATTTAATTTTGATAGGATTTCATCTATTTGACTTAAATCTAAACCAAAATTTTCTTCAAGGAAAGCGCGGAAATCATCAAAATCCTCTAGATTAAATTTTAACTTGATATCATTATAACTTAAATAGATTACATTTTTGATCATTTTTAAGTCGATATTAATTCCTAAAGCTGAAAGTTTAGCATCGATTACCAAATCGCTATTTTCATATCCTAAATATCCTGATAGGGATATATCTTTGATATTTGCATTAAATTCGACATAATAAGCGCCATTTTTTATATAATTATAGATGTTTTCAATAGTAGGCAAAAGCGAAACAATGTCGACATATTCGCCATCAACTTTAATTTCAGGCTTATCTTTTAAGATTGAAGCTTGAGCATTTATATCTTGATATTGAATTGTGATATTGTCAAGCATTTGATCTACAATGTTAACCGATAAGTTTAACTCATCAGTTGACACTTGAATAATACTATCTGTGATTAAAATGTTTAAACTAGATAAAAGTTTTTCAAGGTCAATTTCGCCTAAATTAATGTCATTAAGAGCGTTATCTAAATCTATATTAAAGTTATCGAACAGGAATTGTTTTAGTTTGTCAAAATCATCTATATTAAATTTAACATTTATATCAAGTGCCGATAGATAAATGATATTATCAATGATAGTTAATCTAATTTGCTCGCCGTAGGCGTAGAGCGAGAGGCTGGCAGAAAGTGCTGAGTTTTCTTTTTCATAACTAATTACTCCATCTAGTATAAAGTCTTTATATTGTGCACTTAGCTGGATATAAATCTTGCCTTGATTTATATATTCTATAGCATTTTCAATGGTCGGCATGAGGAGCGCAAGAGAAGTATACTCAGTAGGATCGATTGTCTGTTTTGTCAAATCTCCATCATTTGCTTTTGCTATGGCAGTAATATTATAATCATTGTAACTTGCGTTTAAGTTTATCGAGCCAGTTTGGTTTTCTATAGTCAAATTTAATCCATTAAATAGATTAACTTTTGTAATGTTATCTTCAACTATCAATTCAGTGATTAAAATAGGATTTTTGTCAGGATTTAAAATAGATAAAATCGAACCGAGCATATTTGACATATCTATTTCTTGTCCTAAAACATTAGATATAAATTCTGTCAAAAGCGAGATGTCATCAAGACTAAGCGAGAGTTTTGATTGTGAAAGTTCAATATAAATTACATTATCTACAAGATAGAGTGCAATGTCTTGACCTAAGATAGTAGTGGTAAGCGAGAGATACATTTCATCTTTAAATGACAAGATATAGTCAAATGTAATATCGGTTTGTTTAGCCGATAATTTAACAGATCCGCTTAAATAATTGCTGTTTACAATATCTAATACGCTTGAGATTGTAGGCAAAAGCAAATTGATGTCATGATAGTATTCTGCGTTTTGCGAAAGTGATATTTCAGTGTAATTTTTGTCCGAAAGAAGTAGATCAAAACTTGCGGTATCAATGTTAACGAGCGAAAGTTTTTCTCCATCTAACGATAGTGTTATTGTTCCAAAATCTGCATTAATTATTGTATCAGAGCCATTACATTCAATTGCGTCTAAGAATGAAAGGTCGATGTTGCTTATATTTGCAATACTTGAAAGATCAAGTTTTGTAAAGTCTATGTTTTCAAGTAGTTTTATTATATCCTTGTTTTGAAGGAAATCAAGCAGAGTGCTAATCAATTCTTCTGGCAAGGTTATATCAAAATTCTCTTGTAAGAATGTATTTAATTTGCTTAGGTCGTTAAGATCAAATTTGAAATAGATATTGCCGATTTCTGCAAATATAACATTGTCTTTGAACAATAATTTGGCTTGCAATTCTTGATAGTTAATGATTGCGCCTAAAGTGGCATTTTCAATATCTAAAGCCACTTCGCCAGCAAATACTTGACCAGCAAGATCGAAGTTTAAATCAAACGCCATTTGATCGCGTGATAGGATGTCGCTTGCGATTGTCAAAATGTTTGTTATGTCCTTGTACTCGCTATCGCCTTTTTCAATTATCATCTCGTCTGGATAGTTGATTTGACCATTTACTTCAATGCTCATGCCATTGTCAGAAAGGGTAAGAGCAGGTAAATTTATTCCAATCAAGTTATATAATCTATCACAAATAAGCTGAAGGTTTACATTTACTACAGGAAGAGCAATGTCAAGAGTTATATTATCTTTAGTCTTTGTTTCTTCAAAGTTGTTAAGCATGATGAGAATATCGTCAAGTGAAAGGGCATCAAGATCAAATCCGACTTCGGCAAGTATAGGTTTGACAATGCCAAAGATGCTTTGGAAAAGATTTTCTGCTCTAAAGGATAAGCATTGATCGCCAAACTGCATATAAACAACGCTATCTAAATATTCTACACTTATATCAAAAACAGCACTATCATTCGAAACAAGATTGATATCAAGACCAAGCTCTGTATTTTCGCTATCGCTCATATCAAGATTTGCATCGATTGTAAGATTGTAGTTTGCTTCGGGTGAAGATAAATTCAAATTGATATCAGCATCTATTCTCTCACTTGCTGTAATATTATCTACGATTTTGACAAGTTGGTATGGCGGAGTTTCGCTTGATGATCCTGCATTGTTTTGAAGGAATGAAGAAATCTGGATAGCACCAAATGCCGATGCTATCGAGATAACCATGTATAGTAATGAATATAAGATTATTTTCTTTTTCATATAAGTCCTTTTTTATCTTTTGTCTTTGTCTTATAGTAAGGTGAATATCTTTAAATTTACTATGACAATTTAAAATTGGATTTGTGAATATGTTTGCTTTTGCCTTTCATTAATCATAGAAACTATGGATTTATTGATAATTTGTTTTGTGCATTTTTGTATGTTGTTATTTGTTTAAAATAGTTTTACTTTCAACCTAGCTGTGCTTATTTTTTAATAGAACTTGTGAGTTTTAAGAAAGGTTAGTCTTTTAAGTTGCTTTTTAATTTCTACTATCAATCTTTAGACCTTAATGGAAGGTTAGCTATTTTGATAACTGCCATCAAAGTAGAAATTTTGCTTTAGGTTACCGCTACAACCAACACCAAATCCCATTTTCACCGCATTATAATCTTCTTCAACGTATGTTGAGATTAAGTTCCAATCTTTGTCCATGACAATGGTCTGTGTAATATTGTGGAAATATGGATCGGCTTCGAGTTGTCCAGTTCTTCGCACTTGTCTATAGTAGTTGAGAACGCTATAGATAGGATGAAGTTCAAAAGTCATTGAATAGTAGCCGTTTTCATCTACTACAATTTCAATATCGCTATTTAGTACTGTTTTTTCAGAAATAATATAAGGATTAAGAACATTTAAAAGTCCGCCAGTCAATTCTTGGTATTCGGAAGGAGGTAACGATTGATCAAGTTCCCATTCTGCACTAGTAGGGGTGATGGTTCCGCTTTTGCCTTTGTAGATATCAATATTGCCTATAACATCGCCTTTTTCATTTACTGTCATCTCGTCATGGAAAGCAATGGTAATAAAGCCTGTACTGATACTTTCGAAAGTATATAGACTGCCATCAAAGGTTTTTAAACTATAGACAGTTTGCGAAGTACCCATAGATTTTACAAGACCTTCAGATTCAATCACAAGTTCGCTTTCATTCTGTGCGTTGTACATGGCAAGTAAATAATTGTCAATTGCCGATAGCTCAGAAGGATTTTCAATTCCAAGAGATTTTGCCTTTTCTACCCAATTAAGTTTATCGTTTTCTTCAGTAATTCCAAACAGCGAGGCAAATCTTTCGTCAAGGTCTGGCATATAGTCGGCAACAACATATAATGAGTAATCAACTTTGCTTTTAAGCGCGTAATTAAAATACCATACGCCAAGTCCGCTTCCAGTAAAGATTCCTAAAACAAGTATAATGCCGAGAGCCCTCATATTCTTTTTGAATGTACCTTTTTGGTACTCTTTCTCTCTCTTTTCTTCTTCCTTTTTCTTTTGTTTTAGTCTTGCCTTCTCGTCTTTAGAAAGTTTTGGCTTACGCAAGAGATCCTTAAGCGTTTTTTTGTTGCGCTCTTTGCCAGCATCAATATTTTCATTTTCGATAGGTGTCTGATTTTCAGATTCGCTTAAAGCGAGATTTTCTTTATTTGAAGAAGAATTGTTTTCTTGATTTAAAGGCACTTGTCCACTTGCCTGTGTAGCGCCTAAAAAAGAAGCGTCTTGTTCTTCGCCGATAAAGTTTTCTTCTTTTATATTTTCAATGCTTATATCTGCATGTTTATCTTTTTTCTTGCTCATTAGTTGCTCCCTAAAGGGCATGGCTTGCAAGAATGCATTTATTATTCAATATATTATATGTAGATATGACTTGTCCATGTTAGTTTAAAATTATTTTGACAGCCAAAAAGATTTTTAATTTGGCTTTAAAAGTGAGAGAAAAGTTTAGTTTGTTTTAATATCTAACATGGCGCTAAAGCCATGAGTAAAGTCAAAGTAGTTATCAAGTTTGCATTATGAAGCCGATAAACCCGTATTTTAAAGCCTAAAACCCTAAAAACAAACTAAAAACTAAGTCTAGTAAATAAAATCTTATAGTAATCGGTCAAATATGTGTGTTTGCCTAGGAAATTCAGGTATTTTGTGGCAAAATCTTGCCTACATTATGATTATAATATATAAAATAATTATTGTCAACACTTTGACGATATTTTTATAAATTTTTTTTGTTTTTGTTGCTTGCAAAGCTCTATTAATTCAAATGCATTTGCAACTGAGAAAAGCGGTCTAAACTTTATACAATTTTGTGTATAAATATGCATATTATTGCATAAATATTACGCGATATAAGTCTATGAATTATAAGAAAATTGTGGTAGCGAAGATGCTATTTAACATTCTTGTGCTTGTAGATTTTGATAAGTGAAGTATGAATATTTCTATTTAAATTTTCAACATGAAAATTGATTTGAGATATGCAAAAATTTAATTGAAAAAAGTATAAAAAACACTTGACAAAATAGTAGTTATTATATAAAATATAAAAAGGTCAAAACGAGAGTATGATTTTTATTTGATTAGCCCCCAGATAAAAGCCAATTTCGATTGATTAAATTATAGAATATTTCGGAGGAAAAGTTAGTGAAAACTTATATGGCAAAACCGACAGACATTGAAAGAAAATGGTATGTCGTAGATGCAACTGATGTTCCACTTGGAAGAGTGGCTACTATGGTTGCTGATATATTAACAGGAAAGAAAAAGACAATCTATACTCCACATGTTGATTGCGGAGATTTCATCATCGTTACTAATTGTGACAAAATTGTGCTTACAGGAAAGAAACTTCAAGACAAGAAACTTCGTTGGCACACTGGCTACATCGGTGGACTTAAGGAAGTTGGTTATGACAAACTCATGAAAGAAAATTCTCCAAAAGCACTTATGGTTGCAGTTAAGGGTATGCTTCCAAAGAACTCTCTTGGAAGAAAGCAAATTACAAGACTTCATGCTTATAAAGACGGCACTCATAATCATGAGGCACAAAAGCCAGAAAAGCTTGAGTTAAAAGGAGCGAATGACTAATGGCAGAGAAAAAGACAGTTAAGAATAACAGCCAAATAATTTCAACTGGTAGAAGAAAGAAATCTATCGCTAGAGTTAGATTATTTGCAGGTAGTGGAAAATACATTGTAAATGGCAGAGATATGGGCGAATATCTTCAAAGAGATACTTTGCTTTTAGTTGCTCGTCAACCATTTGATATCACAAACACTGGTGATAAATATGATGTTATCGTAAAGGTTGTTGGTGGTGGTATTTCTGGACAAGCAGGAGCTATTTGCCATGGTATTGCAAGAGCACTTGTTAAAGCTGATGAAATGCTTAAGAAAGATCTTAAAGAAGCAGGACTTCTCACAAGAGATCCTAGAATGAAGGAAAGAAAGAAATACGGTCTTAAAAAGGCAAGAAAAGCACCTCAATTCTCAAAGAGATAAACATTTCAAAGATATTTCCGCATGGTTTTCATGCGGATTTTTTATACCAACTAGGCATTGACTATATTTTTGTTATAATTATTGAGTTTAAAGGTAATCAAAATTTAAGCAAATCAATTGATTAATTTTTATTAATAGAATATAATATATACATGGAAAAAATATATGATATATTGATTGTAGGCGGAGGGCCTGCAGGAATTAGTGCTGGCATCTACGCAAAAAGAGCGGGTAGAGATGTCGCTATCCTTGAAAAATTTATGCCGGGTGGTCAACTTGGACTTATCGGTCAAATTGAAAACTATGCAGGATTTAAAAGCATTGATGGCAACGAACTTGCCATGAATTTCTTTAGCCATGCACAAAGTTTAAATATACCTTTTATAATGGAAGAAGGGAAGGAATTTGCCAAAGTTGACGATTTGTATAAGATTACAACTCAAGGTCAAATTCTTTTTGCAAAGGCGATTATTTTAGCGCTTGGCAGTCATTCAAAAGAACTCAATATCCAAGGAGAAAAGGAGTATAAAGGTAAGGGCGTGAGTTATTGCGCACTATGCGATGGCAACTTTTTCAAAGGTAAGGATGTGGCGGTTGTTGGCTCTGGCGACTCAGCGTTTTCTGATGTTGAATATCTATCTAATATATGTAATAAGGTCTACTTGCTTACTAAAGACTATCTTAAAGTCAAAAACTATGCAGGTGATGAGTTTAGTGATAAGACAAATGTCGAGGTGCTAAAAGGTGCTATTTCACAAAAGATTTTTGGTGGAATGACAGTTGAAAGCTTAGAGTTTTTGCAAGATGGAACTCTTAAGCAGGTGAATGTAGATGGAGTGTTTGTTGCTATTGGCAGAAGCCCTGACACCAAATCGCTAGAAGGTTTTGTTGAAATGAACGAAGGTGGTTTTGTCAAAACAGACGACAAGATGAAGACATCCTTAGATGGAGTATATGCTTGTGGCGACTTGCGAGAAGGCAGTTTAAGACAGATTGCCACTGCAGTCGGCGATGGTGCAATTGCGGGAACTGAAGCTAGCAAATATGTACTTTTATATAATTACAAGCATAAAAATGACAAATAAAATCAATGCAAAATGCAAACGAAATCAATAAAAAAGATGAGGTTTTGTTTAAGACAATCTCATCTTTTTTTTGCATAATTATACATTTTTTAAAGTATTAAATTTTCTGTAAATTTTGCTGTTTAGTGACAGATAATCAATCCCTTTTCAAGAGCGTAGTAAGAGCATAGTCCACGCATTGGCATTACTCTAATTTCTTTAAAGTTGCATTTTGATTCTATATCCTTTTTGATTGAATTGGCATCATCTTCACAAAAGCAGTGAGTGATAATAAGGGTATCGTTTGAATAGTCTTTAGATTTCTCTTGAATCATTTGGACAAGTTTTGCAAAGCAGTTCTTAATTCCTATAATCTTTTTAGCAATCTTGATTTCGCCTTCGTGTGCAATGCAAATAGGGCGTATAACAAGCGTTGACGCAATAAGACCAGCAATCTTACTCATTCTTCCATTATTTACAAGATTATCAAATTTTTGAAGAATAAAATAAAGACTTCTTTTATCACGATATTCAATAATCTTCTCTTGTATTTCTTCAAAAGATAATCCCTTCTTTATTAAACTTACAAGCTTGTCTACAAGCAGAATCTCAACTCCGCTTACAGCCTTAGAGTCAATGACAAAGACATTATCTGCTTTTTCGTAGGATTGTTTTGCAACTATAGCAGAATTGTAACAGCCAGAAAGTTTAGAAGTGATTGTCACAACAAAGGTGTATTCAGCCTTTTCGAACTCCTGCAAAAAAGACTGAGGTGCAGGGCAAGCACTTGAACTTTTTTTAGACTCATGCATGTCTTTTAGCATTTTTTCTATCTCAATATTGTCGTTATCGATATATTCACGATCGCTTACATTTATGGTAAGAGGCACAACGCTAAAACCAATTTCTTCATCTTGCAAATAATCGCTTTTTAGGTCAGATGCACTGTCAACTACAATTTGAAATTTTTTCATATTCATTCTCCAGTCGATTTTTATTTTAATTTTTATTATGATCTATTATTCTATCTAATATATATATTAAATTATATAGACAAAAATTACAATACATTTATTAGCAAAGATAAACTTTGTATAGGACATATTATAAAACATTCAAGCAAATATTCAAAACAAAAATCAAATATTAATAACCTAAAAATCAAATTAAAGTGACGAAATAATCAAAAATTTGTCAAATTTCTACTCTTGTGGATGAGGTGAAGGGTTGATAAAGGATGCAAGATCGCTCGCAAGCCCAATTTTGCCATACTTTCTATTTATTTCATCAATTGCACTTGAGTAGTCATTTTTAGGACTATCAAAGAGCGATAATTGAACGATTTGACTACTGCTTAAATTAAAACATTTGACTCGTATCGCGCGAATTGGATAGTTATATTTCCATATCTTTTCTATCAGTTTTAAAGCGTTTTCTGCAATTTGTTTAACATCTTGAGTTGCCCTCATTTTGCAAGATGAGTGAAAGGTTTTTAGATCTTTATTTTTAATTGTCACAGAAATTCCTTCAGCTTTAACCTTATGTCTTATCATCCTTTTTGATATCTTTTGTGCTAGAAAATAGACAACTTTAGTTATATCCTCCTTGCTTATAATGTCACTTGTGGTCGTTGTACCATTGCCTATGCTTTTAGGTGGAGGTAGTTTATAATAATCTAAAACTTCATTTTTACGCTCGCCAAGCAAATCTTGTTTAAGTCTTAAACCATTTATTCCCATAAGATCTTGCAAGAAATCGTCATCCAGCTTTACAAAGTCGCCGATAGTTTGGACATCAATACTATTAAATTTTTTCTCTAGCCGTCTACCTATTCCAACGATTGAATTGAGTGGCAGTGGATAGGTGATTTTTTGAAAATTTTCTCTCGATATGACTGTAGTATAGTCGGGTTTTCGTAGGTCCGAGCCGAGCTTTGCAAATATTTTAGAGAAAGACACGCCAACAGATATAGTAAAGTTGAATTTTGATTTTATTCTCTCTCTTAACTCATCCGCAATTTGCACGCCTGTCTTTTTTAAATATTTTAAACTATCTGTTACATCCAGCCAGCACTCGTCAAGCCCAAGTGGCTCAACAAAATTTGTATATTCAAGATAAATTTGATGAAGTTCATAGCTTATATTTTCATATAGATCATAGTGCGGGGCAAGGCATACAAGGTCTGGGCAAAGTGCCATGGCTTCTCCAATTACTTGCCCGGTTTTGACACCATATTTTTTGGCGATCTCATTTTTTGCAAGTATAATTCCCGTGCGCTTCTTAGGATTTCCTGTTACAGCCACAGGCTTTTCTTTTAATTCAGGTTTTGTAGCACACTCGCAAGACGCAAAAAAATTATTTACATCGGCATGTAAAATAACTCGCTCTTTCGTTTGATTTTTTTCTTCCATTTATTGTATAATTAGAAAAATTGCTGGATTTTATGCAAAAAAGTTAGAAGCAGTTTGCATACCTAATTTTTTCGGTCAAATTAATGCAGATTTTTTTAGTCTTTTGCTAGCAAGCTTGCAAGTCGAAATCAAACACAAAGAAGGATCTTTATATGGAAAGAAAAGATGATAATTATGTTTTAATAAATAAATTTAAAAATATGTATGTTTCCTTTTTATCGCCACTTACAAAGTATGTAAAAATTGATAAAGACAACATTGAAGATATAGAAAAGGCATTGTCAGAACAGGATATTCAGTCGCTTGCTCGTCTTACAATGCTTGATAATATTCGCGGGGGTGTCAAAGAGTTAAATCTAAAAGTGCCTCTCATAAGTTTTGGAAAAAGCCTTTTAAAAGAGTATGGACTTAATGGCAATATAATTATAAGCGGAAAGAAGATAAAGGATATTTCTTCACAAGACCTTGTTGGTGATAGGTTGATGGTGGAAATTGAGAGTTTACTTGACTATAGCGAAGATAGCTTAAGTGAAATCTCTTCACTATGTGGAAGCCTAGATTTGCCTATCATTATAAGAATAGGGCAAGATCTTGAAGAAGTTGGAAAAATCGTCAATAAATTCTCTTCTTCGCCCATCGAAACGCTTGAAAGTTTTGGCTTTTTAGATAGAAAATGCTATATATATGGTCTAGAGTATGTTGATAAGGATGATCAAAAACTGATAAAGGACTATGAGGCAACTTGTATATTTAGTCCGCAAAGTGATGCAAAGGCGGGACGCGGAGCAATAAATCTATATAATTTCATTTATAATGATATAAAATTTGGTTTTTCAAGCGAAATCTGCTATAATGTTGATATGCTACAAGAGGGCAAACTTGCTTTATTTAATACATCAAATCTTATGTATGAAAGCGATTTAATTGATTGTGACATACTTTTAAACGCACTTTTAACCGAAGATGATAGTGATAGGCTAATACTTGATCTATCGTCAAATGAAGTGCCTGAAAACATATTTGATAAGCATATTGAACTTGATAAATATAGTGACGATTATGCGAGATTAAGTAAAATTGCCATCGAGATTGCAACAAAGATAAAGGAGAAAATTTAATGGATATAGTTGAACAATTAGCACAAGAATTTGGACTTAAAAAGGAATATTCACAGAATATTATCAATCTTTTAGATGAAGGCTGTACAATACCTTTCATCGCAAGATATCGAAAGGAAATGCACGGCACTTGTGACGATCAGACGCTGAGAGCTTTTAGTGATAGATTAAAATATCTTCGCTCTCTTAATGAAGAAAAAGACAAAGTACAAAGGGCGATTACCGAGCAAGGTAAATGGACGGACGAAATTGCTGAGGCGCTATCTCAGGCAAGGACTTTGACTGAGGTTGAAGACATCTATCGTCCATATAAACCAAAGAGAAAGACCAGAGCGTCTGTTGCTATCGCTAAAGGGCTTGAACCTCTTTGCGATATTCTTGAAAAACAAAGTAAAGAGTATATTATTGAAAAAGAAGCAGAAAAATTTATCACAGAAGAAGTCCCTTCATCTCAAGATGCCATTGCAGGTGCGAAGGACATCTTAGCAGAGCGTATTTCTGACAATGCAGAGCTGCGAAAAGAACTCCGTGCGCTACTTGAAAATAAAGCGACAATTGAGTGTCAGCTTCTTGAAAATGAAAACAATTTAACCTATGAAACCTATGCAAATTTCAAGCAGGAAGTCAAAAATCTGCCAAGCCATAGAATACTTGCTATCAATCGTGGCGAGAAAGAAAAGTGCTTGAAAGTTGACATAATTGTAAATCGTGAACTTGCAATCGGTATCATAAATAGTTTTTATAAGAAAAACAATGAAGATACTGATAAGCTCATAGAAGAAACCATCGATGACGCTTATGATAGACTGCTGTTCCCATCACTTGAAAGAGAATGTCGCAATAATCTTACGGATAGGGCAAATGAGCAGGCAATCAAGATGTTTGAAGTCAACTTAAAGCCACTTTTAATGGAAGCGCCACTGAAAAACAATGTAATCATGGGACTTGACCCTGCATATAGAACTGGCTGTAAAATTGCTGTAATCGACCAAAACGGAGATGTGCTTGCAACAAGCGTTGTTTATCCAACTCCACCTCAATCAAAAACAGAAGAATCCATAGAGGTGTTAAAGAAACTGATAGAAAAATATAGAGTTGATATAATCTCAATCGGTAATGGAACGGCATCAAAAGAAGCAGAGATTTTTGTTGCAGAACTGATAAAACATGTATCGCGTCCTGTAAGCTATGCAGTAGTAAGTGAAGCGGGTGCTTCAGTCTATTCGGCATCAAAACTTGGCGCTGAAGAATTCCCTGACTATGATGTTTCACTTCGTAGTGCTGTTTCTATAGCAAGAAGATTACAAGATCCACTTGCTGAACTTATTAAGATAGATGTTAAGAGTATTGGTGTTGGACAATACCAGCATGATATGCCACAAAATAGACTTACCGAGGTGCTTACAGGTGTTGTAGAGGACTGTGTTAACAGTGTAGGCGTTGATATTAACACGGCAAGTCCATCACTGCTTAGCTATGTATCTGGACTAAATATGTCGATTGCAAAAAATATTGTGGCATATAGAGCCAAAGTAAAAGGTATAAAGAATAGAGATGAACTTTTAAATGTGCCAAAGCTTGGACCAAAAGCGTACGAGCAATGTGCAGGTTTCTTGCGTGTAGTTGGTGGAGAAGAAATTTTGGATAACACAGCCGTGCATCCTGAAAGCTATCCTGCTACAAAGACACTTCTAAAGATATTCGATATGACTGAGAGCGATATAAAAAGCGGAAATGTGACCAATCTTCCAAATTTAATCAAGTTAAAAGGGGAAGATAAGGTGGCAAAAGAATGTGGTATAGGTGTGCCAACTCTAGAAGATATTACAAAAGAATTGCTTAAACCAGGGCGCGATATCCGCGAAAGTATGCCAAAACCTGTACTTCGCAGTGATGTCATCACAATGGAAGATCTAAAAGAAGGCATGGTCTTTGATGGTGTGGTAAGAAATGTCATAGACTTTGGTGCTTTCGTTGATATCGGTGTGCATCAAGATGGTCTTGTTCATATAAGTCAAATTTCTGACGCTTTCATCAAGCATCCAAGCGAAGTTTTGAAAGTAGGACAAAGAGTCAAAGTAAAGATCTTGAGTGTAGACCTTAATAAAAAACGAATTTCACTTACTATGAAGGGTATTGAAGAAGAATAGTGACTTTGGTGGAGATTTGTATGGATTGATGAGTAATATACTCGAGTTTTAGATAAAAGTTTGAATAAGGCATTTGCTTGCAAAATTGTTGTTTTTACAACAATTTTGCGTGAAAACCTGCAAGGTTTTCGCAAAAAGGCGTTGCCTTTTTAAGCAAATGCCCATTGTCTATACCCAAACCGAACTTGAAAAACTTGCTATATTCTTTCAATCAGCTTTAATCGTAAAGGAGTGAATATGAACAAATGTCCATATTGTGATACGACCTATAATGAAATTTTGCAGACTGGATTTGTCGGTTGTGCAAGGTGCTATCAAGAAATAGAGCCTTTAAAGGAAGCGATAAAGAATATGTATCCAAATAAAAAACATAAGGGAAAGGTTGTAAAGGTGGATAGTGGAAATTTATGACAATATCGCCATTTCTTCAAGGATACGACTTGCAAGAAATGTAGATGGACTAAAGTTTTATACTAAACTTCAAAGTGATATTGATGCAAAATATATCACAAATTCTGTCATGAAAACTCTTGAAATGTTTGATGTATTCAATTTCCTATCATTAAGGGAACTATCTTTAAACGAGTGTAATGCACTTTTTGAAAAGCATTTAATCAGCAAAGAACTCATACAAAATAAAGATATATCATCAGTTGCGATAAGTGAAGATGAAAAAATAATAGTGATGATAAATGAAGAAGACCATATAAGAGAGCAGTGTCTTGAAAAGGGCTTCAATTTATACAAACCATATAGACGACTTGAAAAAATAGATGATCAGATATTGAAAAGTATGCCGATAGCATTTGATAAAGATCTTGGCTTTATCACGGCTTGTCCAAGCAATTTAGGTTGCGGAATGCGTGCTAGCGTCATGCTTTTTTTGCCAGCTATAGAAAAGAGTGGCAAGATTGAAAAACTGTTTAGCGATGCTAAGAATAGCGGTCTAACAATACGCGGAATTTTCGGCGAAGGCTCAAAGGCGCAAGGATATTTTTATCAAATTTCAAATTCTTCATCACTAGGCTATAGTGAAGATGAAATCATTGATATGGTCAGTGAGTTTATATACAATGTATGCCAGCTTGAAAACCAAGAAAGACAAAATTTACTAAATTCTAACCAAGAAAAATTAAAAGATGATATATTTAGAAGTTATGGAATTTTAACAAACGCTTTCAGCCTAAAAGAAGATGAAATGATCGAACTTTTGTCGCAGGTAAAACTAGGTCAGGTGCTAGGTTTTATTGATATAAAGAATGACGATAAATATCAAAAACTCTATCATGAGGGAATGAGCGCAAATTTACAAGAAATTTTTGAATTTTTTGACAAAAAAAAGGAAAATATCATAAGAGCAGAGTATATTTCTAAAGAAGTGAAAAATTTAACGCAAAGGAGGTAGAATTTATGAATTATCAATCTTCATCATATTCGGATAATATTCAAAAAGTCATAAAGAATGCAAGCAAATTTGCCTTGCGTTTTGGCTCAAATCTAATAGGAAGTGAGCATATTCTATATGGACTTACAAGCGTAAAAGACTGCCTTGCAAGTCAGTTTTTGGCTGATGTCGGTGTGACCGAGCCAAGCCTTTTTGAATTTTTTGAAGATAATATAAGCGAAACAAATATTCTCTTTACAAACGAAGTTGAAATGACTCCACGCACTAAAGATCTTTTCAAAATTGCTCAAACTATTGCTTTGCAGATGAACCACTCCTTTATTGGCACCGAGCACCTGCTTTTAGCACTTCTTTCAAGCAGTGGAAGCGTTGCCTATAGAATACTTGTCGGACAATATGGCGTGGATGTGGAAGCACTGAAAAATAAGGTCGTAAAGGCTCTTTCAGCAGGTCAAAATACAAGTGATGAGAGTAAAAAAGAGAATGCTAACAATCAGCAGGGAAGTACTCTTCCAGAAAAATTGCTTGATATGGGTACTGATATAACTCTCAAAGCAAAAGAACATAAACTAGATCCTGTAATCGGCAGGGAAGAGGAGATACAAAGAGTTGTTGAAATTCTATGTAGAAAAACCAAAAATAACCCTGTCCTAATTGGAGAAGCAGGCGTTGGTAAAACTGCGGTAGTTGAAGGACTTGCTCAAGCAATTGTTGCGGGCGATGTGCCCCAGATTTTAAAAGACAAGGTCATCTATTCACTTGAGATAGGTGGACTTATGGCAGGCACAAAATATCGTGGTGCTATGGAAGAAAAATTGAAGGATGCAATCGAAACTATAATTGCAAGCAAGAATATAATCGTCTTTATCGATGAAATTCACACCTTGGCGCAAGCAGGAAGTGAAAAGGGAGAAACCTCTCCAGCGGATATGTTAAAACCATATCTTGCAAGGGGAGAGATGCAGACAATTGGTGCAACCACAACCGATGAATATAGAAAATTTATCGAAAAGGATAAGGCACTTGAGCGTAGATTTCAACCTATCATGGTAAATCCACCAAGTGTTGAGCAGACAATTCAGATTTTGAAGGGACTTCGTGATAGTTATGAGGCATTTCACAAAATAACAATCACCGATGAAGCAATCGAGGCCGCTGCAACACTATCAGATAGATATATTACTGATAGATCCTTGCCAGATAAGGCGATAGACCTTATTGACGAGGCAAGCAGTAAGGCAAAGGTCAACTATACACTGAAACCTCAAGAAATCAGACAACTTGAAGACAAAATCAAATCACTTTCTTCTTCTCGAGATGAAGCAAGCCTTCAAAGAAACTATGAGAAGGCAGCAAAATTACAATCTGAGATTATAAATTTAGAAAATGATCTTAAGAAAAAAGAAGAAAAATTTGATGCTAAAAAGGAAAAATCTGCAGTCAATTCAATAGGTGCAAATGAAATTGCTCAAGTAGTGGCAAAATGGACGGGTATACCTGTCACAAAGATTACCGAAAGCGAGAAGGATAGACTTATTCATCTTGAAGAAATCTTGCATAAACGCGTTGTCGGTCAAAATGAAGCGGTTGAAGCGGTCAGCAAGGCTATAAGAAGGTCGCGTGTGGGCTTGCAAGATTCAAAACGACCAATCGGCTCTTTTCTGTTTATGGGTCAGACAGGTGTTGGTAAAACCGAACTATGCAAGGCGATTGCAGAGGCTATGTTTGATGACGAAAACAATATCGTTCGAATTGATATGAGCGAGTATATGGAAGCGCATTCTGTTTCAAAACTTATCGGTTCGCCTCCAGGATATGTAGGCTTTGAAGAGGGCGGACAACTTACCGAACAGATAAGACGCAAACCTTACTCGGTAGTACTGTTTGATGAAATTGAAAAAGCTCATCCAGATATTTTCAATGCCTTGCTTCAAATTCTTGATGATGGCAGACTGACTGATGGTCAAGGTCGCACGGTATCCTTTAAAAATACAATCATTATTATGACTTCCAACCTAGGCTCTAGGGAAGTTAAAGAACACAGAAAACAACTCGGCTTTGGAAGCAATGATCAAGAGGAAGAAGTTGATACAAAGAAAATCTATATGGAAGCGCTTAAAAACAAATTTAAGCCAGAGTTTATCAATAGAATTGATGTTATATGTATATTCCAGCCTCTTACACAAGAAGATCTTGTCAAGATTGCAAAAATTCTCATATCTAATATAAATAAGAGATTGAAAGAGAAAAACCTTTCTCTTAAGATCACTGAAGATGCTCTTGAATTTATCGTGAAACAGGGGTCAAATTCTGAATATGGCGCAAGACCACTCAAGCGCTATATCCAACAGGAGATTGAAGACCAAATTGCCGAAAAAATCTTGCTTGGCTCGCTGAAAAATCAAGGGGAAATCGTGATAGACGAGGAAGATGGAAAACTTACATTTGAAAATGATTAAAAATAAAAAAAATATATCTAAAATTAATCAATATATTGCCTAAATTGCTTTGAAAATAAATAAAATTTTGCTAAAATCATACTAGGAGGAACATTATGAGAATTGACATAATAGAAAGAAATGGCTTTACAGTAAGCCAAAGATTAGACAGAATTTTAAGGGAGAAACTTACAAAGCTTGAAAAATATTTTGATGGTGATGTAAACGCTAAAGTTGTTTGCATGAAAGAAGCAAAACTTGAAAAACTTGAAATAACTATCACAAGCAAGGGCGTGCTTTATAGAAGTGAAGTTGCATCTGACAATATGTATAACAACATTGACCTTGCACTTCCAAAACTTGAAAAACAGATTGTTAGAAACAGTGAAAAGAAGAAAAATATCAAAGCAAAAGGTTCTAAACAGGAAAATTTCTTACCATTTGAGTTTATTGAAGAAGAACCTGAAGAACTTCCTGCAATTTACAAAAAGAAGACCTTTGATCTTGATCCTATGCTCATCGATGACGCAAGATTTGCAATAGAAAGACTTGGACATGATTTCTTTGTATTCTTAAATGCTGAAACAGGAAAAATAAACATACTCTATAAAAGACGCGATGG
>ERZ1643247.906-NODE-906-length-31471-cov-6.734785_pt1 | contig 31471 bp, 31 predicted proteins | sample MGYA00579264_ERZ1643247 | MGnify/ENA primary metagenome ERZ1643247 (study PRJEB29033, sample SAMEA4952262) | chicken gut metagenome | biome: Broiler Chicken; feature: Gastrointestinal Tract; material: Caecum | place: Ireland | collected 2018 | study: Broiler... | reverse complement strand
CGCAATACCCCTTCTAGGGGTTGTTCAAACCACTAGTTTACTAGTGGTTTTGATTCTTTACACCAGATTGTGTTTCCCATCCTGACCACCTGAAAGGATAACTTCTTTCCTGCACTTAAGCTCCTATCCGCATCTGTACTGCCCAATCCTTTCGTTGGTCTGATTTTCCATCTCATCTGCAAATCCTTGCCGCTCTTTCCGCCAGAGATGTTTCTTTACTCCCCTTGCGCAAAAGACACAGCGCCCTGCCGTCTTGCCGGCATCAATCTTTGATCTGATATACTCTGTTCTCTTTTCTGGCAGGCGCCTGCGGATATTCCCCGGCTGCATACCCCAGTGCTAAGTGTCCAATGCCTTCATATTCCTCGGAAATTCCCAGAGAAACCAAAAGCGCTTTCCCCCATTCTGTTTCAAATTCTTCTTTCGCTCGGTGAATCCAACAGCTCCCCAGCCCCAATGCATGGGCAGCCAGCATAAGATTGCCCAGCACCAAACTACCGTCATATACCCGATTGGGTCGATCTTTTTTCCCAAGCACAATCAATATGGCAGGCGCGCCATAGAATGGGTCAAATCCCTCCTGCCAACCGCCGATTTGGCAGTTTTTGCGCATGATCTCATCTCGCAGCGCTTTCTGCGTCACCTGTATGATGATGGTATTCTGTTCTCCTCTGCTGCTTGCCGCATAGGTACCTGCTTCTATGATTTGATCCAACAGCTCCTGCGGCACCGGATCTGACCGATATTGGCGAATGCTTCTTCTGGTTTTGATGTTCTCGAATACATCCTGCATGATCGAAACCTCCTGACTCTTTCCTTTTCTTTTTCATATTATATCACTGCGATTTCTGAGGCACAAGTACGCTATGGTCGCTACCTTGTGGAATGGATTCATGCTCTCTCAGTAACCGTCTTTGCATCACTGCATACAGACACTTGCGCTGCTTGTTACTGCATATGCGCAGAATCCGCTTCCAAGCACCAGAAAAAAACAACACTGCCGTCATTCCCCAAAGAAAAACTTTATTTTTCAGCAAAATCACCATTGACTTTTTTGTTTTTTTCTGTATAATAAAATTATAAATAAGAATTATTATCAACTAATAAGTATTTAATATTTTGTTACGAAAGGATGGATGTTATGAATCTGAAAGGCACAAAAACAGAAGCAAACCTGAGAACCGCATTTGCCGGGGAATCCGAAGCAAGAAACAAGTACACCTATTATGCCAGCAAAGCAAAAAAAGAAGGTTATGAACAAATTGCCGCACTGTTCTTAGAAACAGCAAACAACGAAAAGGAACATGCAAAAATTTGGTTTAAGCTGCTGCATGACGGCGAAGTACCCACCACCGCAGAAAATCTATTGGATGCTGCCCAAGGCGAGAACTATGAATGGACCGATATGTACGCAACCTTTGCCAAAGAAGCCAAAGAAGAAGGATTTGACCACATTGCATATTTATTTGAGGCTGTAGGGGAAATCGAAAAAGAACATGAAGCCCGTTACCGCAAACTGCTGGAAAATGTCGAGGGTGGTTTGGTATTTTCCAGAGATGGCGATATGATTTGGCAATGTGCAAACTGCGGTCATATCCATATTGGAAAACAGGCACCTCAGGTATGTCCGGTATGCCAGCATCCACAGGCGTATTTCCAAATTATGGCAAAAAATTACTAATATCTCAACTTTGTTGATCGTAGCATTCCCCCACCCGCGGTGGAACCACAAAGATATCCTAATCAACACAGAAACCATATTCTGCAATATCAGGAGGGTTTATCATCTGTTTGAAACAGACGGTAAACCCTTTGCTGTATGTAGAGACACTGCGCACCATCCGAATTTGATTTTTCTCCCTCTCCTTTCCTTCCTCCTGTTACCCAAATAAAAAACCTCCCCTATCCCAACGATACGGAAGGCAGTATCCTGTCTTTTCCCCATTTCTTTTGTACAAACCAATCGACATACGATTTTATCGCTTCAGTGTGGCAGTTCTGTTTTGCGATAAAGCAACAGACCGCATCCCAACGCACAAAGCGCAAGCACGCCTCCGCCCAATCCCAATAACCCCATATTCAAATGCTTTACAATGGTGCTGCCGCAGACAGACCCAAAAGCTATCCCAAAATTAAACGAAAACGAATTGGTGGAGGCCGCCAATGTCACTGCGCCTGGATATTCCTTGGTCGCAATGTTCAGTACATTAACCTGTATGGGGGAATTTTGTAAATACATCAGCAATCCAATCGCAAAAATCACAGGAAGTCCCGTCCAGCCGCCTTGGAGCGCCAGCGGCAGCAAAAACATACAGACTGCCAATGCAATATAGCTAAAACGCAGTTTATAAATACCACGCCGCGCTGCCATCTTACCTGACAGCAAATTACTGCACAATACCATCACCCCGAATAGCAGCAGTACCAAACTGATATATGGAACAGGAATGCCAACATATTCCTCAAATACCGGCGTCAGATACGTATAGAGCACATATGTAGAAGATGCACCGAAAAATACAGTTAAAATACTCAAAAAAATACGTCCGTCCCGCAGCAGTACAAATTGCTGCAAGATACCGGAGGGTACCTTTTCCTGCTGTCTGGGCAGAGAAACCAGCAGAAGAATCAGCACCAAACTGCTGCATAACGTAATCAGTACAAATGTCGCTCGCCAGCTGAACAAATGACTGACCGTTGTACCGATGGGTACTCCAAAAATAGACGCCAGACTAAACCCGGCAAATACCCACGAAACTACCGTCGCCCGATGTTCTAAAGAAGAAATATCCGGTACAAATGTCATAGAAACAGAAATCAGTGTGCCAGAAACAACTGCCAGCAGAATCCGTGCTATCGACAGGAGCGTATCATTCGGCGCCAACGCACAAAAGAAATTTCCAAGCGCAAATAATCCTGTTAATGTCATCATCAAACCAAATCGATGGAATTTCCCTGCCAATGCTGCCGTAAATGGCGTTCCTATCGCATAAACAAACGCAAACACTGAAACCAAACTGCCTGCCGTCGTCAAAGATACCGCCAAACCTTCCGCAATATCCGGCAATATGCCAACGACGATAAATTCACTGGTGCCAAGTACAAAACTCAATAAAATCAACGCAATGACCGGCATGGTAAATACCCGCTCTCTCCCAGCCATATTCTTCTCCTCCTATCTTAACCGCAACAGCATAAAACAAAATCCTGCATTATTATAATCAGATCGAAATGCCGCGTCAAGCATTGTTGGAAAAGAGATGCTCTCGAACACGGTTGATCCAAACAAACCCATTCTTCTCCTTCGAAGCACCGGACAAAACCAGCAGAAACTGTACCTGTGACTCTGAGAACCAACTCTCTCACTCTCTTTTTCTGCATTGTTTTGAGGAGACAGCCGCTCCCATCTCTTTGCATCCATCAGACTGTATACAGCAAATCCATTTTGGATAATACTTTTGTATCGTTGGGAACCATTCTTTTTTTCTTGCAAATCGCATCACTTTTTCGTACAATCTAGCTGAATGAGTATATTTTGAGAAAGGACGATTTGTATGCAGACCATCATACTTGCTTCTCAGTCTCCCCGGCGTAAAGAATTGCTTGCTATGCTTTCCGTACCGTTTACCGTACAGGAAAGCCGTATCGACGAACGCGCGCTGGATGCAGCGGATACCTTGGCAGGCATTCGCCGTACACCTGCACAAAAAGCAGCGGCAATGGCAGAAGCCAAAGGGCTGGATGTCAGCCGTACGGCACCTGTGGACAGCATCATCATCGCTGCCGATACCATTGTTGCACAAGGCGAAGAAATCCTGCATAAACCAAAGGACGCAGCAGATGCCATTCAAATGCTGCATCGTTTATCCGGTAACACCCATACCGTACACACCGGCATGAGCGTCATTTATAAATCGGAACAAAACGAAATCGTGCACACCTCCGTCAGCAGCACACAGGTCGTTTTCCGCCCTTTGACCGATGCAGAAATCCGCGCTTATGTTGCTACCGAAGAACCGCTGGATAAGGCAGGCGCTTACGGCATTCAGGGTAAGGGAGCATTCTGCGTAGAACGGCTGGAAGGGGATTATTATACGGTGGTTGGATTGCCACTGACAAAGCTGTACTTAGAATTACGGGAAAATGGCGTATGCCTGACGGATTTCTGGCAATCCTCTCCCTCAAGCCTTGACACGAACCAAATCCAATCATATTAAATGTATCTGCGGATTGGATCCACTGGTAGAAAAAGACAGAAACCCTTTTGGGAAACCGAGATGATCTGCACATCTGTTGTTTGGCAGTATCTGTCTAGTTACAGTTGGCATTTTCCAGATAACCTGATAGGAAAAACTACTTGTTTCCGTTTTTTTCTGTTTGTATGATAGAAGCAAAGGAGAGATGCAAAAATGCAAAAAATCGGATTGGTATTGGAAGGCGGTGCATCCCGCGGCGTATTCACTGCGGGAGTTTTGGATTATTGGATGGAACAAGGAATTTCCTTTCCTTATGTCGTTGGCGTTTCTGCAGGCGCCTGCAATGCGGCGGATTTGGTTTCCAGACAAATCGGCAGAACGCGGCGAACCATGATTCATAAAGAAAAGGCATATCGTTATGCAGGTTTTCGAACATTTTGGAAAACACGGCAATGGATGGATATGGACTTGCTGTTTGATTTATTTCCACAGGAATATTTCCCCTTTGACTTTGATACGTACTTCTCCTCTGATACGTTCGTGGAATACGGATGCACCGAATGTACCACCGGAAAAGCAATATTTCTACGGGAACAACAAGATCCGAAGCGGCTGATGCAAATCTTACGGGCATCCTGTGCCATGCCCGGCGCTGTAAAGCCGGTAACCGTAGACGGGAAGGAGTATGTAGACGGCGGATTGTCAGATTCTATCCCCATTCGCCGCGCCTTTGCCATGGGATGCAGCAAAGTTGTTGTCATTCAGACCAGAGGCGCACAATTTCGAATGAAGCCTTCTTCTTCCGCCCGTCTGATCGGCAGCATGTACAGGAAATATCCTGCGATCCGTCAAGCTCTGCGCCGCCGCCCGATCCGTTATAATCGAACATTAAATACCATTATCGCTTTGGAACAGAAACAGAAAGTATTATCACTGCGTCCCACTATACCAGAAGTAAAACGAATGGAGCAGGATTACGGCACACTGATGCGATTCTATCACCATGGATACACACAAGCAAAAGAACACATGGAAGAACTGCGCCGCTTTCTGCAGGAGGATACCACCCGTTAATCTGACACAATCACATAACAACAGCCAACTGCGCTGACCGCTCCACACGAATGTCTTTCTTTCTGCCACAAAATCCATTTACTTTGCATATGGCAGCTGGAAGCGGTTATCTGCACTTTTTATCGTGCTTTACCTGCCTATCCAGCGGAAGGATATCGTTTTCTTACAATACACCGCAGTTGGCATTGATTTCTGACGAAAAAAACAGCATTTCCAAGCTGTTTTTCGGATGAAATTCCTGTTTTCTCCTTCGTCTGTTCACCAAAAACTCTTCTGATTTCCATCTTTGCATTTCCATCTTTGCTGAGACCGGGTAAGTTTGATCTTGGATAGGCAAACGTTGATATCCACTTTCTTCTAAAAGATATCCTCATCGGGAGCCATATTGCGCCCGCAGCCGTTCCAAAATTTCTACATCTGCCGGACAAAACGCATACTGCCCTATTTCGGAAACATCAATCCATCGTAAATCAGCATGTTCCAATTTTTGCGGAATCCCTTCTGTAATCTGAGCATGAAACAACATCAAATGTACTGTCGTATCTGGATAAACGTGGGTCACTTCATAAAAAAGATCGCCAACGGCAACCGAAACGCCAAGTTCTTCTTTGCACTCCCGTATCAACGCCGCTACTTTCTCCTCTCCATTCTCTACTTTCCCACCAACAAATTCCCAAAGCAACCCTCTTGTCTTTTGCGGCGGACGCTGACAAATCAAAAAACGATCCTTATCCCAAATCAATGCCGCTACTACTTCTATCATTACATTTCCTCCTTTTTGCCCCATTGTAAAACAGCAATATGCAAAAGTCAAATTTCCCATAAAAGTACTCGGAAAAAATTTTTTTCAAAATTAGCACTCACCTCTTGACTCTGCTAACAATTCGTGCTAGAATATCTTCAGAACAAAGAAAAGATTCTGTATAAAAGGGTTGACCGATGGAAACCCTCTTTATCAGCCCTATTCTTTGTTACAATCATCACCTCGACACCTCGGATTTTCTCCGACCGTGCGGATGAGAAATATCATCATGTTGAAAGGAGATATGACTTATGTTAATGCATGGTATGTTTGGAGATCGTTTATTTGACGACGCATTTTGGGAAGACGGCGCTTTTGAAAGAGAATTTTTTGGTAAAAACAGTCCTATGTACGCAAAGAGTGCCAAACGTTTGATGAACACAGACGTGGTAGAACAAAGCGATCGGTATGAAGTAAAAATGGATCTGCCGGGATTTCACAAAGAAGATATTCAGGTGCACTTGGAAAACGGATACCTGACGGTTTCTGCCAACAAAAACATCAATCAGGATGAAAAAGACGAAAATGGGAAATTCCTGCGGCAAGAACGCTACAGCGGTTCCCTGCGCCGCAGCTTTTATGTTGGCAATACCTTGATGCCGGAAGATATTCAGGCAAAATATGAAACCGGTGTACTGATTTTGACTGTACCGAAAAAACAACCGGAAAAAATAGAACGCAATGGCAGAATTGCCATTGAAGGCGGGCAGGACTAATTTCACAAACAAAAAGAGCCATCTGAGAATCCTCCTCCGTGAGGGTTCTCTTTTTTTACGTATATCATTCCTCCCGGTTTGGTCTGTTTTCCCTTCCCGCCGTCATACGCACAGATCCTATTGAAACAATCCTGTTTCCTCATAAAGCCCCTTCCAAAGATCACCGGGTCCCATTGGAGGCAGACCCGTTGTTCTGTCGGGGCAGCAGTAAAAACCATACGCCGATAGAATTCCATCCGCTTTATATCCCGCTCCATCTTACATGCCATTCATAAACCGTTCCACCAATGCATATAGATAATCAAGAACATCTCAGGGGAGTGCTTTTGCTTGAAAAGCTATATCGAAGAACGGGCGGTGGAAGTAGCAAAATTTATGATACACACCAATGCCACGGTACGGGAGACAGCCAAAAAATTTGGAATTAGTAAATCTACGGTGCATAAGGACATCACAGACCGTGTGGAAAAAATTGATCCGGAACTGGCAAAATCCGTACGGCGGGTATTGGAGGTCAATAAAGCAGAACGGCATATCCGCGGCGGCATGGCAACCAAAGAAAAATATTTGCATCGGCTGAAATAGAAAAAAGACGGTATTCCGTAAATCAATCGGAAACCGTCTTTTTTTGTATCCATTTTTGTATCCAAGGAATATGGATGTCGGTTTGGGCAGCTCCTTCTCCGACAATCCCTTACCTTCTCTTTTCGCAGAAATTCACCCATTCTTATCATTCCTGAACAAATGATCCTGTACCGACAATACTAGAGAAAAAGGATGCAATCCCCACTTGCTCCATCTAAAGAATGGTAATAAATATGGACACCGCAAATAGTAAGGCAGATTCCTCCAGCACAGCTCTCGCCTCTTCAAGATTGATATTTCTTTCTGGTCGTGTTCCATAGGCACAGAACTGGATACGGCAGTTACCATTCCATTGCCTTGTCTGCAAAATATTTTTTTTGATACCAAAAAAGCCAATCCCTTCCGACGCCAACACACCTGCCCGTTTCCACTTTGCTGCGGACAATCTCTTTCAAATGGATGTTAGAAGCGAAACGGTTCTTCCGTTTAATTCCAGCAGACCATCATTTCGCATTTTACGCAGTTCTCTGGTCATAGCGCTGCGATCCACGCAGATGTAATTAGCAAGGGCGCTAAAGGAGAATGGTATGGTAAATGTCGTTGTCTCCAGCTTACCGCTTTGCATACGAAAATAGCACATCAACTTTTCCCGAATCGACCGATGAGATAAAATCTCCACTTTTTCACTCAGCTGCTGCACTTTTTTGGTCATTAGATTCAACAAATTCTCCACAACCAAGCTATGATGCCGGCAAGCACGACTGCATCGCTTCGTAATATGAATGGCGTCTATAAAGATAATGGTGCATTCTTTTTCGCAAAAAATGATGAAATTTCCACTATCTTGTACAACAGAGAGAAAGGCGCCAAAAATGCCGCCGTCCGTGAGAAATTCCAGCATATCCAGCGTACCGTCAGCATTGATACGATTGAGCGAAACACTGCCAGAGAGCAATATGCCGATGCGGTTGGCAACAGGAATTTCTTCTTTCTCCCGATACTGCTTTTGTTCCATTGCAAAACAATGTGTCATTTCATCCAATTCCTGTTTTGAGATACCTGCAAACAACGGATTTTCCAATAATTTCATAAAAACCCCCTTTCTGTTGCATTTGCAACATGTTTTATATTGATTTTATGGTATCATAAGAATTAGAAAAAGTCAAAGTTCCATTTTATTTTTTGGTATAAATTGAGAAGATTCACAACAAACTATATAACAGCACTATGGCATAACAAAAGGAGGAATGGTAACATGAAAGCACCAAGATTTTTTATTTGCACCCATTGTAAAAACATCATCACGATGGTAGAGGACAAAGGAGTTCCCGTCGTATGCTGCGGCGAAAAAATGAAAGAACTGATTGCCAATGAATCTGACGGCGCAGGCGAAAAACATGTACCGGTTGTCAAAGTAGATGGCAGCAAAGTAACCGTATGTGTTGGCGAAGTAACACATCCCATGCTGGAAGAGCATCATATCGCTTGGGTTTATCTGCAGACCAGCAAAGGCGGACAGTTACAATATCTGGATCACACCGGCGCTCCCGAAGCAGTATTCGCCTTGGCAGAAGGTGAACAAGCAGTAGCAGCTTACGAATACTGTAATCTGCATGGTCTGTGGAAAGCAGCCATCTAATCTGAACAAGGGCGGTGGATCTTACAGGCATTCCAAACGGAACAAACAAACTATTCTGGAACAGCAGAAAAGAAATTGCATCTCGATCTGTTTGTAAGGTTCTGATTTGGACATCATTGCGTATGTTGGAAAGAAATATCTGCAATGCATCCTGTATGCTTCTACCGCCCTTATCTGAAACACGGCATTTGGGGAAAAAACAATATTTATAAGGAGGAACAGAAACGATGAAAGCATTGCAGCTGAAACCGGACTTGTACTGGACCGGTGTATTGGATAAAGACTTGCGTGTATTTGATATCATCATGATGACGGAGTTCGGAACCACCTATAACTCCTATGTACTCAAATGCGGAGACAAAACCGTATTATTCGAAACTGCAAAGGAAAAGTTCTTTGATGCGTATCTAGAAACCTTATCGCAAATTGTGGATGTCAAAACCATAGATTACATTGTTGTCGATCATACAGAACCGGATCATGCCGGCAGCATTCAGCGTATTCTGGATCTTTGCCCCAGAGCAAAAATCGTGGCTACGCCTGTGGCCATCGGCTTTTTGAAACAGATCGTCAACGGTGATTTTTACAGTATTCCCGTAAAAGACGGAGATGAACTGAAAATCGGCAATAAAACACTGCAGTTCCGCGTCTTCCCCAATCTACATTGGCCCGATACCATGTATACCTATATTGTGGAGGATCGTGTGCTGGTTACTTGCGACTCTTTCGGCTCTCACTATGCCCACGAAGGCATTCTGCGCAGCACTGTAACCGATACGGAAGGCTATCTGCGTGCAACCAAATACTACTTTGACAATATTCTAGGGCCATTCAAACAGCCTTATATGACACAGGCATTGGCGGCAGTACGCCAAATGCAGATTGATATGATTTGCCCTGGTCACGGTCCTGTTTTGGACAGCCATCTGGAAGAATTGATGGATATTTATGAACAGTGGTGCCAAGTACCGACAAAAGACCGGAAAAAAGTTGTTATTCCGTATGTCAGCGCATATGGCTACACCGGTCAGTTGGCAGAACAAATCGCCAAAGGCATACAGGATAACGATAACATCGAAGTCAAACTGTATGATATGGTAACGGCAGATCAAGCGGAAGTATTGGGCGAAATTGCTTTGGCAGATGGGATCTTGTTTGGCACACCTACCATTTTAGGTGAAGCACTGAAGCCCATTTGGGATCTGACCACCATGATGTTCCCGCCGGTACACGGCGGAAAGCTCGCCAGTGCATTTGGCAGCTACGGCTGGAGTGGAGAAGGCGTGCCGCATATTTTGGAACGTCTGAAACAGATTCGTCTGAAAGTGGTAGACAGCTTCCGGATTCGCCTGAAACCGTCGGAAAACGACTTAACCGATGCCTATGAATACGGCTATCGTTTTGCAGACACCCTGCTGCAGAAGGAACAACCGAAATCCAACGGAAGAAGCGGCTTAGTCAAATGCCTGGTTTGCGGTGAAATTTTTGATGCTTCTTTGGAAACCTGCCCTGTCTGCGGCGTAGGGAAAGAAAACTTTGTTCCTGTAGATTTGGATGAGGTGACATTCCATCTGGATACCTTGGAAAAATTTGTAGTACTGGGCGGCGGCACAGCGGCGCTGAATGCTGCCAAAGCCATTCGGGAACGAAACAATACGGCAAGTATTATTATGGTTTCCGATGAAGAAGAACTGCCCTATGATAGACCGATGCTGACCAAAAACATGTTTGGTGCAGTCAGTGGCGGCGCCATTGCCAGCAAAGAAGCCTCCTGGTATGAACAACACTCGATTGATTTGCGTCTGGGTGTCACCGTTACCGCATTGGATCTGGGCAGAAAAGAAGTACGCTTGTCTGATGGTACGGTACTGCCTTATGACAAATGCGTCTATGCCTTGGGCTCTCATAGTTTTATGCCGCCCATCAAAGGTATCGAACAAGAAGGCGTATCTGCGGTGCGTACCATTGCAGATGTGGAAAAAATCAATCGTTGGGCGCTGGATGCAAAACACGCCGTAGTCATCGGCGGCGGCGCATTAGGGCTGGAAGCCGCTTGGGAACTGCGGAAAGAAAAAATGGAAGTAACGGTATTGGAAGGCATGCCGCGCTTGCTGCTCGGCAAACTGGATGATACCGCAGCAGATATGCTGACCAAAATTGCAGAGAAAAACGGTGTCAACATTCAAACCGGCGTAAAGATTGCGGAAATCACCGGTGACGGCAAAGTTGACGGCGTGCTGTTGGAAGACGGCACCAAAATTCCTGCTGATATCGTCCTTGTTTCCACCGGTGTACGCGCCAATAAAGAATTGGCAGAAGACGCAGGACTTTTGACCAATCGCGCCGTTATGGTCAGCGACAAAATGCAGACCAGCGACAGCAGTGTATTTGCAGGCGGAGACTGTGCGGAATATGATGGTGCAAACGTAGCCATTTGGCCGGTAGCCATGGAAATGGGTCGTGTTGCAGGCGCCAATGCCGCAGGAGACAGTCAACCATATCTGCCGCAGGTACAAGGTATGACATTGGCAGCATTGAATACCATGGTATACGCCATCGGTGATGTTGGAACCAAAGAAGGCGCATCCTACAAAACATTGGAGATTCGCGATGACAGAAAGATGACGCTGCAGAAGTGCTATTTTATGAATAATGCATTGTGCGGTGCAATCTTGATTGGAGATACGTCCAAAATGAAGGAAATGACAGAAGGTGTATTGAAGAAAAAAGCATTCCATGAAATCTTCTAAGCGAACCAATATCGAATTGCCACAAACCATCCACAAATTATAGAAAACAGGATTCTTCCATTCTCAGCGAAAAAATAGCTAACATGGAAAACAAAAAACAGAGTGTACAGCGGAATACCGGGCACACTCTGTTTTTTTATTCTAGTGACCATCCAGATTTTCCAACTGTCTGCTTTCTTCCCATTAACCGGATCCATCGTTTCTCTCCTGCTCTTTTCATCAACAGATTTCTCCAACAAACAGGAAAAGCAGCTGACATCTATCCGAGGCATTTCCATCAAAAAGACCGACTGCATCCACCTTTTTCCATTCACAAATCCAACGAAATTTTGTTGTACGGCACGCTTCTTCCATCCCTTGTCTTTTATTTTGTTCTGCGGACACAGAAAAAAGCAAGTGCAACCTGTGCGGCTGCTAAGAAAGAAATGCAAAAAAAGGCAACTTGAACACCATGTATTCCCGAAGAAGCAGCTGCTACAGCCGACATCATAGATACAAACACCGCAGAACCAGCTGCGCCGGATACGGTACGCAAAGAGGTCAGCAGAGCAGTACCATGCGGCATTTGTATATGAGTCAATTTACTCATCCCCCAAGTGACCAATGGCATCATCAAACAGCCAATCGCAATGGTCCGGATGGTATTGATGCATGCGACATAAACCATGGATGTATCCAACTGTAAGCGGACAAACAGCAAACTGCTGATCCACATACAAATCGAACCAATCAAAAATAATTTCCGGATTCCCATCTTATCGTAAATCCGTCCGGTAAACGGGCTGACGATTGCCATAGCCAAAGAACCAGGCATCGCTACCAAACCAGAAACGGTAGCAGAATATCCGCTGACTGTTTGAATATAGAATGGCTGCAGTGTCGAAGCTGCAATCATCACGGCATACGTCAGCATACTGGCAAGCACAGCCGTCCGAAATGTTGTATCGCGGAATATCCGTAACTCTAAAAACGGCGCTTCCAAATGCATCTGACGATGAATGAACCAGATACCGCCTAATATCCCTGCAATCAATGGTAGCAATGTATGCCATTGCCTAATTCCATAGACGCCCAAATTGCCTAAACCTAATAAAAATCCGGTATAGCCAATGGCACACAATAAGAAAGAACGAACATCAAAGCGCTGGACTTTGGTTTCCAATAGATCTGAAAAAGTAAACAGGGTCAATCCGCACAGCAAAAGACAAAGTACAAACAATGCTTCAAATATCATGTGCCAGCCGAACACATCTACTATCAAACCCGTCAGTGTTGGTGCAACAATCGGCGCTGCACTAACAGCCAGACCATAAATTCCCATTATACTGCCTCGCCGGTCAACAGGATAAATGGTCAACAGAATCACCTGTGCCAAAGAAAGCAAAATCCCATTCCCAGCAGCCTGTAAGATTCTTCCTGCCATCAAAACCGAGAAATTCGGTGCAACCGCATCCATGCCAATTCCAACAGTAAATACGATCAATGCACTCAAATACAGTTTTTTCGTCGGCACACGAGCAGTAAGATATGCCGTTGCCAAAACCAAGATACCCATAACCAAAGAATATCCACTGGTCAGCCATTGCCCGACAGCAGCAGATACATCAAATTCCGCTATGATAGGCGGCAGTGCTGTAGTCAATGCCGTAGACAGCATGGAAGTAAGGATACAACTGAGCATAATCGTGAGAAAAATCATATTTCTGCGGCGGTTGGTCAACGGCATCCTAAAACAACTCCTTTCTGAATCGGAAAACAAGATACGCTTCCAAATATAGCAGCCCATAAAACCTTGCCCTGAAATGCGCTTACAGAACACCAAACAGGCAGCCATTCCCAGTATCAAAAAAACTTTTGTGATCCATTCTTCTACCAATCCAATTACAGATCACAACATCGGAAGTTGACAACATGTCAAAAACCAATGCACATCAGACTCATAGGGATGCTGCCGCAGAGGCATTCTTTTTGCTGTCCCAAATTTTTCGATTCAGTTTGCGCAGCTCCGGCAAAATAAAGAATGCAACGATCACAGCGGAACAGATATCTGCTACTGGTCCAGCATACAACAACCCATTCAGACCGAAAAACAGCGGCAGAATCAATAGCAGCGGAATCAATAAAATCAACTGACGCAACATAGACAATACGGAAGCCTTCAATGGCTGACCGGTTGCCTGGAAGTAGTTCGTAGACACAATCTGGAATCCAGCACAAAAAATACCGCCCAGATAAATGCGAAGACAGCGAACGGCAAAGTCTGTAAAAGATTGATTTTCTTCTCCAAACAAACTTAAAACCAGTTCCGGTGCTAACTGGCAGATTCCCCATCCTATCAAAATAGAACCGGTAGCAATCGAAACCGCCATCAAATAAGTTTGACGGACACGGTCGTATTTACGCGCTCCCAGATTAAAACCCAGAATCGGCTGAGAACCAATTCCAAATCCAATACAGACAGAAGCCAAAATCATCGCAATTTTCATGACAATCCCCATAGCGCTGAGTGCCACATCTCCGGTGACGGATGTCAAATTTCCATAGTATACCAACGATTTATTCATCACCACCTGCATAATGCAAGCAACCAAAGAAGTAATACCAGAGGAAATCCCCAGTGTAAATATTTTATACCAAACACGACCAACCGGCTTCAGATATCGTCTGGTAAAGCGCATATTTCCTCTGCGCAGAAAATAATAACACAGCACCACCATTGATACGAATTGTGATGTAATCGTCGCAATGGCAGCACCTTTCACTCCCCAATCCAACACAAAGATATAGATGGGGTCTAAAATCGTATTCAGTACTGCCCCAATGAGAATACCATACATAGACATCCGCGGATTTCCATCGGTTCTTGCCATATTAGACAGCGCAATGCTGATAATGTTAAATGGCACGCCAAGCAATACGATAAACGTATAATCCCATGCATACTGCATGGTAGAATCCGTTGCACCAAATAAAATCAGCAGCGGTTTGAGAAACATCAGCCCAACTAGAGTCAGCAATATGCCAATCCCAATGGAAATCGTCAACAGATTATTCAACGTCAACAATGCCTCCCGCTTTCTTCCCTCTCCCAGACGCAACGCAGCGTAAGCGCTGGCGCCAGAACCAATAAGTGTGCCAAACGCCATCATAATGGTCATCATTGGAAAGGCAATCGTTGTTGCTGCATTCCCTAAGTACCCCACTCCCTGACCGATAAAAATCTGGTCAACGATATTATAAACCGAGTTGACCAGACAGGAAATAATCGCAGGTATGGAAAAAGAAAACAACAAACCGGGAATCGGTCGTATCCCCAGTGGGTTTTCCCCGGTTGTTGTCAATACTCTTTGCTGCATATTTTTTCCTCCTTCGCCTGTATGTAGGATTTGGCATTTTGCACCATTTTTTGCATCAATATTTCCAACTGTATGCATTCTTCTTCCGTAAATCCTGACGTCAATGCCTGATTCCACTCTGCCCGGGTACACAGCAGACGTTGAATAATTGGCATTGCTGCTTCCGTCACATATAGATGACGGCATCGGCGGTCATTTTCGTCCGGTATGACACGGATATATCCAGCTTCTACCAGCTTTTGCACACTACGGCTGACAGTTGCTTTGTCAAAATGTCCCATTTGCGCTAAGCCATATAGAGAAATACCTTCATTTTCATAAATCCGCAGCAAAAAAAACTGCTGTCCACTGCCAATAGGCAGATCCCGCAGATGCAGATCATAGTTGCGGTTGGCATAACGACAGATTGCAGAAGCATAAACGCCATAAGAAATGCTTTTTTTCTCCATTGAATCTTTCCTCCTGCCATCTAGTTCTATCTAAAATGGAAGAAACGATTTCATCCTTCTCCCAAAACGAAACTCATTGCACAAAAAATAGTTGCATATGCAACCAAATAGAAGTATACAAAAAAATAGTTGCTAAGTCAACTATTTTTTCCAAACAAAACCATTCCGATTTCATAATGCACTACAATAATGCAAAATCCATTGCATTTCTTACACTTTGCAGTACAGATAAAACCAATGTATCCGTCTGGTTAAATGCATAAAACAACCTTTCTTTCTAAAAAAAGCGTCAAATGTTCATCCTTTCCATATAAAAAAACCGAGGAATATTCTGTGAATATCCTCGGTTTTCTGCATATTCTGTATCGGTTTTCGATTCGGGTATTTCCATCTTTTTTGTTTTAAGCGCCGGCAGTTTCTGCCTCTTTTGCTTCTCTTTCCGCGCGTTTGGCTGCTTTTTTCGCCAAGCGTTTTTCTTTCCGACTGTTCATCCATGCATATAACACGGGAATGAAGACCAATGTTACCAAAGAAGACAGAGACAAACCAAAAATAACACTCAGCGCCATGGTACGCATCATTTCACTGCCCTCACTCTGAGAGAGCACCATGGGAACCATCCCCAAAATCGTTGTCAACGTCGTCATCAGAATCGGGCGCAGACGGCGCGGACCTGCAGTAACCAACGCTTCATAGCAGCGCATGCCGCGTCCCATCAGCTGGTTCGTATAATCTACCAACACGATACCATTGTTTACCACTACCCCTGCCAGCATGACAAAGCCCATCATTGCTGTCATCGTAATGGTATTTCCTGTGATAAACAACCCCAAAATTGCCCCGGTAAACGCCAACGGCATGGCAAACATAATGATGGCAGGATAACGCAAGCTTTCAAACTGCGATGCCATAATCATATATACCAGCAATACTGCTACCACCAGCGCTGTCAGCAGGGAATTCATGGCTTCATTCATCATCTCCAGTGTACCGCCAAAATCATAGGTGCAGCCATCTGGAAATTCATAACCTGCCAATGTTTCTTCCACCAGTCTTTGCGCCTCGTTGCCGCTCAAATCATTTGCAGAAGCTTCTATGGTAATATAATTTTTCTGGTTTTCTCTGGTAATGGAAGTCGCACTTTCGCTCATTTCTACCGCTGCAATACTGGAAAGCGGGATTTCTCCGCCATACGCAGACGTTACAGTGATATTATTCAAATCCGTCAGATAATTCAGTTCCTGTGTATCATACCGGATGACTACATCAATTTCCGTACCATCCATTTTATACTGCGTCGCCGTAGATCCGGAAATTGCCGTATTCAGGGAAGACGCAATAGATGCTGTGGTAATGCCATACAAAGAAGCTTTATTTCGATCAATGATGACTCTTGCTTCCGGCACGGTTTCGCCGGTAGAGCCTTCCACCTCAGTCAAACCAGGAGTATTGCTCAGCAATTCTACCAGATCGTCTTCCACCTGGATTAGTGTTTCGGAATCATAGCCATATACATTAAAGGAAATATCTGCACCGCCAAAGCTGCCCATCGCGGAACTGGAGGCACTTGCCGTAATCTCCGCGCCAGGAATACTTTGCAGCAGCGTTTGTACTTCTTCACACACTTCTTGTGTAGAGCGCTCTCGCTGGGTTTTATCCACCAAGTTCATTGTAATCGTTGCAGATGAGGTACCACTGGAAAGCATGCTGCCACCCACAGAAGCATACATCAATTCCACTTCTGGAATATCCTGCAAACGATACAGCGCTTCCCAAACGGTCTCTTCTGTTGTATCCAGATCCGTTCCGTTCGGCATTTCAATGGAAATATTTGCTACCCCTTCATCGGTTTCATCCATAAAGTCCACACCAGTGATCGGAATGGTACATAAACTGCCCAAAAATGCCGCCAAAACGATTACAATCGTTCTTCTGGGATGATACAGAGCTGCACGGATCAATTTTTCATATCCGCCATTCAAGCGATTAAAAAAGACATCCCATGCATAAGAAATCCTTCTGAGCAATTTGTGTTTTCTTTTCTTTTTGGTAGATTCCCTGCGAAGGAACATAGCGCTTGCCATTGGTACAAATGTTACGGAAACTACCAAAGAAGAAATCAGTGAGAAGCAAATGGTAAAGGACAAACTATTCATCAGCTGACCAACAGAACCACCGACAAAAGCAATGGGTAAAAATACCGCTACCGTGGTCAGTGTAGATGCCGTTACTGCCATCGTCACTTCTTTCGCACCAGTTTCCGCCGCTTCTGTCGCAGAATATCCTCTTTCATAATATTGGTAAATGCTGTCCAATACCACCACAGAGTTATCAACCAGCATACCAATCCCGATTGCCAGACCACCCATGGAAATGACGTTCATACTCATGCCCGTCGCATACATCAACGCAAATGTCGCCATAATAGAGGTAGGAATAGACATGGCAATGATCAAAGAAGTTACCATATTTTTCAGGAAAACCAACAGAACGAAAAATGCAATCACCGCACTCAGCAGTGCCGTTTCCGTTACATTGGAAAGGGACATTTCAATATAGTTGGCTGTATCCGTCAGCATCACCATTTCCAACTCTGGATAATCCGCATTGATGCTTGCCATTTCCTGATTCAGCTTATCACTGACATCCACCAGATTGGCTGTGGACTGTTTGTTAACGGAAATCATAATCCCATAATTTCCATCAATGATACTGAAAGAATCCCGGTCTACCTCCATCTCTTCTACACTGGCAACGTCGCTAAGATGGATCAGTCCGCCGCTGGCTGTGGTAATGGGCAGGTTTCGGATTTCCTCAATATTTTCAAACTCCCCTAAAGTACGTACCTGTACTGTAGTAGAACCCTGGGACAACGAACCGGAAGGCAAGTTCATATTTTCTGCTGCAAGCACTTGAGCAAGCTGTGTAGCAGAAATACCATATCCGGCCATTTTATCCGGATCAATGGTAATACGCACTTCTCGTTCCACACCGCCGACCAGATCGACGGAAGCAACACCTTCAATTCGCTCCAAACGATTGACCACGTTTTCTTCCAGCATTTCATTTAACGCAGTCAAATCCATATTTTCTGCTGTCACCCCTAAAGTAATGGGCAAAGCATTTAAGTCCATCTTAATGATATTGGGTTCCCCCGCGTCATCCGGCAGTTCGGATTTGACACGGTCCAATACCTCACGCATATCCATTGACGCAATATCAATATCTGTACCATCCACAAACTGCACCAATACCATCGATGCATTGGAAGACGATACCGACGTTACCGTATCTACATTGGCAACGGTACTCAGAGATTCTTCCAGCGGCTCCGTAACCAAAGTTTCAATTTCTTCCGGACCCGCACCAACATAGGTCGTGCTGACAACGGCGATGGGGATATCCATTTCCGGCATCAATTCCATATCCAAGTTCAGATATGCCAATATGCCGCCCAGGAATACCACCATGGTCATCATCCATGTCGTCACGTTCCGACGAATGGCAAGTTTTGATATCATGGCTTATTCCTCCTCACTCTGTACTTCCGCACCAGAAATGGGTACGCGCAGTACGTCTTCTTCGGAACGAACAACCTCAACCTGCTCGCCGTCGCTGATATAAGTCTGCCCTTTGGTTACCACTTGCATATCCGTCGTCAGACCATCCGTAATTTCCACTGTTTCACCGCTTTCAATACCGATTTCCACCAGAACTTTTTTAGCAGTGCTGTTTTCCACAATATAAACATATGTTTCACCGTCTTTGTCAATGACTGCATCGCGCGGCAGAAGCATCGTATCATCAGAAGCTGCCGTGACAAATATCACCTCTGCCAACATACCTGGTTTGAGCAATCCGCGGCTGTTATCCATCGTAATCTTGATGGTATATGTACCGGTCTGTGTTGCAGCCGGGCTGATGGTGGATACTGTCCCCTGCAGCGGTTCGGGAGAAACGGCAGTCAAATTCACATCGACTGTATCCCCAACGGAAATCTGGTTTACCATCTGCTCCGAAACGCCTACTTCTACCTTTACACTGGAAAGGTCAATGATGGTATATGCCGGGCTGCTTTGGCTGGCAAAGCTGCCGATTTCAATATTCCTCGCAGAAATAACGCCGCTGATGGGCGCAGTTACGGAACAATCCGCAATATTTTTCTCCAGATTTTCCTTTTGTATCTCGATTGCTGTCAAATTGGCTTCCGCTGTATCATACGCCAATTTCAGCTGATCATATTCACTTTTGGATATAACGCCTTCTTCATACAGAATTTGATTGCTTTCCAGCGTCGTTTTGGCATTATCCGCCTGCAATTTGGTCACATTGTAATTTGCTTCTATGCTGCGCAGCTGGTTTTCCAAATCCACGCTGTCTACTGTAAATAATACAGCGCCTTCTCCTACGCTGTCGCCCACTTCATATCCCAAACCAGTTACTTTTCCTGCCACTGTCGGCACAACAGAAACCTCTCTGGATGGCGCCACCGTTCCAGAAAAGGAAAAGTCACTGGAAATCGAACCGGTGCTCACCGTCATGGTCTCTACCGAACGCGCACTCTTTTCTTCTACCACCTCTTCTTCCGGCGCGCACCCGGTCATTGCAATGACACAAATCAGCGCCAGAAGTCCGCTTCCTTTTTTCATGCTAAATATCCTCCTGCTCTCAACAACATTTGATTTAATTCTTTCAGGTGTTGATAGAACGTTTCTTTTTCCTCCTGCCCCAAAGAAGAAAAACCTTGTGCGACACTGTCCAAAATACGTTCCATTTCTTGATTGACCACTTCCAACCCTTTGGGCGTCAAATAAAAATAACTCTTGCGCCCGTCATCTGTATCCACAGCCTGTTCTTTATATAAATACCCCAACTTTTTTAACTTAGAAACCATAATAGACATGCTGCTTTTACTGATGCGCGACCAATTGGAAAGTTCAGAAAGCGTATGTAAATTCATCGTTTGAACCAACATCAGCACATGAAATTGACGCATAGTTAAATCTTGCATATTATTTTTACCGTTGATGTTAAACAGTTTTTCAATATGCTGCCGATTCCACCATAATATATTCATATTCAGTGCAACCAATTCTTCCGCAATTTTTCTTGCGTTCCCCATGCGTATTCCCCCTTTATTTGCCTCCTGTAAAAAACCTGAACTAATTTTATTATAAAACTATATTGCTGTCAATGCCCTCAGATAAAAAAACAACTGCTTCCAAAAAAATACTTCCTGCCTGCAATTCCCATAAATATCAGAAAAACGATCGCTTACATGCGGTTTTCCGGTATTCGGCAAAGGGACTTTTTTCAATGTTTTGTAAGTTTTGCGAAATGGTTTTGTTTTTTCGTTTTTTTGCTGTCCCTGCTTACAAACGACCATTCCCACAAACAATTCAAACAATAAGCCCCCTTCTCCAGATTAGGATATCCTGCTCTGCTTGCAGCCAGAATGCCTCGATATGGACTTCACGCAAAAATGCACGAAATCCTTTGTTTACTCTAGGATTTCGTGCATATCTACCGTTTCTGCAGTCTAACAATGATCATCAGCCGGCATATGGTACCATAAACGCTACCATGCCTGCAGACGCATCTGCAAGGATGCCGCTGTTGAGCGCAAATACCAAATGATTGCCCTCCAGATAATAAACGACCTCATCCAAATGCTCCTGCAGCCGCGCTTCTGCATCTGTATAAAATCGATCCGGCTGAGCATCTACCAACAACATAAAACCTTGTTGGATCAATGCTTGCGTTTGCGAGGGACTATCTGTGACCAAATCCGACAAGGATACCACCGAGCCGGTCTGCCTGTTATAAGTCTGGGCAGAAATCGTCTTTTGCTCCTGCCCGCCTTGAAAACTGCGTTCTTCCAAAACCACCGAAACATAATTTTCTGATGTTCCAGAAACTGTATAAGCACAAATGGCATAAAACGGCAGGAATGGTTCTCCGTCTTGCTGCGCCGCCGTATATGCCGTCTGTGCCATTTGGGTATACTGCGTAATCAATCCCGTACTCTTTTGCTGTATCTGTTCATATACTTCGTCATTGATTTGTTTCGCCCCGGCAGTATCCTCCTGCAGCGCCGCATAGGTCAGACTGACCGTTGCGATCTGTGTGCCGTCCACCGCATAAATCTGCTCTGTCACATTGCCATTTTCCTCCTGTTCATCCGTTTGGATACGGATGGTGTAAGTCACGCCATCCCATGTCACAGATGCGTCAAATGCCGCTGCAACGGCGCGGATGGGTACCATTGTCCTGTCCTGCATAATCTGTGCCGGTACATCCATAGTACCAACCACTTCTCCGTTTTTATATACCTTATCGTCTCCAATCACCAGCTCTACTGTGTCGTCACCCCTGACAGACGTAATGGTTTGTGTCGGCTCCGACCAGCTTACTTGTGCATCCAGCGCTTCAAAAATACGACGCATCGGCACCAATGTCCGATCCTCCACAATCACCGGCGCCTGGTCCAAAAACTGCACCTCTTGTTGATTGACATATACGGTAATAGGCGGATGAGCAGATACCGGCACTGTCAAGCCAAAGATACATAATCCAATTCCAAAACCAATCCCAATGAATGTTTTCATATTTGTTCCTCCAGCAATCTTTGTCATTGTCGTTTTATTTTAGCATAAAACGACAAAAAACAAAAGCCGCAACCGTGCGCTATCCTGCCGATCCGCTCAAAACGGAAGTCCTTTCCATCGCCATATCTTTTTTACAGGGCTTCCTGAAAGAAACGCTCCAGCTCGTCAAACGGAATTTTATCCACCTGGTCATATAGATCCACATGGTTGGCATCCGGGACGATATACAGTTCTTTTGGCTCGGATGCATTTGCATACGCTTCTTCGCTATAGGCAAGGGAATGGGCATCTTCCCCGGCAATCCATAAAACCGGACGACCATTCAGCTCGCTGATGTGCGTCAGATCCGGAAAGGTCATCAAATCTGCCATGGACGCAGTCGTCACATTTCCCAGCGCATTGGGATGCCAGCCCCGCGATGTGCCATAAAACGAATAAAATTCTGCACTGACCGCATCCAGCCCTTCTGGAACCGTTTCTGTCGGCTGCTCCGGGTAAGCGGCTCTCCAAGCCGCCTCCGCCTGCCCGAAGTCCTCCCATCGCTGGTTGCTGGCCATCTCCAGCATCTGCTGACGGGCTTCCCCGCTCATACTGTTATTGATTCCCGCAATATCATACATCACTACAGGCGCCACAGCTTTGATTCTGGTATCCATCGTTGCTGCAGACAAGGCAAAGCCGCCGCTGCCGCAAATACCGATGGCGCCGATCCGCTCACGATCCACATATTCCAAGGAACCCAGAAAGTCCACACCTTCACTGAAGTCCTCTACATAAGTTGCCGTCGAACCGGTCATCCGCGGCTGACCGCCGCTATATCCGTGGTAGGAGGGGTCAAAGGTCAGCACGACAAAACCCCGTTGGGCAAGCTCATTTGCATACACGCCTGGTCCCTGCTCCTTGACGCCGCCAAAGGGCGGACCAATCACCAAAGCGGGATACTGCTGTGTCAAATCCGCATCCTTCGCAAGATACAGATCGCCTGCCAATTCAATTCCAAAACGGTTCGGATAATAAACCTTTATTCTTTCTACCTGAGCGCAAAGATATAATGCTCTTCCTCTGCCGAAACACGAATTGCTGCATTCGGATTTTCCGCAGTTTCTGCCTGTATTTGGGATGCTCCTTCGTTTTCTGCTGGTGCGCTGCACCCCATCAGCGCCAGCACCGTCATCAGGGTCATTCCCATCTGTATTGTTCTCTTCATTTCCCTTTCGCCTCTTTTCTTCCTATTTTGTATCCATGTTGCCGAACCGGCTTTACAAAAGCGCTTTCTAGAAAAAGCATATCATTCTTCCCATTCTATATCAAATACATATATATTATTTATTTTCATAAAATAAATTTATTGAATATTTCCCTCTTTTCCAGTATTCCACGGACAGTATCTCTATCTTTTTACAGACAAAAAAGTGTCCTGTTTTCGGTATCCTACAGATACCAAAAACAAAACGCCAGATACAAGGCATTTTCATAAGAAAACAAAGAAAGCTGAAATCTCTGCAATACAAAGATTTCAGCTTTCTTATTTTTCCCAAATTTTATTGGGTCCGTTTTCTTTTTTTTCACATCAAAGTCAAGTACAGCCAAAACGGCTGCTGCTTATTTCCCCTGTTGTTCTGCTTCTTGAATGTATTTCATGGAAATTGCCGCACAGTCTCCAATCATCTGCATACAGCTTTTTTTGCGGGACTTGCTTTCAAAGTCCCCATGCGGCGCAGACAATTCGCTGCAAATGAGTGTACCAAATTTTTCCTCCATCTCCGTGACCATCCGCCCGACAATATCATAAATGCCATGCAATTCCTGGATACGCTCCGCCATGGTTTCCTTTTCCATGGGATGTTTTCTGCCTGCCACAGCGGAAAGCGCCATCACTGCGCCAGTAATGGCGCCGCAGGTATTTTTGGTATGTCCCATCCCGCCGCCAAAGCCTGTAGACATGCATATGATTTCCGGCGGCAGTTCACTGCCATGCAAATCCAAAAAGGTCTGCATCACACATTCAGAACAGTTCAATCCCTGACGAAAGTAGTTCTTTGCCTGCTGTTGGGCTTGCTCCATAAAAGCGATATCTTTATTTTCCTCCATACTCTGCTTCCTCCTGTCATATTTCCCCATCATATCCTCTTTCTTTCAGTGTAACACAATCAAAAAATATTGAAAAGCACCTTTCTTTCCCGATCTGAAAAACATGACCTAACAGAGGGCAAAATTTTGATGTTGCAACAACAGCATCAAACAGAATTTTTCCAAACTGTAACAGACAAATTTCAGCTCCGAAAACAGATTCCTGCTTAGAGTCGTCAAAATTCTTCTGTTGTGATTTGCTGAATCAAAGCAGATAATTTCTTCTTGTCCTCTTTTTTACACAGAAAATAATATACCGCAGTAGCTTCCGGATCTGAAATGGGAATTACCATACGATTTTCTGGTTTTCCCGACCATTTCATTGCCAAATCAGATACAAAAAATGGAAGCGCCGATGCCTGTACCAATTCTTCAAAATCTTCCTGCCGCTCCTGAACCAAAGTGCGGGTACCGGGCATTTTTTCTCGGCAGACATCTCGCCAAAAACCAATTTGAGAAAGCAGCAACACGCTTTGTCCGTCCAAATCCCGAAAGGAAAGCGATTGTGCATCAGATAACGGATGGGCAGGCGGCAGGGAAAAATATAACTGCTCTCTCTCAAATGCAACACAATAGAAATCCGCTTCCGTGATCGCAAAGGGAAGAATAATCAATTGATATTCCCCTGATTTCAAACCAGTTTGCAGTGTCTGTATCTCCTGCATTTCCGATGAAATTGCCATCGTCGGATACAACCGCGACACTAAGGATACCAGTTCCCATAATGGAGCAGGCGCACAAGAGCCAATGGAAATAGTGCGCTGACTACGCTCAAAAGCCCGCACCTGTTCTACCATATTTTGCGCCTGCTCCACCACCCGGCGTGCTTGCTCTACAGCAAGTACACCATTTTGATTCAGACTGATTTTATTTTTCTGCCGATCAAACAAAGGAACCTGCAGCGCTTCTTCCAGTTTCTGCATGGAACGGCTCAATGCAGGCTGAGAAAGATGCAGCTGCTCTGCCGCTGCAGAAATGGTTCCACATTCTGCAATGGCAATGAGTTGAATCAGTTGATGTAATTCCAGCATCATGGATACACTCCTTTCTTTCTGCTATGCATTTTTATCATACCACATTTCACGGACAGCATTGTACTTTTTTTTCAAATCATTTTACAATGATGTCTATACTATTCATAAAACCCCTGAGGAAACAAGGTGATCGAAATATGTTGATAAAACCAATTATCTGGTACAGCTTGATGATATTTCTTCTGGTATGGACCGCTTACGGCAGCCATACACGGCATGAAATTCCAACAAGAGCATCATCCTTTCTGCAATCGGCAGAAAATCAAAACGAAACAGACATACTACAGCAAGATCAAGTCACCGAAGGTACAACAACATACCGCGGATTTCTCATGGATCATGTCCTTCATTCTGAAACCAACGGTGACATCCATTTTCATCTTTTTATTCCGGAAAGCTACGACGGCAGTTCTCCTTATGCGCTTTTTCTCACTCTTCCTGGTTATGAAGGGCTTTTATTTCAGGGAGTTGGCGCCAATCTTTATACCGAAGCATATGCCTTTGAAGCACAGCGATACCATCCCGAAATGATCATCGCTGCGCCGCAGCTTAATGACTGGGGCGAAACTTCGGCAAATCAAACGATTGCTTTGACAGAATATCTTCTGTCTCACTATGCTATTGATCCGAATAACGTTTATCTGCAAGGATATTCTGGAGGAGGTGAAACTGGTTCTATTGTCATGGGCAACCGTCCGGAACTGTATACCGCCTATCTTGCCGTCAGCACCCAATGGGAAGGGGATTTACAAGCATTGGTACAGGCACAAACGCCTGTATATCTTGTCACAGGAGAAGCAGATCACTATTATGGTGCAAGCCAACTTAGAGAAACCTATGCACACCTATCTGCCTTATATGAAGCAAAGGGATTGACAAAAGCAGAGATCGACGACCTTGTTGTACTGGATATCAAACCATCAGACTATTTTACTGTCCGCGGATATACGGACCAACATGCCGGCGGAGTATCCTTTGCATTTGATCAAACAATCATGAGCTGGTTATTTAGCAGATAATACCTCTTCCAAAATCGATACAGACAAAAGTCAGTATGTGTATTATTTATAGCAGATTGCAAAATCCGCACTGTACTTTCTGCTTTTTTTCCGCTACACTGTCTATAACAGATCGAAAAGGAGGGTCGTTATCATGCAGTCTGTGACACTTTATAACGGTATCCAAATGCCTGTTATGGGATACGGTACCTTTCAAATCACAGATGCCGCACTATGTGAAAAATGTGTCAGTGACGCATTAGAAATCGGTTATCGCCTGTTTGATACGGCTGCAGCTTATCGAAATGAAGCAGCGATCGGAAATGCCATCCGTCACTCCGGCATTTCTCGTCAGGAATTGTTCATTACCACCAAATTATGGGTACAGGACACCAGCTATGAAGGAGCCAAACAGGCAATTGCAACTTCTTTGCACAATCTTGGGCTGGATACCATTGACCTGTATCTGATTCATCAGCCCATGGGTGACTATATCGGTGCATACCGCGCAATGGAAGAAGCCTATCGGGAAGGTAAGTTGAAAGCCATTGGTGTATGCAATTTCTATCCCCACCGCTTGGCTGATCTCTGTGAAACAGTAGAGATCCTGCCCGCTGTCAACCAAGTAGAGCTGCATCCTTTCTTCCAGCAAGAGCAGGCTCTGGAAACCATGAAAGCATATGGCGTGCATCCAGAGGCATGGGGTCCTTTTGCAGAAGGCAATCATGGTATTTTCACTCATCCGGTTTTGAGTGCCATTGGTCAAAAATACGGGAAAACTGCCGCTCAGGTTGCACTGCGGTGGAATGTACAGCGTGGGGTTACCGTAATTCCAAAATCTGTCCATAAAAATCGTATGGAACAAAATATTGACATTTGGGATTTCCAACTCAGTCAGGAGGATATGGAAGAAATTGCAAAATTAGACATAGGACATAGCGAAATTGTAGATCACAGCAGCCCGGCTTTTGTCAAAATGCTGCATCAAATGAAAATCCATGCATAATGCATCCAAACCGCCAATACTGCTGCATCCTGAAAAAGAACAAAGTAAATCATAGATCAATCCGATTTTCAAAAAAACGGCAGTCTGAAATAAGCATTTCAAACTGCCGTTTATCCTTGTTCCAAAACCGCATAACAACAATTTTCAGAATGACAAGGAATCGTTTACAAACTCAATATTGACATCACCGTTATTACTGGACACATTTAGCGTTTTTTCTCCGTTTTCTTTCTTATCTGGCAGGCTACTTTCGCCATTTTTAATTTCTGTTTGAATAGAAAAGTCATCATAGCTTCCGATAACCATTCCCTCTATATCCCCGTTTTTGGCTGTTAAATATAGGGCATCTCCTACCTCTAAGTGTTCGAAAGTAATATTTCCGTTGTTAGATGAAATGCTGATCCTTCCAGTTACAGACATAGTGGGAAGTGCTATATCTCCATTTGTTGTGGACAGTGTAAGGGTGTCTAACAGTACATCCGGTATTTCTAACAATATTTTCCGATCTTCAGCAGATGCTTTCCAACCAATATAATCCGTCCACTCTTTATCCCTTACGCTTGTCATGTGCAACACATTGTTATCAGAAACAGAAATATCGTAATACTCTTTGCGATTTTCATAATATTGAATATGAATTTGTTCGTCCTTTGATAGAGACACTTCGATTTCCCTATCCTGTACATCAAGATTGATTTCATTTATCTGTGTATCCGGTGTATAGTTTTTCTCTTCAAATGGATCGCTGTTGTCCGAACATCCAGACAAAACAAAGTTACTCAACACAAAACACAATGTCAGTGAAATTATTTTTTTCATTTTATTTCCTCCATAATTTTGATGCATTCAAATTACAATGCTAATTCATAGCAGTATTCGTTACAATCCATCTTTCCTGTGAAGTGAAAACCAAAAGAAAGATACAAATGCTTCACCTCTTCATTTGTATTATCTATTGTTAAAACCACTCTTCTGACGCCTTGAATTTTTAGCCCGCGCAAAATATGCTCTAAAGCTTTTTCCTCCAGCCCTTTTTGCTGAAAGCGATCATCTATCATAAAGCGGCAGATCATTGCTGTTTCCGCTCGATTTTCTGTGCGTTTATACATAAAAAAGCCAATGAGCACATTATCGCTATAAATTGCATTTGGATATATTTCTGAATGATATTTTGTTTCTGCGATGGAAACAGCGTTGCAGCAGGAACATCTCTCCTTTGTCGTACCAATGAAATTTTTACTTGTCGTCAATTCACATACATCCAAGATATTTTGCGCATCAACTGCTTTTATCTGAATCATAGCTATCCCTCTTGTCTATAACGTTTTTCTTTTTAAGACTACAAGCCCTCCAAAAGATAATGCGGCACTAAGTAACAGACAAATCAAAATGTGCAGGACAGCATTGCTGTTGAACATGATAATCTGAAAAAATCCAATCAAGATAGCCCGCAATGGTGCAATCGGCGTAAAAATGCAAAGAATAGCAACCAATACTGCATCAGTCAGCCATCCATACCAATGTGTCTGCATGGATAACAGTACATGAAGAAAAACTATGCCAAGCAGTAAAAAGAACATTTGCTGTAATCCGGCCACAATCATCCCGTTTTCCGTCCATTGACACACATCCATCAGATTGATCACTGTTTGCGCTGAATATGCAGGGTCCATCCATTGATGGATTACAGCGTTGACAAGGGAAATACAAAACGCCAAAATCCCATAACTGATGAGACAACCGAAATAGTAATCTTTTTTGCTCGCTCCCAAGTGCATGAACTTCGTGAAATCATAAAACACAAAAAAGAATGGCGTCAAGGCAGCAAGCAGCCAGGTAAAATTTCCGTTACTTAAAACAACATCGCCGGAAGATGTGGCACAAAGTACCACAAGAACTGTAATAATGAAACTAATTTGATTGCTTGCAAGCAATCGTTTTACAATCGCAAAATGAGCTGTCATCTTTTTGCACCTCCCTTATGCCCGACCATCTGAATAAAAAACTCCTGCAAAGACAGGGGATGAATATCCAATGAAGCAGTTTGTTCTGGCGGGGTATCAAAGATATAACTTGTTACTAGCCCTCCAACAGTATCTTGACCAATGATATTTCGGTTTTGGGTTGCTGCCGCTACCTCTTTTTGAAGTCCACTGATACAAAATGCTTTTGTTTCAACCGACTGTAAGGTATCAAAGAAACAGATGCTTCCTTTATCCATAATAATCAGCTTTTGAATGGTCTTTGTGATTTCTTCTATGATATGAGTGGATACAATAATGATTCTTGGATGTTTCTGAAAACTCTCTGTCAGCATATCGTAAAACTCTACGCGCGTAATTGCATCAAACCCGAGAACAGGTTCATCTAACAGAATGACCTCTTTATTACTTGCCAAACAAATAATGGTGGAAACCATTGTTTTCATGCCAAGGGAAAGATGGTGATATTTCTTTTTTCCATCCAATTCAAAGCGCTCCATCATTTCCAACGCAAAGTCAAAATCATAGTTGGAATTGACTTCCGAAGCAATCCGAAGCAGCTTCCGCACTGGAAGATTAAAATGCTTTGCAAAGTTCTCAATATAGCTGACACCTGTATTCAAGGTAGATGTTGTTATCGTTTTACCATCAACTTGAATCGTACCATTTGTAATATTTTGATATCCGGCAATCGACTTTAGAAGCGTTGTTTTCCCTGCGCCATTCCGACCAAGCAAACAATAAATACCCGGTTCATCTATCGACAAAGTAATATTTTTTAGCACGGTTGTTTTTCCGTACTGTTTTGTTACTTGTTTCAGTTCTATCATACAGCCATTCCTCCTAAACAACATTGAAATATCTATTGCTTTGCACAATGTCCTATGCTAAAATAGCATGATAAACCTTTGTGTAACACAAAAGTCAATAGGAGAAAATAAAAAAAATGAAAAAATATTTTTCCATTGGAGAAGCTGCAAAGGCTGTCCATACAACAAGTGAAACGCTGCGGCATTATGACCGTATTGGATTAGTGAAACCAAGCAAAAAAGACGAATGGACCAATTATCGCTATTATACTGAGCAGGATATTGTTCGGTTGAATACAGTACGAGCGTTGCAGCTAATGGACTTACCGCTGCAGGAGATAAAAAAAGTTTTAGAATATGACGATCTAGAAAAAATGGTAGACTTTCTAGCGCAAGCAGAAAAAAGGGCTGAAGAAAAAATAACTGCACTTCAGTACAGTAAATCAAAAATTCAATTAGCAAAAGCAGACTATGAAAGAAAGTTACAAGGGCGTGAAAGTCTGAATGACACTGTTGTCAAAGATATCCCAAAGCGTGTGATTTTGCTATCAGACACTTTAGAATTACCAACCCTTGATAATCTTTGGAATTATCTCAGCCATTTCTATGATAAAGTGACTCCTGCCCTAAAAAAACAATTTTTCTTTGAGGATTTAGCCGGTATATACACTGAAAACGGAAGAACACGGCTTTTTGCTGTCTGTATTCGTTATGTGGATATAGATGGATTAAAGGTATTGCCAAAAGGAAAATACCTATGTGCTAACTGCACGGAAGAAAATAGAGAACAAATGCTACGCGAATTAATCCACATAGCTCAAACAAAATATGGTGTAGATCCAACCTTTACAGTACAACTCATTGTTGTATCAGGCATTTTACAATGGAATTATGAAATACAGGTTTATGTTGATAAATAAAATACGGGAAAACAGAATATTTTTATGCTGTTTCCACTCTTTATTTATCATGAAAAAACACAACAAAATCTGCTTTGCAGACGAACCATTGCATCAGTAAAAGGAGAGGAGTTAGGATTTTTCTGCTCATTTTTCTCAAAATAAAAGAAAAAAGCACCATACACCAGCATGATGCTTTCTTAATTGCCAAGACAGGATTGGAACCTGCGATGTCCCACCTCGAAACATCGTCGCCTGCTCTCCTTTGCTGCGCGCTGTCGGCAGTCTCCCTGTTTCTCGCCTGTATCGGCTCTCTTCTTCTGCCACTGGCAGCGGTCGCCGATACAGCCCCGGAAACCCGTCGGTCGCAGATCAAAGCAACAAAAAAAGCACCATACACCAGCATGATGCTTTCTTAATTGCCAAGACAGGATTGGA
>ERZ1643247.905-NODE-905-length-31492-cov-32.808856_pt1 | contig 31492 bp, 28 predicted proteins | sample MGYA00579264_ERZ1643247 | MGnify/ENA primary metagenome ERZ1643247 (study PRJEB29033, sample SAMEA4952262) | chicken gut metagenome | biome: Broiler Chicken; feature: Gastrointestinal Tract; material: Caecum | place: Ireland | collected 2018 | study: Broiler... | reverse complement strand
TTACTAATAGGTCGAGGGCATAACCAAAGCGGAATAGGTGAAAGATGGATGATTGATTCTTTGTATGTAGTTTTGAAGGTATACAGACAATTAACATGGAATGAGAGGGAGCACCTGAGAGAGTATTCTTTCAGGTGCTTTTTTCTGTATATTTTGCTTTATATATCAGCAAAATAATACTTGTAAAGAGCAGAATAATCTGTTAATATACAACTATATTTAATTAAACCGACAGAGTCGGAAATAGACAGATACAGGCAGTCCAAAGAGGGATAACGTTTTGTTATCCCTCTTTTTTTGGCTGCAGAGACATGGTCAGGAGGTAGACAATTATGAGAAAAATAATGAATATCCGTTTCGATTCCTATGATATGATTGCAAGATTTTCAAAAGATATTGCAAATGTAAAGGGAGAGTTCGATCTTGTTTCCGGAAGGAAAGTTGTGGATGCAAAATCTTTTCTCGGTATTTTCAGCCTGGATCTCTCAAAGCCCATAGTACTGGATGCGGTGACGGATGAAGTTGAGGTATTTGATAAATTTAGTACTTATCAGATATAAACTCCGTCTTCTGATATTAGATAGATGAACTGATACAAAAAATAGAGCGTAATCGGTTTTTCCCCTTGACAAATCTGCCCGACACGTTTACCATAAAACCGTTAGCATTTTATCAAGGAGGAGTTATTATGAAAATGTTAAAAAAAGTTGCAAGTATTGCACTTGCATCAGCTATGGTATTTTCACTGGCTGCATGTGGAAACGGCAGTGATAGTGGAAAAGGCGAAGGAAATTCAGATGCTACTACATTTAAGATCGGTGGCATCGGACCTATCACAGGAGACACAGCAATCTATGGTACAGCTGTTAAGAATGGTATTCAGCTTGCAGTAGATGAGATTAACGCAGACGGCGGTATCAACGGATGCCAGATTGAGTATCAGTTTGAAGACGATCAGGGTGATTCCGAGAAATCCGTTAATGCTTACAATACTCTGAAAGACTGGGGTATGCAGATGCTGGTCGGAACAGTTACATCTACACCGTGTACAGCAGTTGTTGAGGAAACACACGCTGATAATATGTTCCAGCTTACACCGTCCGCTACGGCTGTAGAGAGTATCCAGTATGACAATGCATTCCGTATGTGTTTCTCTGACCCGAGCCAGGGTACAGTTTCCGCTGATTATATCGCAGAGAACGGACTTGCAACAAAGGTAGCGGTTATCTACGACAGTTCTGACACATATTCAACTGGTATCTATCAGAACTTTGCATCAGAGGCAGAGGCAAAAGGACTGGATATCGTTGCTGCAGAGGCGTTTACAAAAGACAGTAACACAGACTTCTCAGTACAGATTCAGAAAGCAAAAGATGGCGGAGCAGAACTTGTATTCCTTCCGATTTACTATCAGCAGGCTTCTCTGATTCTTGCACAGGCTGACAGAGCGGGATTTGCTCCGAAGTGGTTCGGCGTTGACGGTATGGATGGACTGCTTGATGTAGAAGGATTTGATGCATCTCTTGCAGAAGGACTGATGTTCCTTACACCGTTTACACCGGATGCAGACGATGAGGCTACTCAGACATTTGTTGCGAACTACGAGAAAGAGTTCGGCGACACACCAATCCAGTTTGCTGCAGATGCATATGACTGCATGTATGTAATCAAGGCAGCTGCTGAGAAAGCTGACATTACACCGGATATGAGCATCTCTGATATTTGCGATGCCATGAAAGGCGCTATGACAGAAATCACAATTGACGGTCTTACAGGAAAACAGATCACATGGGGCGAAGATGGCGAGCCGTCTAAAGAGCCTACAGTTGTGGTTATAGAAGATGGAGCTTACAAAGTTCTCCAGGCTGAGTAAATTCGTATTTGTCGAATCAAATGCCGCTGGAAAGGATCTGAAATCTGATTAAAAACAAAGCCGCAAAATGGACTGTTTGAGCCAAAGGCGAGTTGTCCATTTTGCGGTTTAACATCAGATTTCAGATCCTTTATTTTTTATTTTAGCTTCTCTGTATCCGGGCTGCGGTCCGAAGTTTTGGACCTGTAATTGCAGCTATTATAATCTTTACCGCATCTCCCGGCAGATACGGAAGTACACCTATTGTCAGAGCTGTGATAAAGCTCTGGCTGGTCTGCCATGCCAGCCATGCTGTTCCGAATGTATAGCATACTGCCATTCCAAGGATCATTCCCAGGATGGCTGTATATTTTTTACCCGGAAAGTGCTCAAGAAAGAATCCATGTATAAAAGCAAGCAGGATAAATCCGGCCAGGTAGCCTCCTGTCGGTCCTGCAAGTTTTGCCAGCCCACCGCTGAAAGAAGAAAAAACCGGAAGTCCGGCAGCTCCGAGCAGGAGATACAGAATCACACAGATTGAAGCGGATTTCATCCCCAGTATGTAAACTGCCATAAAGATTATAAAATTTGTCAGGGAGATAGGTACCGGACTAACGGGAATTGGAATGGAGAATGGAGCAATAATGCAGATCACGGCCGTCATAAGACCGATTACCGCCATATTCTTTGTCTTGCCTGTCTGTTCATATCTGCTGGTTGTATTCTCTTTCATATCTGTAAACTACCTTTCATATGTGAAAATCTATTTCGAATAGCAGTATAATGAATAAACAGAGTAATGTCAACTAAAATATAAAATAAGTTGACAATTTCTCTTTTTGAAATCTTAGTAAAATGTTTATAAAAAAATCATATCGCAGCTGTCGGGCGCATGGTATAATGGTTGCACGATATGCAATCATTATACCGGAACGAAAAGATATAAGACAGGAGCATTATATGTTTGGTTATGTAACGATATGTGAACCCGAACTGAAAGTAAAAGATCTGAAGAAATACAGGGCATATTACTGCGGACTCTGCCGCGAACTGAAAGAGGAGTACGGCTTTATGGGGCAGATGACGCTCACATATGATATGACATTTGCCATCATCCTTCTGTCATCTTTATATGAGAATGTCGCAGACATGGAGATGCACCGCTGCAAAGTCCATCCAGTAAAAAAGCAGATGATGTTAAGAAATGAGATTACTTCTTATGCAGCTGCCATGAATGTTCTTCTGGCATATTACCATATGGATGATGACTGGCGGGATGACCGGAAAATCACAAGCTTTATGACGAAGAGTGTGATACACGGTAAGGTGAAGAAGATTATAGAGCAGTATCCCGGACAGAGTGAAGCGATCAGAAGCTCTCTGGCAGAACTTGCACAGTGTGAGAAGGAAAACAGTATGGATATTGACCGCACTGCGGGATGTTTCGGCCGGCTGATGGAAGAACTGTTCCTTTACCGGAAAGATATATGGGAGAGAAATCTGCGGAAAATGGGATTCTTTCTCGGAAAATACATCTATCTTATGGATGCTTATGAAGACCTTCCGGAAGATCTTGAGAAAGACAGATATAATCCGCTTAGAAAAATTTACGGGGAGCCGGATTATGAGCAGCGGATCAAACAGATTCTCTGTATGATGATCGCGGAGAGCACAGCTGAATTTGAGCGGCTTCCATGCCTTGTAGATGTGGACATTTTGCGCAATATATTGTATGATGGGGTGTGGAGTCGATATAATAAGATACAGATGAAGAAAAGTGAGGAACAGAAAAAATGAATAAGAATCCATATGAGGTGCTCGGAGTATCTCCGAACGCGTCAGATGATGAGATAAAGAAAGCATACCGCGATCTGACGCGGAAATATCATCCGGATGCCAATGTGGATAATCCGCTGGCTGATCTGGCTGAAGAGAAGTTCAAAGAAGTACAGGAAGCCTATGATACGATCATGCATGAACGGGCTTCCGGAAGCACAGGCGGTTATTCATATGGGGGAAGTTCATCTTCCGGCAGTTCGGGGGGATACTCCTATAGCGGTTCGGCTTACGGGAATTCCGGCGGATACGGCGGCTATCAGAATGCTCAGCAGGATCCGAGACTTCAGGCGGCTGTCAACTATATCAATAACAGACGGTTTCGAGAGGCGCTTAACACTCTGGATCAGGTGCCGGAGAGAACAGCCCTCTGGTATTATCTGAGCGGCTGCGCCAATGCGGGGCTTGGAAATAATGTCCTGGCAAGAGACCATGCGGCTCAGGCAGTTAATATGGAACCTAATAATATGCAGTACAGACAGCTGTTAAACCAGCTTGATTTCAGCAGCAGGAGATATCAGAACAGCCCTTATGGCAATGGATACGGCATGGGCGGAAACACATCCTGCGGTACAGGAAATTTCTGCTGTGATCTTTGGCTCGCTGACACATGCTGTGAATGTATGGGAGGAGATCTTTGTTCATGCATGTAAAGGCAAAGACAGTGGCGCTGGGAGGCCTTCTTCTGGCGCTTACCGTAGTGTTTATGGCTCTGGGAAGTATCATTGAGACGAGCACATTATTTCTGCTGGCCGCGGCGTCCTTTTTTGTCGGGATCGTGGTGAGAGAATTCGGGCTGAAGACCGGCGGCGCCTTTTATCTGGCGGCAGTCCTGCTGGGAGCGGTTACTGCGCCGAATAAATTTTATGTGCTGACTTTTGCGGCTATGGGAGCGTATATCTGGGGGATTGAGGCCGTCTGGAGATGGCTTGAGAGGCACCCGGAGATGACACAGCGATATAAGGTTTTCTGGATTGCGAAATATGTAATCTTTAATATCGTCTATATACCTGTCGTGCTGATTTTCCGTGAACTGCTTTTTGGACAGGCAGTATCTGACGGAATCATGGCGGCTGTCATTGCGGGCGGACAGATCGGTCTGTTTATCTACGACAGAGCATATGATTATGTGCAGGTACATATGTGGGGAAAGATGAGAGGACGATTTTTATAATCTAAATCGGCTGTTAAAAATACCGGACACTTTTATTGCGGTGTCCGGTATTTTCAGCATATTCAAAAAAGGAAGAGCCACATTTCTGTGGCTCAAAGGGGGAAAAAGTTTATGAAAAAGTGTTCTTTTCAAGAACAATTATAGTATAAAAAAGAGATGTGTAAAAAGTGTGTTCAAGATTTGAATGGATTATGAACAAAACGTAAAAAACTATTGCAATCCTGAATATAAAGAGTTATATTAATACACGTAAAAGGAATAAAATCTTCGGGGTCGGGTGTAAGTCCCAACCGGCGGTAAAGTCCGCGAACTGCTTTACAGCAGCCGAACCGGTGACTTTCTTTAGAGAGAATTCCGGTACCGACAGTATAGTCTGGATGAGAGAAGAGATTTATAGCTGCCTGTATATGATGTGAGTATCGGGCAGCAGTCCATTGTATGAGGAATGAACCCCGGAAAGAGATTTCCGGGGTTTTCTTTTTGCTGTTTTCTTTATATGGTACACGGAAACAGCTGGTGGGCGGAATTTCCATGAAGATTACCTTTTTCAAAATTAATATGCCGCATAGTACGGCGGAAAAAGGAGAGAAGAAAGATGAGTACAGAAACAAAAACAACAGTACAGACACAGGAACGGGGAAAGGCGAGATTCGGCGTCAGGGCACTTGTGAATATCGGTATGCTCTCGGCAATCGCGATTATTTTAATGCTTTTTGAGATTCCGCTTCCGTTTGCACCGTCATTCTATGAGATCGACTTCAGTGAAGTACCTGTCATGGTAGGATGCTTTGCCATGGGACCGTTTGCGGGAGCGCTTATTGAATTCGTAAAGATCCTGCTCAATTTTGTGTTTACAGGCACAGATACTGCAGGTGTCGGTGAACTTGCCAACTTCGTTATCGGCTGTTCCCTCTGTGTTCCTGCCGGCCTGATCTACAGAAGAAAACGTACAAGAACTACGGCGCTGATCGGTATGGCTGTTGGAACTGTTGCTATGACTGTGATCGGATGCGTAGTGAATGCGTACATACTTCTGCCGACGTATGCCACAGCATTCGGTATGCCTATGGATGCGCTTGTAGAGATGGGAACTGCGGTAAACCCGAATATCACAAGCCTTTCCACATTTGTGATCTTTGCAGTAGCGCCGTTTAATCTCCTGAAAGGAGTACTTGTATCAGCTATCGTATTTCTTATCTATAAGAAGATCAGCCCGATCTTCAGAATGCGTCTGTCATGAGAGAATGGACAGTAAAACTGGTAAAAAAGGGAGTTATATACAGTCACATTCAATGTGATCAAGGCAGGAATTAATGGCGGAGTTACATTTATTCTGTATAAACGGATTGCAAATTTTTTGAGGAGATAGATCATGCCCGCTTCTCTTGATGGAGAAGCGGGTATATTTTTGTAAAAACAGCAGTTTGGATTGTGTTGTCAGAGAAGCCGTGTTTATGCATTAAAATCAAATGGAAATAAAAAAGTTGACAACTTTGAAAGTTTATATTAAAATATCGCCTGTAACATTTTTGTAATATCTGTAATAAAACTGAAAATAATAACATATATATTTAAAAGAAGTTTGTAAAGATATTGCAATCTGTTAGAGGAGGAGTATATGAAATATAATCAGAACAGGCGGCTTTTACGTATATTTTATGCTGCCACTGCAAGTGTAACTTTGTTAACAGGTTTTACAAGTCTGGCTGCGGAGAAGGATACTTTTTCTGTAGAGCCCGTTCTTGTGCAGGAGGAAACTCCATGGAATTTTGCCGATGCCGTAACAGAGATTCAGGAAAATGCCGTGAGTGAGACAAAAGATGCGGCGGAAGAAGCATATAGAGCATATCAGAAAAAGGTAGAAGAAGAGAAGAAAGCAGCTGAAGAAGCTAAAAGGCTTGCGGAGGAAAAGGCTGCACAGGAGGCTGCTGCTCAGGCTGAGAAAGAAGCTCAGGAGCAGGCAGAACAGGCACAGGCTTCCTCAGTAAGTGTGTCCGCATCTGAGCAGGAACTTCTGGCGGCTCTGATTTTCTGTGAAGCGGGAAATCAGCCTTATGACGGACAGGTGGCTGTAGGGGCGGTCGTCATGAACCGGGTAAGGAGCGGCTCTTTCCCTGATACGATCACAGACGTGATCTATCAGTCAGGACAGTTTACACCGGCCATGATAGGGTGGCTGGATTCGGTGCTTGCAAGCGATGGATATACGGATTCTGCTATGCAGGCAGCGGCAGACGCGCTGGCCGGAAGCAATCCTATCGGAGACTGTCTGTACTTCAGTACAGGCGGAGGAGGCTATCAGCTGGGAGATCATTATTTCCGATAAATGTGGCTTTTGCCGGAACAGCAGATGGCAATAGCAGTATAATTATGATAAAATAGTCCGGTATTTATGAAATCACAGTGTATATTTCGAAGAACAGGAGAGACAAAAGATGACGATCCGGATAAGAGAATACAAAAAAGAAGATGTAAATGAAGCGGTAAATATATGGAATCAGGTCGTAGAGGATGGAGAAGCGTTCCCTCAGATGGAATTGCTGACGGAGAAAACCGGAGATGAATTCTTCAGGGGACAGTCATTTACCGGTATTGCTTACGACGAGGATACCGGAGAGATCGCAGGTCTGTATATCCTGCATCCGAATAATATCGGACGCTGCGGGCATATCTGCAATGCCAGCTATGCTGTGCGAAGAGACCTGCGGGGACAGCACACTGGAGAAAAACTGGTGACTCACTGTATGAAGAAAGGAAGAGAGCTGGGGTTTCGTATCCTGCAGTTTAACGCGGTGGTCGCTTCCAACAGATATGCGCTGAAACTGTATGAGAAGCTTGGTTTTATCCGGCTTGGAACTATCCCCGGCGGCTTCCTTATGAAAGACGGGCATTATGAAGATATCATTCTGCATTATCATGTACTGTAAAATTCCGATTTATATCTATAGACCCAGATTTTTAAATGCTTCGGCAAATGCATTATTGATCGGCTCATTCGCCTCTTTTGCCTGCTTTCTCATATAAGCAGCCACATCCCGTTTATTTGCGCTTTTTCCTTCTTTTTTCTTTCTCTCCTGAAAAGAGGATAGCTTTTCTTTATGGCCGCAGGAGCAGACGAATCTCTGAGCGTCGCCTTTTCCGACAAGTTCCATTTTTTTATGGCAGACAGGGCAGCGGGCGTTGGTGCGTCTGGAGATTGTCTCGCGATAGCCGCATTCTCTGTCCTGACACACGAGCATCTTCCCGTGTTTTCCGTTTACTTCAAGCATCAGTTTGCCGCACTGCGGGCACTTGTGGCGGGTCAGATTGTCATGACGGAATGTGCCGTCTGCATTTTTGATCTGGCTGATCAATGATTTTGTGTAATTCTCGATCTCCGCCATGAATTTGTTCTGCGATTCTTTCCCCTGTGCTATGGATTTGAGCCTGAGTTCCCACTGCGCGGTGAGTTCAGGACTTTTGAGATCCGGAGGCACAAGGGATAAGAGTTGTTTCCCCTTGGACGTAATATGGATCTCTGCGCCTTTCTTTTCCATGAGGAAACTTCCGAAGAGCTTCTCGATGATATCGGCGCGGGTCGCGACAGTCCCGAGGCCGCCGGTCTCGCCCAGGGCGCGTGCCAGAGTCTGGTCTTTATGCTGCATATACCGCGCAGGATTCTCCATCGCCGCGATCAGTGTGCCTTCTGTAAAATAAGCCGGCGGTTTTGTCTTCCCTTCCGTGATCGACAGAGAGGTGACGGGAAGTTCGGTGCCCTCGCTGACATCAGGCCATGTGGTGTCTGTCAGTGAAGAACTGCCTGTGCTGCCGCTAGTGTCCGCGGTATCTTCATCTTCAAGATCCTCCCAGTCTGCATCATAGATCTCACGCCACCCGGTTTTCAGGATACGGCTGCCTTTTGCCCGGAAAGTCTCTTTCCCGATCATTCCGGTCAGGGAAATCTCTTCATACTCACAGGCAGGAGACAGAACAGCAAGGAACCGGCGGACAACGAGATCATATATTTTGCGTTCCTCATTTGACATATGTTCGAGCTGGACGAACTGCTCGGTTGGGATGATCGCGTGATGGTCCGATACTTTCGCATTGTTTACAAAGGATTTGTCAGCTTTGATCTCATGCATGGAGAGCCGTGATGCCGCCTTGCGGTAAGGACCGACAGCACAGGCTTTCAGGCGTTCCCTCAAGGTCCCGGTCATATCGGTGGTGAGATAGCGTGAATCGGTCCGAGGGTAGGTGAGCACCTTGTGGTTTTCGTAAAGGCGCTGCATGATATTTAATGTCTGTTTTGCCGAATATCCGTATCGCTGGTTCGCTTCTCTCTGCAGTGCAGTCAGATCATATAGAGCAGGAGAAAAGGTCTTCTTTGTCTTCTTCTTTACCTCTGTAATCCTGATCTTTTGTGCCGCGTTTTTGTAAATTGATTCGATTCTGGATTTATCAAACGTGCGGCCGGAGTTATTCTTTGCATCTGTCCAAATGAATGAAATCCCTTTTGCGACTGCTCTGAGTCCATAATATGGCTTCGGAATAAACTTTTTGATTTCTTCTTCCCGAGAAGCGATCATTGCCAGCGTGGGCGTCTGCACTCTTCCGCAGGAGAGCTGGGCATTGTATTTACATGTGAGCGCACGGGTGGCGTTGATCCCGACTTCCCAGTCAGCCTCCGCACGGGCTACTGCGGCGTGATACAGATTTTTATAATCTTTGCCCGGACGCAAATGTGAAAATCCCTCCCGGATCGCCTTGTCAGTTACCGAGGAGATCCAGAGACGCTTCAGTGGTTTTTTATTTCCGGCTTTCTCCAGAATCCAGCGGGCGACGAGTTCACCTTCACGTCCGGCATCGGTTGCGATGATGATATCTGAAATATCTTTCCGGAAAATCTGTTCCTTGACGGCGTGGTACTGTTTTGAAGTCTGCCTGATCACGACCAGTTTCCAGCGGTCGGGAAGCATGGGGAGAGTGTCCAGCCGCCACGTCTTATACTGTTCACCGTACTCTTCCGGGTCTGCGAGTGTGACAAGGTGTCCCAGAGCCCACGTGACGACGTAATCTTTTCCTTCCATATAAGAATTATTCTTTTTGCCGCATCCGAGCACCCGGGCAATATCGCGCGCGACAGAGGGTTTTTCTGCAATAACAAGATGTTTCATGTAAATTTCTCCGTTTCTATTTATTTGATATTATACACTATGGAAACCTTTTCCTATGATTTCGCTCGTGTTCGAGATCAGGATAAAAGCTTCCGGATCGTTCTGCCGGATATAATTTCTGAGCCGGACAGCCTGCACCCGGTTGAGTGCCGTGAAAATGATATATTTATCCTTGCCGGAGTACGCTCCCTTGGCATGGCACACGCTGGCGCTTCTGTTCAGGGTGTGTACGATAAAGTCGCAGATCGGTTCCGGGTGATCACATACTACATTAAAGTATTTTGACAGATTGAAACTCTCGATAAAGGTGTCGATCATAAAGGAACGGATCGCAAGACCCAGAACCGAATAAAGCCCTGTTTCAACATCGAAGATGAAGAAACCTGCCGCAGTGATCACTGCATCGGATATCATGAGAGCACGTCCGATGTCGAAACTGGAATATTTCTTCAGGATCATGGCTATGATATCCGTACCGCCGCTGGAAGCACCGATATTAAACAGGATTGCGGAGCCAAGGGCAGGAAGCGCGATGGCAAAACATAATTCCAGCATGGGCTGCTCCGTGAGAGGACCGTTCATAGGCCAGATTCTTTCCATAGCGGAAAGCGCCACTGAGAGAAGAATACTGCAGTATGCGGTTTTGGCGGCAAATTTTCTGCCGAGGACGATAAGACCGATCAGAAGCAGGATCATACTCATGACAAGGTTAAAGTCACTGGCTGAGATAAGTCCCGTTTTTGCCACCAGAACTGCAAGACCTGTGATTCCGCCGAATGTAAAGTTGTTTGTAAATTTGAAGAAGTAAGTTCCGAATGCAATGAGAAGTGTGCTGAATGTCAGCAGAAAAAAATATTTAACTTTTTCTTTCATTTTTTTATTCCCCTCCTTTGGCGCGGTACGGTCTGAGATTTTTTTATGCCTCTATCCGAATTGTAATCTCTGGAAAATGAAAAGTCAACGCATTAAGAAGATAGGGCGGGGAATAATAAATCCTCAGAAAAGGACGGGAAAAGGAGCGTGATAAAGTTGGAGCAGCTGGATGCAGAACTGCCGATCCGGGATATATTTGCAAGAGAGATTTTTGACTGCGACGGGAACCTGACTGTGGAGACAGAAGTGCTGGCGGGAGAGGGAATCGTAGGCAGGGTATCGGTTCCGTCAGGGGCGGATACAGGGGCAGAAAAAGCCGTTGAGATCATAAATACACATATTGCACAGGAGCTTATCGGACGGAATGTGTTTGATCAGAAAGAAATTGACAAAGCGCTGATACGGCTGGACGGAACGGAAGACAAGAGTGCACTGGGGACCCGGGCGGTCTTCAGTGTATCCGCTGCCGCCGCAAAAGCCGCTGCAGCAGCGCTTAAGCTGCCTTTATATCGTTATCTGGGCGGAGTGCAGGCAAAGAGTATTCCGGTGCCGGAGGTAAATGCGGCGGCCGGAGTATTTCTTATCCCGGCAGACGGGCTTCCGCTTCGTTCGCAGGTTAAAATGTGTATAGAAATCAGCCGGTTGACCGGAACGGTATCTTCCGATATCAGGGAAATGCTGAACAAAATGGTAAGAGCTGCTGAGCGGGCCGGGGTTCAGGCGGGAAAAGACATGGCTTTCGGGCTGAACGCATCAGCTTTTCAATGGTATGACCGTGAACGGAAATGTTACAGATTCCCGTATGAGGGTGGAACGAAAGAGCGGGATGTGTGCAGAACGTCGAAGGAAGTGACAGCCTACTATGAAGAGCTGACAGAGGAATTTCCTGTATCGTCCATTGAAGATCCGCTGGACTGCGAAGACTGGAACGGCTGGGTGCAGATAACGGAAACCCTTGGCGACAGGATACAGCTTGCAGGGGATGCATTGTTCCGCTCAGACCCCGGACGTCTTGAAAAAGGAATAAAGGCGGGGGCGGCAAATGCTGTAGTGGTAAGAGCAGGACAGGGAGGAACTCTGACCGAACTGGCCGATCTGATAAAAAAAGCGCAGGAAGCCGGCTACAGTGTAACTATCGGAAGCAATACCGGAGAAACGGCGGACAGCCTGAACGCCGATCTTGCTGTTGCCTTTCGCGCCGCGCGGCTCCGGGGAGGTTATCCCCGTCATATGGAGTATATGGAGAAATATAACCGGCTTCTTCGGATTGAGGAGAAGATAAGAGAAATCGGTTGACAATAAATAAGACGTCTCGTATTATTGTATTAAATAGATAGTACAAAATGCGGGGCGTTTTTCAGACATAGGAAGAAGCGATGTGATAAGACCGCATGAATACGGAACGGGGGAAGATAAGATGCAGGAACATTTGCGGTATGAGAAACTTTCAAAACGGGCGTTGTACTGTATGTATACGGCTGGCGCTGCTGGAGGGGTGATCGCGCTGGTGATCATCGGAGCTGTCGACTATTTCTGGATTTTTCCTGAAGATATTACTGTTGGTAAGTGGATCTCGATGATCCTCGCGGTTCTGATTCTTGCCGATGTACTGATCAGCCCTTATTTCAGATATCACAGATACCGCTACAGTATTAATGAAGAATATATTGACATCATCGAGGGATACCTGTTTGTGAAACGGAATATAGTTCCCATTGAGAGGATACATAAGATTCAGACGAAGAAAGGACCGATCGATCAGATATTCCGGGTGGCTAAGGTGATTGTGACAACCGGGGGCGGAGATGTGACCATTTCATTTCTGGAGGATGAAAGGGCGGAGCAGATAGCGGACAGCTTAAGAAAACGGATCAATGAGATCGTGTCGGAACAGAGAGAACAGGACGGTCAGGAAGAAGAGTACGGACGAGAATGAGGCCGCATGAGGCATGCGGACAGAAGGGAAATGAAAAAATGAAAGAGAATGAGATGAGGCAGGGCAGGAGATTCCGCAATCATATTTCAATCATTCTGGAACAGACAGGTGCAGTGATCGCGGCTGTTTTCGTGCTCATTGTCACGCAGTTATTTCAGAGCATAGACGAGCTTACGGAATCGGATCTTTCTTTTATTACGAGTAAGGGATTTCTGATCTTGATCGGAGTGATCACCCTTCTGGGGGTCAGTCTGACCGGGCAGGTGCTCGTCTGGGCGAGAACGTATATATCTATCGAAGAAAATGCCATTGTGATAGAAAAGGGCAGAGTCAACAAAAAGAAAAATACGATCGGCATACGGAATATTTCTAATATCAATCTGGAACAGAACCTGATTGAGATGCTGTTCGGAACCTGCAAGGTGAAACTGGACACGAACAGCCGGTCCACAGCGGACAGCACGGATGTAAAGATTGTGCTGAAGAAATCCGACGCACTCTGGTTCCAGCAGGAAGTTACGAGAAAGATGGAAGAGGCTTGCAGACTTACAGCCGGAAACAGCGGCACGACAGGTACGTCCGCATATGCAGGGGATGCTGCACACAGTGTATATCCCGCTATGAGAGAACCGGCGGACTGCGATGTGCACGCCGGGATCGCTGATATCCTTCAACACGGCTTCTATTCGATCAGTATTCTGTCAGTGATTATTTTTCTTCTTGTTATCACAGGAACTGTAATAAGCGTGGCAGAGGTGCTCGGGCGTGCGGATATGACTGCTTCTCTGGCGGGAGCGGCAGCGGGGATTCTGGTGGCGGTCTTTATTATATTGTCCACGCTCTGGGATACGGTAAAAGATTTTGTCAGGTACTATGATTTCCGGGCAAAGCGTCTGGGTGATAAGATCTATATTAAGTATGGATTCTTCAAGAAGGTTGAGTATACGATTCCCGTGGATAAGATACAGGCGCTGAAAATCCGTCAGTCCTTCCTCGCAAGGATCGGACGCCGGTATATGGCGGAGATTGTCAATGTAGGAATAGGAGACGACAAGGAGGAACAGCATTCGTTTCTTGTTCTTTACTGTACAGAAGAAAAGCTGGCGGAAAAGCTCTCTCTGCTTCTTCCGGAGTTCGCCTCTTCAGTGGAACAGCCGGTAGAAAAGCTGCCTGTTTCAGTATGGGCGGCATGGACAGTTCCGGCGGCACTTTATATCATTTTTGCAGCAGCAGGAGCGCTCGTGTGCAGCGCTCTGGCGGAAGACAAATACCTTCCGCATATCTGGGGTACTGCGGCGGCTCTGGTTATAATGCTGTTTGCCGGCATGGCGCTGAAATACCATACTGCCGGAGTCGGGGCGGACGACAGGTATTTAAAGATTGCCGGAGGATATTTTGCCATGCAGTATCTTACCGTACGATACCGGAATATCCAGTACGTAGAATTTTCCCAGAACTTTATCGCACGGGCCTTCGGAATAAAGAAAGGCGAGATCCATCTGCTGGCATCCTCGGCAAATACGACTCATACAATACCATATTTCAGCGGAGACAAGGATGAGTTTATAAAAAGAAAAATGCTTCACTTTTAAACTCCTTCGGTTAGTGTTATACTAATAGAGCGGCTCACAGCATGCTGACGCCTGACGGCGGCCGGCAGTGTGATCCGCTCTTTCAACACAGCAGAGAAGCGGATCTTAAATATCCGCTATATAGGAAAATAATGGCAAGGAGATATGAGTATGAGCATATATGATCTGACAGCATATGAAGTGATACAGGACAAGGATTTATCCGATCTGAAGTCCCATGGTGTCCTTCTGAAACATAAGAAAAGCGGGGCGCGTGTGCTGCTGATGAAGAACGATGATGAGAATAAAGTATTCTCTATCGGCTTCCGCACACCGCCGTCTGACAGTACGGGAGTGCCGCACATTATGGAACATTCCGTACTTTGCGGTTCAAGGGAATTCCCGGTAAAGGATCCGTTTGTAGAACTTGTGAAAGGTTCCCTTAATACATTTTTAAATGCCATGACTTATCCGGATAAGACTGTATATCCGGTGGCGAGCTGTAATGACAAGGATTTCCAGAACCTGATGCACGTATATATGGATGCGGTATTTTATCCGAATATATATCAGAGCGACAAGACGTTCCGTCAGGAGGGCTGGAGCTATCATCTGGATGATCCGGACGGAGAACTTACGCTGTCAGGCGTTGTTTACAACGAGATGAAAGGAGCTTTTTCCTCACCCGAAGGTGTGCTGGACCGTGTGATCCTCAATTCCCTTTTCCCGGATACATCCTATGCAAATGAATCCGGCGGAGACCCGGAGGTGATCCCGGAGCTTACCTATGAGCAGTTCCTTGATTTCCACCGGAAATATTATCATCCGTCCAACAGCTATATTTATCTTTACGGAGATATAGACATGGAAGAGAAGCTGAGATGGCTGGATGAAAAATATCTCTCGGCTTTCGACCGGATCGATGTGGACTCCGAGATCAGGTATCAGCAGCCATTCACAGAGATGAAAGAGATCGTACAGGAATATTCCATAGCAAGCGATGAAAATATTTCCGATAATACTTATCTTTCCTACAATAAGGTGATCGGAACATCTCTGGATGAAAAGCTGTATCTGGCATTCCAGATCCTGGACTACGCACTCCTGAGCGCTCCGGGCGCGCCGCTTAAGAAAGCTCTTCTGGATGCAGGAATCGGCAAAGACATCATGGGCTCTTACGACAACGGCGTGTACCAGCCGATCTTCTCCGTGATCGCGAAGAACGCCAATATGGAGCAGCAGGAAGAGTTTATCCGTGTGATCGAGGACACGCTGAAAAATATTGCCGCAAACGGCATCGACCGGAAGGCACTGCGCGCCGGGATCAATTACCATGAATTCCGTTTCCGTGAGGCTGACTTCGGAAACTATCCGAGAGGGCTTATGTACGGCCTGCAGCTTTACGACAGCTGGCTCTACGACGAGGAGAAGCCGTTCATCCACATGGAGGCAATCCCCACATTTGAGTTCCTGAAGAGTCAGGTGGAGACAGGATATTTTGAAAATCTGATACAGACTTACCTTCTTGATAACACACACGGTTCTATCGTGATCATCCGTCCGGAGCAGGGACGTACTGCAAGGATGGACCGCGAGCTTGCGGAAAAACTGCAGTCTTATAAAGACAGCCTGTCCCCGGAAGAAGTACAGAAGCTTGTGCGGGATACGAAGGAGCTTGAGGCATATCAGGAGGAAGAATCAGCCCCGGAAGATCTGGAGAAGATCCCGGTATTGAAGCGGGAGGATATTTCCAGAGCGATTGCACCAATCTATAATGATGAAAAAGAGATCGGCGGTGTGAAGATGGTGCACCACAACGTGGAGACGAACGGCATCGGGTATGTAACATTGATGTTCGATCTCTCCGGTATCAAAGAAGAGAAACTTCCTTATGTGGGAATCCTTCAGAGTGTGCTTGGTATTATCGATACGACAAATTATGAATACGGCGAGCTGTTTAATGAGATCAATGTTCACACCGGCGGTATCGGCACATCTCTGGAGCTTTACACAGATGTGACAAAAGTAAAAGAAAAAGAGTTCCGCGCTACATTTGAGATGAAAGGAAAAGCACTGTACCCGAAGATGGATGTGCTGCTCTCCATGATGCGGGAAATCCTTATGGAGTCAAAACTGGACGACGAGAAGAGGCTCAAAGAAATCCTTGCAATGCTGAAATCCCGCCTGCAGATGTCTTTCCTCTCATCAGGACATACGACAGCGGCACTCCGGTCTCTGTCGTACACTTCACCGATCGCCAAGTTTAAAGACGATACGGACGGGATCGGCTATTATGAAGTAGTCAAAGAGATTGAGGAAGACTTTGAGGGGCATAAGGAAGAACTGATCCGCAGCCTGAAAGCGATCGCGGCAAAAATCTTCCGCGCAGACAATATGATGGTAAGCTATACGTCATCGGAAGAAGGACTCGAACCGATGGGAAAAGCATTTTCCGCAGTTTGCAGCAGGCTTCATGATGCTGCGGATGCGGGAGCGGACGCAGATGCAGCAGGCACAGATGAGGTATCCGGGCCGTGCATCCTTCACTGCAGGAAGCGCAACGAGGGCTTCAAGACATCCTCGAAAGTGCAGTATGTGGCAAGAACAGGAAACTTTATCGACGGCGGCGCTGAGTATACCGGAGCGCTTCAGATACTGAAAGTCATCTTAAGCTATGATTATCTGTGGCAGAATATCCGCGTAAAAGGCGGAGCATACGGCTGCATGAGCAACTTTAACCGGATCGGGGAGGGATATCTTATCTCTTACAGGGATCCGAATCTGAAAAAGACAATGGAAATCTATGAGGGCGTTGTAGATTATCTGAAAAACTTTAATGTGAGCGACCGCGATATGAACAAATTCATTATCGGTACGATCAGTAATATCGATCGCCCGATGAATCCGTCTGCAAAAGGCAGCCGTTCCATGAACCTGTATATGAACCGTGTCACGGAGGATATGATCCGCACGGAGCGCTCACAGATCCTTGACGCAGATCAGGCAGATATCCGGGAACTTGCGAAAGTGCTTGAGGCGATGCTGAAAGAGCATTCACTCTGCGTGATCGGAAGCGAAGAGAAGATCGAAGAGAACAAAGAAATGTTCATGGAAGTGAAGACATTAAGCTGAAATGTGAAAAAAGTGTGAACGGGGACGTAGTAAAACCCAACTTTACTACGTCCCCAATGAAGAGGAGTATGTATGAAAGATAATTTTAAATCCGGTTTTGTCACTCTGATCGGCAGACCGAACGTAGGAAAGTCTACCCTGATGAACCATCTGATCGGACAGAAGATCGCGATCACATCGAATAAACCGCAGACAACGCGGAACCGTATCCAGACCGTTCTTACAACGGAGGACGGCCAGATCGTGTTTGTTGATACGCCGGGGATCCACAAGGCGAAGAACAAGCTTGGCGAATATATGGTAAATATAGCCGAGCGCTCTTTGAATGAAGTGGATGTGGTGCTCTGGCTTGTGGAGCCGACCACGTTTATCGGAGCCGGAGAACGGCACATCATCGATCAGCTTAAGAGAGTAAAGACGCCGGTCATCCTTGTGATCAACAAGATTGATATGGTGAAGAAAGAGGATCTGCTTCCGGCTATTGATACATACCGGAAGGAATATGACTTCGCGGATATCGTGCCGGTGTCGGCAAGGAGCGGAGACAATACGGATGAGCTTGTTAAAGTGATTCTGAAATACCTTCCTTACGGTCCTCAGTTCTATGATGAGGACACGGTCACAGACCAGCCTGAGCGCCAGATTGTGGCGGAGCTGATCCGCGAGAAAGCGCTTCACTGCCTGAATGAAGAAATCCCTCATGGTATTGCGGTTGCGATCGACCGCATGAAAATGGAGCGGAAGGTGATGCACATCGATGCGACGATCATCTGCGAGAGAGATTCCCACAAAGGGATCATTATCGGGAAGCAGGGCAGTATGCTCAAGAAGATCGGAAGCACGGCGCGCTATGAGATCGAGCGGATGCTGGACTGCAAGGTGAATCTGAAGCTGTGGGTAAAGGTGCAGAAGAACTGGCGGGACAGCGATTATATGATGAAGAACTTCGGATATCGGGAAGATGAGTAATCCCGGATAATAGTTATAGCAGGAAAGCGAGAAATATATCCCCGGAAATGCCTGACAGACGGGCGTCTCCGGGGACGTTTGTTAATCAGTACTTATAAGTTGATGTTTTTCGAAAATTGTGTTATAGTATTTTCCGACATATGACGGAAATGAAAGCGAGGGTGTCTGTATGGCGAGACCGAGAAGATGCAGGAGAGTCTGTGCTGAACCGGATTACGGCAGTTTCCGGCCGGACGGGATTCCGGGCGGTGAAAGCATAACGTTGACGGTGGATGAGTATGAAGTGATACGGCTGATCGATCTTGAGAAGCTGACTCATGAACAGTGTGCAAAGAGAATGGATATTTCCAGAACTACGGTGACCGAGATTTACGAAAGCGCCCGGGAGAAGATCGCAGACAGCATTGTAAACGGGAAAATCCTGCTGATCTCAGGCGGGGACTACCGGCTGTGCGACGGCTCTGCGATCCATTTCTGCCGGAAAAGATGCGGCAGGCCCGACGGCCTGAATACGCAGAGTATTTCAATGAAAGGGGAAAATGCAATGAGAATAGCAGTAACATTTGAGAATGGAAATGTATTTCAACATTTCGGACACACAGAGCAGTTTAAGATCTATGACGTGGAAAACGGACAGATCGTAAAAGAACAGGTGGCAGATACGAACGGAAGCGGCCACGGGGCGCTTGCAGGTTTTCTGACCGGGCTGGGCGTGGATACCCTGATCTGCGGCGGAATCGGTATGGGGGCGAAGAATGCTCTTGCCGAGGCGGGAATCCAGCTGTACGGCGGAGTGACCGGAGATGCCGATGAGGCGGTAAAAGCGCTTGTGGATGGAAAACTTGCGTATAATCCCGACGTCCAGTGCAGTCACCATGGAGAAGGACATCATGGAGAAGGTCATCACGGCGGACACTGCGGTGAAGATAAACACGGATGCCATGGAAACGGCGGTTGTCATTAAGCGGGAGAGTAATGATATTTATATGTAATATAATAGAGTTTAAGGGACCTCTTTGTAAAAAAAATAAGGAGGTCTCTTTTTATGTCTGTTGACATATATACTATCTTGCATTACAATATAGCTAAAGCTACATTGCATTGCAAGATAGTGCGCGTGCACGAAAGACTAAGGCAGGTGAAATTATGATCCCATCGCAGATGCTCAAAGGGACACTGGAAGGATGCATTATGGCAATTATAAGTAAAAATGAGACATATGGATATGAGATATCCCGGCAGCTTGAGGAGTACGGGTTCGGCAGCATCGCAGAGGGAACGATCTATCCGCTGCTTCTGAGGCTTGAAAAGAATAATATGGTGTCAGCTGTATACCGCCAGTCGGAGCTGGGACCGAAGAGAAAATATTATTCGCTTACAGATAAGGGGAAAACGGAGCTGGAACAGTTCGCAAAAAACTACAGAGAGCTGTCAGCGGCAGTAGAACGGCTTTTTTATGACGTGGAGGATGGTCGAAATGAGTAGAAGAGTGAAAGAGATGTTAAAAGAGAATAATGAACTGGAGCAGCAGCTTTCCGATGAAGGAAAGAAAGTCCTTACAGATATTGTCGTTTATCTGAGAGGAGTTCCGGTTTCCATGTATGAACAGGAGAAAGTCAGAAGAGACATTACCCAGATGCTGATAGACGGAGAAAAAAGAGGAAGCTTTGCAAAAGACGTAATTGGAGAGGACTACCGTGAATTCTGTGACAGTATTGTGGAGGAAATCCCGCACATGGGCGGAAAAGAAAAGGCACTTGTGTTGATCAGAGATACGCTTCCCGCGCTGATCGTGCTGCTTGTGATCTGGTGTGCCGGCCGTCTGGCAGAAGCTCTGGCCGGCGTGCTGCCGTCATTTAACTGTCCGGTGACACTGGGAAATCTGTTGGGAGGAATCCTGTTGCTGGCAGGAGCGGAAGGCCTCATTACATTTTTGACAAAGCATGCATTCGCGAACAGCAAATCCTTTAATAAAAAATGGGCGGCAATATTTGCTGTTGCTTTCATTGCAGCGGTCTGTGTCAATTATCTGCTTACTTATAAAGTGTTCAGCATTCATCTGGGAGCGGCGGCAGTGTTGACTCTGGCAATATTTGCCATATACCGGATCATAGACTCGCGTGTGGACTGAATACAAAGCGGGATCGGATATATAAGTCAGATATATGATATATAAAGGAGGATAGAGGCGTGAATAAAAGGACAAAAATACTCAGGAATGAAAGCGAGCAGATGGCAGAGAAAATTTCGAAAGACGGAAGGCAGGTCCTGGAAGATATGGTTCTGTATATCAGAGGAGTTGATATAAGCGCATATGATCAGGAGAGAGTGCGCAGGGATATCACCCAGATGATACTGGACGGCGAACAGCGCGGCGAGTCTGCGTCTTCCGTGATCGGAGAAGATTACCATGCGTTCTGCGATAACGTGCTGGAAGAAATACCGAGACTTACTGCGGGGCAGAAAGTTATGTTATGCATCCGGGATGCATGCGGGGCTGTGTCTGTTCTGGCTCTGCTGTATGGAGGCCTGTATCTGGCGCTGGCTGCGGGATATGGAGATTTGAACGCAGCAGGTCCGGCGTATATTGAAGTTACTCTGGGAAAATTGCTGCAGTTTGTGATCATTGCTGCCGCAGCAACATGGATCGCACGCATCTATTACCGTGATCCGTATAAGAGCAGATATAAGGAATATGCGCGCATCATTGTGTCGGTTGGAATTGTTATATTGCTGTCTCAGTGTGCGGCGACCGCGCTGAAGCAGACATTATTTATCATGCATGCTGTTTTCCTTGTTCCAATCGCTATAATACTGCTGATTATTTATAAGCTTCTGGATGTGCGGGCAGGATGACTGCTCGATAAACAAGGATAAATCTTATTTGCCATCTGACTGATAATTCACTATAATATCAAAAGAGACTGTCAAGGCGTCACCCTGCAAAAAGTTCTGGTATTTTTTGCGGGGTATAGTGTTTTTAAGAATCGGAGAACCTAATTGTATGATCTCTGATGACGCAGGCTATTGTACGGAAACGGAGCAGTGTTTTGCATTATATGCCTCTGCTTTCACATTTCCTCAGACTGCGGTCAGAGAAGACACGGAAGAAGAGGTGGACCGATGAAAGAGAATTACTGGAATCAGTTTATGGCAAGCGGCAGGATCGATGATTATCTAAGATTTAAGATGCATGAGAAAAACAGCGGCGAACAGGAAGCAAGCCGCGGAAAGGAACAGCGTGAATCAGATCGTACTTACAGGTATGGTTCTCTCGACCATGCCCATCGGAGAATATGACCGGCGTGTGGTCATACTGACAAAAGAACAGGGCAAGATATCTGCATTTGCACGGGGGGCGAGGCGTCCGAACAGCCCTCTTGTAGGTGCGGTCAATCCGTTTTCGTTCGGTGAATTTACGCTGTATGAAGGAAGGACTTCTTATACGATACAGTCGGCTAATATTTCAAACTATTTTGCGGAGCTTCGGGAAGATGTGGTCGGGGCTTACTATGGATTCTATTTTCTGGAGTTTGCGGATTATTATACAAAAGAATTCAATGATGAGCGGGAAATGTTAAAGCTCCTCTATCAGACAATGCGGGCGCTTATTAATCCCCATATTCCCGACAGGCTGATCCGTTACATATTTGAGCTGAAAGCGCTGACAGTCAATGGTCAGGCGCCTCAGGTATTTCAGTGCGTGATATGCGGGGATAAAGAGCGTCCAGCTGTGTTCAGTGCGGCAAAAGGCGGGCTCGTCTGCGATGAATGCTATGGAAATGTGATAGACGGTATGGTGCTGGACAACTCCACTTTATATAGCATGCAATATATAGAATCCAGCACAATTGAGAAGCTGTATACATTTAATGTGACAGAGAAAGTATTAAACGAGCTGGGCAGAGTGATGGAGCGGCTGATGGAAGTATATGTGGATAAGCATTTTAAATCACTGGAGATACTGGAGACTCTGGTATAAGACGCACAGATGTGTTTGTCACGGCTGCACTGTTTTTTTACATATACAGCTGCGAGAATCTTATATTATTATGAAATTACATCATCCCTTGAAAAATATGGATACAGCCGTTATAATAAGTACCGATTGAGAAAAAGAAATGTGAGGAACATAAAAATGGTTGAAAAGACAATGGATAAAATTGTAGCACTCGCAAAATCAAGAGGATTCGTGTATCCGGGTTCCGAGATCTACGGCGGGCTTGCAAACACATGGGATTACGGCAATCTCGGTGTGGAACTGAAGAATAATGTAAAAAGAGCATGGTGGAAGAAGTTTGTACAGGAGAACCCGTACAATGTAGGCGTTGACTGTGCGATCCTGATGAACCCGCAGACATGGGTTGCTTCCGGTCATCTCGGCGGTTTCAGCGATCCGCTGATGGACTGTAAAGAATGCCATGAGCGTTTCCGCGCAGATAAACTGATCGAAGACTACTGCGAAGAGAAGGGCATTGCTCTGGAAGGATCCGTAGACGGATGGTCACAGGAGCAGATGACGGCATTTATTGAGGAACATCAGATTCCGTGCCCGACCTGCGGCAAGCATAATTTTACAGATATCCGTCAGTTCAACCTGATGTTCAAGACGTTTCAGGGCGTGACAGAGGATGCCAAGAATACTGTATATCTCCGTCCGGAGACGGCACAGGGTATCTTTGTGAACTTTAAAAATGTACAGCGTACATCCAGAAAGAAACTTCCGTTCGGTATTGCTCAGATCGGTAAATCATTCCGTAATGAGATCACACCGGGTAACTTTACATTCCGTACAAGAGAGTTCGAGCAGATGGAGCTGGAATTCTTCTGTAAACCGGATACGGATCTTGAGTGGTTCGATTACTGGAAGAGCTTCTGCCTGAACTGGCTGTCGTCCCTCGGACTCAAAGACGACGAAGTACGCTACCGCGATCACGATAAAGAAGAACTGTCATTCTACAGCAAGGCAACAACAGACGTGGAATTCCTCTTCCCGTTCGGATGGGGCGAGCTGTGGGGAATCGCTGACCGTACAGATTACGACCTGACACAGCATCAGAATGTATCCGGTCAGGATCTGACTTACTTCGATGACGAGACAAAGGAGAAATATATTCCTTATGTTATCGAGCCGTCACTCGGAGCTGACCGTATGGTGCTAGCATTCCTCTGCAGTGCTTACGATGAGGAAAATATCGGAACAGAAGAGAAACCGGATATGCGTACTGTCCTTCATTTCCATCCGGCGCTCGCTCCGGTCAAGATCGGCGTGCTGCCGCTCTCCAAGAAGCTGAACGAGGGAGCAGAGAAGATTTACGCAGAGCTTTGCAAATATTATAACTGCGAGTACGATGACCGCGGAAATATCGGAAAGCGCTACCGCCGTCAGGATGAGATCGGAACACCTTACTGTGTGACATACGATTTCGAGTCAGAAGAAGACGGAGCAGTAACAGTCCGCGACCGCGATACGATGGAGCAGGAGAGAATCAAGATCGAAGATCTGAAAGCATATTTCGAGAAAAAATTCGAGTGGTAACTTCTTTCGGGGACGTAGTAAAAGTTGATTTCACTACGTCCCCAATTAAGAATCAGGGTGTCCCAAATTGAATTTTGCCCTGTCCCCAATCGTGGGAAGGGGTGATGAAATGCCACGTACTGCTCGAAGAAAAAGCGCTGCTGACATGTATCATGTGATAGCGCGAGGAATTAATAAAGAGCCAATTTTTAAACAAAAAAGAGAGAAGAACAATTTCAAAAGGCTTCTGGTGAAGCATCTTAAAGATCATGATATAGAAATATTTGCGTATGTTATTATGTCAACGCATTTCCATATTCTGATTCGTGTTGATCTGAAACTCTTATCAAGTTATTTAGCCATTGTCTTGGCAGAATTTGCAGAATATTACAACTACAAACATAATCGAAACGGTCATGTATTTCAGGACAGGTTCAAAAGTGAATGTGTGGAAACAGAGCAGTACTTTTGGAACTGTATGAGGTATATCCATATGAATCCGGTTAATGCCAATATTGTGAAGTATCCCTTGAATTATACTTATTCAAGTCTTAAGGAATATGAAACAGAAAAAAGCCGGATAATACATCCCAAAGCGATAAAAATATATAAGGAAAAGTTCTCAGATTTTGAGGAATATCTTGATTTTCATAATAAAGGACAGAAGCAGGTATTTATAGATATACCCGAAGATGTAGAAACGCAGCTTGTGAATGCCGCATTGACAATTCTGAAGCAAGAAGCGCATCTGCGTGGTATGGAAGGTCCATATGAGATTATTGAAGATATAAAAATGAGAGAACAGTACAAAGAACAGATTCGGCAGGAACTGAAACTTACGAAAGCAAAAACGGAACGATTGTATCGCAATGTAAAAAGTTGTATAATTGACAAATGATCGAAAAGGGACAGGGTAAAGTTCAATTTGGGACATAGTAAAATTAAGTTTGGGACGTAGTGAAATCGGATTTTACTACGTCCCCGAAAGAAAGGATGATTTGCAAATGGATAGAAAAAACGCATGGAACGCATACACCCAGGATCAGCTGGCAGAGTTGAACAGCATCAATGAGAAATATAAATCCTGCTTAAATGCAGGCAAGACGGAGCGGGAGTGCGTGGAGCTTAGCGTCAGCATGGCAGAGGAAGCCGGCTATCGGAATCTGAAAGATGTAATGTCGGCGGGCGGATCCCTTAAAACAGGTGATAAGGTTTATGCGGTGTGCATGAACAAGATGATCGCTCTTTTCCGCATTGGCGAGGAGCCGATCTCAGCAGGCATGAATATCCTCGGCGCGCACATTGACTCTCCGAGGATTGATGTGAAACAGAACCCTCTCTATGAAAATGAGGGGCTCGCATATCTGGATACGCACTATTACGGCGGCATCAAGAAGTATCAGTGGGTAGCCCAGCCGCTTTCACTCCACGGAGTAATCGCAAAGAAAGACGGAACAACTGTAAAAGTCTCTGTCGGCGAGGATGAAAATGATCCGATATTCGTGATCACGGATCTTCTCGTTCATCTTGCACAGGAGCAGATGGAGAAGAAGGCGTCTAAAGTAATAGAAGGAGAAAAACTGGATCTGCTGATCGGCAACCGTCCGGCAGAGGAAGTGATCGAAGAACTCACGTCATCGGATACAGCAGATAAAGAAGAGAAAAAAGCAGAAAAAGCTCAGGCAAAGGAAGCGGTAAAGGCAAATGTTCTCCGCATCCTGAAAGAAAAATATGATATGGACGAGGAAGATTTCCTCTCTGCAGAGCTGGAGATCGTTCCGGCAGGAAAGGCCAGAGACTGCGGATTTGACCGGAGCATGATCCTTTCCTATGGACAGGACGACAGAGTGTGCGCATTTACCTCCCTGTTTGCAATGCTCGACATAACGGAGGCAAAGAAGACCGGCTGCTGTCTCCTTGTAGATAAGGAAGAGATCGGAAGTGTCGGCGCAACCGGAATGCATTCTAAATTCTTTGAAAATACGGTTGCCGAGCTGATCGCCCTGACAGAGGGAGAATCCGAACTGAAAGTCCGCCGTGCACTGATGAACTCAAGGATGCTCTCTTCTGATGTGAGCGCAGCCTATGACCCGATGTACGCAGAGGCATTTGAAAAACGCAGCTCCGCATTTTTCGGAAGCGGTATTACCTTTAATAAGTTTACCGGAAGCCGCGGCAAATCCGGATCCAATGATGCAAATGCAGAGTATATTGCGGAGCTCAGAAAAGCCATGGACGACGATAACGTAGCTTATCAGTTCGCTGAGCTGGGAAGGGTCGATCTCGGAGGCGGCGGTACGATCGCCTATATCATGGCAAACTATGGCATGGAAGTAATCGACAGCGGAGTTGCTGTCCTGAATATGCACGCACCGTATGAAGTGACAAGCAAAGCAGATGTGTATGAGGCAGTGAAAGGCTACCGCACATTCTTGAAAATGTAAATCAAATATCAGGAACATCAATACTGCTGAAAGAAGAATACTGAGAGTGGTATTAAGAAAACAGAAATCATCCGGGGATGGCATGGGAAGATATATCCGCACCATCCCCGGATGATGTTATTTGTGCACACAAAACACGGGCAAAGATTGTGCACCCTTTCCAGATAAAACGCTTGACGCACAAGCCTGAAACCATTAAAATATTATATGCGAAATAATGCGAAGTTATTAGCAAATTTTTTGAGGAGGTCATTGGAACATGGCAACAAAATGGGTTTATATGTTCACAGAAGGTAATGCAACAATGAGAAACCTTCTTGGTGGCAAAGGTGCCAACCTTGCAGAGATGACAGGTCTTGGACTTCCTGTACCGCAGGGATTCACTGTTACAACAGAGGCTTGTACACAGTACTATGAGGATGGCAGACAGATCAACGACGAGATCATGGATCAGATCATGACGGCTATGACAAAGCTCGAGGAGATCACAGGAAAGAAATTCGGAGACAAAGAGAATCCGCTTCTCGTTTCCGTACGTTCCGGAGCAAGAGCTTCCATGCCGGGTATGATGGATACAATCCTGAACCTTGGTCTGAACGAAGAAGTTGTTGAGGCTCTTGCAAAAGCTTCAGGCAACGAGCGCTGGGCTTGGGACTGCTACAGAAGATTCATCCAGATGTATTCTGACGTAGTTATGGAAGTAGGTAAGAAATACTTCGAAGAGCTCATCGACAAGATGAAAGAAGAGAAAGGTGTTAAACAGGACGTTGAACTTGACGCTAACGATCTGAAGACTCTTGCAGGACAGTTCAAAGCTGAGTACAAAGAGAAGATCGGCGAAGACTTCCCGTCAGATGCAAAAGAGCAGCTGGTAGGCGCTGTTAAGGCTGTATTCCGTTCATGGGACAACCCGAGAGCAAACGTTTACCGTCGTGACAACGATATCCCGTATTCATGGGGAACAGCTGTCAACGTACAGATGATGGCATTCGGTAACATGGGAGATGACTGTGGAACAGGTGTTGCATTCACACGTGACCCGGCTACAGGAGCAAAAGGACTGTTCGGTGAGTTCCTTACAAACGCACAGGGCGAGGACGTTGTTGCCGGCGTTCGTACACCGATGCACATCTCCGAGATGGAGCAGAAGTTCCCGGAAGCTTTCGCACAGTTCAAAGATGTATGCAAGACTCTGGAGACACACTACAGAGATATGCAGGACATGGAGTTTACTGTAGAGCACGGTAAACTGTACATGCTTCAGACACGTAACGGTAAGAGAACAGCTCAGGCTGCTCTGAAGATCGCATGCGACCTTGTTGACGAGGGCATGAGAACAGAGGAAGAAGCTGTAGCTATGATCGATCCGCGTAACCTTGATACACTGCTTCATCCGCAGTTCGACGCTGCTGCACTGAAGGCTGCAACACCGATGGGCAAAGGTCTCGGCGCTTCACCGGGAGCTGCTTGCGGTAAGATCGTCTTCACAGCTGACGATGCTGTAGAGTGGGCAGAGAGAGGCGAGAAAGTTATCCTTGTTCGTCTTGAGACATCACCGGAAGATATCACAGGTATGAAATCTGCTCAGGGTATCCTGACAGTCCGCGGTGGTATGACATCTCACGCAGCCGTTGTTGCCCGTGGTATGGGCGAGTGCTGTGTATCCGGATGCGGCGACATCGTTATGGACGAGGCTAATAAGAAATTCACACTTGGCGGAAAAGAGTTCCACGAGGGAGATGCAATCTCCATCGATGGTACAACAGGTAACATCTACGACGGAATCATCCCGACAGTAGACGCTACGATCGCAGGTGAGTTCGGACGTATCATGGACTGGGCTGACAAGTACAGAACAATGAAGGTTCGTACAAATGCTGATACACCGGCTGACGCTAAGAAAGCTGTTGAGCTTGGCGCTGAGGGTATCGGACTTTGCCGTACAGAGCATATGTTCTTCGGCGAGGGAAGAATCGACGCATTCCGTGAGATGATCTGTGCTGAGACAGAGGAAGAGAGAGAGAAAGCTCTTGAGAAAGTTCTTCCGTACCAGCAGGGAGACTTCGAGGCTCTGTATGAGGCTCTCGAGGGCAACCCGGTTACAATCCGTTTCCTTGATCCGCCGCTTCACGAGTTCGTTCCGACAGAGGAAGAGGACATCAAGAAACTGGCTGACGCTCAGGGCAAGACAGTTGAGCAGATCAAAGCAATCATCGACGGACTTCATGAGTTCAACCCGATGATGGGACATCGTGGATGCCGTCTGGCAGTCACATATCCGGAGATCGCAAAGATGCAGACAAGAGCTGTCATCCGTGCGGCTATCAAAGTGAAAAACGCTCATCCGGACTGGAACATCGTTCCGGAGATCATGATCCCGCTTGTTGGAGATGTGAAAGAGCTGAAATATGTTAAGAAATTTGTTGTTGCTACAGCTGATGAAGAAATCGCAGCAGCTGGCAGCGATCTGAAGTACGAAGTTGGTACAATGATCGAGATCCCGAGAGCTGCTCTTACAGCTGACGAGATCGCAAAAGAAGCTGACTTCTTCTGCTTCGGTACAAACGACCTTACACAGATGACATACGGATTCTCCCGTGATGACGCTGGTAAGTTCCTCAACGCTTACTATGACGCTAAGATCTTTGAGAACGATCCGTTCGCAAAACTGGATCAGACAGGCGTTGGCAAGCTGATGAAGATGGCTATCGAGTTAGGAAAACCGGTTAATCCGAACCTGCACGTTGGTATCTGCGGCGAGCACGGCGGAGATCCGAGCTCTGTAGAGTTCTGCAACAGCATCGGACTTGACTATGTATCCTGCTCACCGTTCCGTGTACCGGTTGCAAGACTGGCAGCAGCTCAGGCAGCAATCGCTCAGAAGAACGCCTAATCAGGAAAGACAGATTTACCATATCGGGTAAGCTGTAATAAAAAGCCCCGTTGTACTACATTTGGTACGACGGGGCTTTTTTTGTTGCATTGGTGACAGGCAAATAAAGTAAAGTGCAGGAGAAAGCTATGTTAAAACTCGGTTAACTCCGGAAAATCCTTCCTTTTTAATGATATAATCTCTTCCGGACACAGAAGATATACTGAAAATTAGGAGGAAGAAGACAATGAAGTGGAAAAAAGCAGCAATGGTCATACTGGCAGCTGCGCTGGTCTGTCAGCCCATGAGTGTTTTTGCGGACGCTGCTCCGGATGGAATGACAGATGCAAGTCAGACCGCAGCGGCACAGGGAGGAGCCTGGGAGGCATGGTGTGATAAATGGGAGACAATCAAAAATGACTGGACTCAGGTATCTATGTCACCGGGAGCTGATGAGACGCAGATGAACTTTGCGTGGTACAGCAAAGACGGTGAAAACACAGGATTTGTCTATGGAACAGAAAGCGATCTGAGCGACGGACAGGCAGTGGAGCCGGTACAGACGGCCGCGCAGTCAGGGTATACGAGCAATAAAGTAACACTGAAGGACCTGCAGCCGGGAACAACTTACTACTATCAGGTAGAAGGAAAAGAGACGGCTTCTTTTACAACGGATGACGACACAAGTGATTTCAGCTTTATTTTCGTAGGAGACCCGCAGATCGGTTCTTCCAATGAGGAGAAGGCAAAGACGCCGGAAGATATCCAGAAACCGACATTCCTGACAGCTCAGTCAGAAGCGGTCCGCAATGATACGTTCAACTGGAATTATACGTTGAACAGAGCGTACGCGAAGACAGGTAACAAAGCAAACTTTATTCTCTCTTCGGGAGACCAGATCCAGACCAATGCAAAAAAAGTAGATGACAATACAATCAGCGAGACAGAGTATGCGGGATATTTAAGCCCGGAACTTATGAAGAATGTTCCGGTTGCCACAACTGTAGGTAACCACGACGCGGACAACGCCAATTACACCTATCACTTTAACACGGCAAATATGAGCAGCCTTGGCGATAACGGCTATGTCGGAGGCGACTATTACTTTACTTATGGAGATGCTCTGTTTATTATTCTGAATACACAGGATACAAACGTCAGCGAGCACAAACAGTTCATTGAGGAAACTGTGAATGCAAACCAGGACTGCAAATGGAGAATCGTAACGCTTCATCAGGATATCTACGGTTCCGCTGAACACTCTAACGAGCCGGAGATTACCAACCTTCGATATAGCCTTGTTCCTATTTTTGAAGCCAATGATATTGATATCGTTCTGACCGGACATGACCACGCATATTCCAGATCAAAACTGCTCAAAGGCGGTCAGAGCACATACGAGTATACAGACGATGAGTTTGACGAGATGCTGGACAGAGATATGGATGCAGGAGAAAATCCGGAGACCAGATTTGAGGCGCCGGGAAATATTCAGGATGATACAACTGATCCCGCAGAGCAGAAATATCTTGAGTATCTGCATTCTGTAATGGACGACGACGCGGTGGAAAGTCTGACAGACGGGCAGGATGCGGCAGTAAATCCGGAAGGAATTATGTACCTGACAGCCGGTTCTTCATCCGGAAGTAAGTACTATGATCTGGTTCCGAGACAGCAGACATATATTGCCAGCAGATGGCAGCAGGATGTGCCGACCTACTCTGTTATCGATGTGACAGAGACAAGTCTGACCCTGAATACATACCGGACAGACACAGATGAGAAGATTGATACCCAGTTTATGATTGTGAAGTCCGCAGATCACAGCCAGCTTTCCGGACTGATCGAGGAAGCAGGTGCCCTGAAGGAAGATGACTACACTGCAGACAGTTTCAGTGCACTGCAGCAGGCTCTGGAAGCGGCTAAGACTGTAAATGACAACGCGCAGGCAACAGAGGAAGAGCTGTCAAATGCATATACAGCGCTTAAGAGCGCTATGGATGCTCTTGAGAAAAAAGCGACACAGGGTCCGGCAGATACAGAAGACCCCTCAGATCCTTCGGGAACACAGGGCGGGACAACAGACCCGACACAGGATCCGACCACACAGGATCCGACTATACAGGATCCCGCCACACAGAATCCGACAGGACAGACAA
>ERZ1643247.904-NODE-904-length-31602-cov-11.709513_pt1 | contig 31602 bp, 24 predicted proteins | sample MGYA00579264_ERZ1643247 | MGnify/ENA primary metagenome ERZ1643247 (study PRJEB29033, sample SAMEA4952262) | chicken gut metagenome | biome: Broiler Chicken; feature: Gastrointestinal Tract; material: Caecum | place: Ireland | collected 2018 | study: Broiler... | reverse complement strand
AGCAAACGGCTGTTAACCGTTGGGTCGTAGGTTCGAGTCCTACTCGGGGAGCTTTTTCTTTATTAAATTGCGGCCCCATGGTCAAGCGGTTAAGACATCGCCCTTTCACGGCGGTAACAGGGGTCCGAATCCCCTTGGGGTCATTTAAAAAGTTTATACGGCGACATAGCCAAGTGGTAAGGCGTGGGTCTGCAACACCCTGATCACCAGTTCAAATCTGGTTGTCGCCTCTATAGGAATCACAGAAATGTGGTTCCTTTTTTGTTGAAAAATAAACAATCTATGCTAGAATAGAAATGACAAAAATTGCGCCAAGCGGGGAAGTGGATAAAAATGAGGATATTATTGATTCGGCACGGTGACCCGGATTACGAGAACGATACATTGACGGAAAAGGGACGCAGGGAGGCAGCGCTTCTGGCAAAGGCGGCGTCCGGCCTGAACCTGGGGACCTGCTTTGTCTCTCCTCTGGGAAGAGCTCGGGATACGGCTGCTTACTGTCTGGAACAGAGGGGGCTGACAGCGGAGACCTTTGACTGGCTGGAAGAATTTCCGGCGAAGCTGGACTTAAATCAGCACCCGGAGATGAGGGAAGCGTACCAGAACGCCAGGATGAAGGGCGGAATGTATGTGCCGCGATGCGTCTGGGATATGCTTCCGGCATACTGGACAGCCCATGAGGAATATTTTGACCGGAAAAAGTGGAGAGAGTCGGAAGTGGCACGCTGCTCGGATTTGGTGGAGAGATACGACGAGGTAGTTCACGCTTTCGATGGATTTTTGGAAAAGCACGGGTATGTAAGGGAAAAAGAGCTATACCGTGTAAAGAGCGCCTCCGAGGAGACGGTCACATTTTTCTGCCATTTCGGCATTACCTGTGTGCTTTTGTCTCATCTTTGGAATGTGTCGCCCTTCATTCTATGGCACGGTTTGGCCCTCGCTCCCACCTCTGTGACGGAGGTGGTAACAGAGGAACGGCAGAAGGGGATTGCCTATTTCCGCGGCCTCAGATTGGGGGATATTTCTCACCTGTATGCGGGGCATGAACCGGCCTCCTTTGCGGCCAGGTTCGCAGAGGTTTATGACAATATGGACCAGAGACACTGAGCCTGTAGAGATAAGCACAGAGAAAAGTAAATAGAGCTGATAAAGGTCCCAGCCGGTTCCTGCTTGAGGCAATACCTTTCGGGTATGCATGTATACCGTGAAAAACACGGCAAGAAACAAGGGGAAACGGACAAAAAGGGGCCTTTTTTTTGTATTTAAAAGGATGATAACAGGAAAAAATGAGGTTCAGGAGAGGGAAAGATTCCAGAAAAGACGTAGGTGAGCGAAGGAAAATCGAGAGAGAAATTTCTGTTAAAATACTATTTTTTCAGGCAAATCTGACCGATATTTTTATTCAAAATGGCATATAATCAGATTATGCGTAAAAGAACGAAACGGGAGACAGCAAAGGAGGAGAAACATGCCAATTAATGTAACCAGTGAAATTGGAAAGCTGAAAAAGGTAATGCTTCATAAGCCTGGCGTGGAGCTGGAACATCTGGTCCCGGAAGAGCTGGAGCGGCTTCTGTTTGATGATATTCCATACTTAAAGACGGCCCGCAGCGAGCATGACTTTTTTGCCCGGCTTTTAAGGGACAACGGGACGGAGGTTATGTACCTGGAGGATTTGATGGCGGAGGTCTTAAAGCTGAAGCCGGAATTAAAAGGAACCTTTGTGCGCCAATTTATCCAGGAGGGCGGAAGCACGGCCAACAAATTTGCCAATCAGCTGTACGAGTTCCTCATGGGGATTGAGGACGAAAAGGAACTGGTCTTAAAGGTCATGTCCGGGGTTGGGATGAACGAGCTGAAGGCCACAGTAAAAAGTCCGCTGGTGGATCTGGTGAAAAAGGGAGGCCGCTTTATCATGGACCCCATACCGAATCTGTATTTTACCCGGGACCCCTTTGCCACCATTGGAAAAGGCGTGAGCCTGAACCAGATGTATTCCAAGACAAGAAGAAGAGAAACGATTTTCGGACAATACATTCTGGAATATCATCCGGATTTTGCGGGCACGCCCTTCTATTATAAGAGAACCTATCCCTTTGCCATTGAGGGCGGAGATATCCTGAATTTGAGCAGAAGAGTGCTGGCGGTGGGGATTTCCCAGAGGACCACCCCGGAGGCCATTGAGGTGCTGGCTCAGAACATTTTCAATGACCGGAACAGTGAGATTGAGACGATTCTGGCGCTGGATATCCCAAGCGTCAGAGCCTACATGCACCTGGACACGGTGTGTACCCAGGTGGACTACGATAAATTCACCATCCATCCGGGGATTCTGGGAAGCTTGAGCGTCTATGAAATCTGCCGGGGAAACCACAAGGATGAGCTGCAGGTAACGGAGCTGGACAACTCCCTGCCGGCTATCCTGGCCTCCCATCTGGGGCTGGACCGGGTGACTATGATTCACTGCGGAGGAAAGGACCGAATCGCCTCGGAGCGGGAACAGTGGAACGACGGCTCCAATACCCTGTGCATTGAGCCGGGCAAGGTGGTGGTCTACGACCGGAACTATATTACCAACCGGGTGCTGGAGGAAAATGGAATCCAGGTCCTGGAGATGCCAAGTTCAGAATTGTCCCGGGGACGAGGCGGCCCAAGATGTATGAGCATGCCCCTGGAGCGGGAGGAGATTTAAGGCGGGCCTGCCTTTGGACCGCTCTGAAATATTGTGAAAAATTCGCTAAAAAAGGAGAGAGAACCATGGGAGTAAACATTCGCGGAAGACATTTTTTAAAGCTTTTGGACTACACGCCGGAGGAAATCCGCTATCTGCTGGATTTGTCGAAGGAATTTAAAAATATGAAGAGGAACGGAGTGCCGCACCGGTACCTGGAGGGAAAGAACATTGTGCTTTTATTTGAGAAGACGTCCACCAGGACCCGCTGCTCCTTTGAGGTGGCGGGAAGGGATTTGGGTATGGGCGTGACGTATCTGGACCCGGGCAGCAGCCAGATGGGCAAGAAGGAGAGTATCCCCGACACTGCCAGAGTGCTGGGCAGGATGTACGATGGAATCGAGTACAGAGGCTTTGACCAGGAGATTGTGGAGGAGCTGGCAAAATACGCGGGGGTTCCGGTCTGGAACGGCCTGACGGACCAGTTCCACCCCACTCAGATGCTGGCGGATTTGCTGACCATAGAGGAGAAGCTGGGACGTCTGAAAGGGCTGAATTTCACCTTCATGGGCGACGCCAGAAACAATATGGGAAATTCTCTGATGGTGGCTTGTGCTAAGATGGGCCTGAATTTTACCGCCTGCGCTCCCAGGGAGCTGTTCCCGGCCCAGTGGCTGGTGGACGAGGCGAAAAAGATTGCCGCGGAGAATGGCTGCACGGTGCGTCTGACCGAGGATGTGGAAGAAGGAGCTAAGGATGCGGATGTGATTTACACCGATATCTGGGTATCCATGGGCGAGCCGGACGAGGTGTGGGATTCCAGAATCAAGCTGCTGAAAAAATATCAGGTAAACCGGGATGTGATGAAGCTGGCTAAGCCGGAAGCCCTTTTCATGCACTGCCTGCCTTCCTTCCATGACACCAAGACTACCATCGGCGCCCAGATTGCGGAGAAGTTCGGGATTACCGAAATGGAAGTGACGGACGAGGTATTTGAGTCCAGGCAGTCGGTGGTATTTGACGAGGCGGAGAACCGGATGCATACCATTAAAGCGGTTATCTACGCAACCCTCTGCTAAAGACCGGAAGGGGGAGGAATCAGGGTGAACAGAAGGAGAAAACGGATTGTAGTTGCCCTGGGAGGAAACGCCCTGGGCAACACGCCGGATGAACAAATCCGGCAGGTGCGGTTTGCCGCTGAGATTATTGCGGATTTGGCGGCAGAAGGCCATGAGCTGATTATCGGCCATGGGAACGGCCCCCAGGTGGGAATCATTAATTCTGCCATGAACTACGCGGCCACAAGCGGTCCGCGCACGCCTTACATGCCGTTCCCGGAGTGCGGCGCCATGTCCCAGGGGTTCATTGGCTACCATCTCCAGCAGGCCCTGCAGCAGAGCCTCTTAAAGCGGAACCTAGGGAAAACGGTAGTCAGCGTGGTAACGCAGGTGCTGGTGGACCGGCAGGATGCGGCCTTCCGGAATCCTACCAAGCCCATTGGAAATTTTTATACTAGGGAAGAGGCCGATAGGCTGGAGAAGGAAAAGGGATATATCTTTATGGAGGATGCCGGACGGGGCTACCGCCGGGTGGTGCCTTCGCCGGCTCCCAAAGCCATTATTGAGTTAAGCGCTATTCGGAAAATGGTCCAGAGCGGGCTGATTGTGATTGCCGTAGGAGGCGGCGGAATCCCGGTAGTGGAGGAGGCGGACGGCCTTCATGGAATCGATGCGGTAATCGACAAGGATATGTCCAGCAGCAAGCTGGCTCAGGAGCTGAAAGCGGACATGCTTCTGATTTTAACGGCGGTGGATCAGGTGTACATTCATTTTAATCAGCCGGACCAGAGGGCTCTGGACCAGATTACGGCGGCGGAAGCCCAGGCGTATATCCGTCAGGGACAGTTTGCCAAGGGAAGCATGCTCCCAAAGGTGGAGGCCTGCCTGGAATTTGTAAATGCCCTTCCGGGAAGGACGGCCATCATCACCTCTCTGGAAAAAGCCCCGGAGGCCCTTCATGGGAAAGCGGGGACCAGAATCTGCTCCGAGGAAGCGGAATTTGACTACGCCCCCCTGGAGATGGACAGCATGATATATGATGTAAATGCCAGCTAAGCTGAGTTATGGAAACTACGGACCAAAAAAGGAGGAGAACTTATGACATTTGAAATGCCAAAATACTATGCGCCGGATTTTACCCAGGAGAAGTTTGTGAACGCCCCTGACGTATCTTACGCGGTGGCGGAGATGGACGGCGTGGCGCCGGACAATTATCACAGCACATCCATGTATCCGGAGTATTTTAAAATCAATGGGAAATGGGTGCTGGCCGAGGAGAGCCGCATGGATTCCAGCGTGGTAATCTGCGACGACGGCCATCTGGAAGTGGTGGAGAACCGCAACCTGAAAAAGGGAGACAAGGTGATTCTGGGGCGGACCGAGCGGTGTGAGGAGGGAATCTACATGCACTGCGACGGATTCCAGGTTCCCGGACAGCATACGGACGACCAGTTTGTATTCCGCCAGGGCAGGAGCCGGGAGACCTCCTACGCCAGAGATTACGACCGGCTGTTTGAATTGCTGAAATACGAGAAGGAACACGGAAATATCGTGTGGGTCATGGGACCTGCGTTTGCTTTTGATGCGGACGCCAGAGCCGCCATGCAGGCCCTGGTGGAGAACGGCTACGCCCATGGGCTCCTGGCAGGAAATGCCCTGGCTACCCATGACTTGGAGGGAGCCCTTCTGCACACCGCCCTGGGGCAGGACATCTATACCCAGGTATCCCAGCCCAACGGACACTACAACCACCTGGATGTTATCAATAAGGTGAGAAGGAGCGGCTCCATCCCTCAGTTTATCGAGGACTACAAGATTGACAACGGCATCATGTACAGCATTGTAAAGAATCACGTTCCGTTTGTGCTGACAGGCTCCATCCGGGACGACGGTCCCCTGCCGGAGGTCATTGGGAACGCTTACGAGGGACAGAGCGCCATGCGGAACGTGGTGAAGAAGGCCACCACGGTCATTTGCCTTGCAACCATGCTCCACACCATCGCGACAGGAAATATGACGCCCTCCTTCCGGGTGATGAAGGATGGGACCATCCGGCCGGTATTTTTGTATACCGTGGATGCGGATGAGTTTGTGGTCAATAAGCTGCTGGACCGGGGAAGCCTCTCCGCCACTACGGTGGTGACCAATGTGCAGGATTTCATCACCATTGTGGCTAAGGGACTGGGTGTGATGAAATAAAACAGACAGCGGATGATAACTGAAAATAATGAAAGAATCCGGGCAGGATACCAGGCGGGAGCCAGGCGTTCTGTCCGGATTTTTGATGTGGGTATTTTCATTGCTTTCCCATATTTTTACGAAGACTCCTGCAGCTCCACCGTCTGCCGGAACTTACCCGGCGTCATGGAGCGAAAGCGCAGAAAATTCCGGGTGAGGGTCTTTTCCGTATGGTATCCTACCTCCAGGGCGATTTCCAGAATGGTCTTGTCCGTTCGGAGAAGGAGCTCCGAGGCCCGGTTGACCCGGACGTAATTTAAAAAGTCGGAAAATCCCATCTCCACCTGGTAGAGCAGAATCCGGTTCAGTTCCCGGGGAGACATATGAAACTGTGCCCCCACATCCTTGGGGCGCAGGTCCTCGCTGTAATGGCGGTAGATGTAGGAGACGAGGGAGTAAAAATCCCTCCGGTCCCGGATGTGGCAGATGTTTCCCACATTCTGATAGGTATTGCGGAATTCGTTGGCGTTCATCCCAATCCGGGTCAGGAAGACCTTGCTGATGTGGGCGCTGTCCACAAAGCCCAGGATTTCCGCCAGCTCTTCCAGGGTGAAATCCGTGTACAGCAGATAGTTGATGGTTTTTCCAATACGCATTTCACTCAGCAGGTCGAAGAAGGACAGGCCGGTGGTGCTGGTGATGTAGGCGCTGATGGCAGATTCGCTCATGAAAAAGATTTTGGAAAGATTGGCCAGGGTAATCTTCTGGTTCAAATGGGTGTACAGGTAGAGCAGGATTTGACTGGGGTCAATGGTTTTGGAGGAAGCCTGGACTTGTTCCGGGTTCTGGGAGCGGATAAAGCAGATGATGATTTCAATCAGCTTGTTGGTAATGTATAAATTCCCCAATTCCCGGCGGGACGGAGCGGGCTCCTGAGGGGACGGAGCGGAGTCCAGGCCGATTTCGTCCTGAATCTGCAGAAAAAGGCTCCGGACCGATTCGGCCGTCTCCTGGTTCAGCTGGAGTACCGGATTCCGGGCCATGGACTGGGTGATGGAGATGGATTCATTTCCGGGGTTGTAAAAGGTCTTGATGATTTCGTTGATGTTGTCAAAGTAGTATACCAGGATGAAAAATTGCAGAGGGGATTTCACATCCACGATATCGGTAATCTGCCAGGGCAGAACGGATACAAGGGTGCCCGGCTTCAGCTCGTAGGGGTGGTTGTTGAGCATCAGGGTGGCCTCCCCGCTGTTAATCAGCCAGAACCGGGACATGGGATGGATGAGCGGGGTGGTGGGCTCCGTTACAACCTCGATGTCGAAGCTGCAGATTTTATTTTCATCCTGCATGGAGCAGTAGAGGCTTTGCATGGGTACGATTTTTGTCATGGTCAGGTTCCTTTAGTTTGATTGGAATTTAGGATGGTCTGAGTCTGCCGGCGGATTAAGTCTTTTAAAACAGGCAGTTCCGGAAGCGGGGGCTGTCCGGCCAGGCAGGCCAGGGACCAGCTGACGGGGACTCCTTTGGGGACCGGGCGGCAGAACAGGACCGATGGAATATGGGAAAAGGAAGGTACGTAGCTGGCCAGGGTGAAGCATACGCCCAGACCGGCGGAGGCGCTCTGCACGGCGATTTCCATATTTGCCACGGTTTGGGTGGTGGAAAAATGGAGGCCGGAGGAATCCAAAAGCCGGGATACGTAGGCGTAAATACTCTGGGAGGTATTAGGCAGCAGAAGGGTTAAGTCCTGCGCTTTTGCCAGAGGCAGGCAGGGATAAGGGCAGCCGGGGACCTGCTCCGTCCGGTCTGCCAGGCAGCTGGGACAGACCATTAAAAGTTCATCCTGGCAGACATGGGAATAATCAAATTCTTCCTTTTGAATGGGATGGGTGACCAGTATGTAGTCGGCCTGTTTCTGACGCAGCATCTGCTCCAGCTCGCCCATAGAGCCTATCAGAAAGCTGATTTCCGTATCTGGGACGGTTTCCTTTACCGCCTGAATCAGAGGGACCATAAAGCTGATTCCCCTGCGCCGGTACAGACCGATGGTGATGCAACGTTTACTTCTCCTGAGATAGGTTTTCAGATCGTTTTCAAACTGCCGGTCCAGATTTAAAATTTCCCGGGCATAGAAAATATAGCGTTTTCCGATTTCCGTGGGGACAAACAGGTTTTTATCCCGGGAAAAAAGAGAGCAGCCCAGTTCAGCCTCCAGGTTCTTGATATACATACTGAGGGCGGGAGAAGAAATATAAAGCTGCTCCGCGGCGGTCCGTATGGTCTGGCACTCGGCCAGAGCGGTGACATATCGTGCTCCCTTTAAATCAATCATGGCGATTCCCTCCCTCTTCAGAATTAAAATCATGGCTGCGGAACGATGCACCGGTGAAGACAAAAACAGTGCGATTCCGACAGATTACCATATAATTATAGAAAAAAAGCTGTTTGTCCGCAATATTAACCTTCACTTAATTAAGATTCAGTTTAATATACTGTCATTTCCGGGCCGCAGTCCTTACAATAGAAGTAAGTTCAGAGAGGAGGAAATGTATGGAGGGACGGATGAAGTTCACAGCCAGCGGGGATGCGCTGATTATGCGTAATTTTCCTGAAAATTACGAGGGATATGAGGCGGTAAAGGATTTTATTGGACAGGGGGAGGCCAGGATTACGAATCTGGAAACGACCCTTACAGAGAGAGACTGCTTTCCGTCTACCTTTTCCGGCGGAACCTGGCTGACGGCGCCGGAGAATGTGCTGGATGACCTGGAAGGTCTGGGGTTTAACTTTTACAGCGTTGCCAACAACCATATGCTGGATTATTCCTACGGAGGACTGTTCCGGACGCTGGAAGCGCTGAAAAGGCGGGGACTGCATTTCGCGGGAGCGGGAGAGAACCTGGACCGGGCGTCGGAGCCGGTGATTGCGGACCTTCCTTCCGGGCGGGTGGCATTTCTGGCGGTTACTTCCACCTTTGATGATTCGGCCAGGGCGGGGGTTCAGGGACCATACCTTCCTGGCAGGCCAGGGGTGAATTTCCTGCGGCACAAGGAAATCTTTTATATTAACAGCAGCCATATGCAGCAGCTGAAGGAGATTGCCGATGTTACGGACCTGAATGTAAAAAATAAGCGGCGATATAAGACCGGTTATAAGCTCCAGGCCCAGGACGGCACCTTTGAGCTGAAGGAGCTGCAGTTTAAGGAGAGGGAGCAGGAGGGAAAAGAGACTAAGGCCAATGAACAGGACCTGGAACGGATTAAACGGGAAATTGCAAATGCCAGACAGCTGGCGGATTATGTGGTGGTGATGCTCCACTCCCATGAAATGAAAACCGACTGCATGGAGGATGTGCCGGATTTTGTGGCGGAAAGCGCCCGGCAGTTTATCGATGCGGGGGCCTGTATGGTCCTGGGAGGCGGGACCCATCAGCTGAAGGCCATCGAGCTGTATCAGGGAAAGCCCATTTTCTATTCCCTGGGGAATTTTATCTATCAAAATGAATTTGTGGGCATCCTGCCGCCGGAATTTATGGAAAAATATCACCTGCCGCCGGATACCATGGCCATGGAGGCCTTGGCCGCACGCAGGTCCCATGCAAAGAACAAGGGAATGCAGTCCGGCGAGAATTACCTGTCGGTGATTCCTCTGGTGGAAATGGAGGGGGAGCGGGTAAGGACGATTGAGCTTATGCCTATTTCTCTGGGGGCGGAACGGAGCAAGTCCTTTCGGGGGATTCCCTGTCCGGCCAATTCACAGGAAACCGGGGAAATCTTCCGGGTGCTGACAACTCTCAGCGGGGAGTACGGGACAAAGATGGAACTGACCGCAGAGGGCAGGATTCGGATTTGCCTGCAGTAAAGAGATACTGCAGCAGTCCGGGGCATTCCGAACTGCTGTGGAAGCGCTACATTTTTCAGGAGGGACAAATATGGGGAAAACAAAAAAAGAGAAGAAACCATTTAAAATGCCGCATTCTATGGTGATTATGGTCATTATCATCTTTGCGGCCACCGTGCTGACCTGGCTGGTGCCGGCAGGTGAATTTAACCGGATTGAAAATGCTCAGGGCGTTTCCGTGGTGGACCCCAATTCCTTCCACTGGCTGGAGCGCTCCTCCGTGAATTTCCTGCTGATTCCGTATTATATCATCCTGTCCTTAAAGAGCAAGGCGAACTTGATGTATGTGACCATGTTCGCGGGGGCGGCATTTCACATGATTGCCAAGTCCGGCGCCCTTCAGGTGGCGGTGGGAGGCGTGTCCAAGCGGATTCAGAACCGGTCCTATATTTTCATCCCGGTTATGACCACGCTGTTCGCGGTTATCTGCTCCACCCAGGCGGTCAACCATTTCATCGCCTTCTCACCGCTGATGGTGGTGATTGCCCTGGCTATGGGCTATGACTCCATTACCGGCGTGGCCATTATCCTGCTGGGAGGGGCTATCGGCTTTTCTACTGCCGGTTTGAACATCAATACGGCGATTCTGGCCCAGCAGATTAGTGAAGTGCCTCTCTACAGCGGCCTTCCCTACCGGGCGGTCTGTTTCGTAGTCTATCTGGTGGTGACCAATATCTATTTGGTCCGCTATGTGATGAGGATTACCAAGGACCCCACGGCCAGTTATGTGTACGATATTGACCAGAAGAGAGAAGAAAAGAAGGCGGATTTCGATTCCTTTGGGACCATGGACTGGCGGAAAGGAGCAATCCTGATTTCCCTGGTGGCAACGCTGGTGGGGATTATCGTGGGAAATATGGGATTCGGCTGGGATTTGGAGGAGGATGCCGCCTGGTTTTTGGCCTGCGGCGTGATTATGGGATTCATCCTGGGGCTGACGCCTTCCGAGATTGCCTCCGAGATGATAAAAGGCTGCAAGTCCATGCTGGGAGCCGCCATGCTGATTGGTGTGGCGGGAGCAATCGCCAATATCATGGACGCCGGAAAAATCACGGATACCATCGTCTGGGCCGCGGGACAGGCGCTGTCCTTTGCTCCTGATATCCTCATGGGGCCGGCTATGTTTTTGGTAAATATCCTGGTAGCTATGGTGATTGTTTCCGGAAGCGGAATGGCTACGGCAACCATGCCGATTATGTCGCCTTTGGCGGATATCTTAGGAGTCACCAGACAGACGGCCGTATTATCCTTTACCTTTGCGGACGGCTTCTGCAACTACATCCTCCCCCACTCTTCCGCCCTGATGGGAATCTTGGGAGCAGGGGATGTGCCTTACGACCGGTGGATGAAATTTATGGGCAAGCTGTTTATTATTTGGGTGATTACGGGATGTATCCTGGTAGCCATTGCCCAGATGATGAAGTACGGGCCTGTGTAAGAGGAGGAAATTTCGTATGAAGGAAGAAATCGGCTTGCTGCTGGAAAAAGAGAGGGAACGCCTCTGTTCCATGTCCGACGCGATTTTTGACCGACCGGAGATGGCCTTTGAGGAGGTGTTTGCCTCCGGCCTTTTGGAGGATTACTTGGAAGAAAAGGGATTTCAGGTCAAAAGGGGGCTGGGAAGCCTGCCTACCGCTTTCCGGGCGGAGTATCAGCAGGGAGAAGGAGGACCGGCAATTGGCCTGCTCTGCGAGTACGACGCCCTTCCCCAGGGACACGCCTGCGGACATCAGATGCAGGGTCCCGCGATTGTGGGGGCGGCCTTTGTCCTGAAGGAGCTTTTAAAGGAGGCTCCCTATAAGCTGATTGTTTACGGGACTCCGGCGGAAGAGGGAAAAGGGGGCAAGGTCACCATGCTGGAGGAAGGCTATCTTCAGGATATGGACGTAGCACTGATGATGCACGGCGGTCCGGCCACCCAGACGGATATCCATTCCATGGCGAAGGTGTCGGCCAAGGTGACCTTTCACGGAAAGAGCGCCCATGCGGCTTTAAAGCCGGAGGCCGGGCGCAGCGCCCTGGACGCCCTGCTCTTAAGCTTTCAGGGCATCGAGTTTATGCGGGAGCATGTGAAGGAGGACACCAGAATCCATTATACGGTTACGGATGCGGGCGGCCCATGCAACGTGGTCCCACAGACTGCTTCCGGGGAGTTTGGAATCCGCTCCTACGATTCCGGTTATCTGGACGAACTAATCCGGCGGTTTGAGAATATTGTGAAAGGCGCTGCCCTTATGACAGAGACGAACGGTGAAATTCGGTATGGAAAACGGATTGAGGGAAAGATACCGGTTTTGAAGCTGAATGAACTCCTGATGGAGAATGCCGCCTACTACCAGGCGCCCAATCTTCAGCCGGACCGGGAAAAGACCGGCTCCACGGATTTTGCCAATGTGATGTACCGGATTCCCGGGGCCTGCATCCGGGTGGCCTTTGTGGCGCCGGGAACTTCCTCCCATTCCCAGGAATATGTGGATGCGGGAAAAAGCGGAGAGGCCCACAATGCGGTGCTCTGCGGGGCCAAAATCCTGGCGGCCACAGCGGCGGATTTGGTGATGGAGCCGGAGCTTTTGGCCAAGGTCCGGGAGGAGTTCCGCTCAAAGAAGATGTAGCGGTTCCCTTCGCCCTAACTGCGGCAAAAAGATACAAAAAACACATGACGGACAATAATTTGTAAGCATTAGACTTTTAACCCCATATTGGCTACAATGGAAGTGTTCTCAATGGGAGGATGCTTCCATTATTTTTTTTAAAAGACAGAAACGGGGGAATTGGAACATGAAGTATACGAAACTTGGAAATTCAGAACTGACAGTCTCCAGAATCTGCATGGGCTGCATGGGATTCGGGGACCCGAACAACGGACAGCATACCTGGACGGTGGACGAGGCCCACACCAGGGAGATTGTGAAGGGCGGCCTGGAGCTGGGCGTCAATTTCTTTGACACGGCCATGGGCTATCAGAATGGGACCAGCGAGGAGTATCTGGGCCGGGCCCTGAAGGATTTTGCCCGCAGGGATGATGTGGTGGTGGCGACCAAATTTATCCCCAGGACCAACCAGGAAATTGAGGAAGGGGTTACCGGACAGGAACACATTGAACGGATGATTGACCAGAGCCTGGCCCGGCTGGGGATGGATTATGTGGACTTGTATATTTACCATATGTGGGATTACCAGACGCCTCTGTACGATATTATGGATGGGCTGAACCGGGTGGTGAAGGCGGGAAAGGCCAGATACATCGGCATTTCCAACTGCTTTGCCTGGCAGCTGGCCAAGGCAAATGCCCTGGCCAGGCAGGAGGGCTTCGCCCAGTTTGTGTCTGTCCAGAGCCACTATAACCTGATTTTCCGGGAGGAAGAGCGGGAGATGGTTCCACTGTGCAGGGAGGAAAACATCGCCATGACGCCCTACAGCTCCCTGGCAAGCGGGAGGCTTTCCAGACATCCCGGCGAAACCACCAAGCGCCTGAAGGAGGACAGCTACGCTCACCTGAAATACGATGCTGCTGCGGCGGAGGACCAGAAAATCATTGACCGGGTTGCCGAGCTGGCGGACCGCAGAGGGGTTTCCATGACGGAGATTTCCCTGGCCTGGCTGCTGAGCAAGGTTACGGCACCGGTGGTGGGAGCCACGAAGCCCAGCCATATGGAAGGGGCCGCCAAGGCCGTGGAACTGGAACTGTCGCCGGAGGAGACCGCGTATCTGGAAGAGCCTTACGTGCCTCACAAGCTGGTAGGAGTTATGGCTCAGAATACGGCTTCTTCGGCGAAGGAGTCCCACGTCTGGTTTAACGGAAAACAAAAGGAAGCAAAGGACTGACTAGGCAACCGGCGCCATCAGGACCTTTCCGGTGCCCCGGTATACATTGACCAGCCCTTCACCGGAGGCCGCGCTTCCCAGAAGGGTTTTTCCGGAACGCTCTACGGTAAAGTCCAGACTGCCGCTCCAGGCAATGGCCATATTGCCGTCGATTTTTAGAACGTCGTTCTGAAGGGTGATTTCAATCAACTCCTCCTTGGGGCAGGGAGATTCCAGGCAAATCACGCCCTCTCCGGAGATTCCCAGATTGAAGAGGCCTTCCCCTCCCGCTACGGCGGAGGAAAGATTGGAACGCATGACGGCTTTGTGCTTTAACCGGGAGTCACAGGCCAGGAACAGGCCGTCGTCCAGAACGATGGAGCCGTTCCAGTCCTTTAAATCCATCAGCAGAAGGAAACGGTAGGTGGGCTCCAAAACCAGGGTGCCGCTCCCGGTGTATTCCGGTTTGATGGCGCTCTCGCCTGTTACCTTGCCACGGACCGCTTTGCCGAAAAAGTCGCCCACGCCCTTCAGGCCGGTGGTGCTGTTAACGTCCCCCACCATCCACTGCATGGCTCCGGCCTGGAGGGTTATGTCCGCTTTGGTCAAGTCACAGATAACCTGACGCTTGCGCACATTCATGGCGGCGCTGAAGTAGGCCGTCTGGGCGCTCTGGGGAGATACGCTTAAATCCCGCTGGTATTCCACAACGGTAAAGGGCCCCATTGTTTCCAGGATTTTGATGTCATCATTGTTGATAAAGTTGTCGATTCGATACATGTTGGTGAACTCCTCCTCGTTTTTTGACGATTGTGGGCAAAGATTGTTTGCCTTTGGTATCATCATACTTGAAATTGTCCGAAAAATATGTAGACAAAAGCTTAAATTTTATTACAAAATTTTGTATAGGAGGTTTTGGCGGACTGCGGAAGAATCCGGGAAAAAAAGTTGACTTTCCATAAGACGCCTTTTATAATGAAGAATGACGGATTAATTGGAAAATGGCCGCAGAAGCGTCCGCAAATCCAGAAGGATGGGGTTACTGCCCCTTTATTTGCTCAGATATTGTTCAGCTAATACCAGGAAGGTATGTTTTTTTCGCGTGAAAAGACATGCCTTCCTGATTTTGTTATGAGCACTTAGCGCCTGTCTTTTAGGCGCTTACGTGCGATACATGCAGAGTACTTGGCGAGGTCTTGTCGAGCCTAGTACGGAGCATTGTTATGAGCACTTAGCGCCTGTCTTTTAGGCGCTTACGTGCGATACATCCCAGGCACTTAGCGAGGTGGTTTCGAGGTTAGTGCCTGGGGCTGTTATGAGCACTTAGCGCCTGTCCTTCAGGCGCTTACACGGACAGGAGGTTGAAAATGGACATTAAGGAAATGCTGAGGCAGGTGCAAAGCGGCGTCATGACCATTGAGGCGGCGGAAGCGGAGCTTAAGGATCTGCCTTATAAGGATTTGGGCTACGCAAAGCTGGACTATCACCGGAAACTGCGTTCCGGTTTCCCGGAAACGGTATTCTGTCAGGGAAAGCCCGACGAATATCTGGGGAAGATTTTCCAGGAATTATATGAGAGAAACGGGGAGGTCATGGGGACCAGGGCCGACGAGCGGCAGTATCAGCTGGTGAAGGAGGTCCTGCCGGAAGCGGTTTACGATCCCATTTCCCGGATTATCCAGGCCCGGAAGGGGGAGGCGAAGAGAGAAGGCTGCGTGGCGGTGCTCACCGGCGGGACGGCGGATGTGCCGGTGGCCGAGGAGGCGGCACAGACAGCGGAATTCTTTGGCTGCTGCGTGGAACGGATTTACGATGTGGGAGTGGCGGGGATTCACCGGCTTTTAAGCCAGAGGGAGCGTTTCCAGAAGGCCAACTGCGTAATCGCGGTAGCAGGGATGGAAGGGGCCCTGGGGACTGTGGTGGCCGGACTGGTAGAGCCCCCGGTCATCGCGGTTCCTACCTCCGTGGGATACGGGGCCAGCTTTCACGGGCTTTCCGCCCTTTTGACCATGCTGAATTCCTGTGCGAACGGAATCAGCGTAGTAAACATAGACAACGGATACGGGGCAGGCTATCTTGCCACACAAATAAATCGATTGGCGGTGAAATAAAAATGGAGAAAATTTTGTATTTGGAGTGCTATTCAGGAATTAGCGGAGATATGACGGTAGGGGCCCTTCTGGATTTAGGGGCCAGCAGAGAGCGCTTAGAAAAGGCGCTGGAGAGCCTTCATGTGGACGGATACAATCTGCATTTTGGAAGAACGAAGAAGTGCGGCATTGACGCCTATGATTTTGACGTTCATCTGGAGGAGGACGGACATCATCATGGGGAAGAGCATCACCATGGGGAGGAACATTGCCACGGTGAAGAGCATCATCATGACGAAGAACATCCCCACGAAGGCGGGCACCATCATCCCCACGTTCACCGGAATCTGAATGATATTTATGAGATTATCGACCGGATGGAGGAAAAGGAGGAGGTGCGCCAGCTGGCCAGGAAAATGTTTCGGATTGTGGCGGAGGCGGAGGCCAAGGCTCATGGCCTTCCCATCGAGCAGGTCCATTTTCATGAGGTGGGAGCCATTGACTCTATTGTGGATATTATCAGCACGGCGGTGTTGGTGGACGATTTGCAGGTGGACCGGGTGATTGTATCGCCTTTGTCAGAGGGAAGGGGATACGTCCGCTGCCAGCATGGAGTGATGCCGGTACCCGTACCGGCTACAGCCGGAATTGCCGCTGCCTACGGGCTGAAACTCCGTCTGACGGATAATGAAGGGGAGATGGTAACTCCCACAGGAGCAGCCATCGCCGCGGCCCTGGGTTCCGGGGACCGGCTTCCGGAGCGCTATGTAATCCGTAAAGTGGGAATCGGCGCGGGAAACAAGGACTTTAAAAACGCAAACATTCTGCGGGCCATGATTCTGGAGCCGGAGGAAGAGGCGGCTAAGAAAAAACTCTGGGTCCTGGAAACCAATATCGACGACTGCACGGGAGAAGCCCTGGGCTTTGTGATGGAGCAGCTTCTGAAAGAGGGGGCAAAGGACGTATGGCACACGCCCATCTACATGAAAAAGAACCGGCCGGCCGTGCTGCTGTCGGTGCTCTGCACTGAGGAGGAGCGGGAGACGATGGAGGAGATTATCTTCATCCATACGACCACCATCGGAATCCGCCGGTATCAGGTGGAGCGGACCGCCCTCGCCCGCAGGGAAATCAGGGTGGAAACGCCCTGGGGACCGGCCAAGGCGAAGGTGTGCAGCCGGGGCGGAAGACCCTGGGTGGCCCCGGAGTACGAGAGCGTGAAATCCATCTGTGAGAATCAGGGGATTTCCTTTGAGCAGGCCTACCGGACCATCCGGAGAATGGGAGAGGAGATGGAAGGGTGAAGGAGCCGAAGACAGAACAGCTGGAAGCCATCATGGACGAACTGACAGACCAGGATATGGCCCTGGCCTTTTCCGGCGGCGTGGACAGCAGCCTGCTCCTAAAAATGGCCGCGGACCGTGCCGCCAAGAAGGGGACAAAAGTGTGGGCGGTGACCTTTAACAGCCGCCTCCATCCCTCCTGTGACCTGGAAAATGCCCGGAAGGTGGCCGGGGAGCTGGGAGGAATCCATGTGATTTTGGAAATCGACGAGCTGGAAATGGAGGAAATCCGCAGCAATCCCGTCAACCGCTGCTACCTGTGCAAAAGAAATCTGTTCCGGACGCTGATGGCCTTCGCGAAGGAGAAGGGCGTGGAGGTCCTGGCGGAGGGGACCAACGAGGACGACCTTCACGTTTACCGCCCGGGAATCCAGGCGGTGAGAGAGCTGGGAATCCGAAGCCCCCTGGCAGAGGCCGGGCTGACCAAGGAGGAGGTGCGCCGTCTGGCGGCAGCCTGCGGCATTTCGGCCGCCTCCCGCCCTTCCACTCCCTGCATGGCCACCCGCCTGCCCTACGGAGCAAGGATGGATTATGAAATCCTGAAAAAAATCGAGGCGGGGGAGGAAATCCTGCGCCGGATGATTGGAGGAAATGTGCGGCTCCGCCTTCACGGCCAGGTAGTCCGGATTGAGACAGACCCGGAGCGTTTTTCGCTGGCTCTTGAAAAGAGGGAAGAGGTGGTTCGGCAGCTGAAGGAGCTGGGCTTTGTCTACATTACCCTGGATTTGGAAGGGTTCAGATCCGGAAGCATGGACGTGGGCCTGGAGAGCAGGGGAGAGAGTGAGGTCATAAGACAGATATAGAGAGAAGCGGGCAGAGGCTCCGCTGCAATACAAAAAAGGCATAGGATATGATAAAAGATAAGCATTAGACGGAAAAGGGAATTTTATCTATAATAAAAATGAAGCGGAAAACCCGGCGGAGCCAGAGCGTCTGGAGGAGGCCGGTTTAATCAAGGAGGCTGATATTATGAGCAAGACACTGGTAGCTTATTTTTCGGCAAGCGGAGTAACCAAGAGGGTGGCGGAGAATCTGGCAAAGGCCACGGATGGGGCTCTCTATGAGATTCGCCCGGAAATTCCCTATACGAATGCGGACTTAAACTGGATGGATAAAAAATCCCGCAGCACAATTGAGATGAAGGACAAATCCTCCCGGCCCAAGCTGGCAGACCATGAGGCGGATATTGAGTCCTATGACCGGATTTTCCTGGGATTTCCGATCTGGTGGTATGTGGCGCCTACCATTATCAATACCTTTTTGGAGAGTTACGATTTTTCCGGAAAAACAATCATTCTGTTCGCTACTTCCGGTGGAAGCGGATTTGGAAAAACTGTTCAGGGACTTTCTCCCAGCTGTCCGGGGGCAGTTATTCGGGAAGGAAAACTGCTCAATGGAAATCCTTCTGCCCAGACATTAAAGCAGTGGGCCGAGAGCCTTTAAAGGTATTTGGAAAGTTAAATGTAACTGTTCAGGACGGCGGGTATCTTCTTGCCCGGCTTTGGCCGGACAAGAAGCATCGGATGTCCATCCGATGTGAAAATGAGGGCAAAAACATGCTTATAAGCAAGCTTAACGCTGCTTTTGCCCTCATTTTCCCGCCGTCCTGAACTGTTACAATTAAATAAAGAAAGGAATGGTTTCAATGAGAATCAGCGATAAAGAGCAATTTGCGCAGACGAATGTGTTTGGGCTGGGAAAAGAGAATTCTGCTTTTGCACAGTATTTTATTGGGAATTCCTACTTAAATCCCCTGACGGACCCTGCAAAATGCAGCCTGTTTCTGGCCAATGTAACATTTGAACCCGGCTGCCGCAACAACTGGCATATTCATCACGCAAAAAGCGGCGGCGGACAGCTTTTGATCTGCACCGCGGGAAGTGGCTGGTATCAGGAGGAAGGGAAAGAGGCCGTCAGCCTGGAGCCGGGAACGGTCATCACCATTCCGCCGGAGGTAAAGCACTGGCACGGAGCCAAGAAGGACAGCTGGTTTTCCCACATCGCAATCGAGGTGCCGGGAGAGGAGACCTCCAACGAGTGGCTGGAAGCGGTAGACGATGAAGCCTACGCCGCTCTGGAGCAGTAAAACATCAGATTTAAAATCAATGCCGCCATGGCAGCTGAGGAAGCTTTTCCTTCGGCCTGTCTGGCGGTATTTTTATAGGCATTTGGAGCCTGGCTGACAAAAGCTTAAGGGGATGGGGGAAGAGGGGCTTCGGAAAACCGCTATATACTTTGCTTACGCTTTATATTATAATGGCATTACAGCCGAGGTCTGCCCGGAGGTAAGGGCATAAAACAGCGGAGAAAATGAACATAACAGGGAAGGAAAGACAGATGAAATTGACGGAACAGAGATGTCCCGCCTGCAACGGGACCCTGAAAATCGATGAGAAGAATCCTCATGTGGCGGTATGCGAATACTGCAAGAGCAGGTATATCCTGGAATGGGAGAATGGACTTGCTCCTATTGGCAACGGGAACGAACAGAAGGCGGGCCCAAAGGGAGCGGCTTCCCAGGGAAAAAACGGCCGGAAAAAGACCGGAAGACTGGCGCTGCTGGTCTGCTGCGCGGCTGCTCTGGCGGTATTGGCTGTCCTTCCATCCCTGCTGCGGCCCGATTCCGCCGAACAGACAGCCCAGAGCTTTGTCTCCGCGGAGGCGGCGGACATGGGAGGAACGGGACAGGAGAATGTCCTGCCGGCAGGGATTCTGGCGGATTTCTGCCAGGAGGTCTTTGGACAGCCCGTTGAGGCAATCCCTCCGGACCGAATCCGGTCCATTCAGTGGCTGGAAGTGAAATCTACCATGGATTACCATGAAATCGGCTACAGCGTGGACAATCCCATGGAGGATTCCCAGGCCCAGCTGACCTGGGTGGAATTTGACCGGGATGCTTACGGCAGCATTTCCCTGGAGGGCCTGTCCGCATTTTCCGGCCTCAAAAAGCTTACGGTCAGCCGGTCTCTCCGGAGAGAGGACTTAAAAGGGCTGAAGCTTGAGAGCATCGGAGGGTACTTCGCAAGTCTGGAGGAGACAGCGGGGCTGGTGGAGAATCCCGAGGAGCTGAGGGAGGTCCGAACCACCGGAAGCCAGTTCAGCCTGCAGGGAATCGACAAGATGCCGAAGCTGGAATCCCTGTCCATCGATGGAGAACAGGTGGAGGAGATGAGGCTTCTGGTCCAGGCAGAGGCGCTGAAAAAGCTGTCCCTGGATCTTTACGACGGCTCCGCGGACTTTTCCGTGTTCAGCGCCCTGCCGGGGCTGGAGGAGCTTGCGGTCAGCTGCCAGAATCTGAAGGACATCAGTTTTGTCTCCAATATGGAGAACTTAAAGAGCCTGGAATTGGAGTATGGGACCTTTCTGGATTTGGAGCCCTTAAGGAGCTGCCAGAATCTGGAACGGCTGTGGCTGTTAAGCTGCGATGAGCTGAAGGATTTGTCCGTGGTGGAGACGCTGACGGGCTTAAGGGATTTGGGCCTGGAAGTGCCATACGGCTGCGGGGAGCCCAATCTGGGAGGATTGACTGAGTTGAAAAAGCTGTATCTGGGAAATTTCAGCCAGACGGGATTTTTGCAAAATCTCAGCGGCCTTGAAGAGCTGACCCTGGACGGCTGCCGGGTAGACGACGGAAGCGCCTTTGCCGGGCTGACCAGCCTGAAAACCCTGACCTGCACTTCGTTCGGACATTCGGAGATGGATTATTCCTTCGTGGCCTCCCTTCCGGCGCTGGAAACCCTGGATTTGGAGGGAATGGTCACTTACGGGGATATTTCCGGGATTTTCAATATGCCTTCCCTGAAATCCCTGGATATCAGCTATATGGAGTGTGAGATTGATTTTGACCGGATTCAGGAAAACCAGACCCTGGAGGAACTGTATATGGACAGCATGACCCTCTACGAAAATGTGAGTGTCAGCGGCTCCGGGGCCATTACCTATGTGGACTGGGATGAGGTGGATTTAAAGGAGCATCTGGATTTTCTGGGAAAACTTAAGGGGCTGAAGGTGCTGAGCATCCGGGAAAATGAATTGACGGATTTGGGCTTTGTCTCTCCCATGACGGCCCTGACGGAAATTGATTTTGGGGATAATTACGTGACGGATTTAACGCCTCTGGCTCAGCTTCCTGCGCTGAAAGAGGTCAACTGCCAGGAGAATCCCATCTCCAATTATGAGGTTTTGGGGGATTCGGTGAAGATGGTGAGGGATTCTGTCTGAGACGGGAGAGAAGGGCGGGGGCTTTTGGGATTCCCAAAAACCCTTGCTTTTTCCATTGTTTAAAATTATAATTGTAGAATGACTACCGTTGTATTTTGATAGGAAAAGGTGACCATTTATGGCAAATGAGGCGACAAAAGAAAAACTGGATATTGAACTGGAGGCCCCGGCCAGCTTTACCAGTCCGGAGGCTTTGTACCAGGATCTGATTCAGACCATCCGCAGATACCATCCTTCGGATGATATTACTATGATTGAAAAGGCGTACAAGGTTGCCACAGAAGCCCATAAGGACCAGAAGCGCAAATCCGGGGAACCCTATATCATCCATCCCCTCTGTGTGGCGATTATCCTGGCGGATTTGGAGATGGATAAGGAGACCATTGAGGCGGGACTGCTCCACGATGTGGTGGAGGATACGGTGATGAGCCTGGACGATTTGACCAGGGAATTCGGCTCCGAGGTATCCTTTCTGGTTGACGGAGTGACAAAGCTGACCCAGTTAAACTGGGATAAAGATAAAGTAGAGATTCAGGCGGAGAACCTGCGGAAGATGTTCCTGGCTATGGCCAAGGACATCCGGGTAATCATCATCAAGCTGGCGGACCGGCTTCACAACATGCGCACGGGCCAGTTCTGGAAGCCGGAGAAGCAGAAGGAGAAGGCCAGGGAGACCATGGAAATCTACGCTCCCATCGCGGACCGTTTGGGTATTTCCAAAATCAAGATTGAGCTGGATGACCTTTCGCTAAAATTCCTCCAGCCGGAGGTTTACTATGACCTGGTGGAAAAAGTCCATCTGAAAAAGGACGCCAGGGAGGCGTTTGTCCAGTCCATTGTGGACGAGGTAAAGAGCCACATGGAGGAGGCCGGCATCAAGGCCACCGTGGGAGGCCGGGTGAAGCATTTCTTCAGCATCTATAAAAAGATGGTGAAGCAGAACAAGACCCTGGACCAGATTTACGACCTGTTTGCGGTGCGGATTATGGTGGAGACGGTGAAGGACTGCTACGCGGCACTGGGCGTCATCCATGAGATGTATAAGCCCATTCCGGGACGGTTCAAGGACTACATCGCCATGCCAAAGCCCAATATGTACCAGTCCCTCCACACGACCCTGATTGGCAACAACGGACAGCCTTTTGAGATTCAAATCCGGACCTACGAGATGCACCGCACCGCGGAATACGGAATCGCCGCTCACTGGAAGTACAAGGAGAGCGGAAGCGGAGCGGTGGCGGCCGGAAGCGAGGAGGAGAAGCTCAGCTGGCTGCGCCAAATCCTGGAGTGGCAGAGGGATACCGACGATTCCAAAGAGTTTTTGAACATGGTAAAGGGCGACCTGGACCTGTTTTCCGACAGCGTTTACTGCTTTACGCCTTCGGGAGATGTGAAAACCCTTCCCAGCGGCTCCACGCCCATCGATTTCGCCTACTCCATCCACAGCGCCGTTGGCAATAAGATGGTGGGCGCCAGAGTCAACGGGAAGCTGGTGAATATCGATTATATTATCCAGAACGGGGACCAGATTGAGATTATTACCTCCCAGAATTCCAAGGGACCCAGCCGGGACTGGCTGAATATCGTCAAGAGTACCCAGGCTAAGAACAAGATCAATCAGTGGTTCAAGACCGAGATGAAGGAGGAGAACATTGTCCGGGGCCGGGAAGTGATCGAGCGCTACTGCAAGGCCAAGGGCATCAACTGGACCGAAATCAACAAGCCGGAGTACATGGAAAAGGTCATGGCCCGGTACGCCTTTAAGGATTGGGATTCGGTGCTGGCCTCCGTAGGCCACGGCGGCCTGAAAGAGGGCCAGGTGGTCAACAAGATGCTGGAGGAGCGGGACAAGAAGCTGAAGCGGGAGATTACCGACGAGGACGTGCTGAACGGCATTGCGGACACCCAGGGTACCGCCACCTTGAACGCCAGGGCCGGACGGTCCAAGAGCGGGATTGTGGTAAAGGGAATCCACGATTTGGCGGTCCGTTTCTCACGGTGCTGCAGCCCCGTTCCGGGGGACGAGATTGTGGGCTTTGTCACCAGAGGCCGCGGAATCTCCATCCACAGGACGGACTGCATCAACATCCTGAACCTTCCGGAGGATGAGAGGAGCAGGCTGATTGATGCGGAGTGGCAGGTGCCGGAGGACGGAACCAGCGGCGAGCGGTATTCGACGGAAATCAGTATTTTTGCCAACAACCGCATCGGGATGTTCGCGGATATTTCAAAAGTTTTTACAGAGCGGCAGATTGATATTACATCCATGAACGTGCGCACCAGTAAACAGGGCAAGGCGACGATTATCATGACCTTCGACATACACGGCATGGAGGAGCTGAACCGCCTGATTGACAAAATCCGCCAGATTGAGGGAGTGCTGGATATTGAGCGCACCACTGGCTGAAATCGGAGAAGGAGGACCTTTGAGGATGAGCGATTTTCGGATTAAGACCTGCGTGCTGGGACCGGTCAGCACCAACTGTTATATCCTGTACCGCCAGGGCGGACGGGAGGCCGTGGTGGTGGACCCGGCGGACAACGGTGGATATATTGCCAACCAATGTAAGGAGCTGGGGGTAATCCCCAGCGCTGTGGTGCTGACCCACGGCCATTTTGACCATATTATGGCGGTGGAGGATTTGAAGCGGACCTTCCGGGCGGAGATTTATGGCTCGGCCAGGGAGGAGGAGCTGTTTTCCGATTCCTCCTTAAACCTTTCCAGAGACTGGATGGGGCGGGTGGTCAGCTTTCACGCGGACGTTACCCTGAGAGACGGACAGGAGATGGAGCTTCTGGGGATGAAGTGGAAGGCTCTGGAAACTCCGGGCCATACGGCCGGCTCCATGTGCTATTATATTGAGAAGGAAGGAATCCTTCTGTCGGGGGATACCCTGTTCTGCGAGTCCTACGGGAGAACGGACCTTCCGACCGGAAGCAGCGTTCAGATTGCGGATTCCATCCGGAACAAGCTGTTTTTGCTTCCCGACGATACCATGGTGTATCCGGGGCACGGAGAGCCGACTACCATTGGCCATGAGAAGCAGTACAATCCTCTGGCCTGATACAGGAGAATGAACATGATTGGATTATTAATACAGGGAAACATATTTGAGCAGGACATCAGAGAGCTTCTGATGTCCTTTTATCCGGGTGAGATTTACGCCCACGAGGTGAAGGAGGGCGTGGATTTTTATGTGGAAAGCCGTCTGGGAGAGGGGCAGGTCAGGCTTCTGGTGTGGGACCAGAAGGACATGAAGCCGGACCGGGAAATGAGGGGGCCGGAGAAAGACGGAAACCGGGAAGAGGACAGGGAGCAGACAGAGGCGGACGAGAAAGCACCGGCTGCCGGCTTTGCCCTGTCCATGGACCGCAGCCATCCGGCTGATTTGAGCGATCATCTGGAAGCGAAAAATGTAATCAAGCAGCTGTTTTACGAGATGCTCTGTGAGCGGACCGGCCGCACCCTGCCCTGGGGTTCCCTGACGGGAATTCGTCCGACCAAAATCGCCCTGACCCGCCTGGAGGAAGGCTGGAGCGAAGAACAAATCCGCAGCTATATGAAGGAAACCTACATGGCCAGCGATGAGAAAATCGACCTTTGCATCGAGATCGGGGCCAGGGAGAAGAAACTTCTGGCCCCGGTGGATTATGAGAAGGGATACAGCCTCTATGTGGGAATCCCATTCTGTCCTACCACCTGCCTGTATTGTTCATTTACCTCCTACCCGATCAGCAAGTGGAAGGGTAGAACGGGGCTGTATCTGGATGCCCTGTTTCGGGAACTGGAATACACAGCGCAAAAGATGAAGGGAAGGCCCCTGGATACCATTTACTTCGGGGGCGGCACCCCTACCTCCCTGGAGGCAGCGGATTTGGACCTTCTGCTGGGAAAAGTGGAGAACCTTTTCGACACGGAGCATGTGCTGGAGTTTACGGTGGAGGCGGGACGGCCGGACAGCATTACCAGGGAGAAGCTGCAGGTGCTCAAGGCTCACGGTATTAGCCGCATTTCCATTAATCCGCAGACCATGAACCAGAAGACCCTGGACCTCATCGGCCGCCGCCACACGGTGGATCAGGTGAAAGATACTTTTTACATGGCCAGAGAGCTGGGATTCGACAACATCAATATGGATTTGATTATGGGTCTGCCTCAGGAGGGAATCAGGGAGGTGGAGCATACGCTGGAGGAAGTCCGACGGATGGCTCCGGATTCTCTGACGGTGCATTCTCTTGCCATTAAGCGTGCTGCCAGACTGAATATGTTCAAGGAGGACTATAGTAATCTAACCATACAAAATACGCCGGAAATGATTGAGATGAGCATGAGGTGCGCCAGGGAAATGGGCATGGAGCCGTATTATCTCTACCGGCAGAAGAATATGGCGGGAAATTTTGAAAATGTGGGATATGCTCTTCCTGGAAAAGCCTGTCTGTATAATATCCTGATTATGGAGGAGATGCAGACCATCGCGGCCTGCGGTGCGGGAACCACTACCAAGGTGGTATTTCCTGCCGAGAACCGGAGAGAACGCTGCGAAAACGTAAAAGAAGTGGAGCAGTATGTGGTGCGGGTAGAGGAAATGATTGAGCGGAAGGAACGGATTCTGCGCTGAAGGCGGATTTGACATGGATTTTACCTGCTGCTGACAAAGGAATGATAGCCCTGCCATTTTTCCTGTGGTAAGCTTACAGATAAGAAGTGAAGCTGCGGGGGAGGACGTAAGGGTGGAGAAGAACGAACAAAAACGGGATGTGAAGAAGGAACGGGACAGATGGAACCAGGAGGAGCAGCCGAAAAATGGCGGAACCATGGCCATGGCAGGCATTTTCCTGGCAATCTGTACGCTGTTTGTGACAGGCCTTCTTCGGGGCCCTCTTTTGATTGCCGCCATTGGATTGACGGTAACTGCCTTAGTCCGAAGGGGAAAATTTCAGGGACTTGCGGTAGTGAGTCTGGTGATTTGCGCGTACTCACTGTTTTCCATGATTCAGCTGGCCATATTTCTCGGAGCCGCCGGCACAGCGGGAGGGGGATTTGGCTCAGGGTGGATGGACGCCCGAAAGGAGGGAGTTTCAGAAGAAGAAAGGCCAAGAGAGGAAGCGGCCCGGGGAGAGAACGAAGAGACGGAGATGGAGGAGACAACGGAGGCGGAGCGAAACCTGGAGGAGCATATTTCGCTTCAGGAAACAGTCCTTCCCAGACAGCTGCTGTTTTTGGGGACCAATGAAAATGATGTGACCGTCAGCGGGGAGATTTCCGTTATCTTCTACGATGAAGCAGGTCAAATGCTGTCGCTAGGGAACATGTATATCAATAACTGCCCCCCTGGAGGAAAGATTTACGATGGAGTTTACCTTCCCAGAGACAGGAATGGACAGAACGTGCCCTACGACCACTATGAAATTAATTTGCAGGTGGAGGAACGGTCGGAAGTGCCCGGATACGAGTATCTGGGGGACCAGCTGGTGATTACGGCCAATGTGGGAGTAAACGGCAATACCCTGGTGAAAGTGGAGAACCCCACAGGCCAGATGATTGACCAGGTGGAGCTGGTATGCCTTTACGATCAGCAGGGAGAAATCGTGGGATATGAAAGCGCTTATCTCTCCCGGTTGGAGGACCAGGGCGTTCTGGAGTTTCCGTTGCCTAGGGACGAGAATTATCAGGAGATTCCCTATGATGATTTTGAGATTGTGGTGGTGTCTACGGTGAGGTATGGGGTATAGGAGAATTCACCTGACATCTGCATATATTATGAAAATTCCTCAAACCTCTTGCAAAATCCCGAAACTCCATTAAAATAGAGATTAACGGTTCAGGGCGGCCGGACGGGGCCGCCTTTTTGACGGGCAGACCTGTCCGCCTGAAATGGCCGATGAGCAAAAGGAATGGAGTAAAATATGGCATTGAAGAAGAAGCCGGTTACCGGCATGAAGGACATACTCCCCAAAGAGATGCAGATTCGGGAGTATGTGATGAAACAGATTCGGGAAACCTATGAAAGCTTTGGCTTTTCCCAGATTGAGACTCCCTGTGTGGAGCATATCGAAAATCTCACCAGCAAGCAGGGAGGAGACAACGAGAAGCTGATTTTCAAGATTTTAAAGAGGGGAGAGAAGCTGAACCTGGAAACGGCCGCCTCAGAAGCAGATTTAACGGACAGTGGCCTGCGCTATGACCTGACGCTGCCCCTGTCCCGCTACTACGCCAACAACGCGGCCAATCTGCCAAGCCCCTTTAAGGCCCTGCAGATGGGAAGCGTCTGGAGAGCGGACCGCCCGCAGAAGGGACGTTTTCGCCAGTTCGTCCAGTGCGACATTGATATTTTAGGAGACTCCACCAGCCTGGCGGAGATTGAATTGATTCTGGCTACCACCACGGCTCTGGGAAAGATTTGCCCACGCAACGCCTTCACCGTCCGGATTAACGACCGGGAGATTCTGAAAGGGATGGCGAAGCACTGCGGCTTTGAGGAGGAGTCCGTGGACCAGGTGTTCATCACTCTGGACAAGATGGACAAGATTGGCCCCGAGGGAGTTCAGAAGGAACTTCTGGAGGCAGGCCACGAGGCCCAGGCGGTGGAACGCTATCTGGACCTTTTGAACAGAGCCGGCAAGGATGCGGACAGTGTCCGCGAGCTGGGAGCGGAGCTGGCAGATGTGATGCCGGAGTCCGTCAGCCAGAATCTGGCCCACATTATGGAGACCGTAAAGGAAGTAGCTCAGGCCGACTTTAAGCTGGAGTTCGATCCCACTCTGGTGCGGGGCATGTCCTACTATACCGGCACCATTTTTGAGATTTCCATGGAGGGATTCGGCGGTTCCGTGGCAGGCGGCGGCCGCTATGACAAGATGATTGGAAAATTCACCGGCATGGAAACGCCGGCCTGCGGATTTTCCATCGGCTTTGAGCGCATTGTAACCATCCTTCTGGACAATGGCTATGAGGTCCCCGGCGCTGCCGAGAAGAAGGCTTACCTCTTCGAAAAGGGCGTGGATGCCGCCACTCTGGCAGGCGTAATCCGTTCCGCCATGGAGGAGCGGAAGAAAGGGGTCCAGGTGCTGGTAGCCCAGATGAACAAGAATAAGAAATTCCAGAAGGAGCAGCTTGGAAAAGAAGGCTATACGGAATTTCTGGAATTTTACCGGGAAGATTTGAAAAGATAAAGGAGAACAATCGTCATGGCAGAATCAATGGTTGGGATGAAGCGGTCCCACAGATGTACGGAAGTAACCACAGCGCAGATTGGTCAGGAAGTGACCGTTATGGGCTGGGTTCAGAAGAGCAGGAACAAGGGCGGGATTATTTTCGTGGACCTTCGGGACCGTTCCGGCATCCTGCAGATTATATTTGAGGAAAATGACTGCGGAGCGGAGAACTTCGCCAAGGCGGAGAAGCTGAGGAGCGAGTTCGTCATCGCGGTAAAGGGAAAGGTGGAGGCCCGGTCTGGAGCAGTGAACCAGAACCTGACTACCGGCGACATCGAGGTGCGTGCCAAAGAACTGCGGATTCTCTCCGAATCCGAGACGCCGCCCTTCCCCATTGAGGAAAACAGCAAGACCAAGGAGGAACTGCGGTTAAAATACCGTTTCCTGGATTTGAGAAGACCGGACCTTCAGAGGAATCTGATGACCAGAAGCCAGGTAGCGATTCTGACCAGAAAGTTTTTGGCGGACGAGGGATTTCTGGAGATTGAGACCCCTACCTTGATTAAGAGCACCCCCGAGGGAGCCAGGGACTATCTGGTGCCCAGCCGCGTTCATCCCGGTTCTTTCTACGCTCTGCCTCAGTCCCCTCAGCTGTTAAAGCAGCTGCTGATGTGCTCCGGCTATGACCGGTATTTCCAGCTGGCCCGCTGCTACCGGGATGAAGATCTGCGAGCAGACCGTCAGCCGGAATTTACCCAGATCGACATGGAACTGTCCTTTGTGGATGTGGATGATGTGCTGGACGTAAACGAGCGCCTGCTGCAGAAGCTGTTTAAGGAAATCTGCGGCTTTGAAATCCAGCTTCCCATTCAGAGGATGACCTGGAGAGAGGCCATGGACCGCTTTGGTTCCGACAAGCCGGATTTGCGCTTTGGCATGGAGCTTCACAATGTTTCCGAGGTTGTGAAGGGCTGCGAGTTCGCCGTATTTAAGAACGCGCTGGAAAACGGCGGCTCTGTCCGGGGAATCAACGCCGAGGGGCAGGGACATATGCCCAGAAAGAAAATCGACGCTCTGGTGGAGTACGCCAAGGGCTTCGGAGCCAAGGGATTGGCTTATGTTGCGATTAACGAGGACGGTACCTTCAAATCTTCCTTTGCCAAGTTCATGAAGGAGGAGGAGATGAACGCCCTGGTGGCCGCCATGGACGGAAAGCCGGGAGATTTGCTGCTCTTTGCCGCTGACAAGGATAAGGTGGTATTTGACGTTCTGGGCAACCTGCGCCTGGAACTGGCCAGACAGCTGGACCTTTTAAAGAAGGACGACTTCAAATTCCTGTGGGTAACGGAGTTCCCGCTTTTGGAATATTCCGAGGAGGAGAACCGCTTTGTGGCCATGCATCATCCCTTCACCATGCCCATGGATGAGGATTTGCAGTACCTGGACAGCGACCCGGGACGGGTGCGGGCCAAGGCCTACGACATTGTGCTCAACGGCGTGGAGATGGGCGGAGGTTCTGTCCGTATCCATCAGAGCGATATCCAGTCCAAGATGTTTGAGGTGCTGGGCTTTACGCCGGAACGGGCGGGAGAACAGTTTGGATTCCTGCTGGAAGCCTTCAAATATGGCGTTCCCCCTCACGCAGGACTTGCCTACGGCATGGACCGCATGGTGATGCTGATGGTTGGTGCGGACAGCATCCGCGACGTCATCGCCTTCCCCAAGATTAAGGACGCCTCCTGCCTGATGATGGAAGCTCCCTCCGAGGTAGACCCCAAGCAGCTGGAGGAGCTGGGGATTGAGATAGCTCAGAAAAAAGAAGATTAAACCCTCATTGTGCAAAGTACCTGGATCGGTTTTAACCGGTCCGGTACTTTGCGCTTTTAATATTTGAAGCAGCTGTCCGGGCGTCTCTGAATAATTGGCGGTTTGAGATTAAGGATGTAGGTTCTTCCTTGTAATCTGCCTCATGTAATGGTATGATAAAACCAGAAACTGGCAGGAAAAGCCAAACGAAGTCCAGCTAAGAAATGTCAAGAGGTGATATGAAAAAAGTTAAAATTTTTACAGTAGCGAAAAAAGGGTAACTTTAACAGACCATTCCGATATATTGGATTGGTCGCAAACTAAATATTGAGAATGCCGTGCTGATTATGCGGCTTTCCGTATCTTATTTGGATGCTCTGCGGCAAAGCGCCTGCAGTGCTCCTCCGGAGTGATGACCTCGAAGGGTTTGTTATCCCGGAGCATGGCAAAGATGATGTTGCAGATCTTATGCATGACAGCGCCCATTGCTACCGTCTTTTTCTTGCCGGAACACTTCCGGGTGTAATAGTCGTAAACCACAGGATTCACAGGCGTGCCGCTCCCTTTATCAACTTTTACGTTATTGAGCGCGACCATGTGAAGGACCCGTCTGGCAAGGCTGGAGCCACGTTTGGACATATGGACTTTATCGCCATTGAGTTTCCCAGACTGTTTGACGGCAGGGTCAAGCCCAAAGTAAGCGTAAAGCTTTTTCGGGGAAGAAAAAAGTTTAAAATCCCCCATCTCCGCGATCAGGACGGCTGCGGTTAAGAATCCGATCCCGCGCAGGGACTGCAGAAGGCAGATCTGATCGTAGATCAAGGTATCCTGCAGCTGATCTACCGTCTCGTGGAGTGCTTTCAGGAGCGCATCCAGATGCTTCTGGTATTCCTGGTAAGTATCGATATAAAGACGGATACGTACAGCATTGCTGGGAAGCGCCCTGCCGAAAACAGCAGCATCCTGTGCGGCAGCGATGATGGCGTCATACTTACGCAGGGCATAAGCTTCGCCAAAACGTGCGGTACTGCGGATGATCTTCACGATATCGTCTTTAGGAGCGGTAAGCATGTCCTCAGCGAGAGGATAAGAGCTTAGCAGCTTTAAGGAAGACTGTGTGGTGACTTTGCTGAAGACTTTCGCATAAGCGGGGAAAGACACTTTCAGTTCCGCAGTGAGTTTGAGGGCGACAGCAGACTGGAGGTCCTTGAAATAATAGTAATCACGGACCAGGTTCCTCAGATCGACAACGGAATCATCCGGAATGATGGAAGTCTTAAGAGAAACGTTCAGGCCAACAAGGGCAGCCTTTTTCGAGTCGAATTTATCATTATGCAGTTTCCTTATGTTGATATTTGTGCTATTCTTAGTGA
>ERZ1643247.903-NODE-903-length-31604-cov-5.494754_pt1 | contig 31604 bp, 25 predicted proteins | sample MGYA00579264_ERZ1643247 | MGnify/ENA primary metagenome ERZ1643247 (study PRJEB29033, sample SAMEA4952262) | chicken gut metagenome | biome: Broiler Chicken; feature: Gastrointestinal Tract; material: Caecum | place: Ireland | collected 2018 | study: Broiler... | reverse complement strand
TTGTAGCATATAGTTATGGTGCAAGAAAGCGGGAACGGATTGTAAAGACGGTTCGTTTGGCGGTGATGTATGCGGTATTGCTGATGTTGATCGGTTTTGCAATCTTCCAGTCGATACCGGATAAGCTGCTGTTGATGTTTAATGCCTCAGCGGAGATGCTGCAGATTGGAGAACCTGCACTGCGTTTGATTTCGTTTAGCTTCCTGCTGGCAGGATTCAATATTATTTGCTCTTCGGTATTCCAGGCCTTAGGGAATGGGGTATATAGTTTGATTATTTCGATCATTCGTCAGTTGGTGGTATTGGTGCCAGTGGCTTTTCTGTTGTCCCAAATGGGTGTATTGGACCGTATTTGGCTCGCCTTCCCGATTGCGGAAGTTGCGGCAAGTTTACTGTGCGTATTCTTCCTGAAAAAAATTTCGAAACTATTGAATTTTTAACGAAAAAACCATTGGATTTTTAACGAAAAAACCATTGTTCCAGAAAAAGGAGCAGTGGTTTTTTGTATGGTTTTATGTTACACTGTGAGCAGAATAAAACGGGAGGAAAATATCATAAGATTGCTGGCGTGCGCCAGGCGCTGCAAGGAATGGATATTATCAAAGGATAACGTCTGCGGTGCCGTAAAATGGGCAGATGCGGCGGCAGAGTAAGATCGGTTTTTATTATTTGCTGTATGATTGACTGTATCTGGTTATGATGTGCAAAGGATGGCATATCATGAATTGTTTGGGTATTTGATGGATGGAAACGGCAAGCGCTTTGTACAGATATCGGCATGTGGAAAAGTGTCACAGAGAAATCAAAAAAGAGGGGAATCGATATGAAATATTGGGTGATACTGTTGAGTGTGTTTGGAATAGATCGGATATCGAAGAATTGGGTGCAGAAAAAGCTGTCATTGGGCAGCCGTAAGGAGGTTTGGAAGGATCGACTCTATTTCAGGCACATAAAAAACAAAGGAATGGCGTATAATACCCTTGAAGAAAATCCGAAAGCGGTGCTGCGAATGACCGGAATTCTGATGGGGATAGGTTTCTTGCAATTTTTGCGTTTGCTGCATCAAAAAAAATCTCCCGCGCTTTTGACATCTCTAGCATGTATGTTAGGCGGTGCGCTAGGGAATTTTTGGGAACGGGCAAACACAGGTTGGGTTACGGATTTTTTGTATATCCCATTTCGAAAGGCGCCGATTTTTAATGTAGCGGATATTGCTATTGTGTTGGGCGGTATTTGTACGATTCCATTTGCATGGTTGGCAGAACGCAGCAATGTAAAAGAAATGTAAAATCGCGGCGGCTTTTGTCTAGATTAGGGCTTGAAGAATGAAAAAAAACGTAGTATAATACACTCAGGAGCAATCCTGAGATGCTCGAAAACCCATTATTATTGAACCTACATGACTGAAAAGGGATTCCTATATGCGAAAGTGATGTCAGGCCTCAAGATAATTCCCTTTGGGCAGAGGAAGACAGAGACTTTGGCTGCGGTTGCCCACCTGGCTTAGGCTAGGTGTCAAGAGATGGGAACGGCATTTCGGGATATCCCATGAGCAGAAAATAGATATATCACAGGATATATCTATTTTTTTTATGAGCTAAAATGGCTTTTTAGAAAAAGATGATATTTTTGGAGGATGACAGAAAAACGAAATGACAGGAAGCTGCTGTACAATGAAAAGACGGAAAGAAAAATACTTTAAACAGGCAGAAATTTTGTAAGATGGCAAGCATTCCGCCTATTTGTTGTTTCGATGTAAAATAAGAATCATTTGGAGGGAGTCTGTGGAAAAGCGCGCATATTTTGGAAGGACAGGCATAGACTTGTACAAAGTATGGCAAGGAGGGAAATGCGTGAAATGAAGCGGATGCTGTTTATTCTATGGATTGGCATCAGTGTATGGTGCTGCGGCTGTGGGGCATCACTGCCTGTGGAGCAGGCACAGGCAGGAAGAATTGGTGATGACCTTGCAGTCAGCCGGGCAATGGCGGCGAAAATGATTTCTTTGACGTTTTATACGGAAGAAGAATTACAAGATCTGGAGGCGCAGTCAGATTTTCCGGATGTTTCCACGCAATACTGGGCATATCCTTATATCAACGGTGCTGTTGCGCTGGGATTTTTGTCGGGAGATGAAGATGGGAACTTTTATCCAGAACGGGATTTGACACTGACACAAGCACAGTTATTGATGGACAGGCTGGCACCAGATATGGAAAATCGGATTGCCTTGGATGAAGAAAATCAAAATATGCCGGTTGCTTATAGTTTATGGGTAGAATTATGGGAAACTGCTTTGCAAGAACGAGGAGGAACAGAAGAGGTATCGGCATATGGCATAACAGAACGGGAAAGCGTTTTATTTGCACAAGAAGGAACGTCGGGATTATTTGATCAAGGGAAATATGGCGCAGAGGGTCTAGACTTGGCGCCCTTTATGCAGGAATCCATTCGTTTTTGGGAAAAAGACGGAGAAATTCTCGCGCTGTTGGAAGTGACGGACACCACACCGACGGTAACAAATATCTATTGCAGGACTTCTGCAGGGATGCTGACAATGGAAACGGGAGAGGGTTCTGTAACCGTTCCATGTGATCAAGAAATAACAGAAGGTATTTGCGATGTGTCCCTTGCCGCAGGTACAGTCACGGAGATACAACCAGCAGCTGCTTTGGGTGCATGCACGGTCAAACGAGTTAACGGTCAGGAAATTTATTTGGCGGAGCAAGGTTTGTTTGAATGGGCGAACGGGTTTCGCATATATGACAGGACGCAGGAAGAATCTTCGTTGCAGACAGTTTCCAAGCTAACTTGTGGTATGCGGGATGCAGAATATTATATGAAGGACGGAAAAATTGCAGGCGCTGTGATCATGCAGCACAGCCAGCCGGAAGATATCCGAGTGCTGATTGGTGGAGCAGGGCAGAAAACGGTACAGTTGTCTGCGGAAACCGAGTGGACGTTGCGCAGCAGTGAAGCGGAAAAAACATTTGCAGGAGGAGAAACGGCACAGATGAGCGCAGACTTACCATGGTTTGATTATGGCATTGTAGAGGCATCAGTACCGGATGGCAGTCCCATAACGGTAACTTTTACGGATGGAACAACACGGGCATACTACGGGACGATAGAGCTGGAGCGTCGGTCAGATGGCATTTCTGTCATCAATACATTGCCATTAGAGACGTATCTGAAAGGGGTAGTACCGCATGAGATGCCGGTTAGCTTCGGAAAAGGCGCGCTGCAAGCACAAGCGATTACAGCCAGAAGTTATGCCTATTGTCAAGTTCTTGCCAATAGCTACTGCGGATACGGTGCGCATCTGGCAGACACTGTGGCAAGCCAAGTTTATTTGGGCGCAGATACCGATGCGGTTTCGGATCAAGCAGTGGATGCAACAAAGGGAATGTGTTTGACGGTTGATGGAGAGGTGATCACTACATATTTCTATTCTACATCGGGTGGATATGGAGCGAATGCAAAGGATGTCTGGTCAGCAGATGGGACATTTTCGGAAGAAGAGAAGTCGTATCTGACAGGTACAGTGCATGGTGTAACGGGAGAAAAACCTACGGATGAAACAGCTTGGCTGGATTTTTGGCAGGACTGGGAAAAAACCGGATATGATCAGGCTTCTCCTTGGTATCGCTGGAAAGTATATTTCGGTGCTGGGCAGTTAACGGAAATTACGGCAGAAACACTAGCAGCAGAAGCAAAGAGACATCCTGCGCATATTGAAGTGCAGCAAGAAGATGGAACATGGATGGTTGAGACGCCAAAAGATTTGGGAAAATTGTGCGGTATTTCTGTAATGGAGCGAGGGGAAAGTGGTGTGGTAAAAATATTACGATTGGATTATGCAGAAGGTTCTGTACGGGTGAAAACAGAATATTCCATTCGTCAGGTGCTGTCGCCAACCAGACGTACCATTGGCGAACCAATTTACTTACAGAAAAAGGATGGAACATCTGTAACAGACGTCCAGATATTGCCAAGCGGTTATTTTGCGGTAAAAGAAATGAAAAACGATGCAGGTATTTTGACTGGCGTAGCATTATATGGAGGCGGGAACGGACATGGAGTAGGGTTAAGCCAATACGGTGCAAGTGCAATGTCTGAGATGGGCAGCACGGCGGAAGAAATTTTGACCCATTATTTCCCTGGAACATCCGTCCGTCAGGTGATGAATCAAGCATCTGCCTAAGCAAGAGACTGAATTTTCTGCCATGCATTTCGCAAGAAACAATGTGAGATGTGAAGAGATTGCCTGTCTGAGAAAGGAGAGTCCTCTGAGGATTTCCTGTATGGAATCCTGAAAAAATAGACCCGAGAAGATTCCGGTAGTGTTTTGGAATGGATCGGGTCTATTCATGTAATGCGGATTTTTGTTGCAGATAATCAATCAGTGGGAGATCAGAGAGTATTGGTATTTGAATCCGGCTGCATTGGGTGCAAATGGGATGTTTTTAACCGATATTCTTCTGCCAAATCTGCAAATGAGATATTGTCCACCACATCGTCTAATGCTTCCTTCATTTTTTTCCATATAGAAAGAGAGACGCAGGTGTCAGAGTTGGGGCACATGGGATTGTCCACGCAGTCCACAGGAGAAAGAGAACCTTCTAAGATGCGCAGTACCTCCCCGATGGTAATATCCGCCGGATTTTTGGTCAGGATATATCCGCCCTGTGCGCCGCGGTAGCTTTTGACCAAACCGGATTTGGTCAGGGGATTGATAATTTGTTCCAGATATTTTTCGGAAATATCCTGCTCCCTGGCAATGGATTTCAGCGCCAGTGTGCCTTTGTCGTAATGGAGAGCCAGACTTAACATCAGGCGTATGCCATAGCGGCCTTTTGTAGATATTTTCATAAAAATACTCCTTCATGATTCGATTATTCTTCCCAACCTTTGCAGACATCCACCCAAGCTTCGCACTTGCCATATTGGAATAGTTCGTCACAAGTCAATTCCACAGCAGAATTGCTGCTGCCTGCCGCAGGAAATACAGTTTCAAAGCGCTTCATGGATACATCTGCATAGGCGTGTGTGCCTTCTGGCAGTGCAAATGGGCATACACCGCCGACAGCATGTCCCGTGGCTTCCAGCGTTTCTTCCGGGGAAAGCATTTTGGCTTTCAGTCCGAAGGTATCCTTGAATTTCCGGTTGTCAATCTTGGCATCGCCGGCAACAGATATGACGATAGGACCGTCCTTAGACATCAGGCAAAGGGTTTTGGAAATGCGTGCAGGAATTACGCCTGCCGCTTCTGCCGCCAGTTCTACAGTTGCGCTGGAAGTATCAAATTCCAGAACTGTTTTGGGACAGTTCATTTCTTCCAAATAAGCTTTTACTTTTTCGATCGACATTGTATCTACATCTCCTTTTTTGGAATCCGAATATCATTTCTAGGCAATAGCATAGCAGAAACCTAGTCTTTATGCAAGAAAAAACAAGAAAAAGTCGCTGGAAAAGTATTGACTGGCTGGTGTGGACGTGAAGAGGGTACAAATGGTGCTGTAGGAAAGACGCGATCAGCAGGAATGTAAGCCAGAAATGGAGGCAAGCAGTAGTCATTCATAGCCTTTGCTGATCTTTCGCAGATGATTTCTGTACAAGGAATTTCAGGAAATATATTGTGTTCTTTGCATAGGTATGTTATACTCAATTCCGATAGCAAATATCGGTATTGTTTGAGCAAAGTCTTTTTCACTGACCATGCGAGAGACAGAGCAATAATGATACAATAAAGAGAAGCCGATGCGCCCCGTGCATGCGGCTTCTTTTTTATATGTGTTTATATGTGCTGAAGAGAATATTGTCACCAATGGTTCCTTCGTGTTATGATAAAACATAATAGGGATGGGAAATGCAGCGATGCGGTCGATTGGAACGAGGATATTAGAGACTGTAAGAGGGATTGGGTTTAGAATGGTATCAAAAAGATGGAAGCCCCTTTTTTTCCTCAATGGGTCTATCAAAGAGCGTTTTGCCAACGGGATGAGCGATAAAAAGAGAAAAGTAATTCGATAGAGCAAGGACTCATGTTGACTTGAATTTCTGATGGTGTTATACTTTTTTCAGATTGCACGTTTGTGTTGGAAACGTGCAGAGAATCAGAATTGAGGGAACGAAATGATTAGAAATGTTTTGGAATATGCAGAAGCGACGGCAAAGCGGCTGCCAGAGGCAGTTGCGTTTGCGACAGATCAGCAAACAATGACATTTGGCGCATTGGTGCAACGGGCGAAAGAGATTGGGACTGCTCTGCTTTCCTATGGAAGGAAAAATGCGCCGATGGCAGTTATGACAGAAAAGAATCCTCAGATGATCGCGGCATTTTTGGGATGTGTGTACAGTGGGAATTTTTATACGCCGATTGATACGACAATGCCAAAAGAGCGGATTTTATCTGTCTTTGCGACGCTAAAGCCGGAAGTGCTTCTGGTAGACAGCAAAAGCAAGAAACTGGCGGATATGCTGGGATATGACGGTGCGGTTTTGGTCTTGGAAGAGATTGCAGCTGGAGAGACAGATGAAAAACAGCTGCGGGCAATTCGTATGGCAGCAATTGACACAGATCCGCTCTATGTGCTCTTTACTTCTGGTTCTACCGGTGTGCCAAAAGGGGTTGTGATCAGCCATCAGGCGGTCATCAATTTGACGGAATGGTATACGGAAACCTTTTCTATTACGGAGAAAGAAATCATTGGCAATCAGGCGCCGTTTTATTTTGATTCTTCTGTCAAAGATATTTATGCCGTATTAAAAACAGGGGCAAGAATGGAAATCATACCCAAAATGCTTTTTTCTTTTCCTGTGAAATTGCTGCCCTATCTGGAGGAAAAGAAAATCAACTATATCGACTGGGTGCCGTCTGCGCTCTGTATTGTTGCGAATACGGATGCATTGGCAAAGGTACGACCTTCTTATCTTAGAAAAATTATGTTTGTGGGGGAGGCAATGCCAACCAAGCAATTTAATTATTGGCGCAGATATTACCCAGATGCATTGTTTGCCAATATCTATGGACCCACAGAAACCACGGTAGATTGTACCTATTATATTGTAAACAGAACCTTTGCCGATGAGGAACCGCTGCCCATTGGGCATGCCTGCCGAAATACGGATATTTTTCTGCTTAAAGACGGGCGTTTGGCGCAGCCAGGAGAAGCAGGTGAGGTATGTGTGCGGGGACGCTGTCTGGCACTGGGATATTATAACAATCCACAAAAGACAGAAGAAGCGTTTATTCAGAATCCGCTGAACCCGTATTATCCAGAAAGAATATATAAAACGGGTGATATTGCAAAATATAATGAATACGGAGAAATGATTTTTTTAGCAAGAAAGGATCATCAGATCAAGCATATGGGACACCGTATTGAATTGGGTGAAATCGAAGCGGCGGTACAGTCCATAGATTTGGTGGAAAACGGCGCATGTATTTATGATACGGATACACAGAGGATTGTGTTGTTTTATTGCGGGCAAGAGGCGACGCAAGGGTATATTTTGAAGAAACTGCGGGATAAAATACCCAAGTACATGTTTCCAAATGTGATGATACAACTGGAGTCTTTGCCGCAGACACAAAACGGAAAAATTGACAGATTGCGACTGAGGGAGTATTATGTTCAAGAAAATTCCTGATCTCAAAACATTGGAAGGCTTGCTGCGCGCATGGCATAGTAAACGCGCCATGACGAATTTTTATCTGCAGGAAGACGAATATGCACCAAAGATTCCGAATAGTGCAGTGATGCGCTTTACCAAAGGCTGTTATCTAATATTTGAAAAGAGCGATCATTATGATTTTTATTTCTTTTTGGAAAAAGGTGCAGTCCCTGCAGCATTGCCGGAGATGGACAAGCCGCTGGTAATGGAGCAGGTATGTTTGGAGCGCAAGGGGCAGGAACCCAAAGCATCTGCTTGGGAGGCGGTGGGCTTTCAGCCCTATTTGACGCGGAAGCGGCTGATCATGCCGCTTCAGGAAGGGATATCCGCTTCCAGCCAGGTATGTTTTGCGCGACCGGAGCAGGCGGATGAGATTCTGAAACTGATGGCACGCAGCTTCGAGCCGTATACCTCTGCATTGCCCAATCGAGAAACGTTATTGGCATCCATTGCGGCAAAAGAAGTACTCACAGCAGAGGAAGATGGAGTGCTGCTAGGCTTTCTGCGTTTTGGCGCAGAGAAAAAAATATCTGTTTTATGGCAGATTGCAGTCAGAGAAGAAGCGCGTGGACGTGGAATCGGGAAGATGCTGGTGAAGCATTGGATTTGGCAAGTCAAAGATACGGCACTGCGATGTCAGCTTTGGGTACGGACGGATAATCCGTCTGCACAGAGAATGTATGAAATGCTGGGGTTTTTGCCGGATGGCAGAATTGCTCCCGTGATGATAAAAGAGAAGAAAGGATAATGTGAAATGGAAAGCTTATTGAAAATTTTGGCGGAAATCAGACCGGATGTTGATTTTGAGGACAACAAGGAACTGGTGGACAGCGGAGAACTGGATTCGTTCGATATTGTGACGTTGGTCGGGGAGTTGTGCGATGCATATGACATCGAAATCGGTGCGGATGATATTGTGCCAGAGAATTTCAATTCGGTAGAAGCGATGATGGCGCTGGTGACCAGATTGCAGGAAGACTGATCGTAGGGAGAGCGCGTTATGGCATTTACATCTATGCAGTTTGTGATGTTTTTGGCGCTGGCGGTTGCTGCATACTATCTTACACCGAAGCGTTACCGTTGGGTAACGCTTTTGGTGGTTAATTACGTTTTTTATTATTTTGCAGGAGTCAAATATTTTGTCTATCTGTTTGCAACGACGCTGAGCACTTACATTGCGACAAGAAAACTGGGCGATATGGCGGCACAAAATAAAGCCGCATATGATGCAGCGAAAGCGACGCTGGATAAAGAGGGGAAAAAAGCGTGGAAGGCGGCATTTACCAAACGGAAGCGCCGGATTTTAATTCCAACGCTGCTGTTTAATTTTGGTATTCTTGCGGTGCTGAAATATTCCGCGTTTGTCAGTGAAAATCTGAATGTGCTGCTGGAAAAAATTTCTGCACCGATACAGATGCCGGTATTCCATTTTTTGCTGCCGCTGGGGATTTCTTTCTATACCTTTCAAACGATGGGTTATCTGATTGATGTATATCGGGAAAAAGTGGCACCAGAGCGTAATATCGGAAAACTGGCATTGTTCATCTCTTTTTTCCCTTCCATTGTGCAAGGACCGATTGGGCGATTCCAGACGCTGTCGGAACAATTATTTCGCGGCAATTCCTTTTCCTATGAGCAGGCAAAATTCGGAGTGCAGCTGATGTTATGGGGTGCGTTCAAAAAGCTGGTTATTGCAGATCGCGCCGGCGTGATGGTAGATACGGTATTTGGGTTCCCGGAGACATATGGAGGGACATACATTGCTGTAGCAGCATTGGTATACTGTGTCCAATTATATGGCGATTTTTCCGGCGGTATTGACATTGCCACTGGTGCGGCGCAGTTGTTTGGGATTCGGCTGGACAAGAATTTTGAACGTCCGTATTTGGCAACCAGCATACCGGATTTCTGGCGCCGATGGCATATTTCACTGGGCGCATGGTTCCGGGATTATGTATTTTATCCATTGTCTTTATCAAAATTTTTTATGCGGGTCGGGAAAAAAGGGAGGCAGATTTTGGGCAATTATGTCGGAAAACTGCTGCCGGTATTGATTCCACAGTTTATCATCTTCTTTTTGATTGGAGTTTGGCATGGTGCAGAATGGAAGTATATCGCGTTTGGCTTTTATAATGGCACCCTGATTGTGCTTGGAATTTTGTTTGAACAGCCGCTGCAGAATCTGGCAAAAAAACTGCACATCCAGACGGAATGCTTTAGCTGGCACCTGTTTCGTATTTTACGTACATTGGTATTGGTTGCGTTGGGAAAAATCATTACTCGAGCGCCAGGATTCCATGTTTCCCTGTCGATGATGCATTCTATGGTAACAAATTGGGATATGGATGCGCTTTGGACGGGCGGGTTGCTGCAGTTGGGGCTGGATATACAGGATCTGTGGGTATTGGCGCTGGCGTCTTTGGTACTGCTGGCAGTTAGTATTATGCAGGAATCCGGAATTCGCGTACGGGAAACACTGGCGAAGCAGAATTTATATTTTCGTTGGATCATTTATTTGAGCGCAGTCTTTTCCTTAATTTTATTTGGTGTATATGGTTTGAACTATAATGCAGCAGACTTTATCTACAGGGGGTTCTGAGTCTATGAGAAAACAAATGCATATCATCGCTCGCTGTTCTGCTTTTTGTCTGCTGTTCGTACTGCTGTTTGGACAATTGACGCAGACACTTCGGCGAGATGATGATGAAACCAATGAGATCCATGCATTTTATGGAGAGGCGGAAAATAGTATTGATGTGCTGTATATCGGAAGCAGCCCTTTGCTGCGAGGCGTATCTCCCATGCTGATGTATCAGGAGCACGGATTTACCGGCTACTCCAGAGCATCTGCATTGCAGGCACCTTCTGTAAGTTATGGTTTGCTGGCGGAATCGTTAGAATATCAATCGCCTGAGGTCGTTGTTTTGGTGTGTGATAACTTGTTTCAGTCTTATGATTATGCACAGCAAGAAGGGGATATGCGCCGTGCGATGGATGGAATGAAATTTTCCCGTTACAAATGGGATATCATTCAAGAAGTGACGGCAGCCGATGAGCGACAGACTACGCTATCTTATCTTTTCCCGCTGCTGCGGTATCACGAGCGTTGGAAAGAATTTGATCCGGCAGAAGCGGAAGCAAAACCACTGTTGGAGCACTCCTTCAAAAAAGGGCATGTGTACTTGCGGGAGATTTCCCCGCAGGCGTACCCGGAGGGGTTTATGGAACCAAGCGGAGACACCCCTGTATTTGATGAGAACGCATTGGCATATACAGAAAAGTCGATTGCGCTTTGTAAGGAGCAGGGGATTGAGGTGGTACTGCTGCATTTGCCGAAAATGAGCTGGACATATGAAAAAAGCCAGGCAATGGCGGAGTTTGCCAAGCAGCAAGGCGTGGCATATCTGGATTTTGACACGGCAGAAATCCGCAGTCAAGTTGGGTTGGATCCTGCAGTGGATTATTATGATCAGGGGCACATGAATCTGACTGGGTCAGTAAAAGTGACCCGCTGGTTGGGAAATTATTTGGCAACGCAGTATACATTGCCGGATCATCGCGGAGATGCTGCTTATGCACAATGGGAGGAAGATTTGCAGCAGTATATGGAGATATCCGGTTTGGCAGAATAGGAGATGTAAGAAGCAGAACAAGGCGCAGGCGGACTACCGCAAAGATTTCACAGGCAGGAAAAGAATGTTGGCATATCGGAAAGAGCGTATCAAAATGGGAGATACGCTCTTTTTTCGTATACAAAAGCTTCGGATTTTGTTCTGTCCAGAAAAAAGGGGATGCAACATGGGTGGATAAAGGCAGTTTTTGTATCAATATGGTTCTGTGTGTCAAAGAATGGGAAGAGGATGGATGTTTAAGAAATTTGTAAATTTTTGAGTGAGATTTTGTAATAACTCCATGCTATAATGGTTTTATTAAAATCTGGTTAAAGTTTGATTGGAGAAAGGAGTGTGAAAATGACAAAAAACATCATACGAATTAAGAATGTTACGAAAATTTACCGGATGGGTGCAGAAACCATTGCTGCGGTGAATGGATTGAGCTTAGATATTCGACAGGGAGAAGTCTGTTGTTTGTTGGGGAAGTCCGGCTCAGGAAAATCAACGCTTTTGAATCTGATTGCAGGTCTGGAAAAACCGACCAGCGGACAAATCATTTTCCATAAAAAGCATATGGAGCGCATGAATGAAGACCAGCTGGTGCATTTTCGTCAGCAATATATTGGTTTTGTTTTCCAGTCCTATAACCTGCTGCCGACGCTGACAGCACTGGAAAATGTGACGTTGCCGTTGATTTTCCGAAATGTTCCTGTGCAGGAGAGAAATGAGCGGGCGATGGAAATGTTGCGCGCGGTTGGGCTGGAGAGCAGAGCAAATCATAAACCTAGTGAGATGAGCGGCGGTCAGCAGCAGCGGGTTAGTATCGCCCGTGCGTTTATCAACAAACCGCAGGTAGTATTTGCGGATGAACCGACCGGAAATCTGGATACAAAGACTACTTATGAAATGATGGATTTGATCACAGGACTCGCAAAAGAAAACCATCAGACATTGGTGATTGTCACGCATGATTTGGAATTGTCAGAATATGCCGATCGAATTGTTGTGATGATGGATGGCAAGATTGAACGAATTGAGGAACGGAAAAAACTTGGAGGAGAGAAATCATGATAAAGAAGAGAATCAGGCAGATACTTGCAGTCTTGATGGTGTGGACGGTACTATGTGGATTGTCTGTGCCGGTATGGGCGGAAGATGACTTTCGAACAGGGACGCCGCAGGTGTTCGTTTCTGGCGATGGCGTGTACGAGGTGGAAAATGGGAAAGAAACACGTTTGACGATTCAGGTGAAGAACAAAGGTACTGCGGTAGCAGAGCGCGTTGTGATGCGAGCAAAAAGTGATGAAGCTATGCCGCCGTTTCAATTGAATTTTTCAGATGGGGAAAATGTTGGAAATTTGGGTGTTAACGGGACAAAATCCTTGAAACTGTACGTTAATATGAATGGTTCTCCGGAAAAAGCGAGTTACCCTATTACCATCAGTTATACCTATTACGATGCAGCGGGTGGATCTTACAGTGGTTCTGATACTATTTATATTAAATTGAAAGGATTTGATCGAGAACCGTCTTATTTGTTTGATCAGATGAAAACAATACCGGAAAATATTTCGCCGGGTACCGGCGCAACGCTCAGTGGACGAGTGAAGAATACTGGCGGGCAAGATATGTACCAAGCGGAAGTGATTTTGGATAAGCTGACAACAGAAGGCATCAGTTTAAGCGGTGGTTTCAGCAGTGTGCAGCTGGGAACGCTGGGTGTTGGACAGGAAGGCAGATTTTCCTTTGCACTGGCGACAAGTGCGGATATGGCAGCAGGAAATTATCCGGTGACCATTAAGCTGAAGTATCAGGATGAAATGGGAAAAGAATACGAAAAAACACAGGATTACTACATCAATGTGGGCGGAGTCGGCGGTAAAGCATCCCAGTTGGAAATCCGTAATATGAAAGAACCTTCCGGCGTGTATGAAGTGAATCAGAATTTCCCGATACAGTTTGAATTATATAATGCCGGTCAAGTTACTGCGAAGGATATTGTGGTAACGGCGGCAGGGTTGGAAGAAAATGCTGTGGTACCAAAATCCAGCAGTGTGAAAAATGTAAATAATCTGGCACCTGGCGCCAGTGTGCCGCTGAGCTTTACATTTGCAGGTACCAATCAGGCATCCAGCCAGAATTATGCCGTTCAATTTACGGTAGAATATACATCTGGGGGTACCAAAGTCAATACATTTAAGCAGTATGCTGGTGTTAATATTTCTAATCCCAAAAAAGATAAAGAAGAGGATGAGGATGAAAATACCAGCAAACCGAAAATTATTATCAGCAAATATGTCTGTGATCCGTTGATCGTGATGGCAGGGGAAGAATTTGATCTGAATTTGTCTCTGCTGAATACCCATAGAGAAAAAGGGGTGAAAAATATTAAAATGTTTTTGACCTTAGCAGAGGAAACCTCTTCCGAAACGGAAAAGTCCGGGAATATTTTTACACCGGTGAACAGCAGCAATACCTTTTACTTTGATGCCATTGCACCGAAAGGAACTGCAGAAAAACAGCTGCGGCTGTATGTTGTTCCGAATGCACAACCGAAAACCTATACGCTGACTGTCAATTTTGAGTATGAGGATGCGGAAGGGAAGGAATATACAGCAACAGAATTGTTGGGGATCAATGTAAAACAAGTGACGGAACTGAGTATAGATGATTTTGCACTGCCGGAAATGGTGGAACAATTTATGCCGGTGACAGTGTCCTTTAGCTATTATAATACTGGAAAAGTCGCGCTTAATAACGTCATGATTCGCGTGGAAGGGGATGTGGAATGTACGCCAAAAAGCACCTATATTGGGAATATGGATCCCGGCGCAAGCGATTATTATGAAGTCAGCTTTACGCCAACGACCATCGGTGAGGTGCCTGTCAGTATTGTGGCAAGTTATGAAGACGCCAGCGGAGAAATGGTAGAGCAGCGGCGAGATTTCCTGTTACAGGTAACAGAGCCAATGATTCCGGAAGATATGGAGGCAATGGAGGAGCCGGAGAGTCCGATGAGTATGAAAACCATTGGAATTGGAGCAGCGATTGTGGTTGTTCTGGCAGCAGGCGTACTGTTTTTCTGGAAGAAGCATAAACAAAAGCAGGATAGTCTGGTAGAAAGTGAAATAGAGGAAGAAGATTGGGACGAGGAGGACGAACAGGAAGAATCGGATCAAAATGACAAAGAGGGTATGCCTTTATGAGTATCAGAGATTTGGTCATGATGGCGGTGCGGAATCTTTGGAAACGAAAACTGCGGACGTTTCTGACGGTACTGGGCGTTGTGATTGGAACGACATCCATTGTCGTGATGGTTTCCATCGGGATTGGGATGAATGAAAGCTTTCAAAAACAAGTAGAGGAATGGGGCAGCCTGCAGGTGATTGATGTATACCCAAGCAGTGAGTACGGTATGTCCGCCAATGCCAATAATATGAAAAAGAAAACGGCGGCACTGGATGCGGCGGCAGTGGAGCAGTTTCGTCAAATGGAATATGTAGAGGCTGTTTCGCCGATTTTGCGGGAAAGTATGCTGCTGATTTGCGGAAAATATGTTTCCAATGCCAGTTTTATTGGAATAGATCCCGGTGCAATGGAAGCGTTGGGATATAAAGTGGAAGAAGGAAGAACGCTGACAGCGGAAGATAAAGAAGGCATTGTGGTTGGGCGTGCTGTGGTGGAACAGATGTATAATCCGAAGCTGAGCTGGCAAATGCAGATGCAGGCAGGTCCGCCGGAAATCGACATCATGAATGATAAAGTAACGATGACGTTTGACTGGGATTATGGCACAAAATATGCAGATAAAAAACTCAAACCGATTAAGACGCAGGTGTTGGGTGTGATGCCAAACAGCGGCAACAATGGATACAGTGTAGTGATGCCAATCAAACAGATGGAAAAAATTCAGAAAGAAAAGGCAAAATGGGAAAAATCCAATAGTAGCGGCACTACCGCGCAGAAGCAGACAAAAAAGGAATATCAGCAGGTATCTGTCAAGGTGGGTGAATTAAATCGTGTGCAGGAAGTGCAGCAGCAAATCAAAGATATGGGATTCCAGGCAACCAGTCTGACCGATCAGCTGGAGGCAATGAAAGAAACAACCAAAATGCTGCGGATTATGCTGGGCGCCATTGGTGCGGTTTCTTTGATTGTAGCGGCGATTGGTATTACGAATACGATGGTAATGGCGATCTATGAACGCACCAGAGAAATCGGGATTATGAAAGTGATTGGCGCTTCTTTGCGGGATATCAAGTTATTGTTTTTGACAGAAGCGGCATTTATCGGGTTTGCTGGCGGTATCGTGGGCATTGTGACCAGTTTTCTTATGTCGCAGGTGGTCAATTGGATTGCGGCAAAGCAGGCAAGTGAAATGACGTCGTCGATACCACTTTGGCTGTATTTATCGGCAGTGGCTTTTGCAACGGTGATTGGCATTTTGTCTGGTTATTTGCCCGCCAAACGTGCTATGAAGCTGAGTGCACTGACGGCAATTAAAACAGAATAAAGCAGAAAATGGAAAAAGCGGGCAACAGGCACCGCTTTTTTTCATTATTGAGAGATGGATTTTATTGACATCTTCCCATGCTTTTGGAAAAGAACGTTTTTTTGCTGCGGTGATTTTTGGTTGATGTTTCGATGACCAGAAGATGTGCATCAATAAAACACAAGATGTTTCAGACTTATCGTTGATAAGAAAAAATTTGAATGGTATTTTGTGATGTTTGTGGTAATGATATGAGATGATAGCAAACAGAGCTACTTTGTATGACTTCATTAGGGGAACAATCTCTTTTTTCAAGCAACAGGCGGAAGAAACGTTTTTGTCAAACAAATGGAATTTTGGAAAAAACTGATGTGCTTTTCAAGAGAAAATACGGGCAGGATAATAGGAAACATGAGGTGGTGAAAAGGATGATACAGGCAGCGACAGCGCCGATTGTGGCAGGATTGTTTTATCTGTATATTCGGGATAAATATGAAAAAGAACCTTGGCGCATGTTGGTGTGGGGGATACTGTTCGGGGTGTATGCGACATTTGTGATTTATGGGGCGGGACTTTGGCTGGAGCGGACATTTCCTCATCCGGAAACACCGTTATATACTTCTTTTGTCAGTTCCGCGTTGGTAGAAGAAGCGGTGAAGTTTTTGTTTGTGTATGCGTTAATCTCCAGAAATCCGCAGTTTAATGAGCCGTTTGATGGAATTGTATATGCTGTGTTCCTTTCACTGGGATTTGCGTGGATTGAAAACATGGTATATGTAACGCATCCCATATGGGGTGGATATGGAACGGCACTGTCGCGGGCAGTCATTTCTGTGCCGGGACACGGGTTGTTTGGCGTGCAGATGGGGTATTGGTTGGCACGATGGCGATTTTGCCGGCAGTCACATGCGCGTACGTTTGCTTTTCTTTTACCATATTGCTATCATAGTGTATTTAATTTTTTGTTGTTACAGAAGATGCCCGGCGATCTGGCTTTGTTTTTGGGGCTTCAGGTGTGGCTTTGGATAGATGGACTGCGAAAAATGCGTAGATTATTGGAATTGTCTCCATTTCGACCCAAAAGAGAAAAATCATCTGTAAAGTGGTAAATTTTTCTGTTTGTCTTGAAAAGAAATAGAAAAAGCGGTATACTGATAACGGATAACAGATAAAATAATAAAGCGGAGGGAATGCGGTGATTGAAGCGGTAAGCTGCGGCGGCGTCGTCATACACAGGTGGAAAATCCTCCTGCTCTATAAAAATCAAAATGGCAGATATATGGGATGGGTATTGCCCAAAGGAACCGTGGAAGAAAATGAAACCTATCGGCAGACTGCGTTGCGGGAAGTCAAGGAAGAGTCCGGCGCCAACGGCGAAATTATCAAATATGTTGGAAAAACACAGTATACGTTCAAAGGCGGGGAAGATACCGTCAGCAAAACCGTACATTGGTATTTGATGAGTGCAAATTCTTTTTACTGCAGACCGCAGAGCGAAGAATATTTCGCGGATGCCGGATTCTATAAATTCCATGAAGCATATCATTTGCTGAAATTTAATGATGAGCGCCAAATTTTGAAAAAAGCATATTATGAGTATAGTGAAATGCGCAAAAATAAAGAATTTCTGAAAAAGAAGTTTTTGCAAAACAAAACATGAAGGAGAGGATTGCGATGAAAAAGTATTTTGAACTCAAACCCAGTTTCAGTGACTTGAAGGAGAAAGTAGTGGTGCTGCAGGATAAGGAAGATAAGAAAAATATCCTTTTGATTCTGGCTGTGGTGACAGCAGTTCTGGCAGCAATCACACTTGGTGTCGTATATTTGATGAAAACCAGAATGGATGAAGAATATGACGAGGACTGGGATTATGACTGGGACGATCTGGAAGATGAATGCTGCGGAGACGAATGCAGCTGTACTGACAGTGATGTAGACGATTCTGTAAAAGTAGAACAGGCGTAATAAAATTTAGACGAAAGCGGTCGGAAAGAGTGGCTGATATGAGAGAAAAAAGGTTGGTTTGCTGGGTTGTTTTTCTTATGTCAGCCTTTTTTTGAATCTTTGCGGGACGAAAATGCATATATCGGGACGCAGTACGGCCAAGGAGTGAAAATATGAAAGAAAAATGGATGATGGTACGAAAAATGGTACCAGATATGACAGATGAATTGGTGAAACGCTATCGGATCTTAAAGACAGTAAAACTGTTGGAACCGTGTGGGAGACGCTTGATTGTACTGTCTTTGGGTATGACAGAGCGCACAGTGCGGGGTGAGATTGAAAAGCTTAATGCACAAGGATTGGTGCGTGTCTCGAAAACGGGGATGTCAGTGACGGAAGACGGCGCGGAGGTGCTGGAAGAGTTGAGCGCTCTCTTTGCTCATTTGACAGGTATGGCAGAATTGGAAGAAGATGTGCGCAAAATTTTGGGAGCAAAACGGGTACTGCTGGCACAAGGTGACTGTGACGAGAGCGAGCGTACTGTGAAAGAAATGGCACAGATGGGTGCGAGAGTGCTGCTGGAAATTGCCAAAAAGAGCAGCCGCATTGCCATTACCGGCGGCACTACGATGGCGGCGTTGGTTGAAGCATTGCCGGTTACGGCGCTGCAAAAAGCGGAAATGGTGCTACCGGCAAGAGGAAGTATTGGTCGAAAGCTGGAATTGCAGGCGGATACATTGGCGGCAAAAATGGCGGAAAAAGTCGGTGCAGAATATCGCATGCTGCATTTGCCGGATAATCTGAGTCAGACGGTATTGGCAGAAATGCGGTCAGAGCCGGAAATTGCGGAAACGATTGCAGAATTGAACCGTGTCAATATTTTGTTGTTGGGGGTAGGAGATGCTTTAGAAATGGCAAGCAAACGCCGCCTGGATGCAGCTACACAGAAATATTTACGGGAAAAAGACGCAGTGGCAGAAGCCTGCGGGTATTATTTTAATCATAAAGGAGAAGTCGTTTATGAGACCAATTCCATTGGAATTGACTTTCAGGAAGTACAGCGGATGGAAAGTGTCCTGGTGTCAGCCGGTGGAAAGAGAAAAGCGGCGAGCCTGCTGGCGTTGAGTAAAAGTATGTCCAATGCAATTTTTATTTTGGACGAGGGGGCAGCAGTGGAAATGCTGAGACTTGCGAGGGGCTGAAAAGAGCGGTATAATAACGGTGTACACAATATGCCAAGGCAAGGAAAAGACGAGTTGCCGAATGGAGCACAAAAAAATGGGAAATGATAACATCCAGTGAAACGATCAAATAAAACAAACGGTTTGGATTGGAAAGGAGATTTGGTATGCTGCAGAAAAAAACAGTAGATGATTTACAGGTAACAGGAAAACGCGTATTGGTGCGGTGCGATTTTAATGTTCCGCTGCAAAACGGTGTGATTACAGACGATAACAGAATCACGGCGGCACTGCCGACCATTGAGAAGCTGCGTAAAGACGGTGCAAAAATCATTCTTTGTTCTCATATGGGAAAGCCAAAGGGGGAACCAAACCCGGAACTTTCGTTAGCACCGGTAGCAAAGCGGTTATCGGAATTGCTGAATATAGAAGTAGTGTTTGCAAAAGATGACAATGTGGTCGGAGAACACGCAAAAAAAGCGGTGGCAGAGATGCAAAACGGAGATGTTGTTTTATTGGAAAACACCAGATTCCGTAAGGAAGAAACCAAAAATGAAGATACCTTTAGTAAGGAACTGGCGTCCCTGGCTGATTTATATGTCAATGATGCTTTTGGCAGCAGCCATCGGGCACATTGTTCCACAGTTGGGGTAACTCGGTTTGTGGAACAGTCTGCGGTAGGGTATTTGATGGAAAAAGAAATTACATTTTTGGGCAATGCCGTGAATCATCCAGTGCGTCCCTTTGCGGCGATTTTAGGTGGTTCCAAAGTTTCGGATAAAATCAATGTGATTAACCATTTGTTAGAGAAAGTGGATACACTGATCATTGGCGGCGGTATGGCATATACGTTTGCGGTAGCACAGGGCGGTCATGTAGGAGATTCGCTGCTGGAAGCAGATAAGGTGGCATACGCAAAAGAAATGATTGCAAAAGCAAAAGAAAAAGGCGTTGCTTTTCTGTTGCCAGTAGATACAGTGATTGCGAAAGAATTCAAGAATGACACGGAATATAAAACCGTTCCTACTGGAGAAATTCCGGATGGTTGGATGGGATTGGATATTGGAGAAAAAACCAGAGCTTTGTTTGCAGATGCGATTCAAGATGCAAAGACAGTAGTGTGGAACGGACCGATGGGCGTATTTGAATTTGAAAATTTTGCAAAAGGAACGAAAGCAGTAGCGGAAGCGATGGCAGCGCTGGATGCGACAACCATTATCGGCGGCGGAGATTCCGCAGCAGCGGTCAACCAACTGGGATATGGGGATCAAATGACGCATATTTCTACAGGCGGCGGCGCATCTTTGGAGTTTTTGGAAGGGAAAGAACTGCCTGGTGTGATGGCTGTGGATGACAAATAAGAGAAAGTGAATGGAAACAATGATGCAAATGAAAAATCAAACAGGAAAACGAAGAAACAATGGAAAACGGATGACTGCTGTGTTATTGTCGCTGATATTGATTTTGGGGACAATACAAACGGCATTTGCAGCAGAGCAGACAGAGGCATTTCGGCAAGCGACAGAAACTCTGCCGGTTGCGGAGGAGACGGTGACATCGAATGCTTTTGCGGCTGCAACAGATGTGATCAAAGAAATGGATGATTCAGAGAGGGAGCAAGCGACGGATGAAAGTCTGGACGAACCGCAGCAGCCAACCGTGGAACCAACAGAATATATCCCGGTATTGATGTATCATCATTTCGCACTGCGGGATATGGGACAGGGCGATGGCGTGACAACGATGCAGGCAGAATTGGAAGAACAGGTTCGTTATTTCAAGGAGCAGGGATACAGCATCATATCTCTGGAAGATTTGAATCGTATTTTGACAAAAAAAGAACGAGAGAAAGAGAAAGATGGAGATATTGGATTGGATTTGAAAGTGAAATATTTGTGCATTACCATGGACGACGGATATTTCAGCAATTATGATTTGGCATATCCTGTTTTCCAGAAGTATCATGTGCCGGCGTCTATTTTCGCCATTACGGATAGTGTGACCAATCAAATTGGGCTAAAAAAATTTTCCTGGAGCAATGCTGCGCAAATGGTTCGTAACAGCAAAGTACGAATTTACAATCATACCAGTAACCATATACCAGTCAGCCAGACCACAACGGAAGCGTTTGTAGCGGCAGCACTGGCGGGAGAAGAAGCGCTGAAGGAATATTTGCCGGTACAGCAAGATACGGTGAAAGCGTTGGCATATCCCAACGGACAAACAACGCCCGAATTGCAGGAAGCACTGTTGGAGGAAGGCTTTTCTTTGATGTTCACAGTGGAACAAAGCGTGATTACGCGGAATACTTCCCGGGGTGCAATTCCAAGAATTATGGTGTCTTCTGGCATGACGGGAGAAGATGTGATTCACAAGATTGAGCAGACTGCCAATCGCGTATTTGCAGCAGGCTGAACAAACAGGTATGGAAAGAAGGGATGAAAAAAATATGAGGAAAAAAATCATAGCCGGTAATTGGAAAATGAATCAAACACCACAGGAGGCGCAGGCACTTTGCGCTCTGCTGAAAGATCGGGTGGATGGCGCGGAAGCAGATGTTGTATTTTGCGTACCGTATGTGGATTTATACCCGGTTTTGGACGCACTGAAAGATACACAGATTGCCGTAGGTGCGGAAAATATGCATTATGAAGATAGCGGTGCTTTTACCGGTGAGATTTCTGCGAACATGCTGAAGGAAATGGGCGTTACTTATGTCATATTGGGGCACTCGGAACGTAGACAGTATTTCAATGAAACGGATGAAACGGTGAATTGGAAAGTCAAAAAAGCATTGGACAGCGGTCTGATTCCGATTCTTTGCTGCGGAGAGACGTTAGAACAGCGGGAAGCCGGCATTACTGTGGAGTGGGTCAGAATGCAGATCAAATGCGGTTTATTGGGTGTAGACGCCCAACAGGCAAAATCAGTCGTGATTGCCTATGAACCGATTTGGGCGATTGGAACAGGAAAAACGGCTACAGCGCAGCAGGCGCAGGAAGTATGTGCAGCGATTCGACAGGTTTTGGCGGAGTTATACGGACAGGAGACAGCGGATGCTATACGGATACAGTATGGCGGCAGTGTCAATGGAAAGAATGCACCTCAGCTATTTGCGATGGCAGATATTGACGGTGGCTTGGTTGGCGGAGCAAGTCTAAAGGAAGAGTTCGCGGAAATTGTCCATTACAAAAAAGACATGATTGAATAATAGAGGCAAAATCGGAGGCAAGTCAATGGAGAAAAAGACAACGGTACTGATGATTTTGGATGGATTCGGGATCAATGAACGAATCGAAGGGAATGCCATTCAGCAGGCACATACGCCTGTGTTGGATCATTTGATGGCAACATATCCCTATGTCAAAGGATATGCCAGCGGTCGTGCAGTTGGACTGCCGGAAGGGCAGATGGGAAATTCGGAAGTAGGGCATCTGAATATTGGGGCAGGACGTATTGTTTATCAGGAATTGACCAGAATTACAAAGGCGATTGAAGATGGGAACTTTTTTGAGAATCCGGCCTTGATGCAGGCAATGGTACATTGTAAGAAAAATCACTCTGCCTTGCACTTGTATGGGTTATTGTCAGACGGTGGCGTGCATAGCCACAACACCCACTTATCTGCATTGCTGCGCATGGCAAAGAAAAATGACTTGGAACAGGTTTTTGTACATGTGTTTTTGGATGGCAGGGATACGCCACCTACATCAGGTGTAGAATTTACGGCGCAGTTGGAAGAAAAGATGCGGGAGATCGGCGTTGGAACCATTGCTACCGTGATGGGGCGGTATTATGCAATGGATCGAGACAAACGCTGGGATCGAATTCAACAAGCCTATGACGCGATGGTGCTGGGCAAAGGAAATACGGCGGCGGATGCGATAGGAGCTATCCAGAAATCGTATGAAAACGGAAAAACGGACGAGTTTATGGTGCCGACGGTATGTGTAGGGGAGAATGGTCAGCCGGTGGGGCGAGTCCAGGATCATGATGCGGTGATTTTTTATAATTTTCGTCCAGATCGGGCAAGGGAGATTACAAGAGCCATGTGCGATCCGGCGTTTGACGGATTTGTCAGAGCGAAATGTCCGAAAGATTTGTGCTATATTTGTTTTACGGAATATGATCCAACGATACCGAATAAAGAAGTGGCGTTTCTCCCGCAGCGGCTGGATCATACACTGGGGGAATATATTGCTTCTTTGGGTATGAAACAGCTGCGTACGGCGGAAACGGAGAAATATGCGCATGTGACGTTTTTCTTTAATGGCGGTGTGGAAGAACCCAATCCCAATGAGGATAGATGGCTGGTGCCTTCTCCGAAGGTCGCGACATATGACTTAAAGCCGGAAATGAGTGCAGTGGAAGTGACAGATGGTTTGGTGAAGGCACTACTGTCTGGTGTATATGATCTGATTGTTGTTAATTATGCAAATCCAGATATGGTAGGGCATACCGGGATTCTGTCAGCGGCAATCAAAGCCATTGAAACAGTAGATACTTGTATTGGCAGAGTGATGGATGCACTTTTGCAGGTGCAGGGACAAATGTTCCTTTGTGCAGACCATGGCAACAGCGACCAGATGATTGATTATGAAACAGGGGAACCATTTACCGCGCATACCACCAATCCCGTACCGTTTCTGCTGATCAATTATACAGACGGCGTTGGATTGCGAGAAGGTGGCAAGTTGGCGGATATCGCGCCGACGCTGCTGGAAATGATGGGGCTGAAACAGCCGGAAGAAATGACAGGAGAAAGTTTATTGATTGGACAATGATACCGAATGGATCACAGCAGAAAGAAAATAGGAGGATATGATATGAAAGGATATTATGAAATTACGGATGTATATGCAAGAGAGATTTTGGACTCCAGAGGCAATCCTACGATTGAAGTAGAAGTGATAGTGGATGACAGTGTGATTGGACGGGCAGCGGTTCCAAGCGGTGCTTCCACAGGCGCATTTGAAGCGGTAGAGCTGCGGGACGGCGGAGACAGATACAACGGTACCGGTGTACAGGATGCAGTGGATAATGTTAATAATATCATTGCTGATGAAATCATTGGAATGAATGCACTGGATCAGATTGCCATTGACCATTTGATGCTGGATTTGGATGGCACGCCGAATAAAGCAAAATTAGGCGCAAATGCAATTTTGGGTGTTTCCATGGCGGTAGCGAAAGCGGCAGCAGAAGCGCTGGATATGCCATTGTATCAATATTTGGGAGGATTCCATGCGCATACGATGCCTGTTCCAATGATGAACATCATGAATGGCGGCAAACATGCGGATAATACTGTAGACGTTCAAGAATTTATGATTATGCCGGTTGGTGCTTCCTCCTTCAAAGAAGCGCTGCGGATGTGTGCAGAAATTTATCATATGTTGAAAAAAGTATTGAAAAACAAGGGATTGTCTACGGCAGTGGGAGATGAAGGCGGTTTTGCGCCGGATTTGCCGACTGCAGACGCAGTGATTGATCTGATCCAAGAGGCGGTGGAAGCGGCAGGCTATCAATGGGGTGAAGATATCAAAATCGCGCTGGATCCTGCATCGACGGAACTGTACGATGAGAAAGATGGAAAATATCACTTCCCGGGCGAAAGTAAAATGGCGGGCAAAGAGATTGTGCGGACTTCTGCAGAGATGGTGGAATTCTGGAAAGCGCTGGTGGAAAAATATCCCATTATTTCCATTGAAGACGGTCTGGCAGAGGAAGACTGGGAAGGCTGGCAGCTTTTGACAAAAGAATTGGGAGACAAAGTGCAGTTGGTAGGAGACGACTTGTTTGTGACCAATACGCAGAGATTACAGAAAGGAATTGACCTGAAGGCAGGCAATGCGATTTTGATTAAAGTAAACCAGATTGGCACACTGACGGAAACATTTGATGCTATTCAATTGGCAAATCGGAATCAGATGACCGCTGTTGTTTCTCATCGAAGCGGGGAAACAGAAGACGCTACCATTGCAGATATTGTGGTAGCGGTCAATGCTGGACAAATTAAAACTGGAGCGCCGGCAAGAACCGATCGTGTAGCAAAATATAATCAATTGCTGCGGATTGAAGAGGAATTGGAAGATAGTGCAAAATATTTGGGAATGGATGCGTTCTTTCAATTGAAATAAAAAAGAATGCATATTTGAACAGAAAAACGGACAAACTCAGAAAAAGGGTTTGTCTGTTTTTTTGTTGATAGAATTTTCAGGATACAAAGAGGTGGAAAGAAACAGGGAGTGATAAGAATCTGTACTGCTGTCGCAATGAAATGAAAATAAAGGACAGAGAGAAAGCTGTTGGAATATCAACTGTGTAGTGGACAGTATTTAGAGCAAAACAATCTGGAAAAAGTTGGCATCCATCTTGCCAAAAAATATCCTATGAGGATAGATGGAATTTTATAAAATACATATTTGTCGATTAGAAGAATTTGCTTTTGCTTGTGGAATCGAGGAATAAGAGCACTTGTTCGGAATTTGCATTTCTAACCTGTATAACTCTTTTTTTGTTGGCTAATTTAAAAAAGAAACAAGCTTGTTTCTGAAACAAAAAAGCAATCAATGGGAGTGGAGGTTTTATGAAATGGTGTATAACAAAAAAAGCGTGTAAACACGGGTTGTTTTGGATGCTTAGTGCAGCATTGCTGACTTGGGGCGGGGTACGATTTCTGTTGCCAGACGATATGATGTTGATGGAAGGGAAAGAAACGGCGTTTTCCCTTCGTTTGCCTGTTTCTGTCCACACGGAGGAAAGCGTCAATGTACTTGGTGTTACAGCAAAGCCAACAGCTGATAATTTGCACTTGGATCTTGGGACGGAAGTAACGGCACAGGCGAAACAAGAGGGAATCACAGATGTGACATTTTATTTGTTTGATGTGCTTCCAGTCAAAACGGTATCCGCACAGGTGCTGCCAGAAACATATTTGATTCCATGTGGCAGAACAGTTGGTGTACAGATGGATACCGATGGATTGCTGGTATTGGGAACCGGGTACGTCGAAGATGCGACAGGAGAGAAAACAGAGCCTTGTAAAGGAATTTTGAAAACCGGTGATTTGATTCAGACGGTCAATGGCAAAGAAATGCGCAACAAAGAGAGTTTTTTACAAGCGGTAGAACAAAATGGCGGTGCACCTGTCCGCATTTCTTATCTGCGAGATGGAGAACAAAAGCAGGCAGAAGTCACACCGGTGTACAGTCCCGCAGACCAAGCGTATAAATTGGGGCTTTGGATACGAGACAGCATTCAGGGAATCGGTACAGTGACATTTTTTGATGAAGAAACGGACCGATTTGGTGCGTTGGGGCATGGTGTGTATGATGTAGATACTGGTGGTTTGATGTCGCTGAAACAAGGGCATATTACGGCATCCAAACTGACGGAAATTGTGAAAGGGCAAAAAGGAGAACCGGGAGAACTCAGCGGATATCTTGCCTCCGATCAGGTGTTAGGAGAAATTGAAAAAAACACCGAAATTGGTATTTATGGTACGGCAGATACTGAATTTTTTACAGGTGACAGTTATCCGATTGCTTTGCAAGGAGAGATCCATGAAGGAGAGGCAGAAATCTTGTCAAATATCGCTGGAGATACGGTAGAAGCATATGAAATTGAAATTGAAAAAGTCAATCACTATGGAAAAGAAGAACAAAAAGGAATGGTGATCCATGTTACGGATCCACGATTGTTGGAACAAACTGGCGGGATTGTGCAAGGAATGAGCGGATCACCCATTTTGCAGGATGGAAAACTTATCGGAGCGGTCACGCATGTTTTTGTGCAGGATCCTACGCGAGGATACGGCATATTTATTGAAAATATGTTGGCAGAAGAACGAGCAGCTTGACACAGGCAGGCGGTTGGCGTGGGAAGCTGACCGCCTTTTGTGATGCTGCGCCTGCATTCAGATGAATCACAATTGACCAGAGGGAATATTGGGGGAAAGAAAATGGAAGAATGATAGGCGGAAGAAGTGGGCAGAACATTTAGAACATTCCTAGAGGAATGGGAAAAGATATTTTTGAGACATTTTATTTCTGCAGTACTAGAGTGCGATTAGGTACAGAAACAGAACGTGTTAGGATATAATTGCAGATAAGAGCAGTATGGGAACGAAATATGCAAAATAAATGCCAATATTCGATTTTTGTCATAAAAAGTCGATTTTTTGGTATCAATGACAGCAGAACAAATAGGGATGATCAGAAAAGCGGGAAACCTTGTATTTCAGGGAGGATATGTAGAAGGTTATCCGATGTAGGGATATAATGGATGTTGCAAGTCAAAAAAGAAGCAAGGGGAAAAATGGGGGTAGTATGATGAACGAACAAGAAAAAATACGTGTAGTTATTGCAGACAGAGACATGTTTTACTTACAGAAATTAAAACTCTGTCTGGAGCGGAAAGGTGATATGACGGTGGTTGGAATGGCAGATAACGGTGCAGCAGCATTCCGTATGATTCTGGAAACCAAGCCGGAGGTTGTTTTGTTGGATGCCATTCTTGGGGAAAAAGATGGCGTTTGGGTTTTGGAAAATATGAAACAACAACAGATTCAGTGCGTTTGTATTATGATTTCTGCAATCGACAGTGATGCATTGGTGAGACGTGCCATTGCCATGGGAGCAGACTATTACATGGCTAAGCCCATACAGGGCGAGTTGCTGTTAGAACGGATCCGCCAGTTAACGGAGGTACGCACGGTGTATATGGAACCTTCGCCTGGTAATTTCATACAGCCGCTGCAGAACAATCAGCATCAAATGTCAGCATTGGAGGTGGATATTTCTGCGATTTTGAGTCGGATGGGCATTCCAGCCAGTATCAAAGGATACCATTTCATTCGAAGAGCGGTATTTATGGCAGTGGAAAATCGGGAAGTGATGGTTGGAATTACCAAAGGGTTGTATCCGGACATTGCACGGATGTATCATACAACGGCTAGTAAGGTAGAACGCGCGATTCGGCATGCAGTGGAACATGCGTGGAAGAAAAATGGTCGACAGGTTTATTTTGAAATATCTGGATATTTTATGACGGAAAAACCGACGAACGGGCAGTTTATTGCAATTTTGGCGGAATATTTCCGAATGGGTGGTCGTCGTAAATTTTCGACAGGAGGATATCAAGATCCGGTACATACAGAGACACAAGCAGAAGTTGGAGAGAAAAAAGTGATTTTGTTTTCATAAAGATGGGATAAGGCAGATAAGTTTGCTGGCAAAAAAATAGGAAGACGCTGATAGGAACAGCAAAAGAAGCTGAATGATTTCAGAAAGAGAATATGATTCGGTAGGCAACATGGAAAAAACAGCAGCATTGTTTTTGGAACGATAGAAAAGTGCGATTTACTGGAAAAAACAGGGAATGCAGAGAAAAAGATAAGACAGAAAAAAGAATGGAAAAGGGTCGGAGAGCATCAGCTCCTGATCCTTTTTTGGTAGTACGAAAGAATTCTGAAAATCTCAGAGAATTCGAGTGAAAATAAGTAGGAAGTGAAACATTGGAGGAAGGGTATGTTTGTTTAGAGATGCGTTGTGGAAGGTAACAGCGGATGCATTGGGCATGGCTCCGAGAGACTTGTAAGCATTCTGGAGTGGATCTTCGGGAAAAGGGGACAGAGAGAAGAGGCTGATGGACGATGAACGAGCGGAAGAAAAAGGAAGATGCAGAGATGCTCGGTGGGATAACGTGAACAAGGATTGGAGTAGCAAAGCGGATAGAGGCAAGCAGAAGAAAACGGCATAAATTTATCTAAGAAGAAATGCAGCAGAGAGCTTTATCTTTGGTTTTTACGAAGCTTTATGACGGGGAGGTTCTCTGGAATTTTCCTGTCTTACAGAGAAAACAGGAAAATTCCGAGAAACGGAAACAGGAGACCATGGCTTTTGTTCTGAAACCATGGGAATAGAAATGCATCTTATGCAACTGCTCAAATGGATAGGATGTTTGTTGTAAGATGCTACGGGATGAGATACCTGTTGTCTAGGATATTGCTGCATGGAACGATGAATGATGAATAGCAAAAGGCACGCAGAGCGATGCAGAGATTCTGGAGTGTACCAAGCAGAAATGGAGAGGCATTTCAACAAAGGGTTATGCCTTTTTTAAGAGCCATTGCTGGGTAGCACTGTGATAGGTTAGTTCATAGATGCGTTCTGTTCCGTGCAGAACGCTGGTACAGCGAAAGCAAAGCGTTGGTGCACCACCCATCAGGGTCTTGTCGATGCGCAGAACGCGGGTTACTTTGACAACTACGGTTTCTCCGCTTTCTTCCATGCGGAAGCGAACGGGTGTGACGATTCCTTCTTTGGATGTCCATGAAATCATATCAATTTGTTTATTCAAAAGTTTCATTGCCAGACCTCCTTTGTATGTTCGGTTATTGGTATTATACAAGAACATACGTTCTAATTCAATAGGAAAATCGTGGATAGAAATATTTTTTTTGAAAAAGACGAGATCGGGGAGATATAAAAGAAAAACAGTTCTTTCAGCAGGAGAATTCTCTGTTTTAAGAGAATTGGATTGCAGCAAACGAACGTTCTATACAAAGAGAAAGGATAGGAGTAAAAAGAAAATTTGGATAAAAATCGAATGTATGTTTGAATCTGGCGAAGGAAAGGGAAGATTTGACAGATTCGTATGTATAAAATCTTTGGAATTTGTCCATTTGCAGGAGTAACAGCAGAGAAGCATGGTATCCAAGTAGAAAAACAAAAAGAAAACGATCTGTATGGAAACGAAAGGTTGCATTTATGATTTACGGACATTGGTAGTCATCTTGATTTATTGTAAGGAATGGGTGATGAGGATAAAACCTTGTTTTATAGGAAACGTCTATGTATGACTACGATGCATGACGCCTGTTTTTTACAGGAAAATATCTATGATTCTTGGAAAAATCACGAAAAACCAAAGAAAGAATGGAAAAAAGCTAATCGTTTCGCTGTTTTTTGAGAAGTCGCTGCGAAATCATTGCAAAACGGAAAGGGGATTTGTATAATAAAACTATTATTTTTGTATGCAGAGGAGTTCATATAGGGCGGAAGGAGAAGTGTGCATGAAAGAGAAAATATCCATTTCGGAAATTTTCGGTATGAATGTTTTTGGGGATGCGATGATGCGGGAACATTTACCAAAACATGTATATGAAGAATTAAGAAAGACAATTGAGCGTGGAGAAACATTAAATTCTTCCATCGCAGATATTGTTGCCAATGCGATGAAAGATTGGGCGATAGAGAGAGGGGCAACGCACTATACACATTGGTTTCAGCCGATGACGGGCATTACAGCAGAAAAGCACGATTCCTTTTTGGCGCCTCCGGTAAACGGCAGAGCGATTATGGAATTTTCCGGAAAAGAATTGATCAAAGGAGAGTCTGATGCCTCTTCTTTTCCTTCCGGTGGGCTGCGTGCGACGTTTGAAGCCAGGGGATATACTGCGTGGGACTGTACTTCTCCTGCGTTTTTGCGGGAGGATGCTGGAGGGATTACGTTATACATCCCAACGGCGTTCTGTTCTTATACAGGAGAGGCGCTGGATAAAAAGACGCCGCTGCTGCGGTCTGTGGAAGCGGTAGGCAAACAGGCGATGCGGATTCTGCGTTTGTTTGGCAATACCACCGCAAAAAAAATTACGGTGTGTTCTGGTGCAGAACAGGAATATTTTCTGATTGATCGGGAGTTGTACAAACAAAGAAAAGACTTGATTTTTACAGGAAGAACCCTTTTTGGAGCGGCGCCTCCCAAAGGACAGGAATTGGATGACCATTATTTTGGCAGTATTAAGGAGCGGGTTGCCTGCTTTATGCACGAGTTGAATGTGGAACTGTGGAAATTAGGCGTATCTGCAAAAACGCAGCATAATGAAGTGGCGCCTGCACAGCATGAATTAGCGCCGATTTATGATGACTGCAATCGTGCTACGGATCATAATCAGCTGATTATGGAAGCGATGAAACGAATTGCCAGCCATCATGGATTGGCTTGCCTGCTGCATGAAAAGCCATTCCAAGGAGTAAACGGCAGCGGGAAACACAACAACTGGTCATTGAGTACGGATGACGGACAGAACTTACTGGATCCTGGAAAAACACCTCATGAAAATGCACAATTTTTGATTTTCCTGACGGCAATTATCAAAGGGGTGGATGAACATGCAGATTTGCTGCGTTTAGCAGCCGCAAATCCAGGAAATGATCATCGTCTGGGATTCCATGAAGCGCCGCCGGCAGTGATTTCTATTTTTTTAGGCGATCAGCTGTTAGATATTTTCGATCAGATTGAGCATGGGGAAGCAACCAGCAGCCTGCAGGGAGGCAGGATGCGTGTCGGTGTGAACACTCTGCCGGATTTGAAAAGAGATGCGACGGACAGAAACAGAACTTCTCCGTTTGCTTTTACAGGAAACAAATTTGAATTTCGTATGCCGCCGTCCTCAGCATCTATTTCTGGACCGAATTTTGTATTAAATACCATTGTGGCTGATGTATTGCAGGAATTTGCGGATCGATTGGAACAGGCGGAAGACTTCAATACAGCGGTACATGAATTGATTCGGGAAACCTATATTGCCCATAAGCGGATACTGTTTGACGGAAATGGATATTCCAAAGAATGGGTAGAAGAAGCAGAACGTCGCGGATTACCAAATATTAGCAATACCGTAGATGCAGT
>ERZ1643247.902-NODE-902-length-31712-cov-22.461825_pt1 | contig 31712 bp, 38 predicted proteins | sample MGYA00579264_ERZ1643247 | MGnify/ENA primary metagenome ERZ1643247 (study PRJEB29033, sample SAMEA4952262) | chicken gut metagenome | biome: Broiler Chicken; feature: Gastrointestinal Tract; material: Caecum | place: Ireland | collected 2018 | study: Broiler... | reverse complement strand
CAATTTATAAACAATATCAACACAAAACACATCGTTTTATCTTGGTATTATTTATGGCAAGGATATGGATCATTCCTCCCATCTGGTAGCGAAGCTTCAGCTCACTGTCCAGATCAGTCTTTTCTCCCAGCAGCATAGCCTCAAATACCGGAGCATCTTCTCCCGCCGCTTTCTCAAGGATCCCGCATAATTTGTCCTTCAGATCCAGGAGACGCTGCTGGTATCCGGAATAAGTTCTGCTTTTTTTCTCTATTTCCGCGTTTTTCAAAAAGTAATAGATATGCTGGCAGGCGTAATACTGCCGGGAATCAAATTCTCCCGGATTTCTCGGCCCTTCCACTCTCTCCAGGGTTCCCGCTGCCCATACTATGGTTCCGGCGGGAAGTTCTTCTTTTGTTTTCAAAAACATTCTTACATTTTCGATGGGAAATTTTTCTGACTGATTTATCAGATAGACTTGTTTCAGATAGACAGAAAAGGAAAATTCTGTATCCTGGCAGGACTGCACTTCCCCGCAGATCACAGCCTTTGGATGCTTCTCTATCCATGCCTGCACAGTTTCCGGCAGCGGGTTCCCCCGTATCAGCGGGAACCCTGCCAGATCCACAAGACACATAAGGAGCATCACCGCCAGACATACAAGACACACCGGGCGTCTCCTCATATGTTTTCCTTTCTTAAATATCAGCTTAGATCTTCATTTTTTTCATAAAAAGAGTACAGCGGCATACTGTTCTTAAAATCCCCTTCCAGGCTTCCCTCTATGGAAATCTGCACTCTGTCCGCTTCACAGGAATCTACTATCGAATTGACAATAGAATAGATCTGAACGTTTTCCGCCACCTCCAGCACATCCTCCTGGAAGGCCCGGTTCATATTGATATAACAGATCCTGTCCGCTGTGATCGCGCTGATCGGAAGGGAATTTTCCGAAATCGTCCGGTAATGTCCCTCCTCGGAAGGTCCTTTTGCAAGCTGTGCCAGAACAACCATTTCCTTCGGGGTGGTCCTCCGATAGTAAACTGTCCGTTCCTCCGGCACCAGCTTTTTGCCGCTTTCATCTGTAAAATAAAGAGTAAACGTATCATAACGGTAGGCGTCGTTATCTTTTCCGGAGAATTCTACAAAGGTATCCTCCGTCATATCTCCTACCGCCTGATTCCGGGAATCGGTAAGCTCCTGCCCTTCCACAGTGAAACGGACTGTCTCAATATCCGGTATCTGCAGAAACATCTTTACAATTCCCGCTCTGGTCAGAACCTCTCTTGCGCGGCTCATTTCCAGATAGCCTCCGTTAAAATCCACGATGAGCCGCTTTTCCTGCAGATCATAGGAATTTACGGAAACCGCTTCCGGAAGAAGGGCTATGCCGTCCTCCGGCGCCTCTTTGCTGCTCAGGCGCTGCATCAGATCCTTCATCATAAAATCCGTCGTCTCTTCCTGAGGCTTATAAATCTCTTTTTTCAGGGATGTTTCCCCTGTATTCAGATAATAAAAATTATAACTCTCCTGCTCCGCCTGGGGCTCTTCCCGCTCCTCAATGCTGCATCCTGCCAGAAAAACACAGGTGAAAGCCGCCAGAAGAAGCATCCATAAACCTTTCTTCATCCGGCACCTCCTACGGAATATATGACAAAGGAATGCGAACAGAAAACGTAGTTCCCTCGCCCTCCCTGCTGAATACTTTGATCACTCCATGGTGCATTGCCACGGTACTTCTGGTAATGGCAAGACCAAGGCCTGTTCCGCCGATTTCTCTGGAATGGGATTTATCCACCCGGTAAAATCTCTCAAAGATCCTGTCCAGAGAGTCCTCCGGAATTCCCATGCCGGAATCCGCCACTGTCACATAAAAATACTTATGATCCGCATCCAGCGAGACTCTTACCCATCCGTCGTCTACATTGTATTTGATGCCGTTTTCCACCAGATTGCTGATGGCTGAAGTAAACTTGATCTCGTCTACATCCGCCTCCACAGGACGAAAACTGTCAAGGATCAGATCGATATTTCTCTTGTCCGCAATAGGTCTGAGCCGTTTCAGGATATCCTCAAGAAGCTGATTGATATCCATATGCTGGATTTTCAGATCTGCCGTTTTTCTGTCCATTTTTACCAGGGTAAGAAGATCTGTAATGATCCTGTTCTCCCGGTCGATCTCCGCGGTAATATCCCGCATAAATTCCTGGTACAGTTCTTCCGGTACGCCTGTCTGTCCTACCAGAGAATCCGCCAGTACCTTCATGGAGGTCATAGGCGTTTTCAGTTCATGGGACACATTGGATACAAACTCCGATCTTGACTCGTCCAGAGTCTTCATTCTTGCCAGCATCTTATTGAAGGCGTCTGTGATCAGCGCCGTCTCTGTATAGTCCGGAACAGAAATCTCATCATTCTGGTAGCCGTCCGTAAGATCTTCTATGGATTTCGTTACCCTTGCAAGAGGCTTGACAAGTACGGTGGAGAGAATATAGGCGAGAAAGATCGAAAGCACCACGATAATGCTGAGGATAAGCACGCCTCTCTGCTCCAGCTCCGACATCGTGGCGGACACTTCGCTGAGCGAAAGCGTCACCAGCATCGCGCCCTGTATCTGGGGGACATCCGCGCTTTTTACAGGAACCGCCAGCTCCAGCACCTGACCTTTTCTCTGATAATCTGTTGCTTCACCGTTTTTAAAACAGCGGATGATCTTGGAAGAGATCAGCGTTTTCCCCTCGTCTACATAATAGGTATCCTTTACGATCTTGAAATCCCTGTCTACGATCAGGATCCTTCCGCCGTAATTATTAGACAATAACTCCAGCTTGCTGTTAATGGATTCGGAGCTGGAGTCATTGAGATAATTTTCTTTAATGATCTGATTGCAGAGGATACTGCACTGTGTGCGGATGGCGCTTACCCGGACGGCGATCCCCTGCTCCCTGTAATTACTGATCAGCGCCTGCGTAGTTATCACACTGGGTACGATTCCCAGAATCACCAGAATGATCAGAATACGGAACCGCAGGCTTTTAAAAAATCTGCCTCGTCTTTTCATGGATCATGCCTGGAAATAATATCCGACCCCCCATTTGGTGTGTACATATTTCGGCTCACTGGGATTTGCCTCGATTTTTTCGCGGAGACGGCGGATATGTACGTCCACAGTCCTGACATCTCCGGGATATTCATAACCCCATACAATATTCAGCAGGTTTTCGCGGCTGTACACTTTGTTGGGATTAGACACCAGAAGCTCCAGAACGTCAAATTCCTTGGCGGTGAGATTGATCTCCCTTCCGGAAATAAAGACGCGGCGGCTTTCACAGTCCAGCCTCAGATCTCCCGATTCTATGGTCTTTGTCTTTTCCTTTTCCTCGCTGTCCTTGCGTGTACGGCGCATAATGGCCTTGACGCGGGCCTTGACCTCCAGAATATTAAAAGGCTTCGTAATGTAATCGTCCGCTCCTGATTCCAACCCCAGGATCTTATCCATATCCTCGCCCTTTGCCGTGAGCATGATAATGGGAACGTTTGAAAATTCCCGTACCTGCTGACAGACTTCCATACCGTCCATCTTGGGAAGCATCAGATCCAGAAGGATGATATCGTAATGATTCTCCTTCGCCTTTTCTACCGCTTCTTCTCCGTCATAGGCGCAGTCCACTTCCATTCCGTCCTGTTCAAGACTGAAACGGATTCCTTTTACAATCAGTTTTTCATCATCCACCACTAATACTTTCCTGCTCATTCACAATCTCCTATTCTACTGCAATCTTATCCTTTATGTTAGAAAAGGTACTTTCCTTGATCCCCGGTACGTTCATGATCTCTTCGATAGCGGAAAACGCTCCGTGTTCTTCTCTGTACGCAAGGATTGCTTCCGCTTTTGCCTCTCCGATTCCGTTCAGCGTCTGCAAAGCCGCCGAATCCGCAGTGTTCAGGTTGACCTTTCCCTGCTCATTTCCGCCCGCTACCGGTTCTTTTGCCGTATCTGACGCTTCGGCTCCGGGAACTGTCAGCGCTTTCTCCTCTGCTTCTTCTTTTGTCGGAATATATATCTGCTGTCCATCGTCAAGAGGCTGCGCCTGATTGATATAGCTTCCCGCAGCTTCCGGAAGAAATCCGCCTGCCATCTCAATAGCCTGAAACACTCTGCTCTCCGGCGGCATCCCGTAAACTCCCGGTTTTGCCACAGCCCCGCAGACATCTACAAAGATTTCCTCCGGCTGCTTCTCTTCCTTCTCCGGGGAGACGTTTTCCTCCTGGTCTTCTGTTTCCGGTGTCACCTCCCCAGGCGTGGGCGAAACGGTCTCCGCCGCAGGTTCCCCAGCCTCTTTTTCAGTCCCGGGATCTCCTTCTTCCGCCAGAAAGATTTCCGCTTTCTGGGCGCCGGTACAGCCTGACGTATTCAAAAGAGCCGCTAGAAAAAGCAGTCCCGCTGCCGCGGCCCTTCTGTTTCTTACTATATTTCTCATAATGGTTCCCTCCTTTTCCATAAATTTTATGGCAGAGTTCCCCATCTTTTCTATGCCTGACCATTTCTTATTTTAACGAATTCCTATTACATTTACAATAGGCAAGTCTTATTTTTGCCACTTAAAAATCACGATCCCGATAATAGCCACTGCCATTCCCACCAGCTTTCTCCACTCAAAGGGCTGCTTATCTGTTCCAAACATTCCGAAAAGCTCTATCACATAAGCTACGATCAACTGGGAAACCACGATCAGCATAGCCGCCCGGGCCGGTCCCAGCGCTCCCATGCTCTGGATCACCGTAATAGTGATAAAAGCGCCGATCACACCTCCAAGAAGCGTATATTTGTTATCCACCTGCCACAGCGCGGAAATGCTTTCTCTTCCTGTAAAAAGCCATGCCAGAACGCAGACGGCAAACGCAGAAAGCTGTACCCATCCGGTAGATACCCACAGACTGCTCTGCTTTGTAACCTCTGTGTTGAATACTCCCTGAATACTCATCAGGGCTCCTGAGACCAGCGCCGCTAAAAATCCCCACATAACCTTTCCCTCCATATAATGAAAATAGTATTTCACAGCGAAAGAGGCCGGTATTTTATACCCGCCTCTTAAAATACTTACTATTAACATATACAGAAAGTCCAGGTTTTATTCATTTTCCTGTTTTCCGGATTTCTCCGCTGCAGTGGCAGCCGCAGCCGCTGCAGTTCCCGCCGCAGTGGAGGGACTTTCCATTTTTCTTATCACGGATCATGCTTCGGACGATCAGTCCTACGATCGCTGCAAGAACCGCAAGTACGATCACTGTTCCCATAACCCAACCTCCTGAAATCCAATCTGTTTTCTGTTTGTCTGTGTCCGTCTGCCAGATATCTTACCATATCCGGAGAGAAAAGTATACTGCGGCAATCCGCCCGGTACTGTCTGCCAGAAGGATTCTCCCTGAATCCTCTTACCTTGCCGCGCTCCTGATCTTTACATTTAATGTCTGGCTCTCTTTATACGGCCGGAAGAGGAAATAAATGAATCCGATGATCAGTATAAAGGCGATCACAGTGAACAATCCGAATCCGCCTCCTGTTGCCAGCGTGCCGATCTGGTAAATGCAAAGGGAAACCACATAAGCCAGAAGGCACTGATAACCGATAGCAAAGAGGAACCATTTTGTATTGTTCATCTCCCGTTTGATCGCTCCCATTGCCGCAAAGCAGGGTGCGCAGAGAAGATTAAATACAAGGAAGGAGTACGCCGCAACAGCCGTCATACTGCCGGCAAGCTGTCCCCAGATCTCCACTCCGTCCTCCGCGACTTCCGCGAAGCCAAAGAGGATACCAAAGGTTCCTACCACATTTTCCTTGGCGATCAGTCCGGTAACAGCCGCAACAGCCATCTTCCAGTCTCCCCAGCCCAGAGGCGCGAAGATTGGCGCGATCACACCGCCGATTTTTGCCAGGATGCTGTCGTTAAGCTGTTCTGCATCCAGCATTCCAAAGGAGCCGTCCACCCAGCCGAAACTCATCAGGAACCACAGAAGGATGGTGGACAAAAGAATGATAGTTCCTGCTTTTTTGATGAAAGACCAGCCTCTCTCCCACATGCTTCTTAAGATACTTCCTACTGTAGGAAGATGGTAAGCCGGAAGCTCCATAACGAAAGGTGCCGGATCTCCCGCGAACATTTTCGTCTTTTTCAGAATAATGCCGGAGCATACGATTGCCGCAATACCTACGAAATACGCGCTGGGAGCCACCCAGGAAGCGCCGCCGAAAAGCGCGCCTGCGATCAGGGCGATGATCGGAAGCTTCGCTCCGCAGGGGATAAAAGTCGTCGTCATGATCGTCATCTTCCGGTCGCGGTCGTTTTCAATGGTTCTTGAAGCCATAACGCCGGGAACGCCGCATCCCGTTCCGATCAGCATAGGAATAAAGGATTTTCCGGAAAGGCCGAATTTACGGAAGATACGGTCCATAATAAACGCCACGCGGGCCATATATCCGCAGCCTTCCAGAAAGGCCAGGAAAATAAACAGCACCAGCATCTGGGGCACAAAGCCGAGAACCGCGCCTACGCCTGCTACGATACCGTCCAGGATCAGTCCCTGGAGCCATCCCGCGCAGTGGATGCTTACCAGGAAGCTTTCAATGGCCGGAGGAATGATCTCGCCGAACAACACGTCGTTTGTCCAGTCCGTCACAAAAGTACCTACTGTTGTTACGGAAACATAATATACAAGCCACATCACCGCCGCAAAAATAGGAAGGGCCAGGATACGGTTTGTAACAATGCGGTCGATCTTATCGGAAACTGTCATCTTCTCCCCGGTATGCTTCTTTTTGCAGCACTGTCCGATGATCGAAGAGATGTAATTATACCGTTCGTTGGTGATAATGCTTTCCGTGTCGTCATCCATCTCCCGCTCTATCCTGGAAATTTCCGCGGAAACATCCGGAACTGTGGAAAGCTGGGCCGCGATCTTATCGTCCTTTTCCAGAAGCTTCACGGCAAAGAAACGTCTTTGTTCCTGCGGCACAGAATTTCCCAGTTTATCTTCTATGGAATCCAGAACTTCTTCCACTTTCTCATCGAAATTATGTACCGGAGGATTTACCTTGCGGGCGTGAGCAAGCTGTACGGCCATGTCCGCCGCTCTTTTTACGCCCTCGCCCTTCAGCGCGGAAATTTCCACCACGGCGCAGCCCAGCTTTTTCGCCAGCTTATCCGTCATGATCTGATCTCCGTTCTTTCGCACCAGATCCATCATATTCACCGCCATCACTACCGGGATCCCCAGTTCCATAAGCTGTGTGCTCAGGTAAAGATTTCTTTCCAGGTTCGTGCCGTCGATGATATTCAGGATCGCGTCCGGCTTTTCATTGATCAGATAATTTCTGGCTACCACTTCCTCCAGCGTATAAGGGGACAAAGAATATATTCCCGGAAGATCCGTGATCACCACATCTTTATTTCCCTTCAGTTTTCCTTCTTTCTTTTCCACCGTTACACCCGGCCAGTTTCCAACAAACTGGTTTGCACCTGTCAGCGCGTTGAACAGAGTTGTCTTTCCGCTGTTTGGATTGCCGGCCAGCGCGATTGTAATTGCCATCTCTCTTTCCTCCTTTATTCTACCACGATCATTTCCGCGTCCGCTTTTCGTACAGACAGCTCATAGCCTCTCACTGTCACTTCCACCGGATCGCCCAGAGGCGCTACTTTGCGCACATAAATACTGACGCCTTTTGTGATCCCCATATCCATGATCCTTCTCTTCACAGGGCCTTCGCCATTCAGTTTCACCACTTTTACCGTCCGGCCCACCAGAGCGTCTTTTAATGTCCTCATGAAATCTCCTCCCTTCAGTTCACCATGACTTTGTTTGCCATATCCCGGCCAATGGCGACTCTTGAATCTTTCACATTGACGATCAGGTTCCCTCCGGCAGTAGAAATAACCGTGACTTCCGCCCCGGTTACAAATCCAAGGGATTCAAGGAAACGTCTGGTATCTTCTTTTCCTCCGACTCTGCCGATAATATACGGTTCTCCGTTTTTCACCATTGATAATGGCATCATAGCTTCACTTCTTTCTTTGTTAGTCTCGAAAAACTCTCTTTTCAGTGTTAGTATATTCTAACTAACTTTGTTTGTCAACACTTACTTTTGTTTTTTTATAGGCACAAAAAAAGTCTGGCATTACGCCAGACTTTTTTCCAGTATTTCTATCATAAGATCGATATGTTCTTTTGTGATGACCAGCGGAGGAACCAGACGAAGCACATCGCTTCCGGCCGAGATCACCAAAAGTCCCTTTTCCAGGGCTCTGGACACTACGGTTCCCACCGGGATCCCGGTGATCACCAGCCCCTGCATAAAACCTTTTCCACGTCTTGCGGCAACTGTATCGTACTTTTCCACAAGACCGTCCAGTTTTTCCTCCAGATAAGGCGTCAGCTCCCGGACATGCTCCAGAATATGATCCTCCTCAAAAATATCAAATACTTTGCTCACCGCCGCGCAGACAAAGGGATTTCCGCCGTAGGTAGTTCCATGATCCCCTGGGGCCAGAGATGCCTCCGCCGCCTTTTCTCCCAGTACGAAAGCTCCTACAGGCACGCCGCTTCCCAAAGCTTTGGCGCATGTCATGATATCAGGTTTTACCCCGTAGGACTGCCATGCAAAATAAGTTCCCGTCCGGCCCATGCCGCACTGTATTTCATCGAAGATCAAAAGAATATCTTTTTCTGTGCAGATTTCCCGCAGCCCTTCCAGAAAGCTCTGCTCCGCAGGATAGATTCCTCCCTCTCCCTGTACCGTTTCCGTAATGATAGCGCAGGTTTTTTCCGTAATCTGAGCCTTTACGCTTTCCAGGTCGTTAAAATCCGCGAATTTCACGCCGCCGATCAGTGGTTCAAACGGTTCCCGGTAATGGGCGTTTCCTGTAACGGAAAGGGCTCCCATACTCCTTCCGTGGAAGGAATGATTCATGGCAATGATCTCATACCGGTCCCTCCGGCCTTTTGCATAGGCGTATTTTCTGGCCGCCTTCAGCGCTCCCTCGATCGCTTCTGTTCCGCTGTTTGTAAAGAACGCCTTGCTCATGCCGCTGGCCTTTACCAGCTTATGCCCCGCCTCGCTCATGGGCTCGTTGTAATACAGATTGGAAATATGCATCAGTTTGCCGATCTGCTCTTTCAGAGCCTCATCGTAGCCCGGATAATGATACCCCAGGGCGTTTACGGCGATTCCCGCCGCGAAATCCAGATATTTCTTTCCTTCCGTGTCATAAAGCCAGCAGCCTTCCCCATGATCCAGTACCACCGGAAAACGGTTGTAGGTGTGGAGGATGCTTTCCTCCGACTGCCGCATCTGCTCATTCATGTTCATGGTAATATTTTTCGCCGTCCTCTCTTAAAATCGCCGTTCCGATTCCTTTATTGGTAAAAATCTCCAAAAGGAGACTGTGGGGAATCCTTCCGTCCAGGATATGCACCCTGTTGACTCCCTGCTCGATAGCGTCGATACAGTTCTTGAGCTTCGGGATCATTCCTCCTCCTACATAGCCATCTGCGATCAGTTTCTCAGCCTCATGGACATGAAGCTCGGAAATCAGCGTCTCCGGATCATTCTGATCCTTATATACGCCTTCGATATCGGAAAGAAACGCCAGCTTCTCCGCATGTACCGCTTCCGCGATAGCACAGGCTGCATCGTCTGCGTTGATATTGTAGGAATCAAAATTCTCGTCAAAGCCCACCGGAAATACAATGGGAAGAAAATCTCTCTCAAGAAGATCGTAGAGGATCTTAGGATCCACCTCTTTGATCTCTCCCACGTAACCGATATCCTCTCCTCCGGACAGTTTCTTCACGCATTTCAGAAGGCCGCCGTCCTTTCCGCTGATGCCTACCGCCTTTACGCCCAGAGATTCCACCAGGGTTACCAGTTCCTTATTTACCTTTGCCAGCACCATCTCAGCGATTTCCATGGTGTCTCTGTCCGTTACACGAAGACCGTTTACAAATCTGGGCTCCATGCCAACCTTATTTACCCAGCGGCTGATCTCCTTTCCGCCGCCGTGTACGATGATCGGCTTAAAGCCCACCAGCTTCAAAAGCACTGCGTCCTTGATAACGTTGGCTTTCAGCTCTTCGTCCAGCATGGCGCTTCCGCCGTATTTGATCACCACGATCTTTCTGTTGAACCGCTGGATATAAGGAAGGGCTTCAATAAGAACCTCCGCCTTATCCAGATATTTTTGTTTTACCATTTTTCATTCTCCTTCTTTCTTCCTGCTCAGGAACGGTAGTCCGCATTGATCTTCACATAATCATAAGTCAGGTCGCAGCCCCAGGCTGTGGCCGTACAGTCTCCCATTTTTATGTCCGCAATAGCGGTCACTTCGTTTTCCGAAAGGATCTTTGTGGCTTCTTCCTCGCTGTATCCTGTGGATACGCCGTTTTCCATGATCTTGATCCTTCCCGCCCTGCTTTCAAAATAAAGATCTACCTTTTCCGGGTCAAACCGGGCTCCGGAATATCCCATTGCGCAGAGAATTCTTCCCCAGTTTGCGTCATGTCCATAGATTGCCGCCTTTGTAAGAGAGGAGGAAACTACGGATTTGCTTAAAGTTACCGCCTGTTCCTTGCTTTCCGCCCCGATAATCTTTACCTCGAACAGGGCAGTGGCTCCCTCTCCGTCTCCTGCGATCTTCTTCGCCAGAGCAGTGTTTACATAGTTCAGAGCCTGGCAGAAGGTTTCATAATCCGGTCCTTTTTCTGTGATCTTCTCGTTTCCCGCCAGACCGTTGGCAAGAAGAAGCACCGTATCGTTGGTGGAGGTATCCCCGTCTACAGACACCATATTGTAAGTATCTTTTACATCCTGGCTTAAAGCCTCCTGAAGAAGCTCTTTGGAAATATTGGCGTCAGTGGTGACAAAACTGAGCATTGTACACATATTTGGATGGATCATTCCCGATCCTTTGCACATGCCTCCTACGGTAACTGTCTTTCCGCCGAGTTCGATCTGTACTGCAGCCTCTTTTTCTACCGTATCTGTCGTCATGATCGCCTTTGCCGCCAGGTTTCCGGCTTTCATACTTCCGTCAAGCTCCGGAGCCATCATTTTTACTCCTGCCGCCAGTTTTTCTATGGGAAGCTGCATTCCGATCACTCCAGTGGAAGCCACAAGTACGCTGTCCTCGCTGATACTCAGAGCCTCTGCCGCCGCTGTTGCCGTTTCCCGGCAGTATCCGAATCCCTCTTCTCCTGTACATGCGTTGGCAATGCCGCTGTTGCATACAACGGCCTGGGCTGCAGGATGATGATACACGATCTCCTGATCCCATTTTACCGGAGCCGCCTTTACAACGTTGGTGGTAAAAGTTCCCGCCGCTGCGCAGGGCTTCTCACTGTAGATCAGAGCCATATCCGTCCTTCCCTGGTATTTGATCCCCGCTGCTGCCGACGCAGCCTGAAATCCCTTTGCGGCTGTTACGCCGCCGTTTATGATCTTCATAATATATTCCTCATTTCTGACATTTTTCTGTTTTATCACTTCGGGCTGTCCTTTTCCCTGTTACGGAACCATAGGAATCTGTCTCAGACCTTCCGCCTCGTCGAATCCAAACATCAGATTCATGTTCTGTACTGCCTGTCCTGCTGCTCCTTTTACCAGATTGTCCATAGCTCCCATCATAACGATTCTCTTTGTCCGGGGATCGATCTTAAAGTTCACATCCACATAATTGCTGCCCTCCACCCACTTTGTCTGCGGGCACACATCTTTCTCAAGGACACGGACAAACTGTTCCTTCTCATAATATTTGTCATAGGCCGCCTTTACTTCCTCATAGGAAACTTCTTTTTTCAGAGACGCATAGGCGGTGATCAGGATTCCTCTGTTCATTGGGATCAGATGAGGCGTGAAATTGATCAGCACCTCCTGGCCGCAGGCGTAGCTGAGCTGATCCTCGATTTCAGGAGTATGGCGATGGTTCGTCACTCCGTATGCCTTAATATTTTCATTGACCTCGCAGAAAAGGTTATCTGTCTTCGCGCCTCTTCCCGCTCCGGAAGTTCCCGATTTCGCGTCAATGATAATGGTGGAGGGATCGATCAGATCTTCCTTCAGCAAGGGATAAATAGATAACGTGGAACAGGTAGGATAACATCCCGGATTCGCGATGAGCCGCGCTTTCTTTATATCTTCCCGGTTGATCTCACAGAGTCCGTATACGGCTTCTCCGATGAACTGAGGCGCTTTATGCTGGATCCCGTACCACTTCTCATATTTTTTTACATCCTTTATACGGAAATCCGCGCTCAGGTCTACAACCTTCGCCCTGGAAAGGATTCCTTCATTAATAAGCGACGCGCAAAGCCCCTGGGGAGTTGCCGTAAAGATCACGTCCACCTGATCCGCCAGCGCTTCCATATTATCATCCATGCATTTCGCGTCTACCAGTTTAAAAAAGTTCTGATAAATACCTGCGTATTTCTTATCTATATAACTCCTGGAACCATACCAGGCAATCTCCACGTCCTTATGTCCCAGAAGCAGACGGACAAGTTCGTTGCCCGCGTATCCTGTAGCGCCGATGATTCCTGCTTTTATCATGATCAGATTTCCTCCTTGTGCCTTTCATTTCTCTCCTCCGGCGGCAGATGGAGGGAAGTCTTTCATCCTGATTTCCGCATACCGCCGCTGTGATGGTACGATTATACATCTCTTTTGCATAATATGCAACACTATTTTTTTCTCCCCCGTCGTCCTCTTTATTTGAAATCCTGCATTATTATACGTTTCTTCCATATTTTATTGTATTTTTATGCAAAAATTATTCGATATTTTTTTCCACCGCCCTATTGCATATTTATAAAAAATGTTGTATATTATCCCTTGTCAAGAACGAAACATGAACGATTCCTGTTCACAGATTCAGGAAAACGCGCCGCTGTTTTGATCCGGCGCGGACAAAATGAACGGAAATTTATTTCAGGAGGATAAAAATATGAAAGAAAAAGTTGTTTTAGCATACTCAGGCGGCCTGGATACCACAGCCCTGATCCCATGGCTGAAAGAAACCTTCGATTACGATGTGATCTGCTGCTGCGTCAACTGCGGTCAGGGAAACGAGCTGGACGGTCTTGATGAGAGAGCGAAAATGTCCGGCGCTTCCAAATTATATATAGAAGATATTGTAGACGAATTCTGCGATGAATATATCATGCCCTGCGTACAGGCAGGCGCTGTCTATGAACACAAATACCTTCTCGGTACTTCTATGGCCCGTCCCGCTATCGCGAAAAAGCTGGTAGAGATCGCCCGCAAGGAAAATGCTGTTGCAATCTGCCACGGCGCTACCGGAAAGGGAAACGACCAGATCCGTTTTGAACTTGGAATCAAAGCTCTGGCCCCCGATATCAAGATCATCGCTCCATGGCGTATGACAGACGTATGGACCATGCAGTCCAGGGAGGACGAGATTGCTTTCTGTCAGGCGCACGGCATCAATCTTCCTTTTGACGCCCGTCACAGCTACAGCCGCGACCGCAATCTGTGGCATATCAGCCACGAAGGACTGGAACTTGAAGATCCCTCTCAGGCTCCAAACTACGACGATATGCTGGTTCTCAGCGTAACTCCGCAGAAAGCTCCGGACAAAGAGACGGAAATCGCCATGACTTTCGAGGCAGGCGTTCCGAAGACTCTGAACGGCAAAGCCATGAAAGTATCCGAGATCATCACCGAGCTGAACCGCCTGGGCGGAGAGAACGGCATCGGCATCATCGACATTGTGGAAAACCGTGTTGTGGGAATGAAATCCAGAGGCGTTTACGAGACTCCGGGAGGAACCATCCTTATGGCAGCTCACGAACAGCTTGAGGAACTGATCCTCGACCGCGACACCATGGAGGCCAAGAAGAAACTGGGAAGCCAGTTCGCTCAGGTCGTGTACGAGGGCAAATGGTTCACACCTCTCCGGGAAGCGATTCAGGCATTCGTGGAATCCACTCAGAAGTATGTCACCGGCGAAGTAAAGCTGAAACTTTACAAAGGAAACATCATCAAAGCCGGAACCACTTCGCCATACAGCCTGTACAATGAATCCCTTGCTTCCTTCACCACAGGCGATATGTACGACCACCACGACGCGGACGGATTCATCACTCTGTTCGGTCTGCCCCTAAAGGTCCGCGCAATGAAGCTTCAGGAAGTGGAGAACAACAAGAGCAGTAAATAAAATCCTCATAAAATACCAGAGACATAATCAGGCAGGAGGGACATCGTCCTCTCCTGCCTGATTTATTTTATACCCCTGTCAGGGTATCCGTATTGTACCTCTTCGATTTCTAAAAAGAAATGTCTCGTATAATTTAATTTTTCTCATGTTCTTAATTGTATCCTCATATGACACAAAGTCTTCTGTAAAATAGCTTGTGATAGACTGATAATCGTCTTCATAAAAAGAGTTTTCACAAAACTCTGTAATAACAGCAGATATATCTACCCCTTCTTTTGCAGATGGACATACTGACATTTGAGCCCGATGCTCCCGAACTTCTTTGACTAATGATAAAAATTTATCGTCAAAGTCAATAAGCGGAGTAAGTTTGTAAATATCATACAAATGGCGTGAATATCTCTTTGATTTTCCCTGTATATAATAGTCACATAGAGCAAAAATCTTATCAATTTAAAACAACATTCTTAAGCTTTTTTCGTCTACTCTCGCCTATATGCTCTTTGAAATTAATGTCAATGTCCTCCGAAAAACGATTGATTACATGATATCCTTTAGACAAGGACGTTCCTCCCTTGAACACACACCGCTTGAGCTGTTCTGATAATAATTTCAGAATCAGTGTAACATAGTAATCTTTTTCTACTACTACAGGTGTTTTTCCACTTTGCGCAGCAGTCTGTTCCACCACGTCCTTAAACATTTCTTTATCACTATGAAGATACATATTTTACCTCCGTTTCATATATTGCTTTATATATCTTAATCGGATAATTTATGATAAATCTGTCGATTTTTTTCTTTGTAATAGCATTTTTTCTGGCATACTCTGTCAAAATTCTTCCGCATTTTTCCAACTCCATCTCTGTACATTTTTCAATATCCTTCAGACAGTCAAGGAACTGCAGCACCGGTGCATTTTCTTCCGTCACTTCCACCACTGGCCTTCTGATAATATATTTCCTGTTTTTAATCGTCATTGTCCTTACCAATGCCGGAGCATAATTGCTGTTTATCTCCTGGGTAAACGGAACCTGTGTAGACAGTCCCATGCGATTTGCCAGCGTATAACCGGAATAGTACCCCACCCGTTTCCCCCTGCGCATGATATACTTATGAACAGCTACTGTATCCGGGGACAAATCCATCCGCTCACCGAAAATATCCAGTTTAGGAAAAAAATATACCCCCGGCTCAAATCGACATATGATTCCACTGTCAGTAAGTTTTTTTAAATGATACCGCAGATTTTCTTCTGTCATCCCCGGAATATCAATATCTCCGGTAAAAATAGGTTCTCCTGGGATATAATTTTCTTTCAAATATTCATATAACATAAGCATTTCCCTTTTGATAAGTAAACTATTTATTTACTTATTGTTAGTATACTTAAAATTATCTTCTTTGTCAATTGCATCTGCCGGCAGAGCAAAAGGAGTTCAGGTTATTCTCTAAAGATTAACTCCCGGTTAATTATTTATAACCGGAAATTAAATTATACTCAGTTGTGAGCAGCCTCCTGCTCTGATATGATGTAATCAGCAAAGGCCGATGCAATATCAGAGCAAGGAGGTTTTTTTATGCAGATAGGAGAAGTTATCCGCACATATAGAAAGAAACAGAATCTGACACAGGAGGAAATGGCGAACAGGCTGGGAGTATCCGCTCCGGCTGTAAATAAATGGGAAAACGGTTCATCGCTCCCCGACATCTCCATGCTGGCGCCTGTCGCCCGCCTTCTGGAGATCACCCCTGACATTCTCCTGTCCTTTCAGGAAGATGTTTCTCAGGAAGAAATCAATCAGATCGTACAGGAAGTAGATGAAAAATTCCGGAAAGAAGAAAGCTATGAAGATATTTTTCAGTTCGTAAAGAAAAAGATCGCCCGGTATCCCAACAGCGAGCGGCTCGCCGGACAGCTCGCCATGGTCATGGACGCATGGCGTATTCTCCGCAAACTTCCGGCTTCGGAACAGACCGAAGAATACGACAGAACAATCCGGGAATGGTATCAGGCCGCATTAAAAAGCGAGGACGAAGAAGTAAGAGAACGGGCGGCAGATTCCCTGTATACTTATTATTACCGAAATGAACGGTATGAGGAGGCGGAAAAGTATCTCAGTTATTTTTCGGGGAAAGATCCTCTCCGTAAAATACATCAGGCAATGCTTTACCGGAAGCAGGGAAAAACGCAGGACGCTTACAGAACATATGAAGAACTGATATTTCAGGGGCATAATATGCTGGAAATCGCCATGCAGAATATCCAGTTCTGGTCCATTGAGGACGGCAATATGGAAAAAGCCCGCTTCATGACAGAAAAACTGAAAAACATGGAAAATCTTTTTGATATGGGTGATTATTATAAGGTTTCCGCAGAATTAAGTCTCGCACAGGCGGAAAAGGACGCGGACGCAACGGCAGCGTGTATGGAAAAGCTTCTGGACAGCACAGGGGAACTGGACGCCTATGCCTCCTCCCCTCTTTACGAACACATGGAGTTCAAACCACTCAGTCCGGAATTTGCCGCTCACCTGAAAGAGACGCTGCAAAAATCCGCCCGGGAGGATGAAAGCTACAGTTTTATGAAAGGCAATAAAAAATGGGAGGCGCTGACAGAATGATCTCCTCATGGGAGATACAGCCATGTAAAACACAACGGCCCGGAGCTTGCTTTGCTGCTCATACTCCACAATCGCCCGACCAATCTGCCAGTAAGAAAAAAGGAGTTCAGGTTATTCCACCTGAACTCCTTTTTTCTTCAGACTCTTATACATCCACTCCCGGAACAGGGCGTAGAGTACGGAAACAAGGGGAATGAAGATCAGCATTCCCGCGACTCCCATAAGGCTGCCGCCCACAGTAACTGCCACCAGCACCCAGACGGAAGGAAGGCCCACCGAACCGCCCACCACATGGGGATAGATCAGGTTTCCCTCGATCTGCTGCAGCACAAGGAACAGGATCAGGAACAAAAGCGCCTTCATCGGACTTACCAGAAGGATCAAAAGCGCGCTGATCACGCATCCGATAAATGCCCCGAAAATGGGAATGAGAGCGGTAAAGGCGATCAGCACTCCCACCAGCATGGCGTATGGGAACTGGAAGACCGTCATGGCTACAAAGAACATGGTTCCCAGAATCACTGCTTCAATACACTGTCCCGTAACAAAGCGGGAAAACGTATTGTTTGCCAACGTGCATACATGAAGCAGATATTCCACAGTCTTCTCCGGAAGAAGGGCAAAGAGAGCCTTCTTCGCCTGAATCATCAGCTTCTCCTTCTGTATCAGGATATAGCAGGCGAACACAAACCCGATACTCACATTCACCGCCGTATTGACAATCCCCATCGTCACAGTGACTGTGGAGGACAGGATATTGTTCACTCCGCTCTGAAGCACCTGCATCACAGAATCCACAATCTTCTGGGGCTGAATGTCCAGAGAATTCACCCACTCTACGATCATGGAATTCTGTTGAAAGGTACTGTCGATCCAGTCCTGCAGATTCTGGAGTCCCGTTTCAATCCCTTTTCCCAGACCCATGGCCGTCTTTCCCAGTTCCGGCAGGACTACGCCGCCCACTACAGCAATAATAAAGATCACAAAAAGGATCGCAAGGATCAGGCTTACGGGACGGGCAGCTTTTTTCGCCGCCTTACTGCCCTTTAATTTTCCTCTTCCAAAAATGTTCCGTTCCGCAAAGCTCATGGGTACGTTCAGGACAAAGGCGATCCCGCCGCCAAGGATGAAGGGAAATACCAGTCCGATCACCGTTGCGATCACATCCAGTACCACGTCTATATTCTGTACTCCCAGATAAAGCAGTACTGCGAATAAAATCAGCAGCATAATACTTTTCATATTTTTTTTATCCAATTTTTTCGGACACCTCCTGCTCGTCCATTATTTTCCTCTATAATACCTGTCATTCTATCATGAAAATCTCTTTTCTTCCAGTAGATTTTCCTGTTTTTGAAAGTATACCCGTTTTTCCGGCAGCACAGACCGGAAGTGACGCCAAAAGGATTTCCCCTGTCACAAATGCTTGCGATTGACAGTTCCGGAATCCCTCCATATAATAATGTTGGGGTCAAAAGCCCCTGCTGTGATGCCTGTGGATTGTTCCTGCCCGGCAGCCTGCCGTACAGGAACAGATTACCCGTAAAATTTCAAATGAAAGGCGTATAATATGAGCGATTCTAAAACTTTCGCCCTGAAGGGCAATATCTGCTACAGTCTGGATCAGACCCGTCTGGCTGTTATGGAACAGGCCTATGTAATCTGCGAAAACGGTCTCTGTGCCGGCGTATATCAGAAGCTTCCCGAACGTTTCCAGGAAATTCCCTGTTCAGATACAGGAGATTCTCTTATCATTCCCGGACTGACAGACCTCCATCTCCACGCGCCCCAGTACAGTTTCCGGGGAATGAATATGGATCTGGAGCTTCTGGACTGGCTGAATACCGTCACTTTTCCGGAAGAGGCCAGATATGCCGATCTGGATTATGCAAAACGGGCCTACAGAATTTTTGCGGAAGATCTTAAAAAGAGTCCTACCACAAGGGCCTGCATCTTCGGTACCCTTCATGTAGAGGCTACAGAGCTTTTGATGGATCTTATTGAAGAAACAGGGATAAAAGCATATATCGGAAAAGTAAATATGGATCGGAACGGTTCCCCGGAGCTTCAGGAAGAAAGCCCCAGAATCTCTGTAGACGCAACGCTTCGCTGGCTTTCGGAGACTTCCGGAAAATACAGAAATGTAAAGCCCATTCTGACTCCCCGTTTTATTCCTTCCTGTTCGGACGAGCTTATGAGGGAGCTTTCCTCCATACAGAAAACTTTTCATCTTCCGCTCCAGTCCCATCTGTCGGAAAATCCGGGAGAAACCGCCTGGGTGCAGGAGCTTTGTCCCGACTCCGCCTTTTATGGAGACGCTTACGATCGTTTCGGACTTTTCGGAGGAGAAAACTGCCCCACCATTATGGCGCACTGTGTTTATTCCTCCGAACAGGAAATCGCGCTTATGAAAAAACGTGGCGTCTATGTGGCCCACTGTCCTCAGTCAAACACAAATCTCTCTTCAGGAATCGCCCCTGTGCGGCAGTTTCTGGAGGAGGGCCTTTCTGTGGGGCTTGGCACAGATATTGCCGGAGGGCACTCCCTTTCCATGCTGAGAGCTATCGCCGACGCTGTTCAGGTTTCCAAGCTCCGCTGGAGGCTGACGGATCCCTCCCGGAAAGCTTTGACTTTTGCCGAAGCCTTTTATATGGCCACCATGGGCGGCGGCAGCTTTTTCGGAAAAACAGGAAGTTTTCTGAACGGCTTTGCCTTCGACGCTCTGATACTGGATGACCGTAGATTCCCTCATCCGCAGGAACTGACTGTCCGGGAGCGTCTGGAAAGACTTGTTTATCTGGAGGACGGCCATTGCCTCACCGGTAAATATATCGCCGGAAGAAAAATTTTTTAAAAAGGAAAGAAAGAAATGGAAAAGACACAAATGAAACTGAAAAATTCTCTGCTTCTGCTGCTCACTGCTACAATCTGGGGCGTTGCCTTCGTGGCTCAGAGCGTCAGCATGGATTACATAGGAAGCTTCACTTTTAACGCAGTGCGGAATCTTATCGGAGCGGTTGTGCTGCTGCCTGTCATCTGGTTTCTGAACCGCGGCGGTAAGGCGGATCCCCAAAAATCCCCCAGACCGGAGACAGATCAAAAGGCCCTTATAGCCGGGGGAATCTCCTGCGGCGTCCTGCTCTGTCTGGCAAGTAATTTTCAGCAGCTTGGCATCAAATACACAACCGTAGGCAAGGCAGGCTTCATTACCGCCTGCTACATTGTCATCGTTCCTGTTATCGGCCTGTTTCTCAAAAAAAAAATGCGGCCCCTTTATCTGGGCCGCTGTAGTTCTGGCTCTTATCGGTCTTTATCTGCTCTGCATCAATGACGGTTTTTCTATCGGAAAGGGCGATCTTCTGGTTTTGATCTGCTCCGTCCTGTTTGCTCTGCACATTCTGGTGATCGATCATTTTTCGCCAATGGTAGACGGAGTAAAAATGTCCTGCATCCAATTCTTTGTGTGCGGCGTTCTTTCCGGAATTCCCGCCCTGCTTTTTGAGAACCCTTCCATGTCCGGGCTTCTGGACGCCTGGGTTCCCATTCTGTATGCAGGCGTTATGTCCTGCGGCGTAGCCTACACCTTGCAGATCGTAGGCCAGAAAGGAATGAATCCCACTGTGGCTTCTCTTATTCTGAGCCTGGAATCCTGTATTTCCGTTCTGGCCGGATGGCTGCTGCTCGGGCAGCGTCTCAGCGCCAGAGAAGGTGCCGGATGCGTGATCATGTTCTGCGCTATCGTTCTGGCGCAGCTTCCTGGCCGGATGCCGGTCCGCCGTACAGCCCGAAGCCAGGGCTGACGCTATAACGCTTCTTTGGTCAGAAAAGCCCTCTGCTCCGCCGCCGGCGAAACAGAAGGCTTTTCTTTTTCTGATCATTCAATTCTTATTTTAATTCACCTTTTTCCTGAAAATGTTTTTTAATCTTCTCAAAGCTCTCCTGGCTGATATCGTGCTCCATCTTGCAGGCGTCCGCTCTGGCGATCTCCGAGGGGACTCCCAGGGCCTCCAGCATCTTTGTAAGGACAGTATGGCGTTCATAAATCCTGTTGGCGATCTCAGCGCCCTTTTCAAGAAGCGTTACTGTCCCGTAGCGGTCCATAGCTATGTAGCCGTCTTCCCGCAAAAGCTTCATTGCATGGCTGACACTGGGCTTGGATACCCCCAGTCTTGCGGCAATATCCACAGAACGCACACCGCCGCCCTTCTGGGATAAAACAAGAATCGATTCCAGATAATCTTCCGCAGATTCTCTAATTTGCATGACCATACCTCCCATCGTTCCTATTTTATCACAGCGTTCTTTTTTTTTCAACGTGGGGGAAAGACGAAATCCGCCGGGGAACAGGGAAGTCCGCTTCCCCGCTCCGGAAGAGCCCCGGTTATTTGTCGTCTCCTGTCAGACGTAAAGTGTCCCGTATCTCCTCTACATCCATATCAAGGATAATTGCCAGCTCGTTAATGCTGAAGGAACTCTTTCCTTCTTCCTCATCGTCAGAAAGCTCCCTGACTGCTTTTTCCAGTTTCTCCACTCTTGCCACAAGACTGTCGTCGGAAAACTTCTGCTGTTCCTGTTTCCGGCAGACGGCTTCCAGTCCTTTTCTCATCTCTTCCAAAAGCCACTGTCTGTCTCTGATCGCATTTCCCGCGTTTTCCAAAGACTGGAGAAGGCACAGATTGGCCTCCTGGATCAGATCCGGCAGGAAAATCTCCTCCATATTCATTTCCACTGCCAGTTCCGCCGCTTCCTTCAGATATCTTGATGACAGCTCTCTTGCCGCTTCACGGCTTCCCTCTGCCAATTCACGGAACAGGCTCTCTTCCGGGATCTCTCCGGCGCCGGGAAGACCTTCCAGATATTCTTTTAAGTATGCTTTTTCCTCTTCGGTCAGCGGCGTCCGGCGGCGTTCCTCTTTCTCCTTCGTCTGCTCCGCTGTCTCCACGCCCTCTATTGATATTCCCTGGGAGATCAGATATTTCAGAACGCCGGCAAGCTGCTTTTCATCCAGACCTGCCTCTCCGAAAGTGTTTCTGATCTGTTCCGCCTTAAGAGAATTCTCCTGGCGGCGGGCCAGAGACTGTATTTCTTTTAATTTATCCTGAAACTCCTGGACATTCATTCTGTCTTCTCCTTTTTCTTTCCCCCGCGCGTCTCGAATTATACACAGTGAAAGACCCGATAGGGGAGCTATCGGGCCTTTCGAGGGGAGTATAAATAATTAAATAAGGGGTTATGTAAAAAAAATTTTTGAAGGGTAAATTCTTTTTACAAGGTTGATTATAATATAAACTGGAAAAAAAAGCAATAAGATTTTTTCCATTTCTGGGCATTATGACAGAAAATCAAAAAGGCTCATCTGGGTCCCTTCTGCATTTTTTCGTTCTTTCCCTGTTTTTTCTCTCTCTACTGATCTCCGGTCCAGTTCCTCCAGAAAAGGAGAGGGCTCTTTTGCATAAGTCAGGATCAGCTCTTCCCTGGCCCTGGTCATCCCTACATAGAAAAGCCGGCGTTCTTCCTCTATATCTGCCGGATGCTTTTCATTTTCCAGGGGAATCTCTCCCTTTCCGGCCCCGTACAGAAGCACCACGGGAAATTCCAGCCCTTTAGAACCGTGGAGCGTCATAAGCTGTACTGCATCCGCCGAGAAAGTTTTTCCATTGCACCGCTTCAGATCTCCCTCTTCTCCCATCAGAAGGGCGTCCAGAAACCCCGGCAGCTTCCGGTAAAGAACTGCCATTCCGGTGAGCATTTTCAGATTTTTCTCCTCCTGGCAGTTAAGATCCGCTGACCATTCCTCCAGAAGCTTTTTCGGCGCAGTCCTTTTCCATTTTGGAATATATTTTTCCGCTGTCATTTCATACACCTTCCCGGCGGCGGAGAGATCCATGGAACCCCAGAGAAGCTTTACCGCTTCCTTTTTGTACGACTCGTCCTCAGGATGCACCAGGGACAAAAAGAAGTCCAGCGTTCCCCGCACCAGGGGAGTTTCCAGAAAATCCTCCCGTCCGTTTACCACATAGGGAATTCCCTCCTGGCTCAGCGTTTTTTCCAGCAGCCGCGCCTGGTAATGGGTACGGTAAAGAATAGCGATATCCCGAAAGCTTCTTGCTTTTCCCTCTTCTCTGTTTCTCTGGCTCTCTGCGTCCAGCATATCGATTCCGCCGATCAGCCTGTTTATTTCCTTTGCCGCGAACACAGCCTCTCCCATTTTCGACGAGGCCTCCACGATCCTTACAGGCACTCCTTCTTCCTTATGCGAATGAAGGATCCTGTCATATCCGCCATTGTGGGAAACAGCGCTTAAAGCCCCCATAAGGATTTTCCCGGTGCTCCTGTAATTTTCTGTAAGCGTGATCATCCGCAGTCCCGGAAAATCTTCCTTTACCCGGGAAAAACATTCCGCGTCTGCTCCCCGGAATCCGTAAATGGACTGATCCGGGTCTCCGATCACAAAAAGTTCCCGTCCCTTTCTGTTCCATGCCTTTACCAGTCTGTACTGGAGAGGGCTGATGTCCTGGAATTCATCCGCCAAAAGATAGGTGAATCTTTTTTCCAGCTCCGCCGGTAGTTCCGCTCCCTTTTCAAACACAGAAAGAGTTTCCAGAAGAAGATCGTCAAAATCATATCTGCCGCTGTCTTTTTTCAGCTTTTCATAAGCTTCCAGAGCCTCTTTGGGAATCTCCTTTTCCTGCGCTTCGTCAGTTTTTCCCTCTCCTGTCTTCCATATGGAAACATGCTGAAGAAATTTCCCTGCCGGAACAGCAAGACTGTATTCCCGGCAGATTGTTTCCGCCCATTCTTTCCTGTCCGCCTCTTGGGCGATCCGGACCGTCCGTCCCAGTTTTTCCAGAATTTCCATACTGATGGCATGGAAGGTTCCGATATGCATTCTGGACAGATTCCTCCCGCCGCCAAGAGCCGCTTCCAGCCTCTCCTTCATTTCCCTGGCGGCAAGATTCGTAAATGTCACTGCTGTGATCTCCGACGGTTTTACCTTTCGTGTCTCCAGAAGATAACGTATGCGGGCGGTAAGTGTTTTTGTCTTTCCTGTTCCGGGGCCTGCGATAACCGCCACTGCCCTGTCCGGCGCTTCCACTGCCTGCCTCTGCATTTCATTCAGTCCGTCCAGGGACGCGGCGTATTCTCTGTCCGGTCCCTTTCTGTTTTCCCCGGAGGCAGTTCCTTCCTGTACCGTCTTTTCTCCATTCCGCAGCGCTTCCATTTCGCTGTTTTTCCGCATTCTGTCCGTATTTTCTATATCTGTTTCCCGAAGAACGCTCTCCTGTACATTCTTCTTTCTGTCATCTCCGCCGCTTCCCGAAATCCCTATTTCCTGGAAAAAGCTCATCTGTCCCCAGGGATTTTCAAGTTCATCCTGCTCAAAGAGAAGAATCGTTCCGTACTCTCCGTCAAATCCCGGATTCCTTTTTACTTCTCCGGCGCGCAGACGGCGGATTCCTTCCGCTGTCATATAGCCGAAGGATTCTCTTATATCTTCCGCCGGCACTTCCCGCAGGATCTCAAATTCCGATCCGAGACGGCTCAGCATTTCCTCATACTGCTGCTGTACTTTTTTGCTGGACGACGATTTTCCGATAGAGGCGGCGATCACCTCCGGAAGCGGCACCAGGCTTTCAAAGGGGCGTCCGTTCTCTCCCCTGGCGCCTTCCTCTCTGTCCGCAAGCTGGACGATCCGGTGATCCACTCCGATCGTCAGTTTTTTCCCGCAGACCGGGCACTTTCCCTGATATTTTTCCGCCTGGGCGGGGCTGAGACAGATATGGCACTTCCGATGTCCGTCGTAATGATATTTCCCCTCTTCAGGAAAGAATTCAATGGTTCCCTCAAGCCCTTCTCCCTCCTGAATGGCCCGGGACAGCCCCTGATACGACATATCTATATCCAGGAGATTCGCTTCCCTTCCCAGTTTTGCCGGAGAATGGGCGTCTGAATTGGAAACAAGATGAAAACGGTCAAGAGCAGACCATCTCCAGTTCATAGGAGGATCTGACGACAATCCCGTTTCTACGGCGTGTATATAAGGCGTCAGATCCTCAAAGCATTCTTCAATGGTATCAAATCCGGAAAAAGCTCCGAACAGCGAAAAATGAGGCGTCCAGATATGAGCCGGGATCAGGATCCCCTCCGGACAGATATCCAGCATGATCTCCAGAAGCTCCCGGCAGTCAAGTCCCAGGATCGGCCTTCCGTCGGAATGGATATTTCCAATGGTCTCCAGCTTTTTCGACAGTCTTTCCGCATCCTCCAGTCCAGGAAGCAGGATCACATTATGCACCTTTCTGGTCTTTCCGTTTTTCTTATAAATGGAGCTGATCTCTCCTGAAACTACAAACCGGGGCGTTTCCCCGGGGAAGCTTCGAGATTCGTCCAGAATATATTCCTCTTTCAAACGGTAAAGCCCGTCCTCGGCAGGCTCCAGCCGCTCGTTAAGTTCTTCTCTCCATGCCGGATGGGTAAAGTCTCCTGTTCCCACAATGGAGATTCCCTTTTTTCTGGCCCAGAGATCCAGATGTTCCGGCGTTCCTTCTTTGCTGGTCGCTCTTGAATATCTGGAATGAATATGTAAATCTGCTATGCACTTCATTTTATCACCGTCCTGCGTTTATCAATCTTCCTTCGGACATTATATCATATTTATTTATGACGGGTTTATCTGCTTTTTCAATATTTTTATTTTCATTTTTTAATCACGAATAATCTTCTTTCTTTTTGGGATAATAAAAACCGTAATAAACAACTTGCCGAAGTCTCCCACAGGATTCTTCAGCAGATTACACTAGGAGGAATATTCAAATGGCTAAAAATTATGAAACCGACATGAAAACTGTCAACCACAGCTCAGACAAAGCTTCTGGAAAAAATGCGTCGGATTCTCAGAACTGCGGCAAAAACAGCTCCAAAAACAGCTCCCGGAACAGTTCTAAGAACAGCTCCAAAAACAAAGCTTCCGGCGCTTACGAGCAGGACAGCTCTTCCGACAGATACTAAGGCCCTGCAAAATCTTCTCCCTTCTTCTTAATATGATAAACCAGAAAGACTCCGCTGCCGCGGGGTCTTTCTCTCTGTCCAAAAAGCGGCGTTCTCTCCTTTATGTCCTCTTTCCGGTGTGTCCTCTTTCCGGGGACAGACATATGATAAATAAAAAAGGAGAAGCCTATGTTTCCCATTGAGACGATTTCTGCAAAAATGCTGGATTATTATGCAGGGCGGTCCGACTCTCTGATCATAGATGTGCGGGATAAAAGTTCCTATCAAAAAAGCCATATCCGGGGAGCCGTCAGCTATCCTTACAGCGAGCTGACCGGAGAGGAGCAGTTTCCCGCCGGAAAAACGCTGATCTTTTACTGCGACAGAGGCGGCGCGAGTATGGCGGCTGCAAAACTTTTTGTCCGGAAGGGCTACCGCACCCGTTCCGTGATCGGCGGTTTTGCGGCCTATCGCGGAAGAAATCTTGTAATTTCCGGATAACCGTGTTAAGGTAAAGAGGATTATTAAGAAGTTCCGCGCTTATCCGGCGCAAAGGAGGAAATCAATGAAATACATGTTTGCATCAGATATCCATGGTTCCGCATATTACTGCCGCAAAATGCTGGATGCTTACAGAGAGGAACAGGCGGACCGCCTGGTACTGCTGGGCGATCTGCTTTACCACGGACCGAGAAACGACCTGCCCAGAGAATACGCTCCCAAAGAAGTCATTCCCATGCTCAACAGCCTGAAATCCGAAATCTACGCTGTCAGAGGCAACTGCGAAGCTGAGGTGGACCAGATGGTGCTTGATTTTCCCGTCATGGCAGATTACTGCATTCTTTCCATAGACGGGCGGACCTTTTACGCTACCCACGGACACATATATAATCAGGACAATCTGCCGCCTTTAAAGGAGGGCGATATCCTCATCCACGGCCATACCCATGTTTTAAAAGCGGAGCAGCGTGAAGGTTACCTGCTTTTAAATCCCGGCTCCGTCTCCATCCCAAAGGAAGGCAATCCGCCCACCTACGCTGTGCTGAAGGACGGGCTGTTTACAATTAAAGATTTTGACGGAAATATGATCCGGGAAATGAGGCTGCCATGACACAGATGGAACTGATCGCTCCCTGCCACTTTGGAATGGAGGCGGTGCTGAAAAGGGAAATCCTGGATCTCGGATATGAGATCAGCAAAGTAGAGGACGGCAAGGTCACTTTTCTCGCCGACGCCGCCGGAATTGCCCTTTCTAATGTTTTTCTCCGCACACCGGAGCGCATCCTTCTGAAGGCAGGAGAATTTAAGGCCCTTACTTTTGACGAGCTTTTTGAGAAAACAAAGGCTCTTCCCTGGGAAAACTATATTCCGAAGGACGGAAAGTTCTGGGTAGCAAAAGCCAATTCCGTGAAAAGTGCGCTGTTCAGCCCTTCAGACATCCAGTCCATCATGAAAAAGGCTATTGTCGAACGTCTGAAAGGCGTTTACGGGATTTCCTGGTTTCCGGAGGACGGAGCCAGCTTTCCTATCCGGGTAGCTTTTATGAAGGACGTGGCTACCATAGGGATCGACACCTCCGGTGTCTCTCTTCACAAAAGAGGCTACCGTCAGATGACTGTAAAAGCTCCCATTACCGAAACTCTTGCTTCCGCTCTGATCATGCTGACTCCCTGGAACAGAGACAGGATCCTTGTGGATCCGTTCTGCGGAAGCGGAACCTTCCCCATCGAGGCAGCTATGATGGCCGCAGATATGGCTCCCGGCATGAACCGGTCCTTTCTTGCCGAAGACTGGAAACATCTTGTTCCAAGGCGCTTCTGGTACGATGCTGTGGAAGAGGCCAACGACAGGGTAAATCTGAATATCGAAACAGATATCCAGGGCTATGATATTGATCCGGAGGCTTTGAAGGCCGCAAGATTCAACGCCAGAGAAGCCGGAGTGGACAAACTGATCCATTTTCAGCAGAGAGCGGTAAAGGATCTGCACCATCCAAAGCCCTATGGTTTTCTTATTACAAATCCGCCCTACGGGGAACGTCTGGAAGAAAAAGCCGCCCTGCCTCAGCTTTACCGGGAGATCGGCGAAAGCTTCCGCCGCCTGGACAAATGGTCTATGTACCTGATCACCTCTTACGACCGGGCGGAAAACGATATCGGCAGAAAAGCGGACAAAAACCGCAAAATATATAACGGAATGTTAAAAACCTATTATTATCAGTTTCTGGGGCCAAAGCCTCCAAGGAGGAATCAGTAGACTATGAAAAAAGTAATTTTTGCCACAGGCAATGAAGGAAAAATGAGAGAAATCCGGGAAATCCTCGGAGATCTGGATATCCAGCTTCTTTCCCTGAAAGACGCAGGCATCCAGGCCAACATTGTAGAAGATGGAAAAACCTTCGAAGAAAACGCCCAGATCAAAGCCAGAACCATCTGCCAGCTTACCGGCGAGATCGTTCTGGCGGATGATTCCGGTCTGGAGATCGACTATCTGAACAAGGAACCCGGCATTTACTCTGCCCGCTATATGGGTGAGGACACTTCCTACCGGATCAAAAACGCCAATCTCATCGAAAGACTGAACGGCGTGCCTGATGAACAGAGAACCGCCCGTTTTGTCTGCGCTATCGCTGCCGCTTTCCCTGACGGAACTATGAAAACTGTCCGCGCCACTATGGAGGGACGCATCGGCTATGAAGAAAAAGGCGAAAACGGCTTCGGTTACGATCCTATCTTCTATCTTCCGGAATATGGCTGCACCTCCGCGGAACTGTCCATGGAAGAAAAGAATAAAATCAGCCACAGAGGGAAGGCTCTTAAGGCTATCAAGGATGAACTGCGATGAAAATCCTCGTAGTAAGCGATACCCACGGCCGCGACAGCGGTCTTGAAAAAGCAGTGGCCCAGGAATCTCCTTTTGATATGCTGATCCACTGCGGAGATGTGGAGGGCAGGGAAGACTACATAGAGGCACTGGCAGAGTGTCCCTGCTGTATTGTCTCGGGCAATAATGATTTCTTCTCCGACCTTCCCAGAGAAGAGATTGTCTCCATTGCCGGCCGTAACTTTCTGGTCACCCACGGACATTATTACGGCGTGTCCATGGAACTGGCCGGAATCGAAGACGAAGCCCGTTCCCGGAATCTGGACGGCGTATTCTTCGGCCACACCCACCGTCCTGTCCTTAAGATAAAAAACGGCTTCCTTCTCCTGAATCCCGGAAGCCTCTCCTATCCCAGACAGCAGGGCCGCAGACCCAGCTACGCTGTCCTCTGGACAGATGAGCAGAACAGGATCACAGGGGAGATCCGGTATCTGTAAAAAACATATGCTTCTGTAGAAATCCCCTGCGGACTGCCGCAGGGGATTTGCGGCATTCTTTATTATTGCACACTGCCGCTTCTAATCCTCAAGCTTTGTGACAGTAAACATATCTGTGTTATAGTCTGCCTTTACTTTCCATTTCTCCCGGGCGTCCTCCACCGTAAAGTATTCCGTTTCCAGATAATTTGAAGTAACTGCATAGTTTCCCGGCGGAAGTTTCAGATCCCTTTTTTCCGAACTTGTAGACGCGATACCCAGAATAGTCTCTGTGTCTAGTCTGGTAAAGGTAACAATATCCCGATCCGGCAAGGTTTCTAATCCCTGATAATCCAAATATATGACAGCCTTTTCTTCCTCTTCCTGACTTTCTTCCTCCTGATACGGTTCCTGGCCGTCTCCCGGCAGGGCGCTGTCCGGCGCGCATCCGGATAAAGACATACAGAGAGCAATCCCCGCTCCGGCTGCATACAGCTTAAAAAAAATCTTTTTCATTCTTTTTCGCACCGCATTTATTCTCCTTCCGTGTATCTTTTTCAGTTGCTCATAGTATAAAGAGAGCCTGTTTCCAAGCTCTCCGCATAACATTTTACTAATGTTCACTAATCCATTTTTTATACGCTTCCCAATCTTTTTTATTAAGTATGATTTCAGAATAATAGAAATCCTTATTCCGTATAATAGCCCAAATTTTCTTCATCTTTTTCTATTCTGATCCTAATTCCTTCATCACATCCGCATTTGCAGGAAATAATCATTTCAGAATTATCTAATGTTTTCAATACTGCCATGCAGACCACCTTCTTTCATTTTTTTCTTGAAAAACATTATTTAAAATGATATATTATGGTTAAGGAGTAACCGCCCACAAAGTGGTTGACCTACGAGAAAGTAAACATAGAAAATGCCACTCCTTCGCTCGCCAAAGTTCCGGGGTGGTTTTTTCTATGCTTTAAAACATCATCGACAGAACGTAAAAACGAATGTCAGCAATGCTAAAATGAACATTCCAAAAGCCATAAGGTCTTTGAAATCGAAAGGTTTCTTGTCCATCAGCACCACCCCCATTCTATGTAGAGAATAGAGGTCAGCCACCCTGTAACACGGCTATTCCGTTTTCACATCATAACATATCTGTATATCTTATTTCAATCCTTCTTCATCCTTTTCCCATCCTTATCTAATAGATTTCTCATCATCTCGTATTGTTCCATAGACGCCAGTCCGGAATCATGCTCCCCAAAATCGCTGTTGCATTGATTCCCGGCAACAATCTCATTCTTTCCTGGCATTTCCGCATTTCTTTTTTTGCATGCAAAAAGCGCCTGCTCCTGCAGACGCCTTCAAAACAAATTTAATATTTCTTTTCTTTTGGTTCTGTTCTTATCGTAATCACGAACGGTTCTTTTAACCATTTAATAAACCACTTTATGATAGCCCGTAAACCAAGCGTTATTGACATCAGTACTGCATATACGACAATCCCGCCCCAGATCAATTCCCGGTATAAATAAAAAACACCGATTGCCAGCAATACTGCCCATATCTTCATTCCTGTTATCTTTGTTTTTTTCTTTTTGGGTTTATCCACAGCTCTCCCTCCATAAACAAATTATACTATATGCTTCTGGGGGGTACAAGTATTTTCACTTCCACAGCGTCCCTCTAATCTTTTTTCATCAGTAAGGTCTTTCTCCATTTATCCGATCGGTTCAGTAGCAGCCTTCAGAAATTTGTCAATTGTCTCCTTGGCTTCCTGCAAGGTGTCAAATTCCTGTTCGATTTTCAGGATGTTTGTATCATCCGGATAGCCCGTTCCCTCCAGAGTACTGTGCTTATACTGCTGTCACTTTTTCCTTATCCCCACCAAATTTTTACAGGAGCCACTTTTTAAAATGCAGAGCCACTATTTTACCTACCCTTTAGTAGGTATATACTTTTCATCCCGGTATCTTCTGCCTAGAGCCGCCGGAAGCAGTTCTTTCCAGCGCCATGCCTGCAGGCCAGTGCCATAAACGGAGTCTGTGCGGCTCATATGGACTGTTTCCCCGTCCAGAAGAACCACGGAATCTATCAATCATATATTTCTCTGCCTTCTGCAGGTGCTTCCATGCGTCTACACGTTCAATATACCCCGGCTCGTCAAATCCTCCAGCGCGACGACAAACTGTTTTTTGTAAAATCAGCATGGCGGACACCAGGAATCGTAAAAAAAACAATATTTAATTTTAAATATTCAGAAAGCCCTGTAAATACTGAATTTACAAGGCTTTCCGAAAAATATCCAATGCGGACAACAGGACTTGAACCTGCACGTCGTAGACACCAGAACCTAAATCTGGCGCGTCTGCCAATTCCGCCATGTCCGCAGACCTTTCATGGAAAACATCCGCTTTCCATGAAAAAAAAATCGCAAACCCTGAAAAGGATTTGCGGGTTAAATGAGGCATCGGGGATTCGAACCCCGGACAACTTGATTAAAAGTCAAGTGCTCTACCGACTGAGCTAATACCCCATATTGGACTGGGCTAGCTGGATTCGAACCAGCGAATGCAGCAGTCAAAGTGCTGTGCCTT